>Ga0187782_10002141_pt1 | contig 14507 bp, 14 predicted proteins | sample 0715_SJ02_MP15_2_FD_132454 | JGI IMG/M metagenome (GOLD analysis project Ga0187782, IMG submission 132454) | Tropical peat soil microbial communities from peatlands in Department of Meta, Colombia - 0715_SJ02_MP15_20_MG | ecosystem: Environmental > Terrestrial > Soil > Wetlands > Peat | place...
CCACGCCAATCTACTGCACAACGATGCACATCTTAGCACAACTTAGCGTCAGCCGTAGGCTCCGCGCACACTCGCGCCCCGCACGCCTATACCAAAAACACACTAAACTGTGCGAATCAGTAGAGGGTGCTCTATCCCCCCAGACCCCCCTTTCCCACAGCTGCCTAGCACCGCTTAACCACGGTTGCGCAGCCATGTTAGAGAACGATACTATTCTTGCACAGCACTGCGTGCTAGTCTGCAACTCTGCACCTACACGCTAGTCGTCTAACTATCGGAAATTTCGTCATAGCGCAAACTTGCTAGTTGCTTGCTGGTCTGGGGGCCGCATCTATTCACACTTGAAACGCTTTAATCGAGAGGAATGGGAGCGCACCCGAACTCAGTTGGCCGAGGGTCGCCAGGACATCCAGGATCTAGAAGCACTGAGGCAAAGGAGCATCGCGGCCGCAGAAGAAGCGATTCGTGAGGCATCTTCGAGGCCGGACTTGCACCTGGTACAGGCCATCCAAGCTCTGGACGACACCGACAAGTACCTGAACATAACAGCGACTCGTGCTTCAGAGTGGTACGGGCTGCACTTCCCCGAACTGCCGCAGCTGGTCCAAGACAACGTCGTGCTCTGCAAGCTCATTTCTGAGGTCGGGCCGAGGGAATCCTTCGCCAAGGAAAACCTCTCGGAAAGAGGATTCACGGACAAGAAGGTCGAGGCGATCCTGTCGGCCCGGGACAGGTCGAAGGGGGGGACTATCTCGGAGGGGGACCTCGGGAGGGTCAAATCTCTAGCGTTGCTCGCAGTCCAACTTGGCACGCTGAGGGACGGGTTGAACGGGTACGTCGAGTCACAGATGAAGAAAGTCGCACCAAACGTCGCGGATATAGCAGGGGCAACCATCGGAGCCCGCCTTATGGCGAAGGCAGGGGGCCTTGACAGGCTTGCAATCCTGCCGGCGAGCACCATCCAGATTCTCGGCGCCGAGAAAGCACTTTTCAGGGCCCTCAGGACGGGTGCAAGGCCACCGAAGCACGGAATACTCTTTCAGCACCAGGCGGTTCATACCGCCCCGAAATGGCAGAGAGGAAAGATTGCCCGGACTCTCGCCAACAAGATTGCGATAGCTGCCCGTGTTGACTATTACAGAGGGTCCGAAGACGCTTCAATCAAGGCGGGGCTTGATAAGCGGCTCGAAAGCATCAGGGAGAGATACAAGGAGCCCCCCGTGCGAAAACCCGAGCTGCGAGAGCGTCCCCGGAGTGGAGTACGCCCTAGGCGCGGCAAGTCAAGGCGAAGATGAAGGTCCTCCTGAGGGAGGAGAAGAAAGGCAGGGTGGCACTCCTGACCCGGAACCTTGTGCCGGGGAAGCGCGCCTACAACGAGGAGCTACTACAGAGGGACGGCGTGGAATACAGGACCTGGGACCCATTCCGGAGCAAGCTCGCTGCTGCCATTCTGAAGGGGATGCCGGAAGATGTGGTCAAGGAAGGGGACAGGGTCCTATACCTTGGGGTGTCGACGGGAACCACAGCCTCGCACATCTCGGACATCGTCGGTCCCGGCGGGCTCGTCATCGGCGTCGAGTTCGCCCCGCGGGTCGCCAGGGAGTTCCTCGAGCGCGTAGCAAGAGAGCGGAGGAATGTCATCCCTTTCGTGGCGGACGCGAGAGAACCCTCGAAGTACTCGGTCACAGAGGTAGACGTTGTCTACTGCGACATTGCACAACCGGACCAGACGGAGATAGCGATGACAAACTGTTCAAGGCTGCTCAGGAAGAATGGTAGACTGTTGCTCGCCGTGAAGGCCAGAAGCATCGATGTGCTGAAGGAGCCCAGGCAGGTGTATGAGGAAGAGAGGGAGAAACTGGAGGAGGCGGGGTTCTATGTCGAGCGAATCGTAGACCTGCAACCCTTCGAAAAGGACCATGCCCTCGTGAGCGCGTCTCGTTAGAAGCTGTCGATTAGAGTCTGCTCTAGCCTCAGCCAGGTCTTCCAGCTCTTGCGCACAAAGCCGGGCAATGGCTCTCCCCTCCCCATGCTGTCGATGAAGAACGCCCTCGTCATAGGGTCCGAGGGGTAGCCGGAGCCGAAGTCGCCGTGCTCCTCCCTCAGCCTCGCGACGGCTCTGTCACGCTCTACCTTCGCAATAATCGAAGCGGCTGAGACGACTGGGAAGTCTCTGTCCGCTTTGTGAGCGGCGACGACCTTGCATTTTGCACTCATGTTCGCCCTGATATCATCCCTGAAACGGCGTGGTATGACATCGGATGCATCGACTGTCACCGTCTCGGCGGCGAGCCCGTCAATGACCCTGGCGAAGTACACAGCTTCAAGGTAATTGAGCTTCCGCAGCTTGCGGCCGGTCAGGACAACCCTGTCTATTTCTCCTGGCGAAATCCAGGTCCACTGCACGTGCTCAGCTAGGTTGATGATCTGAGGGTACAATGACTCTCTTGCCTTTACCGAAAGCGTCTTGGAGTCACGGACGCCCAGCCCTTTGAGCTGGCTTATTCTGCTGGCTTCTATGGAAACGCCGGCGACCACAAGCGGACCGAGAAGACAGCCTCTTGGGGAGCAGTGGACAGCTGCTCTCTCCCAGCTTCATCAATCCCGCCAACGAGCCCTATTTCGAAATCACCCCATGCTCGGTCTTCTTTCGAACGAAAAAAGGGTTTTGAAACCTAGCGAACCCAACGCGTTCGAGCTCAGGCACCCTACTCCTAACCTCTTGTCGTTCCTTCAAGACGCCCGTCCCAACGTCATTCCCTCCTCAGACCTTGGGACCCCCCACCGCCTTCAAGAGCACTTTTTCAAGCTCGTCTGCGGCCGTGTCTCTGTTCTCCACGGTCAGTGTAATGATGGCCACTGCTTTGTCCCTGAGCTCGTTGAGCAGGTCGTCCTCGAGGCGTTCGTGGACCACAGCGAGCATGGGCTTCCCCGAGTCGATACACGTGCGGACTCCCCTTCTGAACTCTGGGCTCACAAGCTCCATGGGAGCCACCTCGTCCACCACGATCAGTTCGGAAGAAGACGAAGCCCATTCGAGCGCTCTCCCCCCGATTTTCGCAAGGTCCGCCAAGTTCACTCTGTACCTTCCGACGCGGGGGCCTACCTTGGATATGGAGGATGCCAGTTCCCCCGTCTTCTCAGAAGATAGGTCACGGATTTCAAACCCGATTCTCGCTCCCTCAGCTCTCTTCTCGGAGGTGGTGCACCCCCCGACTATGACCCCGGCACTCTTGAGCCTGACCACGACTTTCGACACGACGGTGGACTTCCCGATTCCAGGGGAGCCCGTAATGAGCCAGATGCCCAAGCCGGGCCGCCTACCGGGGTAGAGGTACATGAAGATACCAGGGGCCGCCAGCGACCCCTGGGGAATCGTTTAACATTACAGGACAAAAGGCAGGATTAGAATCCTGTGAGGCTCGTCGAACACACTGAGGGGAAGACACGGCTCATAGTCCCGACCGTCAGCCTCGCGGTAGACCCACCCCCGACGTCTCCCATTTTCTTCAACCCTGCGGCATCCCTCAACAGGGATGTCAGCGTGAGTGTGACAACTGCAAGGGGAGGGTCGAGCTTCTGCGACGCGATGGCAGGAGTAGGTGCCAGGGGCCTCCGTGTCGCCTACGAGGTGAGTAGAATCGAACACGTCGTCCTGGTCGACTTCAATGGGCAAGCGCTAAGGGTCGCCAGAAAAGCGGCAGCGCTCAACAGGGTAGTGCGAAAGTGCGAGTTTATCCAATCTGAAACCTCCTCCTACCTCTATTCTAGGTACGGCAGGGACAGGAGGTTCGATTTCGTGGACGTCGATCCTTTCGGGACACCTGTGGGGCAGCTCCAGGGAGCAATCGACGCCACCTCAAACGGGGGCATTCTTTCATTGACTGCCACGGACACGGCTGTCCTGTGCGGTGTTTATCCCAGGGTTGCGAGACGGCGCTATGGAGCCTTTCCGCTAAATAACCACTTCGGCCATGAGACTGCAATAAGGCTCCTTGCGGGGGTTGTCGCGAGGGCAGCGGCGTCACTGGACGCCGGTGCACGACCGGTGGCGGCTCACTCCACGCGACACTATGTGAGACTCTTCCTGTCGATCGAAAAGGGTGCCACAAAGGGAGACTCTGCGCTAACCAACCTGGGGCACGTTTCCTGGTGCCCTTCGTGCGGACACGTGGCGACTTCCCCCGAGCTCAGGACCTCCTGCGATGGGTGCGGCAGGAAGGCAAGGTCTGCTGGTCCAATCTGGGTCGGTCCCCTTACCGATGGGGCTCTACTACGGGGCGCCCGCGCGGTGGCCGAGAAGATGGAGTTCCGGGGGGCCACCGAGACGTTAGACGCCCTGTCGGGCGTCGACAGCTTCCCCCCTTGGAGCTTCAGCGTGGACGAGATCTGTTCGACCCTTGGTATCGCAACAGTCTCAGAATCGGAGGTCTGCAGCGCCCTCAAGGCGAGGGGATACTCGGCCATGAGGACCCCGTTCGAGAGGACAGGACTCAAGACAGACGCCGTCCATGCAGAAGTGGTGCGGGCGGTCTCTGATTCTGCGGGTCTTCGTAGAGAGGGAAGTAAGACGAGACCTGAGGCGAGGACGAAGAGAGCAGAGCGGGACGACGCCTAGCTTCTCCTCAGCCCTTCGCAGAAGTAGTACAGCTCCGAACTAGCATTCCTGCTTGCTGCGGGCTTTACTATGCGCACGGATTCGAAAGTGTGGCGGAAGTTGTCTCTCACTTCCTGGGAGCGCTCGCCTTCGAAGAGTTTGCAGAACACACATCCGCTGTCTTTCAGCAGCCCGCGCGATAGTTCAATGACTCTGAGCGTGAGTTCCACCTGACGAGTCTGGTCGAGCTCCCAGACTCCAGATACCGTTGGAGCCAAATCCGAAAGGATGACGTCTGCGGAACCGCCTAGGGCTTCCGCCACTTTCGCTGCCACACCAGGATCGTATACATCCGTCCTGATGGCGACGATGTTCTTCTCTCTTAATCGGACCGGGCTGATGTCAACCCCGACCACACGTCCCTTTGGCCCTACGATTTCTGAAACTACCTGAAGCCACCCACCGGGGGCGGCACCGAAGTCGACGACCTTCCCTCCCTCGCGTAGGAACCGGTATCTCTCATTGGCCTCGATGAGCTTGAAGGCAGCCCTGCTCTTGTACCCCTGCTCCTTGGCAAGCCGCCTGTAGAGGTCTCTTCTTGCCTCGTTCGGCCTCATTTTTCTGAAAGCTCTGGAGGCTTGAAGTGCGATGGGAGGAGAGATGCTGCAGTCCCGTCCTCGGCGAACCCGTCGAGTCCCCTCCTCAGAACCTTCATCTTCGGGTTGAACTCCACCATGACCTGCCTGCACGCCCCGCAGGGCTTTGTGAAGTCCTCGGACTTGCCCACGACAGCCATAGCCACTATGTCTCTGCTACCCTCGGAGACAGCTTTGAAGATGGCCGTCCTCTCGGCGCAGCAGGCAAGCCCATAGGAAGCGTTCTCTACGTTGGCGCCGGAGAAGATCTTGCCGTCGGAAGTGAGGACGGCCGCGCCTATCTTCACGCCTGAATATGGAGAGTAGGCATTCTGGCGCGTCTTCTTGGCTTCCTCCACTAGGGAACGGAGCTTCCCTTTTCCAGTCAATATCCGGGGCCCTACCTGGCGGGCACGGCGCTCGGCTGAGCCATAGGAGTCCGAGCCGCCCTCGCCTCTCCTATGACCCAGGGGCCCAGCCACGGACAGATGTAGGGGCTCACTTCGCCGTCAACCGCGCACTTGGACTCGTACTGGCAGACAATGCAGGGCGCCTTCTCTATGGACGCCATGTCCGTCGGGAACCTTAGAGGAGTGAGCTTGTAGGTCCACCTCCCCTCCTCGAGGACCTTGACCCTCCCGATGAGCCCGCGTCTTTCAAGCCTGATGGCTAACCTTGAGCCGTCTCTGCTTGTAAGCCCAAGCTCCTTCCAGATTTCGCTCTGTAGGACGCCGTCCCGCCCCCTTTCGACCACGAGCTTGTACACCCTAGACGTTAGGTCGACGAGTTCCTCCTCCGTCCTCTCCACAGGCTGTGGGGGTTCAGCCTGCTTTTTTGAGGTCCTTCCTTGCTTCTTCGGAGGCTTGGGCTTGGACTGATTGACTTCCCTCTTCGCTGGCTGTTTCATTTCGCTGGTAAGAACTCCTGTCTGATAATGAAATTATCAAGAATCTCCCTGCACCTGTTCCTCACCGTCACTTCTGTGACCTCGGCGAACTCCGCCACCTCCCTCTGCGGGAGATGCTCGCCGACCATGACCGATGAGAGATATACGTAGGCAGCCGCGAGCCCCGCCGGCGCCTTGCCGCTGGAAATCTTCGAGTCGCTCGTCTTACGCGAGAGAGCGAGGGCGAGGTGCTCGACTCTGGGATCAATCTTGGCCATGTTGATGAGTTTCGAGATGTACTTCTCGACCGACGGGGGAGGGACATAATCCTTCTCGACGTCCTTGAGGACAAGCCTGAAGTAGCGTGCGACGCTTCCCTTCTCCATGCCGGCTGCCCTGGCGACTTCCTTCAGAGTACGCGACACTCCGCACTTCCTGCAGGCAAGGTAGACAGTCGCCGCCGTCATCCCAAGGATCGATTTGCTCTTGGCCACCTTCATCTTGGCTGAGGTCCTGTATATCTGGGCCGCAGTTTCGGCCACGTTGTCGGGGAGGTTCAAGGACTCACAGAGCTCAGATATCTTTGACAGGACGTTGGAGAGCCCTCTCTCCTCACTGTTGATGGTCCTCGTCCTGCTCTGCCACTTCCTCATCTTCTCCACGGTCGCCCTCATTGCCGGGTCGAGATACTTGCCGTGAGAGTCGCGCATCGTCCTGCTTATCTCTGTGGAAAGCCCGAAGTCGTGCAACGCGAGGGTGGTAGGAGAACCGACCCTTACCCGCCTGTTCTTTTCCTCCAGGTCCATGGCCTTCCATTCCGGGCCGGAATCGGCGGGGGCGACCGTGACGTAGCCGCATGTGGGGCAGACCTGCTCACCTTTCTCAGAGTCACCGATGAGGCGGTTTCCGCAGACTGGACATGACGTCCTGAAGCCGTCGTCCCTGCTAGTGTTCCAGAGGCTCATATTCTCTACCCCTCCACGAAGATCGGGTCCCCAGCTTTCCCCAGTCTGCTGCTCACCACTGCAACGGACGCGTAGGGGGCCCTGACTGGTCCTATTAGCTCGACCACCTTTCCAAGCTTCCGTTTATTACCGTCGTAAAGAAACGTACTGGGCCTGACCTCTCTGGTAAGCTTCACGATCAGTCGGCCACTCTTTGCCTGATGCAGAAGGACGCCGACCTGAAACAAGAAACGCAAAGGCGGGTCATCCTGCCTTTAAACCTTCGCGAAATTTCTATCTTTTTTTCCGTCCGACATGGCTCTGGGTCTGGCGCTTCTGCCCCAGACCGCGGACTACCGAGAGCTCCCTGGCGATTCTAATCAGCAGAGCATGTTTTGGACCTAACTTCGTCACGGAGACGTACCCCGATTCTCTGAGGGGGCGGGACGGGTAACGGGCGGTCTGCGGCTCAGGCTGAAGGTTCAAGCGACGACACGCCTCTCCCAGTTCGCCGAGGACTGGGGCTCGCGTGGCCGTACTCAGGGGAACCCTTCGGCCCTCGCTGCGCTTCAGCTCAGAGTCGAAGTAATCCAGCCAGAAAACTTGCCTGCCGTAGTCTTTCATTTCTTGGAGGTCAGCACCGCGTTGACCACACCGTCCGCCGTCGGCCTGGAGGTAACGACGGCCTCTCCCGTTTCCGTATCAAGGACGGCACCCTTCGTTATGACTCCCCTTCTCTGGTAGTCCCTGTTGGCCGGGCTGCTCTTCACTCTGACTATTTTCGACTTCTTCGCCTTCCCCGAACCGTCGGAAACGTTGGCGAAGTCTGCTGTGATAGCGCCAGCGGTAACGTGTCCCCCTCGCCTGCGGATCGTTCTCCTGGTGGCGGCACCCACCAAGGGCTCGATTGCATAGCCGTCCCTCTCGTAGGCCCTCCTTCCCCTGTGAGGCCTCGACCTCCCCCCCGTGGGTCTCCTCTTGACAAGGTTCTCGATAGGTCGGGTCAAAACGTTACACCTTTCGGAGCCGCCCTCCTGAGCGAGATGTTAAGCCTTTTCGTTACCTAAGCGTCAGAGTTCTGTTCTCCAGTTGCCTTTTCATCGTAGTCACATCTGTGCTGAGTCCGAAGTAGTCTGCGAACCTAGCCGTTGTCCTATAGTTCTTGCTCCTCCCCTCCCTTTCTCCCGCAACGAAGCCCACGTCCTCGAGTTCTCTCAGATGCTGATAGACTGTGGAGCTCCGCCTGAGCACGAGCTCGGCGGCAGATATCGGCTGAAAGAATGCTATGAAGGACAGGGTCCTGAGGGCTCCCCTGGAGAGGAGGGGCCTTGTGGCGAACTTCCTCGCTGTCTGGGTGTACTGGCCCTTAAGCTGCATCGCGAACTTCGGGCCTGAGTATTCGACCACCTCCACAGCCTCCAGCGCACCGTTGACCTTCCTTGCTACTTCCCTGGCGATTGCAATGGCCTTTCTATCGGATGCCGTCCCTGCAACGTGGGCGATCTCCTCGATGGACAGAGGGCGGCCGGATGCGTAGAGGGCTGCCTCGACCTTCGCCAGTACGTCCTTCGGGGTTAGCTCCCTTGGAGCCTCACTCAAGCAGTCCCACCGAGACCACCAGTGCGTCTTCGTCGGACTCCTCCTGGTTGATCACGACTTCGCCATCGTTGGCTGCGAACAGGAGGATGATGAAGACCCGGGCGGCTTCGATAGGACGGAAACCTCTCATGAGCTCAGAAAGGAGCGCTTTCCCACTGACCCGGAGCCTTTCGACAAGTATCTTCCTGTACTCCGAGAGCATCACCTCCACAGGTATTACGTAATCACCGATGTCAGGAGCGAGTTCTTCGGGAGCGAGGAGATTCTGCGTCGTCCCGGCACCATCGTCCATGACTATCTCCTGGAGTATTCTACCGAGCTCGTCGAAGAGCTCGTCGATATTGGTGGAGTAAATCTCGTACCTGAAGGGCATGACTATGAACTGCGGCGGTTGGGAGTTATCGAAGAATCTGTTCTGCATCCTCAGCCGCTCGAACAGGAACAATGACTCCACCTTCAACCTGTAGATGGTGGCCGAGGACAGTGCGGCGGTCCCTGCAGCCCTCATGTCTATCAGCTCTGTCTGCGATATAGCCTTCAGGAAGAGGTCCAGGAGCTCCGAGAGATTAATCTCCCATGGGCTCTTCCTCTTCGCCAGGGACGGGTCGATCAGGACGTTGAGCGGTGGCTTCCCCAGGAGGGCGGAGCTAGGCACGCCGGGGCACCTCGGCGGGCTTGTAGTGGACAACACGCGACACCCCTCCGGTGGAGTATACGCCGTAGGTCATGTCGCTCTCTGCCACGAAAACATCCCTCAGTGTTATGGCTATGATCTGGGCCTCGGAGGACTTCTCCTTCAAGAAGTGAGCCAGGCTGGTGGAGTTGATGGCGTCCAGGGCTGAGTCGATTTCATCGAAGAGGTAGAATGGATGCTGCTGGACCGCTTGCATAGCAAGTATCATAGAAACGCCAGTTACCGCCCTCTGGCCTCCACTGTGCTGGGACGACTCGCGTAGGCCGTTGCCGAAGTCCGCGCGGAGAATTATGCCTCCGTTGAAGATCTCGTCCGGGTTCTCGAGCTCGAGCAGCGCCAGTCCTCCCGCCAGCTTCTGGAATATGGCGCTGAACTCAACGCCGACCCTGTCGAATGCAGTCATGAACACTTTCCTCTTTTCGGACTCGACGCTCTCGATGAACTTGATAATCGAGTTGCGTTCAGCCTCCAGTTCGTTGTGCCTGACGGAGAGGTTCTTGTAGCTCACGTACATTTCGGCGTATTGCCTGTCCGCACCCCTGTTCACCGCTCCAATCACCTGCTGATATTCGGCCTGGAGCTCCCCCAGAAGTGACTCGCTAGTCTCGAAGAATTCGAGCTCCTCCTGGTACCCCAGCATCCGGAGGTACCCTAGGGCCTCTTCCGCCTTTTCCTGGGTCGTTGATGCCTGTCCCGAGAGGGCAAACAGGTCCTTCTGGTTTCCGGCAATCGACCGTGATACAGCGTCCCGCTCTTCCTTGAGGCGCCTGGCCTTGCTGTCGAACTCGTCTAGCACGGGCTGGCTCCTCTTGGAAGATTCCATGAGCTTCGAGATCTGCTCTTCGAGTGAGCGCTTCTGCTCCGTCAGCTCCTTGATCCTTCTGGGAGTCTCCCTGACGAACTGCTTGTTGGATTGAAGGTCCTCGTTGGCGTTCGCAAGGTCGAGTTGGTTCTCTTCGAGTGCCCTCAGGAGGACGTTCTCCAGGTTGGCCCTTTCCCGCGCCAGACTCAGGTTCAGGTCCTGGATCCTGTTCCTGATGGTGTCTATTTCTCCGGAGAGCGATGTCTTGGCGGCATCCACCTCGGCCAGCATCGAGTCTAGCCCCAGGGACTGAGCGTCAAGTACCGACTGCTGCAAAGACGCGGTTCCCTTCGCGACTGCTTCCTTCTTCTCGTGACTTACCTTCAATCTCTCCTCGAGCCTCAGAACCACGGCCGACTGTTTCTGGTACTGCGAATCGATGTTCCTGAAGAGTTTTTTCTGCTGATTTATCCAGGCCTTGATCGTCGTAGCCTGTGCCTTCAGAGTGCTGGTGGCTACTATTTTCTTTACCCTCTCCTTCATGATACTGCGAGAGTCGGACTCGATGGATTCAAGCTCGGACTTCCTCCGGTCGATGGCTCCCTTCAGAGCCCCCACGGCGTCCTCCACTTCGCTGATCCCTTCTATGTTCTCCAGCCCTTCCATCAGGTTTACCACGAGTTCCTGGTAGCCGTAGCTGAAAGCGCGCCCGCCTGTCTCGAACGTCTCGCCGTCCACGGTAACGGCCCTTACGCCTTCCGAAGCGAGGATGTATCCTATAGCCTCGGTCTCGACGAGGACCGAGTCCCCAGCCAGGAAATTGATCAGCCCCTGGAACTCGGATTCGCATTTTATAGTCTCGGACAAGGGACCCAGGACGCCGGCCGAACGGTCCAGGTCGACCGCCCTAACCGACTCGACTTCGCTTAGCGGGATGACGGAAAAGCTCCTCGCTTTTAGAGACTTGGCGGCTTTGATGAGCTGGGTCATGGACTTCAGGTCCTGAACGATAAAGGCGCCCATCCACTTCCCCATGACCGCGTTCACAGCCTTCGAGTATTGCTGCGGGAACTTCACGAGCTGACCCAGGCGCCCCACATACCCCGGCACGCCACCTTCATCACAGAATTCCTGCAGTTTGAGTTGGCCACTCCTTTCTCCCGCTAGGCTCTCGGACATGTGCTTGAACGCTTCCTCTCGCGACACCTCCGCAGATCCCTTTTCCAGAATCCTGGAAGCGGACGCTATGGAGGAGAGCAGCCTCTCCCTGTTCTTTTCGACGCCCGTAAGGTTGTCATCCAGCGAGTTCAACTCCTTGGTAGCGTTGTCGTATAAGTCGAAGAGGTTGGCGGTACTCGCTTCGAGCTTCAAGAGCGACGCCGAGTAGGTGTCGACCTTCAGCTTTAGATCGTCCAGCCTCTTCCTCTCGACCCCGAGGCTCGCTGTGGTGGCGTTGATCAGGAGGTCGATCTGCTGCATCTTTTGGCCGAGGTCGGCAAGTTTTACCTGTACCCTAGCATTCTGCTTTCCCTTCTGATCTATGGTACTCCGGAGTTCCTCTCCTGCCTTGAAGAGCTCCTTCAACCTCTGGGCGAACTCTGCATGTCTGGCGTCCAGCTTCTCTATCTCAGCAGTCAGCTGTCTGACGTTCGAGTTAGCTGCGTTCACTCCCCTTTGCTTCTCAGATACCACCTGTTTGAGCTGAGGGACCGTTTCCCCTTCGAGCTCAGTGACATTGGACTGCGCGGTCTCCATGTCGGCTTCCAGGGACTCCAGCTCGTTCCTGACATCGGCAAGCTGGAACTGGAGGTCCACGTGGCTTGCCCCTCCCCCCTGGATGACATCGACGATGAACCTTGTCTTCTCGTTCTCGACTTGGCCGATGCGGTTCTCCAACTCGACGAGCCTCGCCCCCAGATCGCTGATTTTGCCGTTGAGTTCCTGCTCCTGCGAACGGAGGACAGCCAGCCTGTCCTTGAGACTCCTGATCCTCTTTGACGTCAACACGGCCTGGAGCCAGTTGATCTGCGACTCGAGAAGGTTGAACCTCAACATGTCGGTGCGCTGGGAATCGAGCGACTCCAGGGTGCTCCTCATCTCGCCGATGCGGGCCATTGCGACCTCCAGCCGCTGGTCCGCCTGACCTAGCTGCCTCTGGGCATCGGACTTGCGTTCGTCGAACTTCGAGATTCCGACGACGGTTTCGATGAGCCTCCGCTTTTCTTCCGGGGTGAGATCCGCCATGCGCGTTCCCGCGCCCTGAGCAACAATGTTGAACCCTCCGGGCGCGAGGCCGGCAAGGTCAATGATATCAGTGAGCGAACCTCTCGAAGACTTCCTGCCGTTGATGTAGTAGACGTTATCCCCGTCATCCTTCAGTTCCCTGGTGACAGTAACCAGGTCTGAGTCGACCGGTATCGCCCTGTCAGAGTTGTCAAATTGGAGTGTCACCCTGCAAGCGGATGGTCTGCCTCCGCCCGAAGGGTCCTCGGACTTCGGAGTGTAGATAAGCCCCGAGAGCCTGTTGTTTGCCGCCCTGAGGGCCCTTGGGGAGTTCTCCCCAATCGCGAAGGAGATCGCGTCGGCGAGATTCGATTTCCCGCTCCCGTTGGGCCCCGTTATCACCGTGAACCCCCTTTCGAAGTTGACAACGACCGTCCTGGGGCCAGCGGACTTGAAACCGCGCATCTCCAGTCGTCGAATATACGTCACAGAACGATTTGCCCCGATGGAGGACATCCCAGAGAACGGATATAAGCACTTGGTTTTCTGAGCCCGGAAGTTGACGGTTTACGCCCAAAGGCGCAGAAGGCTGCTTTCCCTGGCAAAGGGGAAGCAGGTCGCCGTGATGACTGCCCCGAATCTGTTTTGGCTGACCTCCTTCTTCGGCGGGGGCGCCGCAATAGTCCATCCTGACAAAACGGTAGTCATAACGACCCCCCTAGAGGCAGACAGGGCAGGGGAACTGTGCCAAGAAGCGGAGTTCGTGATTGCGAAGACTTCCGCTGGAGTAAAGAAAGAGGTGGAGAGGCAGCTAGAAAACAAGTCTGTCCTGGTTGACAACGACGAGGAGTTGAAGTCGGACCGGTTCGTTGAGACCCCCCAACTCTTCCTGGACGCCAGAAGGGTCAAAGATCCTCTCGAAATCGAGCTGATCCGCAAGGCTTGCGCCGGAACGGACAAAGCCTACCGGACGCTTGAACAGGAGCTGAGGCCAGGGAAGACGGAGTGGCAGCTGGCTGGTGCCGTGATGGAAGTGGCCCTGGAACATGGGATGACAACGTCAAACTCAGACTCTTCACTGGGACCCGTGATCATAGCTTCGGGTCCCCACGGCGCCTTCGGCCACTCTGAGCTGTCCAGTAGGAGACTCGAGAGCGGGGATTTCGTTGTTGCAGACCTATTCTTTAGGTATCAGGGGTACAACTCGGACGAGACCAGGACGTTTGCGATAGGGACTGTTAGCTCCGAAATGAAGAGGCACTACGCAGCCGTCAAGGAGGCCCAGGCCGCGGCGCTTGAGGTCGCTAGAGAGGGGACGACCTGCAGCGTGGTGAACAGTGCCGCGGTCGAGGTCCTGCGAAAGAACAGGATGGACAAGCTTCTCAACCACAGTATAGGGCACGGCGTGGGCATAGATATTCACGAGATGCCGCGGATCTCCAAGGAGGAAAAGGGTGCGCTGCTGAGGAACGACGTGATAACGGACGAGCCTGGAGTGTACCTCGTAGGGAAGTTCGGCGTCAGGATAGAGGATACGCTTGTTGTGGGAAAGAGACCAGAGGTTCTTACGAAGTTCACTAAGGATCTCGTGACGTGCGGCTAGGCCTGACCACCCCTGCCCTTCTGCTGCCCACTTCGAATACGTCGACCCTTATTTCTCCGCTATAATCGTGCATGGCCCTGGCGACCCTGTGGGCGCTTCCGGGCTCGACCAGGCTATGCACGGAGTAACCGATCATGTTCTGGCTGGCGTAACTCGCCCCGGACGATTTCGCCAGTTTGATGAGCTTCTTCACCTCGACAGACTCCAATCCCAGAGCTGCTGAGAAGCGCTCCCCCTCGCTCGCGAGGGTATCCAGCGTAGGATCGGAAAGGAATGTTAGAAGAGACTCGTGCCCGAGCCTATTTACCCTCCGGCTTACGCTCCCGGACGAAAAAACGTCTTTCTTGTCGAAGGGCGAGACGAAGGCTGTCACGATCTTGGTCCTTCTGGGAACCCGGACCGGCACGAAATTCGCGCTACCTGGCTCCCCCGAGACCGTTATGGCGCCCGCCCCGACAGAGTCGTAGATCACCGAAACCGTGCCAAGGCCAGTCTGTTCAATGATTTCTGCTCTGTGAGCAAAA
>Ga0187782_10002142_pt1 | contig 14507 bp, 13 predicted proteins | sample 0715_SJ02_MP15_2_FD_132454 | JGI IMG/M metagenome (GOLD analysis project Ga0187782, IMG submission 132454) | Tropical peat soil microbial communities from peatlands in Department of Meta, Colombia - 0715_SJ02_MP15_20_MG | ecosystem: Environmental > Terrestrial > Soil > Wetlands > Peat | place...
AGGTGAGGAAGACCGCAATAACCAAGGAGTGCTTTAGTTTGAGCCTCATTTGTACCTCTTTCGTGTGACCGGCAAAGGAAGACGCGACATAAAAGACCCACGCCCAGGTATCGCCTGTGACAGTTCGTAGACGAACTATATTTACTGACCGTGCAAGGCGATGCCTCGAACTATGGTCTGGCCATCCCCTGTAACGAATACGATCGAGACCGATTTCGCGCCATCTTTCATTCGAAAGCCCCAGAGTTCGAATGAGATAGGGAGACCGGGCTGTAGTACCTGCCCGAAAAGTTCGCTCATATAATCCCACCGAACATTTGCACCAACTTTCAATCCGACCCCTGTGAACCCTGCGTTATTAGTGGATTGTCCGCCGAGGTCATCAATCATGTAGGTCTTGAGAGCATCGATTGCAAACTTCTCAGCGGAGGCGCTCCGATTAATCGCGGTCCCGTAGCAATTGATTTGGCTACGGTCGAAACCGCAGCGTTGAATTCGAATAGAAAAATCACCTACCATAAACTGAGCTGAGCGATTTGCACTTGCGATTCCAGACTGACTCGCTTCTCCACCCCGCGATGAAGCTGTCTGGACCTGCACCGATGTCGAAGCTGAACTGCAATTAGTGACACTTTTTGCGAGCAATTCTTCGACAGTTTTTGTTCTCGGGATGTCGGCGGTAACGCCTCCCAGCATTTTGGCTGTTTCGATATCGAGTACCTTGACTGACACATGAACGTTGTCGCTCAACGGGGCGATCGTGCCGGTGACTAAAGCGTCGACGCCAGCCACCTGGCCCAGTTTTCGTGCAGTCACAGGATCGATGATTCCTGTGGACGCGAGCTGATACCCCTGCAGGAGGACCTTCAGGTTGGTGCGGTCAATGACCTCAAAGCCCTTGGTGTTGTTTACCAGCGCCACTGATACGTCTTCCGCCATATAGCGCCCGAGTTCGGTCACGCAGCCTTGCAAATCAGTGAAGTCCACGACGGCGACAGTCTTTCTTCCCGACCGACTTATGATGTCTGACAGACCAGATGAGAGGGAATTGACAGCAGGTCCCTGCGGCGCAGAAATCCTCGTGGAGAAAACGACCATCAGGCCCATGAGGGCAACCTTGAAGAGGGGTCTGGACCTGGGCATTGAATGGCTAGATGGGCTCATCGAGAGTGTGGACATGAAACCGCCTCTCTCTGTCGAAAGAAGTGTAGGGGAACCTAGATGATGGGAAATATAGCCCGCTCGGGCTCTACCGTCAATAGTGGAGCGCGGAAATCCTTGAAAGCTTTGAGCTTGGTGCCGTTTTTCGCGCGAGCGGCGAGCGGCGCGTCGGAGAGGGTCTGCGTCAATCCGGTTGAGTCGATATCGGTAAACGGGCATCGGGCATGCTTTCGGCTCTTCCTGATTCCTGGCGCAGAGCCGAATTTTCACTTGACGCATCGGACGCGGTTACGCGAGGCTGGAGTCGCAAATCGGGGCTCTGAGGAGATTCACGGATGGGATTGAGACATTGCCTTTATGGCATCGTGCTTTTGGCGTGCGGCGGAAGTGCGGCAGCGGCTGCGCAGGGACGCGATGTGCCTGTGCCGGCCTTGTGTACGCCGGCGGTGAACCAGAAGCTGGAGCAGATGGTTCGCGATCAGCCCAAGGGATACGTCGAGAATGTGATGGTTTGCGGTGTTGCTCAGAAGACGACCGTGAACCACGGAGGCCGCCACGGCAGCCACCATATCATCGCACTGTCCGTTCAACTGCCCGACGACGGACCGGCGAAGATTCAGATCGCAATCAACGATGCGTTGGACGGCGCGGTTACGGCGAGGGCGGGCGATTCGGTTTTCGCCTATGGCCAGGGCTATGTGACGGGCGGAGCATGGGTGGCCGGAGTGCATGACGTCCATTGTTCGACACATCCCGCGGCCGATAACGGATGGATTGTGGTGAATGGCGTAAAGACGCCGGCGTCTTGTTCCCGATAGCGTGCCGCGCCGATGAGTTTCGCGCCCTGCGACGTCTATGAGTAGTAGTGGAGAACCGATGACGCCGGCAGAGGGACTGCGACAAATTGGATCGCTGGGGCGACGCTATCGCCAGGCGAAGATGATCGCGCGTTCGCTCAAATCGCGCCGTCATCCGATCCTTGCGCACATCATTCCGGTCCGGCGCTGCAATCTGGCTTGCGGCTACTGCAACGAGTACGACAAAGTGTCGAAGCCGGTGGCGACTGCGGAGATGCTGCGTCGCATCGATCTTTTGGCCGCGCTGGGGACAGAGATCGTTACATTCAGCGGCGGCGAGCCGCTTCTCCATCCCGACCTGGACGAGCTGATCCGGCGTATTCGAAGCCACGGCCGCATTGCGACGCTGATCACCAATGGATATCTTCTGACACCGGAGCGCATTCGGCAACTGAACCGGGCCGGCCTGGAGCACTTGCAGATCAGCATCGACAATGTGGAACCGGACGAGGTTTCAAAGAAGAGCCTGAAGGTGCTCGACAAGAAGCTGGAATGGCTTGCCCGGTATGCGCGGTTCGATGTCAGCATCAATTCGGTTGTCGGAGCGGGCGTGCAGCACCCCGAAGATGCGCTCACCATCACGCAGCGCGCGCTGGAATTGGGATTCGATACCACTGTGGGGGCGATTCACGATCGCGACGGGCAACTGCGCCCTTTGCCGGAGGCGGACCGGGCGGTTTACGAGGAGATTCAACGCGAGCGCAAACCGGGGTTCTGGGCGTTTGCGTACGACAATCTTTTCCAGAAGAATCTCGTGGCCGGGCGGCCCAATGAGTGGCAATGCGGCGCGGGAAGCCGGTATTTGTACATTTGCGAGGATGGGCTGGTCCACTACTGTTCGCAGCAGCGGGGCCACCCTGCCATTCCTTTGGAGAAATACTCGGCGGCGGATCTCGAACGCGAGTACTCGACGAAGAAGCCGTGCGCGCCGATGTGTACGGTGAGCTGCGTCCATCGCGTGGCCATGATCGATCTGCTGGGCAACTCTCCGCGAGAGGCGCTGGCGAGGTTCTTTCCGGCGGCTGGGCCTGGGGAATCGACGCAGCTGCCCCTTGGAGTGAAAATCCTTTCTTCGCTGTTTCTGCCGCCTGCGGAGGGCAAGCCTCAGAGTGGAGCGACGAAAGCGATGGCAGGCGCAGTGAAAAGGCTGCTGGGGATCCATCCGGCACGCCAAACGAGATAAACCGCAGCGCTCACCGCGGCTCCCAAGACTACGTCGATGGCGTAATGATACCCGCCTGCAACAGCGGCTACGGCGATCCAGAGACCGATGACAAAAAAAACAGCTCCGGCCAGGGGGAAATAGTGCCAGAGCGCCAGCGCCGCGCCCAGCGCCGAGGCCACGTGTGCGCTGGGGAACGAGATGGCTTGAATGCTACCTAATTGGAGGATCCACAGGTTGAAGGTGCGGCTCTTGGTTCTGGGTTCCCGATTTCGCTCAACCAAGGTGCGCGGCGGCAAGGCCGGGAAAAACGGGGTGATGGCGTAGCAAATGTAGGTGGGAACAAGAACCAAGAACCAATAGACATCGGCATCGCGCCTGAGACGGGCAACATAAAGGGCGCCCAGGCCGAGCGGCACGATGGGGTAGCAGAGAGAATAGGCCCACTCCATGGTGAGACGCGCCGCCCGGCCAAATCTGCAACCGGTGCGGGAAAACAGCTTGAAGAACCACCGGTCGGAGGCGGCCAGCCAAGCTTGAATTCTCGTGTCCGGCTGGGTAAAGAACTGCCCCGTCTGCCAGTAGGGAATCAGGGTGATGAAAACGGGCAGCCAGTCGCGCAGAATGGCAGACTGGACCGGCGCCAGGAAGAATGTGGAAGCGCGGGACAGGCCAACGCCAACCAGGGCGCAAGCTGCGAGCAAGCCGGTCGTCAACCGCCGACGCCGCGAGAGCGGGACTAAGCAGGCCGAAATCGCGATGGCGATGGCGAAGCCCGCCTGAATCCATTCGGATGTTCGCATCGACTCCCCAGATCCCAATGGTTCCGGATTTCCACAATGCCCGATTCAAGATTGCGGGAGGCACCTTAATGACGAGTAAATGCGGTGTTGGCAGCGGAAGAATTGCTTTTCAGCGAACCATTCGGAGCAATAGAATTCTTCTGCCCGCAGCCGGTGATCCCGCAATGTGGTGAGGCGGGGATTAAGGCGGCAGGGTGCGAGGGTTCAGGCGATTCGATAGCGCAGGAATGAGAGCGAGAAGCGCACGGGTGGCGCCGATTGCTGCCGGGATTGCGATGTTCGTGCAGCGAATCAAGCGCAAAAATCGCCCCCGAAGGAACACGTCGCTTCGGAGGCGCTTGCAAAAAATCCTTATCACAAGATAAAGACGGGGACCAGTAGCCGGCACTGGAGGTCGGTAGCGCGCGGCTACTGGTGATCCCTGCACTAAACGAAGCGAGCCGCGGCTTCCCCTTTCCACTGCTGCCTCGTGTCGCCCGGCTCAAAGAGAGCTTATACTTTCCTGCCCTCCGAACCATGTTGACTCTCGCAGTGTCTCCGAAGTTCGGACACCATTCTGTGACAGCTGTCACAGGGGTTTGTGTTAAGGAATAATTTCAAGATATCGAGTAACGTAGGGAAGATTTTGCCACGAAATCGGCAAATTACCTAAGTTTGAGGGAGGTCGCAAATCGAGATCGCCGAGGGTGCGCGATCGAAGGCTAAGGCATTCCAAGGGGCTGAGCAGCGAACTTGCGAACGTGCTTTGGCGAAACCGGAGTGTCGTGTTTCGATTTCCTCGCGACCGCTGACTCTTCGTGCTTCCACGCCGATGACAACGAAGCTGTGGTTGGGGATCCGGTCGATGGTGCCGGCTTAAGATGTTGCGGCTCATATTGGCGCCGACCCAACGTAAAAAGTGTTGGCGTTCGACACGGGAAAGCAAGGAGCAGAATTTCCTAGGAAGGGAGGGTGATGCGGACTTCAGGTGAGCGGCCTGAGCCGCAGGGAATTTCGAAAACGGCCAAAGCCGCGATGCCGGGGTCCGAGCCTGCGCGTGAATCGATCGATGCATCGTACCGGATGTAACGAGGAACACGATGGAATGCGCAACTACGGAGAAGCTGAGTCCTGTTGGGCCGCGCGCGAGCGGCCGCTCTTTGGGCTGCCCCCAGCGACTGAAACCCGGCGGGGGAACAACGGGTCGCGTCGATTGAATCCTATGGCTTCCGAATACACCTCTTGCGGTTTTGCATTCGCGCACCCGGAAAATAGGCGTGAAGAGTCATTGACAAAGCTGGAGCGCCGTCTGACAATCGAGATTTTAGCCCCCACCAAGGAAGAACCCCCATGCCAGCTCTGCTGACGACGAACTTGGGCCCTACCCCGCTAGTGGGGCGAGGCAAAGTCCGCGATCTTTACGCGGTGGACGGGAAACTTCTGCTGGTGGCGACGGACCGCATCTCGGCGTTCGATCACGTGCTGGCGACGGGGATACCGGACAAGGGCAAAATCTTGACGCAGATGTCGCTGTTCTGGTTCGAGCTTGTGAAGGACGTAGTGCCGAACCATCTGATCGCGGCGACGGTGAGCGAGTATCCTGCTTCGCTGAGGAAGTATGCCGATCAATTAGAAGGCCGCTCGATGCTGGTGAAGCGCGCGGCGATGTTTCCGGTGGAGTGCGTGGCTCGCGGATATCTGACGGGATCTGGATGGAAGGAGTACCGGGAAGCGGGAACGGTGTGCAGCATCCGTCTGCCGGCGGGGCTGATGGACGGATCGCGGCTGCCGCAGCCGTTGTTCACTCCGGCGACTAAGGCCGAGGACGGAGCACACGACGAGAACATTTCCTACGGAGAGGTGGAGAAGCTGCTAGGGACGAACCTGGCAGAGGAGCTGCGGCGGTTGACCTTAGCGATCTACCGGAAAGCGGCGAAACATGCCGAATCGCGGGGGCTGATTTTGGCGGACACGAAGTTCGAGTTCGGCAAGACCGCGGAGGGAGTTATTCTTGCCGATGAGGTTTTGACGCCGGACTCTTCGCGTTTTTGGGACGGCGAGGCGTGGAAGCCCGGAGGGGCGCAGGCTTCGTTCGACAAGCAATTCGTGCGCGATTACCTGGAAGAGATTCACTGGAACAAGCAGGCGCCGGCGCCGGCTTTGCCGGAAGACGTGGTGGAGCGCACGCGCGCAAAGTATCATGAGGCTTTCCGTAAATTGACGGGGCGGGAAATAGAAGTGTAGGCCGACAGCGAGGCGGAATTATGGCGTGGGTCGATTTGGTCATTCTTGCCGTATTGCTGGTGGCGACGCTGGGAGGACTGGCGCAGGGATTCTTTAGGACGGTTTGCTCGCTGGGCGGGCTGGTGGCGGGCCTGCTGCTGGCTTCGTGGAACTACGGCCGCGTGGCGGATGTAATTATACCCCTGGTGCGCATTGACGCGGTGGCCGATGCACTGGGGTTCTTGGTGATCGCGCTGGCGGTGATGGCAATCGCGAACATGGCCGGGGCCATTTTGACGAGAACCGTGGACTGGATGGGGCTGGGATGCCTGGATAAGCTGGGCGGCGCGGTGCTGGGATTCGTGCAGGGAGCGCTGCTGGTGATGGTGTGCATTTTGGTGACGGTGGCGTTTTTCCCCGACGAGCATTGGCTTGCGGAGGCAAGGCTGCCGCAGATGTTTTTCGGGGCCTGTCATGTGAGCACGCACATGACGCCGGGTGAGTTGGCCGACCGGGTGCACAAAGGGATGAGAACGCTGGAGCACGAATCGGCGAGGTGGATGCACTCCCACAGCGGAGCTTCGTAACCGGCGATTGAGGATGAAATTTGCGGGCGAACGCCACCTAATTGAAACGTTTGAGGATTGCACGAGGGGACCGTGAGACGAGAATTGGACAGCCTGGTGACGCAGATGCATTCCAGCGGCATGCGCTATGAAGAAGCAGTGCGCGAATTCAAGCGGCAGTATTTGCGGGAGGTTCTGGTGGCGCACCGGGGCAACCAAAGCAAGGCGGCCGAGGAGTTGGGGATGCACCGCAACACGCTGAGCCGGGCGATGGCCGATTTGGGTCTGGACCTGGCCGAGGTACGGGCCGGGCTCAAGCGTCCGCCACGCAGCGAACGTCCTGTCTTTAGCGCACTTCGCCAGGGTTACCGCCAAGGCTGAACGAATAGCCCGAAACATCATGTTGAAGACACACGAGAGCAGCGAAGCACGCGTGGCGATCGAGCCGGACTTCATTTGGGACGAGCAAGACGCTTATTTGTTCGACATTGACGGAACGCTGCTGCGCAGCCGGGACCGCGTGCATTTCGATTCCGTGGCCGCGGGGGTGCATCGAGTAACGGGATTCGAGATTACGCTGGCGGGGATTCTGCTGCACGGAAGCACGGATACGGCCATTTTGCGCGAGGCATGCAACCAGGCGGGAATACCCGCCGACGTGCTGGAAGACCGTTATGACGCCATTCTGGAAGCGATGAGGAATTGCGTGGCCGAGCGGCGGCATGAGCTGGATCCGGTGGTGATGCCGGGCGTGAACGAGGTTCTGCACCACCTGGCGCAGAAGGGTGCGCTGCTGGGCGTGGCTTCAGGGAACCTCGAGGCGATCGGGTGGATCAAGATCGAAAGGGCGGGATTGCGGGAGTGGTTTCGCTTCGGCGGATTCAGCGATCACTTTCCCATCCGCGCGGAGCTGATCCGGCAGGCGGCAAACAAGGCCAGGGACCTGGCGGAAGCCGGAGGGCGGGACGGAACGAAGATTTGCGTGGTGGGCGACACGCCGCGCGACATCGAGGCAGCGCGCGCAAATCTTCTCTCGGTGATTGCCGTGGCCACGGGCAGGTCGAGTTTCGACGAGCTGGCCGCGCTGCAGCCCGAGGTATGCGTGACCTCGCTGGCCGATCTGATGGCGGGGACGCGAAGCAGTCCATGAGCCGGCAGCAGGCACGATGCGGAGGAGGGATGCGCGCGCGCACGCTTAAGACGCCCAGGTGGGGAGGGTCGCTCCTTTGGGCGGTACTTGGGGCAACGGCGCTATGCGCGCAAACGCCGCCGACAGCGCCAAGTGTCCAAGCAACGCCTGCAAACCAGGCGCCCGCCGGCCAAGCAGGCGCGGCGAACCAAGCCGGCAAAGCGGCAGCGCCAAACCCTTATTCGGCTGACTCGGCGAAACACGTGCGCTCGAGCGACAAGAGGCGCGCAGCCAAAATCTATCTCGAATCGAGCAGACTGTTTGTGAGCAGCCGATTCGAGGAGGCGGTGGAAGGGTTTGAGAAAGCGGCCGCACTCGATCCAACGAACCACGATTATGAACTGGCGGCGGAGGTGGCCCGCAGCCATGCCGTAACGGCGCTGATTCAGTCCGCGGCCAAGAACCGGTTAATGGGCAATGAGCCGGCGGCGCGCGCCGCGCTTGAGCACGCCCGTGCGCTCGATCCCAAAAACTTCGAGGTCAGCCAGCACCTGGACGAGCTGTCCGACGACGCGGTACGGGCGATGCCCAAGCCTCTCTACGCGGGGAGCGCGGCCGGAATCGGCTCTACCGAGCCGCTGGCGGCCGCTTCAGGGAAGCGCAGCTTCCATCTGCACACCGACGCGCGCCAAACGATCGAGCAGGTGTTCAAGTCTTACGGCGTGATGGCGATGCTCGACGACAGCGTTCGCGCCTTTCTAATCAGGGTAGATCTCGACGACGTCAGCTTCGAAGAAGCGGCTCGCGTGGTGGGCATGGCGACCCACACATTCTACGTTGCGCTAGACGCGCACCACGCGCTGGTGGCCAACGACACGCGCGAGATTCGCGATCGCTTCACGCCGCTGGAGACAGAGACGGTTTCCCTGGCCGGACTCAGCGACAGCGAATTGGACGAAGTGCAAAAAATCGCCCAGACGGTATTCTCGATGCAGAAGGCGCAGCTCTCGAAGGAAGAAGGCGCGATTACGATTCGCGCGCCGGCATCGACCTTGGCGGCGTTCGACGCCACCATGCAAGGCCTATTGAACGGCCGCAGCCAGGTGGTGCTGGACGTGAGCATCATTCAGGTGGCGCACACGAATGCCCGCAACACCGGTTTGCAGTTGCCGCAAACCGTTACGGCGTTCAACGTTCTTGCCGAGGAGCAATCGCTGTTGAGTCAAAACGCGGCCCTGGTGCAGCAGATTATCTCTTCGGGATTGGCATCGGCCAACAATCCGCTGGCTATCCTGGGCCTTTTGATCGCCTCCGGCCAGGTTTCAAGCCCGCTGCTCAGCAACGGATTTGCGTTGTTTGGCGGCGGTTTGACGGAATCGGCGCTGGAGCCGGGGGCAGCGACGCTGCAGCTCAGCTTGAACAGTTCGGATTCCCGCGAGCTGGACCAGGTGCAGCTTCGCCTGGAGGACGGCGAGGACGGCACGTTGAAGGAGGGCGAGAAGTATCCGATCCAAACGTCTTCGTTTTCGAGCCTGGGCGCGAGCCTACCCAGCATTCCGGGCTTAACCTCGGCGGGCAGCTCGAGCAGCCTGTCATCGCTGCTTTCTTCAGTAAGTTCGAGCGTGCCGAACGTGCCCATGGTGCAGTACGAAGACCTGGGCTTGACGCTGAAGGCGAGGCCCAAGGTGCTGCGCAACGACGACGTTGCGCTGAATATCGAGTTGAAGCTCGATGCTCTCTCGGGACAAACGATCGACGGCAATCCCGTGCTCGATAACCGCGCCTATTCCGGTGTGGTGACCTTGCGCGAGGGCGACGCGGTGGTGGTCGCGACCGAGGTGGACAAGTCGCAGAGCCTGGCCATCAGCGGAACGCCGGGACTCAGCGAAATCCCGGGGCTGAACGATCTGACGAGCAAGGACCTCCAAACCAACTACGCAACAGTGGTGATTGTGATGACGCCGCACGTAGTGCGCGGCACGCAGGCGGCAGGACACACGGCAATGATGCCGCTGGACAAGGATACAGGGACGAGATAGGCAGCGCGGCCCGATGCGGATTGGCGCGCCGGAGATCGCCTATCGGCAGACTCGGAAACCGGCAAACCAGCCAATGAAGATTCTCCCACGCGGCGTAGAATAGCTGGCAAAAGCTCATTCGAATCTGCAACGCTCATCCATGCCGCAGGTGAAAATCATGCACTTGAAATCTGCTCTTGTAGCTGCCATCCTGACGGTTTTAGCAGGTGCGTCTATCGTCCCGGCCCAGTCCGCTGCCGCCGCGAAGCCCGCCGCCGCACCGCCCGCAACAGTACAAACTCTTGAGGACCGGAATCGCGCAGTTGCGCTCCGTGTATTCGACGAGATTTTCAATCGGCGCCGGCCCGAAGTTGCCGCAGAGATCTACTCGCCTAACTTCGTTAACCACGGCCTTCACCGCGACTCACCGCGCGCGGCGAGATCCAGGCCTTCCCCGATCTCCACGTGACGGTGGTAAAGACAGTTGCCGAGAAGGATCTGGTCACCATCCTCTGGATCTTTCGCGGCACCCACACCGGGTACGGCTACGGCGGCTTTCCCCCTACGGGCACTCACATCGAAGTCCGTGGATTCACCATTTTTCGCATTGTCGATGGCCGCATCGTGGATGAGTGGACAACTTTCAACGCGTGGGGCGCCTATTCGCAAGTTGTCCACCATCTGCGCTGGTGGATCGCCGCTGCGGTGTGCCTGTTCTTGCTGGTCTGGCTCTACGCCGGCCACTTCGTCTTCAAGCGGCTGAAGCGCAGGCGCAGTCCTGTACCGGTACGGTGAATCGCGCTGCTTCAGGCAGCGTGCGGTGCGGCCGGCAAGCAATCGCTGGGCCCCTCCCGCGACGCCACCGATATTTCCGGCGATGCGGTACGGCCTACTGTGCTGTGACGCCGTCGAGCTTGGCCTGGTAATCGATGACCTTCTTCAGCACGTCGTAGGGCGCGTTGGGAGAAATCTCGCGGCCGTTGACGACGAGTGTGGGCACCTGGACGATGCCCAGATCGCTTCCCAGTTTGCTTGAGGCGTCCACGGCGGCCTTGGTCTCAGGCGTCGCGGCGCAAGCCGCAACCTTGGCAGGATCGAGGCCCGCTTTGGCTGCGGCGCTGTTGAGCGTGAGCGTTGCGCCGTCGGAAGTTGAGAGCCCATCCTGGCCATCGAAAACCGCGGCGGCAAAGGTGAAGAACGCAGTGCTTCCGCCGAGCTTGGTTACGCACTGGCCGTATTCCGAGGCGAGGACCGCTTGCGGGTGAATGGACTGAAGCGGCAAGGCTTCAAAGACGATGCGTGCTTTCGGGTAGTCGGTGACCAATTTGTCCATGTTGGCTTGCGCCTCTTTGCAATGCGGACATTGAAAATCGGCAAACTCGACGAGCTCAAGGTCTTTGGATGCCGATCCGCGATAGGGTCCGTCGGCGCGCTGCTCCAGTTGCCGGCGCGTTTCGGCGTAGGGGTGGTCGCCGAACTCGATGATCTGATCCCCGGAGATGAGGTGCTTGCCATCGGGCAGGACAAAGAACGCTAAAGCCTGCGGCTTGTCTTTGCCGGTCTTGTCGCCGACCAAAACAATCACCTTGCTTATGCTTTCGACCGGTGTTTTCAGAATCCCCTGGACCTGCCATATACGAGTGTCGTCGAATCCCCAAGTAGCCTGAAGGAATGCATTCACGGTTTCTTTGGTGGGCGCGGCAGCGGTGAAGTTGGCGGGGTCGGGCGGGGGGAACGTGGGCGGGCCGCTAGGCGCGGGCGCGGCCGGTTCTTGCGCCGTGGGCGCCGCAGGCTGGCCGGCCGAAGGCTGCTCGGGTGGCGCGGCAGGGGGAGTTTGTTGCCCGGCGGATGGCTGATCGGGCGGCGGAGCCGACTGTGGAGTTGTGGAATCGGGGGCGGGGGGCACGTGCTGTTGTGCGGCGGCCTGGAGCGTGGGAACGAAGAGGGCAGTCAACGCAGCGGCGGTGAGCAAACGGGTTGAGGAACAAATCAAGCGGTTCTCCTTAACTTGCGGGAAAATTCCCTCACACCAGCATATACTGCTGGTTTGGCCGCGATGCTTGTGGCATGGCGGGCGGCGCAGAGCCGGCTATTTCCTTTGGCCGCGGGCCGGCGTTGCCTGCGAAAATCGGCCTCCAATGAACTCGAGCCCGAAGGCGTTGGTGAGCTGCAGGCCTTATACCTCGACTTTGACGGCGATGGGAAATCTGCGGCCCATGCCGAAGGATTTTGTGGTGACCTTGAGAACCGGCGCCGCCTGCTGGCGCTTGTACTCCGAGCGCTCGACGAGGCGCACCACCTGCTGCACGAGATCGAGCGCGAAGCCGTGCTCGGCGGCGATGTGCTCCGGAGTTTCGTAGCGCTCGACGTAGGCTTCGAGGATGGGATCGAGGACGTCGTAGGGTGGAAGCGAATCGGTGTCTATTTGGCCGGGCCGCAGCTCGGCCGAAGGCGGCTTGGCGAGGATGGCTGCGGGGATTTTTTCCTGGTCACGGTTGAGCCATTTGCAGACCGCGTAGACGCGCGTTTTGACGAGGTCGCCGATCACGGCAAGTGCGCCGACCATGTCTCCGTAAAGGGTGCAGTAGCCGACAGCCATCTCGGATTTGTTGCCGGTGGTCAAAACAAGCGCGCCGAATTGGTTCGAGAGCGCCATGAGGATGGTGCCGCGAATGCGCGGCTGGATGTTTTCTTCGGTGATGCCGGCGGGCAATCCGGCGAACAGGGGTTCGAGCGCGCGGGTGAATTCGGCGAATAGCGAACTGATGGCGATGGTCTCAAACCGGATGCCGAGGTTGGCGGCCAATTGGCGGCTGTCGCTAATGGAGCCCGGCGAGGAATAGGGGCTGGGCATGCCGACGCCGATCACGTTTTCGGGGCCAAGCGCATCGGCGGCGATGGCGGCCACCAAAGCAGAATCGATGCCGCCGCTCAATCCAACAATGGCTTTGCGGAAGCCGCATTTGCAGACGTAATCGCGGGTTCCGAGGACCAGAGCGCGGTAGGCGGCTTCGGTGTCGTCGTCGAGCGGAGCGGGCACGGGCGATGCGGTGAAGGGATCGAGGACAACCAAGTCTTCTTTGAAGGAGGCAGCCTGCGCGATCAGCTCGCCGCGCGCGTCAAGGGCCAACGACGAGCCGTCGAAGATGAGGCTGTCATTGCCGCCAACCTGGTTGCACATGATGACGGGGATGCCGTCGCGGCGGGCGATGGCGGCGAGCATCTGGCGGCGAAGAGCGCGCTTGGAATGCCAGAATGGGGACGACGAAATGTTGATGTGGAGAGCGGGATTCTGGCGCATCAGCTCTTCCATGGGATCGACTTTGTAGAGACGGCGCGGCCAGAAATTCTTGTCGTTCCAGGCGTCCTCGCAGATGGTGATGGCGAGGCGGACGCCGTCGAGCTCGACGACGGTTTGCCGGCCGGACGGCGAGAAGTAGCGCTGCTCGTCGAACACGTCGTAGAAAGGCAGCAAGCGCTTGTGCTGCTCGAGGAGGATCTGGCCGCGGTCGACGAGGACGGCGGCGTTGAAGGCCGGCTTCCAGCCTCCGGAGGAGGACCTGTCGGTGGGGACCCCGGGAGTTCCTTCGTCGCGGACGGCGGGCAGCGCCACGCCGGCGAGGACGGCGGTGGGCAGTTCGCGCGTGGCCTCGGCAAGTCGATTGACGGCGCATCGGCAACGGGAGAGGAAGCTGGGTTTTTCGAGGAAGTCGGCCGGCGGATAGCCGCAGACGGCGAGTTCGGAAAAGACGGTGAGGCGGGCGCCAAAATTCGCAGCACGACGGCTTGCGGCGACGATTTTCTCGAGATTCCCGGTAAAGTCACCGACCGTGGGGTCGATCTGGGCCAGCGCGATCTTCACAGCCCCAGTGTAGCAACCCCGCCGGAATATCGAGATGAAAAGCTGTCATTCACGTTCACGCCGGCGAAAATGAAATCGTCGATCTCGTGTGATGCCCCTGAAGTTCGCGGCGCAATTGGAATCGCGAAAAGCGCATCCCATTCGACTTCGATCGCTTTCGCGCGCTCCGCTCAGGATCACGTGTGTTCAATTTGTTGCGAACTTCGGGAACACTACGCTAGGTTCCGGTGCCGGCAAAGACCACGGCGATAGTGCGGAGGATAATCTTGAAATCCAGCCAGATGCTCCAATTATCGATATAGGTGACATCGAGCGAGACGTAGCTGGAGAAGGAAGGATCCTGGCGCCCCTGCACCTGCCAAAGGCCGGTGATGCCGGGAGTGACGTCGAGGCGGCGCAGGTGGTCGAGGTCGTACTTGCGCACTTCGCCGGCAAGCGGAGGACGCGGACCCACGATGCTCATCTCGCCGCGCAGGACATTGATGAACTGCGGTAACTCGTCGAGGGAGTATTTGCGCAGAAAGCGGCCGAGGCGAGTGACGCGCGGATCGTTGGAGATTTTGAACAGAACGTCGTCGCGCTCATTCATGTGCATGACTTCGGCGCGCCGATTGTCGGCATCGCGGACCATGGTGCGGAACTTAAGGCAGCGGAAGACCACACCCTTTTTGCCGATGCGCTCGGAAGCGTAAAGGATAGGCCCGGGCGAGTCGAGCTTGATGGCGATGGCGATGGCCAGCAGGATGG
>Ga0187782_10002143_pt1 | contig 14505 bp, 13 predicted proteins | sample 0715_SJ02_MP15_2_FD_132454 | JGI IMG/M metagenome (GOLD analysis project Ga0187782, IMG submission 132454) | Tropical peat soil microbial communities from peatlands in Department of Meta, Colombia - 0715_SJ02_MP15_20_MG | ecosystem: Environmental > Terrestrial > Soil > Wetlands > Peat | place...
GCGGCTGCGGGCGATGATGGCCGACGGCGCCGACGCGCTGGCCACCGAGCTGGATTCGGCGTTGGGCACGGCCTGGGATGAGGCGCTCGAGGCGTATCGCGACGGCGGTGATGGCGCCGAGGTACCCTGGCTCAGCCGTGGAGTCGGTTAGGTCGCAAGATCTGTAGTGCGGCCGGCACCGCCGAGATCTCGGCGGGCAGCGCGCAGGCGTACTCGCCGTCGGCGTAGGCGTTGATGCCGGGTGATTCGACGTCGACGGACGTCGCCCGCGCCGTTGTCACCTCGTCGAGATCGACGTGGTTGCCTTTGTAGACGGTGGGGAACAGGCGGATCAGCCGGCTGCGCGAGGCCGAGTGCACCATGGTGATGTCGAGTTGACCGTCGGCATGATCGGCGTTGGGGCAGATCAGCATTCCGCCGCCGTAGCTGCGGGTGTTGCCGAACGCCGCAAGGGTAAGGTCGGTGACGATCTCGTCGCGTCCGTCGAGCACTAGCCGGAACGGCAGGAGCCTCAGCCGCGACAGCTCGACGAGCATCGCCAGGTTGTAGCGCATCCGACCGCGCGGCCAGTGCATCCGGTTGGCCCTATCGGTTACCAGCGAATCGAATCCGGCCGCGGCAACGGTGCCGAACCACTTGGTGACACCTTTGCGGTCCCGAATCCTGCCCAGGTCAACAGTTTCGGTCCAGCCGTCGGCGACCACGTCGGCGGCGGCGACGGGATCCTTTGTGGGCAACCCGAATTCGCGGGCATGGTCGTTGCCGGTACCGGCCGGAATGATTCCTAGCGGAATATCCGTGCAGGCCAGGGCCTGCAGTGCATCGGAGATCACTCCGTCGCCGCCGGTGACCACCACCGCATCGGTGCCCTTTTCGATCGCAGCGTGTAGTAGGCGACGTGCGTGCTCGGCGTCACTGCCGACGATTGCCACCACGTCGATGCCACGCTGTTGCAGCCGCTCGATCGCCTTTTCGGCCGCGTGCGGTGCGTTTCGGTGTCCCGATGCCGGATTGGTCAGCACGGTCACCCGGCCGACTTCGCGCTTGATCACGGGATGAGCTTGCCGGGATTGAGAATTCCCGCGGGATCCAGTGTCGATTTGACCGCCCGCAATACCTGTAAGCCCAGATCGCCCACCTCGTCGCGCATCCACGGCCGATGATCGGCTCCGACCGCGTGGTGATGGGTGATCGTCCCGCCGGTGGCCACGATCGCGTCGCAGGCAGCGGCCTTCGCGGCGCGCCACTGTTCAATCGGATTCCCGCGTTGCCCGGCGACGACGGTGAAATACAGCGAGGCGCCGGTGGCGTACACGTGCGAAATGTGGCACAGCACCAGCGCCGGCGTGCCGGATTCGGCCAGCGCGGTGGTCAGCGCGTCGGTGACGGCGGCTTTCAGCGCGGGGACGTTGGACCAGTCGGTGGCCGTCTCGAGGGTTTCGCAGAGCGCGCCGGCGGCCAGCAGCGAGTCGCGCAGATAAGGCGCGCTGAACCGACCATGCTCCCAGGCCTGTGCCGGGGCTTCGCCCAGCGACGTGCCGCCCATAGCTGTGATGAGCTCCCGGGTTTCGGCGTGCCTGCTTTCGGCATGCGCCGCCGTGCCCTCGAACACGGTGATCGCCAGGCAGCCGCCGGTGATCTGGGTCTCGCCGATGGCCTCGGCGGTGGCCAGGTTGACGCCGGTCTCGGCTTCGTCGGAGAGCCGGATGACCGTCGGGCCGGTCCCGGTTTGGGTGACGGCGCGCAATGCGGCCGCCCCAGTGGCGAAGTCGGGGAACGACCACGCCTCGTAGCGCGTGACGTCGGGCGACCGATGCACCCGAACCCGCACCGCGGTGATGATGCCGAACACGCCTTCCGACCCGATCAGCAGTTGCCGCAGATCCGGACCGGCCGCCGACTGCGGCGCGCGGCCCAGATCCAGCACGCCCGCCGGCGTAATGACGTGCAGCCCGCGGATCATGTCGTCGAACCGGCCGTATCCCGCCGAGTCCTGGCCCGACGATCGGGTCGCGGCAAAACCGCCCAGGCTGGCGAATTCGAAGCTCTGCGGAAAATGCCCGAGCGAAAACCCGTGCTCGGCAAGCAGTTGCTCGGCCCGTGGACCGGTGACGCCGGCGCCGAATTCGGCCTCGCCGGACACCGCGTCGAAAGCGAGCAGTTGATCGAAGCGCCGCAAATCCAGCGACACCACGGCGCTGAACTCAGCGCGGATGGGATCGACTCCACCGACCACGCTGGTGCCGCCGCCGAACGGGACGACGGCGATGCCGTGCCGCGAGCAGTACCGCAGGATCTTCGCAACCTCTTCGTCAGCGCCCGGCAGCAGCACCGCATCGGGCGCCTCTTGCACGCCGGAGTCTTTGCGCCGCAGTAGATCCAGAGTGGACTTGCCGCCGGCATGCAGCAGTCGGTCGCGGTCGCCGAACCGGCAGTATTCCGACCCCACGATAGCGCCCAGCGCTTCGCGGTGGTCGTTCGCCAACTGCGACGGGCGCAGCTTCACCCGCTCTGGGTCGAGTTCGGCCGCGGGTGCGTCCGTCACCCCCAACGCCTGCTTCAACAGTGAGCGGATGCCCTCCGAGAGGGGTTTGGCTTCCTGCGGGTCACCCCACGCGTTCCACTTCATCGGCGGCAGCAACTGTTCAGGCATGCGTTACAGTATTACATATGCTGTCAATCAGTAACGCACCAGTGGAGGACCGGATCCTGGCGGCCGCCGCGAGCTGTGTGATCGATTTTGGAGTCGAGCGCGTGACGCTGGCCGAGATCGCGCGCCGGGCGGGCGTGAGCCGTCCGACCGTCTACCGCCGCTGGCCGGACACCCGCTCGGTACTGGCGGCCCTGTTGACCAGGCACATCACCGCCGCCTTGGATGACGTGCCGGTTCGCCGACGCGGCCGTCAGGCGCTGGTCGACAGGGTGGTGGCGGTGGCCGAACGCCTGCGGCGCGACGAGCTAGTTATCGCGGTGCTGCGATCGGAGCTGGCGCTTGTCTACATCGCCCAGCGGCTGGGCAGCAGCCAGCAGATGCTGATCGAGGCGCTCGCCAGTGACCTGCGCGCGGCCCAACGTGACGGCAGCGTGCGGCCCGGCGACCCGCGCCGACTCGCCGCGATGGTGCTGCTGATCACCCAATCGACCATTCAATCCGCCGAGATCGTCCGCCCGATCCTCGACGCTGATGCGCTGGCCGCCGAACTCGCCTACTCGCTGAACGGATACTTGTCATGACGTCGACCGCTCTCAACGCAGCGCGCCGCACAGCCGACCTCACGGCGCTGGCCGACGGTGAGCGGACCGACATCGTCGTGATCGGCGGCGGTATCACCGGCACCGGCATCGCGCTGGACGCCGCGTCCCGAGGCCTGCGAGTGGCGTTGGTGGAAAAACACGATCTCGCATTCGGCACCAGCCGGTGGAGCTCCAAGCTGGTGCACGGCGGGCTGCGCTATCTGGCAAGCGGCAATGTCGGCATCGCCAGGCGCAGTGCAGTCGAGCGCGGAATCCTGATGACGCGCAACGCCCCTCATCTAGTCCGGGCTATGCCCCAACTGGTCCCGCTGTTGCCGTCGATGGGCCGGATGGAGCGGGCATTGGTGCGAGCCGGGTTCCTTGCCGGCGACGTGTTGCGTAAGACGGCGGGTACACCGGCGTCCGTTCTGCCCGGCTCACGCCGCATTCCCGCAGCGCGCGTCAGCGACATGGCTCCGGCCGTACGACGTGACGGGCTCGACGGCGGCTTGCTCGCCTACGACGGACAACTGATCGACGACGCCCGACTGGTCGCCGCCGTAGCGCGTACCGCCGCGCAGCAGGGTGCCCGAATCCTGACCTATACCGCCGCATCCGAGGTCACCGGCATGTCGCTGCGGCTGACCGATCAACGCTCTGGCGAATCGTTCGATACGTCCGCTCGCGCCGTCATCAACGCCACCGGGGTGTGGGCAGGTGAGATCGACCCGTCGCTGAAGCTGCGTCCCAGCCGCGGCACCCACCTCGTCTTCGATGCCGCAGCCCTCGGCAATCCCACAGCGGCACTGACGATTCCGATACCCGGCGAGCTCAACCGCTTCGTGTTCGCCATGCCCGAACAGCTGGGGCGGGTCTACCTCGGACTGACCGATGAGGACGCGCCCGGGCCGATTCCCGATGTGCCACAACCGACATCGGGGGAGGTGAGCTTTCTGCTGGACGTCGTGAACACTGCGCTGGGTATCAGGTTGGAAAGCGCCGATGTGATCGGCGCCTATGCGGGGCTGCGGCCGCTGATCGACACCGGAGCCGGGCGCACCGCGGACGTCTCGCGCAACCATGCCGTTGTCGAGTCACCCTCCGGGGTGATCAGCGTGGTCGGCGGCAAGCTAACCGAGTACCGGCACATGGCCCAGGACGTCCTCGACCGGGCTATCGAACTGCGGGGTCTGACAGCCGGAGAGTGCCGGACCCGAAACCTGCCCTTGGTCGGCGCGCCGGCGAACCCGGGCTCGAGCGTGGCGCCGATGGCCGGCTTGCCGGAGTCGCTGGTCTTGCGCTACGGAGCCGAGGCGGCCAACGTCATCGCCGTTGCCACATGCAAGCGGCCGGTCGACCCGGTGGCCGAAGGGATCGACGTGACCCGGGCGGAGTTCGAGTACGCCATCAGCCATGAGGGCGCGCTGACCGTCGACGACATCGTGGATCGTCGCACCCGGATCGGTTTGGTGGCCGCCGATCGGGAACGGGTAGTCGGCGTGGCGGAGGAGATGCTGGACTAATAGTGATAGTAACTACTATATAGTTGTCACTATCAGTTTTGAATCTGCAGGAAGGCGGTGACCAGCATGAACCTGGTTAAGGCTGCGCATGTTCCGGTCCTGATCGTCGGGGCGGGCGCCGGCGGGCTTGCCACATCGACTCTGCTGGCCAAACACGGGGTTGGTTCTCTACTGGTCGAGAAGCGACGCGAGATCTTCATCTATCCGAAGGCCCGCAACCTGAGTTTTCGCAGCTTGGAGATCCTCCGCGGTATAGGCCTGGGCGACGAGGCCCATGCGGTCGCGGATCGTGTTTCGGATATTGTCGTCAAGCCGACGCTGAACAGCGCTGAAGAAAAACTGGCCATCGATATCGATACGTTCTTCGTAGGCCTGGATCAGCTGAGCCCCGAGCCGGCCGTGCAGTACTGCCCGCAGAGCAGCCTCGAGCCGATGCTGCTCGCCGAAACCCGGCGACGGGGCAGTGAAGTGCGCTACGGGACGGAATTGTGTTCGTTCGATCAGGACGACACCGGCGTCTCCGCGGTGCTGCGTGACCTGCGCTCCGGCGAGTCCCATACGATCCGCGCCGACTATCTCGTCGCCGCCGACGGAGTGCACAGCCCGATACGCAATGAGCTTGGCCTCACCACCTCGGGATACGGGGCGCTGCCGATCTACGTCGTCTTCATCTACTTCCGCGGACCCTGGCGGAAGTTCGTCTCGCACCTGAGCGATGGCGACGGCGTTCAGGTGAAAAATGCCGATGTGGACGGCATATTCCTGGTGGCCAAGGACGACCTCGGCATGTTCATCACCACCTATTTCCCCGGCAAGGGAGAGACAGCGGCGCAATTCACGCCGGAATATTGCCGCGAGGTGTTGACGAAGGCCGTCGGTGAGCCGATCGAACTCGAGATCATCGAAACCGCGGCGTGGCAACCGTACGAGCAGGTAGCCGACCAATTACGTTGCGGGCGAGTTTTTTTCGTCGGGGACTCGGGACACACCATGCCGCCGTTCAAGGCCGGGGGAGCCAACACCGCCATCCAAAGCGCACACAACCTGGCCTGGAAACTGGCTGCGGTATTACAGGGAACAGCAGAGCCGGGACTGCTGACCACCTACCATGCCGAGCGGCACCCCGTCGGCCGGTTCGCCGCCCGCCAGTCACTGACCGGGCCGACAGTGGGCTTGCTCCGGTTGGAAGACGAGGGTCCGGGTTTGCCGCCCGACGAAGAGGCGCCGATGTTCTCCTTGCTGGTCGGATACCAGTACCGCTCAGCCGCAGTGGTGACCGACCAGCCTGCTCCGGCCGATCCAGACGTTGCGTCTTTGGTGGACGAATTGCGTGGCCAAGCGGGTACCCGGGTCCCGCATGTCTGGGTGCAGCACGGCGGCCGGCGGGTGTCGACGCTCGACCTGCTCGGGCCCGGATTCAGCGTGCTCACCGGTGACGACGGTGCTGCATGGAGCGGTGCGGCCGCGGCGACATCGGCCGCCCTCGACGTCCCGATCGCGGTCCACCGCATCGGGCCCGCGGGCGACGCGGTCGAACCCGACGGTGCCTGGGCGCAGGCCACCGGACTCGCACCTGGCGGGGCTCTGCTAGTGCGGCCAGACGATTTCGTCGGGTGGCGTACCGACGGGCTTCCGGCCGACCCCGAACGCGAGCTTCGCCAAGCGCTTTCGGCCATCCTCGCCCGAGGCTGACGATCGGCCGCCGCCAGATGACTGTTGACTGAAATCGTATTTTGGTCATAGAGTTACTGCCGTGGTGGTGGAACGCTCCCGCGGCGATCGGCAAGAACGGGCCGATCGGATCCTTGATAGCGCCCGCGACTTGCTGCTGTCGTGGGGCTATCGGCGGGTGACCATCGATGAATTGGCCCGCCGCGCCGGTGTCGGTAAGGGCACGATCTATCTGCATTGGCGTTCTCGCGAGGAAGTGTTCCACGCGGTCAGCGCCCGCGAGGCGGCGGCGATGGCGGACGCGATTGTTGACGCGGTCCGCAATGATCCGGCCGAGGTCGCGCTGCATCGCTACCTGCGGCGGCTGTTCGTCGAGGCGATGAACCGTCCGGTGCTGCGGGCGCTCTACACTCGCGACGCCGATACCCTCGGTACGTTTCTTGCCGCGGCGCATCATCACCGGCTGGAGGAAAGCAAGCTTGGTGTCAACCGCGACTATCTGGGTGTGCTCGCCGCGGAGTCCATGCTGCGGCCCGACCTGCGCCTAACGGATCTCGACTACACCCTGCCCACCATCGTCTTCGGTTTCTTTGCGGCAGAACCGTTTCACCCACCGGCGATCACGTTGACCTTGGAGGAGAAAGCGGATCAGCTAGCCGAGACTGTGCGGCGGGCTTTCGAGCGAGCTGATGCGCCGAGCGGCGACGCAGTGAAACACGCTGCAGCGAAAGCGCTTCCAATTCTCGAACGAATTGCCCGAGACCACCGCACGGCTACCTATGGAGGCGATCACAATGACTGATCTGGCAACTGAGCTTACCCGCCCGCGCGGGCGGTATGGGGTGGACGGCGACTACCGGCTCATTCCGGCGCCGGTCGTTTTCGCCGGCTATCTGCTGTTGTGCTTTACCGCAATGGTTTTGGCCGGCCTGTGGTTGGTTAGCGGACGAACGCTGCCGGGACTCGGGGCGGCCATCGTTGCCGCCCTTCTGGTCGCCGCCGGCGTCAGCGTCCTGCGGTTCAGTCGGCGAGGAAAGTTCGAAGTGTGGGCACGCCTGCTGACCGAGATCGGCTTACGGGGCGACGAGCGGGTGCTCGACCTCGGCTGCGGACGTGGCGCGGTGTTGTTGACCGCGGCCAAGTTGGTGCCGCGGGGAAGTGCTGTGGGCGTAGATATCTGGCGGGCCGACCAGACCGGCAACTCCATGCAGGCGATGCTGTCGAACGCCGAGGCCGAGGGTGTCGCCGACCGAGTCGAACTGCATACCCGGAACATGACCGATCTTCGGTTTCCAGACGAGTCTTTTGATCTCGTCGTAAGTAACCTCGCGATCCACAATCTGCCGGACAACGACGCGCGGCAGGCGGCGATCGACGAAGCCGTGCGTGTGCTGCGCCCGGGTGGTCACATGGTGATCGCTGACCTCGGCTTCACCCACCGGTATGCCACCCGGCTTCGGCAATGCGGCATGGTCGACGTCAGGCGCCGCGATCTTGGCTGGCGCGCCTGGTGGGGACTGCCGTTCTTCCGCACCCACGCTGTCACCGCGACCAAGCCGGGGGCAACGCGGTGAGCACAAAGTCGGTGTCTCGAGTGGTGGCGCTGGAAGAGGCGTTTCTTCATCCACGGGTGTGGGACTTGTTTCCCGAGTCGCTGCAACGGAAATACCAGCCTGTGCGGGCCCGGCTCAGCGACGTCGGAGCCGAGCGCATCCGGCTGATGGACGCCGCGGGGATCGACGTGCAGGTGCTCTCACACGTCCAGCCTGGTGTCCAGGTGCTCGCCGACGAGCAGGCCGGGTTGGCGGTCGCGGTCAGCCGCGACGTCAACGATTGGTTGGCAGAGGCAGTTGCAGCGCACCCGGCCCGGTTCGCGGGCTTTGCGATGCTGCCGACCCAGTCACCGGCTGACGCTGCTGACGAGCTGGAGCGCGCCGTGCGCGACCTCGGCTTCAAAGGTGCGCTGATCAACGGACACACCAACGGGCGTTATCTTGATGAGCCGTCGTTCGATGTCCTGCTGGACCGGGCTGAATCATTAGGCGTTCCCATCTACATTCATCCCACCGACCCGCCGCAGGCGGTAACAGATTGCTACTACGCGCCTTTCGATCCGGCGCTGGTACCCACCTGGGGCTGGCCGGTGGAAACCGGAACGCATCTGCTCAGGATGATCTGCGCTGGGGTGTTCGATCGTCGTCCAAATCTCAAGGTCATCGTCGGGCACATGGGAGAGCTGCTTCCGTTCTGTTTCACCAGGCTCAACGTCGGCCTGACGATGGCGGGGTGGTTGCTTTCAGCCGAGGCGGACAACCCGCCGATGCGAAACAGTGTCGGCCACTACCTGCGGGACAACGTTTTCATCACCAGCAGCGGGGTGTTCGATGTGCCGGTGTTCGACTGTGCTCGAGCGATGTTGGGCATCGACAACCTCATGTTTTCCGTCGACTATCCGTTCCAGGACAACTTCGCCGCGATGGAATTCCTTGAACGGTGCGACCTTTCCCCAGCGGACAAGGAGCGGTTCGCGCACCGCACTGCCGAGAAACTGTTGAAGCTTGACGATCAGCAGGGTGAGATTGGCATCGGGAGTTCTGCCGTCGGCGAAGCCTGGTATCGGCTGCGCAGCCGCGCCACGTCGAAAATCGGCAGGGCGTTGATCTCAGCACTCGTCAAGTAGCAAGGGAAGGAAGGACTGTCGTGGCCAACCTGGTCGGAAGGTCAGCGGTGGTAGCCGCCGGAGCTAAGAACCTGGGCGGACTGATCAGCACCACGTTGGCCGAAAAGGGGGTCAATGTCGCGGTGCACTACAACAGCGCGGCCACCGAGCCTGATGCCGACAAAACCGTCGCCGCCGTGCAAGATGCCGGAGTCAAAGCGATGAAGGTGCAGGGCGATCTCACCAAGCCGGGCAACGTCACCGCGCTGCTGGCCGCCTTCACCGACGGCTACTCCACCTATGCCGGCGCCAAAAGCCCGGTTGAACACTTCACCCGTGCTGCGGCGAAAGAGTTTGCTGCACGCGGCATTTCAGTGAACAACGTGGCACCCGGACCGATGGATACGCCGTTCTTCTACGGCGAGGAGACGCCGGAGCGGGTGGAATTTCACAAGTCGCAGGCCATCGGCAACCGCTTGACCCGCATCGAGGACATCGCACCGTTGGTGGTGTTCCTGGCCGACGAGGGTCACTGGGTGACCGGCCAGACCATTTTCGCCAATGGCGGCTACACCACGCGCTGAGCCCTTACAGCGGGATGTTCTTGTGGCGTCCGCGCCGTGGCGGCGCCGAGGCCAGTGCGTCGGCAAGCTTGCTGCGAGTGTGGGCCGGGTCGATCTTCTCGTCGACCACGCCGATGTCGATGGCGTTGTCCACACCACCGGCGATCCGCTCGTGTTCGGTGGCAAGCTCGTCGTGCAGCGCCTCGCGCTCGTGGTCCGGCGCGCCTGCCAGCTTCTTCTTGTGCAGGATGCCAACGGCTGCCTTGGCGCCCATCACCGCGACCTCGGCGTCCGGCCAGGCGAAGACCTTGGTGGCGTTCAAAGAACGTGAGTTCATCGCGATGTAGGCGCCGCCGTAGGTCTTTCGGGTGACGAGGGTGACACGCGGAACGGTGGCCTCGCCGAATGCGTGCAGCAGCTTGGCGCCGCGGCGCACCACGCCGCCCCATTCCTGGTCAACACCCGGCAGGTAGCCCGGCACGTCGACGATGACGACCAGCGGGATGCCGAAGGCATCGCAGAGGCGCACGAAACGCGCTGCCTTCTCGGCGCTTTCGGAGTGCAGGCAGCCGCCGAGCCGCAACGGGTTGTTGGCCAGCACACCGACCGTGCGACCGGACAGCCGGCCGAGGCCGACCACCATCGACGGCGCCCACTTGGCCTGAAACTCGTCGAACGGGGCGTCGTCGTCGAGCAGTGCGACGACAAGTGGGTGCACGTCGTAGGCGCGTCGCGGTGACTCCGGTAACAGCGCATGCAGGTCGGTGTCGTGTGCCTCGGCTTTACTGCGGTCGAAATGCCCTTGCTGGCAGAACAATCCGACCAGCCGACGGCCACGCTCGTACGCGTCGGACTCGTCGTTGGCGACGATGTGGCACACCCCGGACTTCTTGTGGTGAGTGTCCGGTCCGCCGAGCGAGGCCATGTCTACGTCTTCGCCGGTGACGCTGCGCACCACGTCCGGCCCGGTGACGAACACCCGGCTGTCGGGCGCCATCACCACGACATCGGTCAGCGCCGGCCCGTAGGCGGCGCCGCCGGCGGCGAAGCCGACCACCACCGAGATCTGCGGGATGTAACCGGACGCCCGGATCATCGCCTCGAACACCAGCCCCACCGCGTGCAGCGATCGCACGCCTTCGGCCAGCCGCGCGCCACCGGAGTGCCAGATGCCCACGATTGGGCTCTGCTCTTCGATGGCGGTGTCGTAGGCGTTGACGATGCGGGTGCAGCCCTCGAGACCCATGGCACCGCCCATCACGGTGCCGTCGGTGCAGAAAGCAACGGTGCGCAGGCCGTTCACGGTTCCGGCGGCGGCCAGCACACCGGAACGGTCACGCTCGTGCAGCAGTTCCACGCTGCCGTCGTCGAAAAACCTGCTGAGGCGCAGCAGCGGATCGCGCGGGTCGAGCGACTCGTCAACCGCGTCCGGGGCCAGGGTCGTCATCGCAGGTCTCCTGTTCCAGTGGTGGTTCGATTTAATAGCGGCCAAACGTGATTGCGACGTTGTGCCCGCCGAATCCGAACGAATTATTGATGGCGTACTGGTAGTCGCCCGCCCGCGGCTTGCCGGCCACCACGTCGAGGTCGATCTCCGGGTCCAGATTGACCAGGTTCAGGGTGGGCGGAACGACCTGGTCGCGCAGTGCCAGCACGGTCAAGATCGATTCCACGGCCCCGACCGCACCGACCGAGTGGCCGAGCGCGGACTTGGGTGCGTAAACCGCCGCGTCTCCGCCGTGCGGGCCCAGCGCGTTGTTGATGGCTTTGCCCTCGGCCACGTCCCCGACGGAGGTGCCGGTGGCGTGCGCGTTGACGTGGCTGATGTCGGCCGGGGTGAGGTCGGCGAGCTGGATCGCCCGCGTCATCGCATGCCCGGCGCGCTCGCCGTTGGGGTCCGGCGCCACCATGTGGAAGCCGTCCGAGGTGACGCTGGCCCCCATGATCCGGGCCAGAATGTTGGCTCCGCGCCCCTTGGCGTGCTCTTCGGTCTCGATCACCATCAACGCGCCGGCCTCGCCGAACACGAAGCCGTCGCGATCTTTGTCGAACGGGCGGCAGGCGCCGGGCGGGTCGTCGTTGTTGGTCGACATCACGATGCGCATCTGGGCGAACCCGGCGATCGGCACCGCTTCGATCTTGGTCTCGACGCCGCCGCAGATCGCGATATCGGCCTCGCCGAGCGCGATGTGCTGCCAGGCACGGGCGATGCTCTCCGAACCGGACGCGCACGCCGACACCGCGGTCATCACCCCGGCCTTGGCGTGCTGTTGCAGCCCGACCGTCGCGGCCGCGCTGTTGGGCATGTACATCTGCACGGCCAGCGGGGAGACCGCTTTCATGCCACGGGCGCGCATGCCGTCGTAGGCGAAAATCAGTTCTTCGCTCGAGCCCAAGCCGGTGCCGATGGACACGGTCAACCGGTTGGTGTCCACCTCGGGCGAACCGGCGTTTTCCCACACCCGCCGGTTCAGCACGGTGGCCATCTTCTGCAGGTAACCCATCCGGCGGTTCTCGACGCGGTTCAACTGGCTGTCGAACTCCTCGAGCAGATGCCCACCGATACGAACTGGCAGGTCGAACTCATCGACGAACGGGTCGTCGAGGAGACGGATCCCACTTTGCCCGTCCAGCAACAACTTCCATGTGGTCTCCACATCAGTTGCTAGGGCGGTCGTCATGGCAGTGCCGGTGACAACGATATTGGGGAACCCCTTCCCCGTAGCCAACCTTGACGAAGCGGACATAGGTACTACGAACGTTTCCTTTCCTACCTGTCCGGCTCTCCTCGGGCCGTTCGCGGCCCGCATCGTCGCCGGACGTCCTGCTCAGTACCGCCCGAAGACCAGCGCGACGTTGTGTCCGCCGAATCCGAACGAGTTGTTAACGGCGTACTGGTAGTCGCCATAACGTGGTTCGCCCGCGACGACGTCGAGATCGATCTCGGGATCGGGGGTGTGATAGTTAAGTGTCGGTGGTATGACGCCATCTCGCAGCGTGAGCACCGTCAGCACCGATTCCAGGGAACCCACCGCGCCGATGGAGTGGCCCAGTGCCGACTTTGGCGCATAGACCGGGGCGTGCTCGCAACCGGCCACCCGCAGCGCATTAGCTTCTGCCGTGTCGCCGATCGGCGTAGCCGTCGCGTGCGCGTTTACGTGGTCGATGTCCTTGGGGGACAAGCCGGCAAGCTCCAGCGAGCGGGTCATCGCCCGGCCGGCGCGCACGCCGTCCGGTGCCGGCGCCACCATGTGGAAGGCGTCCGACGTGATGCCAGCACCCATTAGTCGGGCCAGCGGCTTGGCGCCCCGGGCCTTAGCGTGCTCCTCGGTCTCGATCACCATCAAGGCGCCAGCCTCGCCGAACACGAAGCCGTCGCGGTCCTTGTCGAACGGACGCGATGCCCCTTCGGGATCGTCGTTGCGGGTCGACATCGCCCGCATCATCGAGAACGCCGCGATGGGCAGGGCCTCGATGGGGCCCTCCACACCGCCGCACACCGCGATATCGGCATCGCCCATGACGATCTGCCGCCACGCGTGTGCGATGGCCTCCGAGCCAGACGAACAGGCCGACACCGGGGTCATGACGCCGGCGCGGGCTCCGAGCTGCAACCCCACCGTCGCCGCGGCACCGTTGGGCATGATCATCTGCACGGCCAGCGGCGACACCTTGCGGGGGCCACCCTCGTTCATCAGGTCGTAGCTTTCGACGATCCGCTCGGCGCCGCCCAGACCGGTGCCGACAACAACCGCGAAACGGTCCGGGTCGACCTCGGGGCTGCCTGTGTTCTCCCAGAGTTGACCGCTGAGCAGCTTGGCCATCCGCTGGACGTAGGACATTCGGCGCAGGTCGAGTCGACCCATGTGGTCGTCGACGGATTCCTTGAGGTGCCCGCCGATCTTGACGGGCAGGTCCCACTTGGTCACGAACTCGTCTTCGAGCACGCGGATGCCGCTCTCCCCGGCCAGCAAACCCTTCCACGTGCTCTCAATGTCCGGCGCGATCGATGTCGTCGCCGCGACGGCGGTTACCACAACGCTGGGGAAACCGCCGTTAGCAGTGGAAGGTTTGGTCACTGGTGGTCGGCTTCTATCCTGGCCTTGACGTTGGCGACAGCATCGGGGTTCTCGGACTCGAGCTTCGCGCGCAGTGCCTGGGCGGCCTCGGGGTTCTCTTCCTCGAGCCTCTGGATGTAGGTGACGACGTCACCGACGGTGCGGAGTCCGGCGAGGTCCTCGTCGGGGATCTTCACGCCGTACTTGTCCTCGGTCTGCACCGCGATCTCGACCATCGACAGCGAGTCGATGTCGAGGTCGTCGACGAACGACTTCTCCGGGGTGATCTCCGAGGGCTCGATACCGGTGACCTCTTCGATGATCTCGGCGATACCGGCGATGATTTCTTCCTGACTTACAGTCACGTTCAGTTCCCTTCGTAATGTGTTGTGTAACTGCTGATTTAACGTGCGGTATGGAGTTGTAAGGGCGGACGGGGTTCGGCTTTGCCTTTTGGGTGGCTACGCACCGAGGGTTTTCAGCTCTGCCAAACCATCCAGGTCTGCGGGAGTCTTGACGGCATGCGTAGGTACCCCGCGAAGTTCACGCTTGGCGATGCCGCTCAGTGCGCCCGCGGGCGGGAACTCGACAATCGCGCTGACATTTCGCTGACGCAAAGTCTCGCTGCACAAATCCCACCGCACCGGGCGGGTCAACTGCGCGACAAGCTTGTCTACGGCATCGCTGGCCGACGATACCGGCTCGCCGTCGCGGTTAGACAACAGAACGGCGGTCGGTTCCGCGGTTGCGACGTTCTGCACCGCCGCGGCATAGCTATCGAGGGCCGATGCCATGAA
>Ga0187782_10002144_pt1 | contig 14500 bp, 10 predicted proteins | sample 0715_SJ02_MP15_2_FD_132454 | JGI IMG/M metagenome (GOLD analysis project Ga0187782, IMG submission 132454) | Tropical peat soil microbial communities from peatlands in Department of Meta, Colombia - 0715_SJ02_MP15_20_MG | ecosystem: Environmental > Terrestrial > Soil > Wetlands > Peat | place...
ACCGAGATCATGCGGCCTCCGGTCTCATCGGCCAGCTTACGGGCGATGTCCGGCCTTCCGCCGCCGAAGTTCCGCCGATCTGCTACGTGAAGGACGTGGATCACCGTGTCGGTGCGCTGGGCGGCTTCAATAGCATCCTCCAATTTCACCTTACTGCCCTCATCCTCCGCGTCGGTCACGATCACCAAGGCCTTTCGTCCTGCTTCGCCGTTGAGCTTGTCTGAGCACGCCAGGTAGATAGCATCGTACAGCGCCGTACCGGTGATGTTCTGCCCGCCGACAGGGCCAGGATTGCCCGCTATGTAGCCGCCGCCGGGAGTGTTGATGCGCGCCTTGCTGATGGCGCGGTCGATGATGGTGCGGTCGTCGGTAAAATCGGCGAGCAGGTCCACGTCGGTATCAAACGAAATAACCATGGCTTCGTCGCCCTTGCGCAAAACGCGGCGCACGAAACGCGCGCCCGCATCCTGGATAGCGCCGAGCATAAACTGTTCACTTCCCGAAGTGTCGAGAAGCAACCCTAGGGTAATGGGCAACTGCATCTCTTTCGAGAAGAAAGAGATTTTTTCCTCGTGGCCGTCCTCGAAGACTTTGAAGTCATTTTGCTTCAGGTCCGTGACGATGCGCTTGTTCTTGTCGCGCACGGTGGCGAAAAGGTTGACGAGATTGACCTCGGCCTTGATCGTAGGTGTCTGCGCCGGAGCCTGCTGGCTCTGTTGGGGCAAGGCCGGGAAGGCCAGAGCCAAAGCTGCGGCGGAGGCGAGGAATCGAATGTGAAGTGAATTAGCGAATCTCATCTTCCCGTTCCCGAATCTAAGAGTTTGCCTGTATCCTTAATGGTGGCCTAACCCAACCGCCAAGTGGTATGCCTACAGTTTCGATGCAACGACCAGGCTGACGGGATGCGTCGAAAGAATTGTCTGGGTGATGCGGCCAAATAGCCTCAAAAGTTTGACTGGATGCCTATGAAAAGTCCACGAAAAAACGTTGCTTTGGCAGTTCTGTCCGTAACTCTGCCAGTTGGTTCACTGCTGCAAGCACAGAATCCTCCCCCGCCTCCTGCGAATCCGGCGCAAGGCACACAAACAAACCCACCGGAGAAGCCCATTCAGGTCCCGAAGATCTCGACGGTAACGACCGAGGTGGTCGTGCCGGTGACGGTGAAAGACCGAAGCGGGCACCTGGTGGCAGGCTTGAACAAAGACGATTTTCGCATTTTCGAGGATGGTGTCGAGCAGAAGAGAGTCTCGTTCAGTGCTGATGCTTTCCCGATTTCCATGGTCGTGCTGATCGACAACGACTTGGGACGGAGAGATGAACAGCAAGTAGAACCGAGTCTGCTCTCGATTATCGGAGGCATGAGCACCAGCGACGAGGCGTTTATCTGCCGCTTTGACCAGTACTTTCACGAGGGCAAGGGATTTATGCGAGACCAGGACAAGCTGGAGACGGAATTGCACCGGACGGTACTGACGAGCCACAGCTCCACTCCCCCTTCTGGTGATCCGTTCAGTGGCCCGACCATCAATGATGCGCCCGCTCCGGGAGTACCTCAGGTGGATGCGCCATCCATCAACGCAATTCGAGGGCAGCCCACGAAAGCGCTGGATGATGCGGTGTATGAAGCCGCAATGCTGCTGAAAGACCGCGATAGCAAGAAGCGCCGCAAGATCATCCTGCTGATCTCCGACGGGCAAAACGGCGCGAAATTCAATACCCATGGTTACGATGAGACCAAGGCAGAATTGCAACGCCAAGCCATCGCCGTGTATAGCGTGGCCACCGGCAGCCAATACTTCAACCGCAAGTTCACCCGCCTGTCCGAGTACTCCCATGACAGCGGAGGCGACATCTATTACGGGGCGAATCAAGACACCTTTTCGGAGTTTTATTCGCGCATCACCGAAGAGGCCCGCAATCAATACACCCTGATTTACTCCCCACAAGAGCAGCGGGACCTGGACTACCACAGCATCGAGGTGCGCGTGCGGCGGGAAGGACTTACGATTCTCTCACGGCAGGGCTACTATAGCGGCACGGCTCCGGTGAAAGGCCGGAAATAAACCGTATTTTCCCTTTTTAGGCGGAATTCTCTTGACACCTTGATCACTTGCCCGTATACGGGTGTGCACGGGCCGGATCGCAGGAGGTTATGCGCTCTGAGCCCGAGTAACGAACCAAAGAAGGAGAAGGTGATGGCGAAGAAAGCGAAGAAGGCTGCGAAGAAGGCTCCCAAGAAAGCGCCGATGATGAAGTGACCTGGACCTGCGACGAGTTTTGCACGAAGCGCCTCGACCCCGTCGAGGCGCTTCGTTTTTGGAGTGCGGTTTGCCGTTCGAAAGACCTAAGGGTTTCCCAGGGATTCTTCGTGGGCGGGGCAAATCAGCTTGTAGGCGCAGCCGCGGCAGGAAAAACCCGGGTTGGCAGGGAAATGCTTGGCACGAATATCAGCAGCGCACTCCTGGACGATGTTTTGGGCATCATCGAGCTGCTTGGAGTCGCGCGCGGTGACTTGAGTGGAATTGTTCTGCAAGTAGTGAAAAACCAAGCGAACCGGGTTCCATTCGAAAATTTCGCGGGCTGCCAAAGCGTAAATGCTGAGCTGCAGGGCTTTGCGGGCATCGGCTTCCAGCCTGGGTTTCCCGGTTTTGTAATCGACGATCTCCACCTCGTTGCGCCCGAGACGGTTCACCTGGTCCATGCGGCCGACGAGGATTACGTCGTTCTCCAGCGGAAGTTCGAAACCCTTCTCCTGCTCCATCACCTCCGGAGATTCCGCGAGGATTGCGGCGTGGAACACTTTCAACTGCTCCTGACCGTCTTTCTTATATTCGGCTTCCTGATACTCGTCTTCGTAGCCCGCGCTGGACCATTCCGTTTCGTAGATGCGTTGCACCTCATCGAAGGGCAGCTTTATGCCCTTTTTCAGTTGCTCGACGAAGCGCTTGATGGTGGTGTGCATGACGCTGCCGAAACTCCGCGCCGCCCCCGGGCCCTCCTTAAGCGACCACAGAGCCCGAAAGGCGAACTGCTGGGGACACTTGCGGTAATTCTCGACCGCCGAACTGCTCAACTTAAGCGGCTCCGGCGTAGGCGGGTAAAACTCTTCGGCCCATCTTGCGATGCGCGTAAAGATTTTAGACGGGCCGGCGCTGGCGGCGAATAGCTCCTGTTCTGTGGCCTGTTCCCCAGGCTTCTTTTCTTCCGTGTCCTTCTTCACTTTTGGCGCGAGTTGCAGGATGTCGCGGCGCCGGATGGCCGGCTCCATCAGTATGTCTTCAATGAACACCGGAACTTTGTTCTTTTTCTCGGTGACTGTAGTGATGGTCAAGCGCTCTTGCGCGCGCGTCAGCGCTACGTAAAACAGGCGACGTTCTTCCTGGATGTGAAAGTCGCCCTGGGGTAACTCCTCTTTCATCAGCCGCACGGGAAATTCGAAGAGCGGCGAGCGTTTACGTGCCGGGAAAGCGTTGGAATTCACGCGCAGCAGGAAGACGTGAGAAAACTCCAGTCCCTTTGCGCCGTGCACGGTCATCAGTTGCACCGCGTCCCCCGGAGCCTCATCTTCGAGGCTGAGCGTGCCGTCGGCCTGCTCGAAATAGTCGAGATACTCCAGGAATTCGGTCAGGCCTCGCGTGTCGCTCTTGGGCTCCCAATCCTTTACAAACTGGACGAGCTGATTGACGTACTTGCGGTCTTGCGCGCTCACGCGCTGCGGCACTTCCAGCCAGTCGAGGAGTTCGCCAAGAATCTCGCGAGCGGTGTGCCGGCGGAGGAACTTGCGCTGTGAACCGAGAAACTCCAGAAGCTGCTGGCACGCGCCGTGCGACGGATCGAACGGGAGTTGGCCCTGAGGGGCTTGCAGCACATCGTAAAGGGCGGTGCCACGGGTTTTGGCGGCGCGCTCGGCCAGGCGCACGAGGTCTTCGGCAGTGAGATGCCATGCCGGAGCCGATAGCACGCGGGCACAGGCGATGTCGTCGTAGGGATGCGCGATGAGTTGAAGGTAGGCGAGCACGTCACGAACGAGGGGATGCTCAAGGATGGACAGCTTGGTAATGACAAAAGGAATTTTGCGGGAAGAGAGTTGCTCGACCAAGTGATCGCGATGGGCGTGCTGGCGGTACAAAATGGCGAAATCTTTCCAGCGGCAGCCGGCTTTGTGCAGGCGTTCCAACTCGCTGGCGACCCAGGCGGCTTCCGATTCCGGTGAATCCAGCTCGACAATGCGGATTTTTTCGCCCTCGGGCCGGTTGGGCTGGAGAATCTTCTTCGGGAACTCCGGGCTGGTTTCGTTCATGCCGATGGCTTGGGTGGCCACGCGGAGGATATTGGGCGTAGAGCGATAGTTTTCTGTGAGCGCGACGCGATGGTGCGTGGAGTCTTGCCCCTCCTGCCAACTCGCAAAGCGCTGCAGGAAGAGTTTGAAGCTGCCGAAGGAGGCGCCGCGGAAACGATAGATGGCCTGATCGTTGTCGCCGACCACGACAACGTTCCGGGAGTCGGCGGTGAGCAGGTGAAGCAATTCGAGTTGCGCGATGTTGGTGTCTTGGAATTCGTCGACAAGGATGTGTTGGAAACGCTCCTGGAGCGCGCGCCGGCGCTTGGTGTCACTTCGCAACAACGCCACAGCTTCGGGAATTAGCCCGTTGACGGCAATGGCGCGCTTCTCGCGCAGGATTTCTTCGCTGGCGCGGTATGCGCGGGCGATCTCCTGCTGCAGGGCAACGTGCTCGGCGCGCTCTTTGTAAGTGTCTTCGTCGAGGGAAGCTCTCTCTTGTTCCAATTCCGCTGCGAGTTGGTCGGCGAACGCCTGGTAGTCTACGCTGGATACCAGTTCATCCTGGCAGCGCGAGAAAAACTTCACGAAATCGCTGAGGAATTGGCCGGGCTCCGCGAGGCGGCGGTATTTTTCGAGTTTTAGGCGCGCCAGATTGCGCCGCAGCAGGATCCAGTGGTCCACGTCTTCCAGGGCCAGGCGATTCGGATCAACCTCCTTCAGCAGGGTTTCGCAAAAAGAGTGGAACGTGGCGAGGACCACGCCTTTGCCGCGTTCCCCGACGGCCTTTACGACGCGCGATTTCATCTCGCCCGCGGCCTTTTTGGTGAAGGTCAGGCCGAGGATGTTTTCGCCGAGCAGGGAAGCGTCCGATTCCAGCAGATGGCGGATACGTTCGGTGATGACGCGAGTTTTGCCAGTGCCGGCGCCCGCGATCACAAGAAGCGGCCCGCGTCCATGGGCGATCGCGCGCTGTTGCGCCTCATTCGGCTGCAAGTCGGGGCGCTCGGGGCGCCCCAAATCAAAAAGAGTTTCCGGCATTCTGCTTTCACTTTACCTGTGAATGGATAGGTGGAACCAGTGGAAGGTGACAATCGCTTGGTCCTTGAAGCGCACGGTCAAAGTATAACGCTGTTATCGCTGGGAGGCTTCGCCCGCGGCCACTCGGGCGTTGAAGTCCGCCGATTTCTTGCGGGGAACGGTGACGGCGGTCCAGTTTCCTGATTTGGCAGCGAAGTGTTTGGCGAGAAAAACGATCTGGCCGACGTGATAGCTGTAATGCGCCATCTGGCGGTTGATCGCTTGGGTGACCGAATGGGGCTCGGTGCGAATGGTCACCGTCCGCGTCAGGTCGGAGTCGCTGAGTTGCTCGAGCGCGTCAAAAAGAATCTTCCATCCCCGCTCCCACAAGGCGAGAACTTCAGCTCGATTTGTCGGCGGCGTTTCGAATTCCGTGTCGCGATGGCGGTCGGGCTTTTCGCCGTCGGTGGTAAGAAAATCGGTCCAGCGCGAGCGCATGTTTCCGGCGATGTGCTTCACGATGACGGCGATGGAGTTGGATTCGCCGTCAAGCGTGGCGTTTAGCGCTTCGTCGGGACACTGCTCCATGGCACGTTCCGCGAGCTTCTTGTAGTAGCGGAAAAGATCGAGGGAATCCTTCACGTAGGAAGTGGTGAATTGGTGTGGCATTCCGGCATTCTCCGCCCACGTGATGCCTGGCGCAAGATTTTCGTAGTAAACTCAATGCCCGTCCAATTTGCCTCTATCAAAATCCTTTCCAGGAGAGTTCGATGCGCATAGCCGAAGCAATCCTTCCGGAGTTCGATCGAGAAATGGCCACCACCCGCAGAATGCTGGAACGCTTCCCCGAAGATAAGGTGGAGTGGCGGCCGCACGAGACGTGCATGACCATGGGACGCCTCGCCGGACACGTCGCGGAATTGGCGGGCTGGGTTCTAACGACCATGCACCAGGACAAATTGGAACTGGATCCCAGCAAGTACAATCCGAATATCGTGAAGTCACGTACGGACGCGCTCAAGCAATTCGACGATACCGTTAAAACCGCGCGGGAAGCGATTGCCGGGGCCAGCGATGAAACGTTCATGAAACCCTGGACCTTTGTGGCGGGCGGGCAAACCGTTTTCACCATTCCGAAGATTGCGGTGTATCGCTCCTTTGTGATGAATCACTTGATCCACCACCGCGGGCAGCTTGCGGCCTTTTACCGCATCGCTGGCGTGCCGGTGCCTTCCTTGTACGGCCCCAGCAAAGACGAGCGCCCGTTTTAGCATTCTTCGGTGGAGTAAAAAGGCACAGCCAGGAATGGCCGTGTCACAGGAAGAGGGGCGCGACCCTCAAGCCTTGCGCCCCTCGTTTCTTTTTGCGTTACATCAGGGAAGCGGACTGGTGTTGGGGACGGACTCGCCGGCGGGTTTTGGCTGGTGAGAAAGCTCCGCCGCGCAATAGGGGCAGAACTTGTCGGTGTCCGCGACTTCGCGCTGGCATTGCGGACAGGCAGGATGCAGATTGTATTTGCAGTTGGGGCAGAAGTTGAAGCGCGCGGTGACCGTCGTGGAGCACTGCGGGCAGTTGTACGGCAACGGCTCGCGCACCAGTAAATAGATGATCAGACCAATCAGAAGATATGCCGGGGAAAGAATCAGCACCAACAGGGTCCACAATCCGGCATGCATGCCGCGGCGCTTGGCGTCGCAATAGACGTACGCGAGCATGTAGACAAAGGCAGAGAAGACGATGGAGACGGCCGTAATGACGCCGGCCAAAGCGGCGCACGAGAGCACGACTTCGTGCGGGAAACCAGGTTCGTTGGGAAATGTAAGGCCGCCGGTCTGGAAACGGTGAGCGTTTATACTGACCCCGATGATGAGCGCGAGCACGTACAAAACATTGCAGGTCCACACCAGCCAGGTGGGGATGATACTCAACTCCTCGCGCAACGTGAAACGCTCGCGTTTGCGGCGGAAGCGGATAAGGCGAAGGCGTTGGTTCCAGGCGTCAGACATTTTTTCCTCTCGTACCTCGAAAAGCGTTGTTCATAGTTTTCTGGTGGAGAACCGCAGCGACCGCGATGAGCGCCGGAACCGCCCACCACAGCACGAAACCCAATTCCAGAACCGGCTTCGGCAGATTCAGCTGCGCGCCGAGCCAGGAAAAGCCGCGCCACACCAGCGGCGCGCTGAGCACACCGAGCAGCCAGCTTGCCGCGGTGATGATCCAGAGAATGGCGCCGCTGCTCGCGGCTTGCGCGGATTCCTGCAGCCGCAGGCGCACACGCAGTTGCGTGCGCGCGGCTAGATCGCTTGGCACGGACACCGGAACGCTGCGCAGCGCGTGAAGCAGCTCTTGTGTCGCGGCGGTTTGCTGGGCGCAGTCGGCGCACTCGCGAAGGTGCGCGTCGAGCCACGTGCGTTCATCGGGTGAAAGTCCCTCGATGAGTGACTTAGCGAAAAGCTGTTGCGCGCGTTGGTGTAGGGTTTCGCTCATACGGCACCTTGTGGCAATGCGGATTTCAGCGCTTCCAGGCCGCGATACAAGCGCGATTTTACGGTGGACAGCGGCGCCGAGAGAACTGCCGCGATTTCTTCGAGGCCGAGCTCTTCGTGAAAGCGCAGCAGCAGTACTTCGCGATAATAGGCGGGAATCTTCAGCAGCGAGAGTTGCACAGCTTGCTGATTCTCGCGCGCCACCAGAAGTTGAAGCACGGAAGAGGAACGCTGGTCCGGCGGTTCGTAGGGCTGATTGGATTCCGGGTCAGCGAGTTCTTCCAGGCTGCGCATTTTCTTGCGGCGCGACACATCAATGACTAAGTGACGGGCGATGGCAAAGAGCCAGGAGTCAAATTTCGATTTGGCGTTGTACTGGTGACCGCGCTCCAAGACGCGAATCCAGGTTTCCTGGAAAAGATCTTCGGCCAGCGCGCGGTCGCCGGTGAGGAATAGCAAATAACGATAGAGGCGATGCTGGTACTGCTCGATGAGGCGATCGAGAAGTTGAGGATCGCGGCGGCGGAGAACCGCGGCGAGGGATGAGGTGTCGTCGGCCATGAGACCCGCGAAAAGCAGCGGCGACCTTGCGGCAGTAAGCGCGATTGCCTGTGCGTTCATGCTAACTCAGGTACGCAGGAGGTGGGGAAAAAGACGCAAGAGCACGAGGCGAGGAAGCAATGAAATAACGAAGTAAAGACAAACCTAGCTCACAGCTAAGTCTCTTATTTTGCTGCACTTGCCAAATCCAAGGGGTGGTGCGTTCTCACACAGTATGGCCTGTTTTCGTTGCTTCGTTACTTCTTTACCTCCTTACTTCCCTCAGTCACGTAGCGCATCTTCACGGAATAAGTCTCAAACGCCTGGCGACCCTGGCGCGTCAACTTGCAGATTGTCAGAGGATATTTGCCTTTGAAGGTCTTGGTGATGGTCGGGTAGCCAGCCTCCACACAAACTAGACTTGTCAAGTATCGTTTTTCGCGCACAATGGAAGGCTGCTGTGCGGACACCTGCAACCCGTCATTCCGAGCCAGCCCGCCCCAAGCGGGAGCGGCGAGAAATCCCTCTTCGCTTGCGCGGCAACAGAGAGATTCCTCGCTCCGCGAACTTTTCTCGGAATGACTATTTTGACGGCGTAGGTGGCGATTAAATTTGGAGGACAAACGTGGAACTGAGGAAGCGATGGGGAAAGTTGCTGGTCGTGGCGTTTTTGAGTTTGGGATTCGCGGTGTTCCCGCTGGCGGGCCAGTCGCTCGACTATCCGCAGACACGCAAGGGCGATCAGGTGGACGATTATCACGGAACGAAAGTCGCGGACCCATACCGCTGGTTGGAAGATGACAACTCCGCGGAAACGGCCAAATGGGTCGAGGCGGAGAACAAGGTCACCTTCGGGTATCTGGACAAGATTCCCTATCGCACCGAACTGAAAAAGCGCCTGGAGCAACTTTTTAACTACGCCAAATACACTCCTCCGTTCCGCAAAGGTGAACTGCTGTTCTACACCAAGAATGATGGACTGCAGAATCAGAGCGTGGTGTACATGCAGAAGGGACTCGACGGCGCGCCGGAAGTGCTGCTGGACCCCAACAAGTTTTCCGCCGATGGCACTACGCGACTCGGCAGCCTCGGCGTGTCGCGTGATGGGCGCTACGCAGCCTACGGGATGGAGGTCGGCGGGTCGGATTGGGAAGAGGCCAAAATTCGCGACGTGGCCACAAAGCAGGATCTTGCCGACGACTTGAAGTGGCTGAAATTCGGCCAGTTCGCTTGGGCGGGCAAAGGGTTCTTTTACAGCCGCTTTGCTGAGCCGGTAAAGGGACACGAACTCTCGTCGAAGAACGAATTTCAGAAGGTGTACTACCACAAGCTGGGCACGCCTCAGTCGGAAGACGAATTGGTTTACGAGGACAAGGCCCGTCCTCTGAGAGAACACTCCGTCGACACCACAAACGACGAAAAGTTCGCCATCCTGGGCGTTGCGGAATCGGCGACAGGAAAGCGCGGGAATGCCCTCTATTTCCGGGACCTCTCGAAGCCTGACAAAACGTTTACGCCCATCGCCAGCGAAATTACCGATGACAGCTACGACGTGGTGGACGACGTGGATGGCAAGTTCCTGGTGTTCACGAATCATGGCGCGCCGAATGGGAAGGTCGTTCTGTACGATCCGGCGAATCCCCAAGCGCCGTGGAAAGATGTGCTGCCGGAGAAACCGGAAGCGCTCGAAAGCGTGAGGTCTCTTGGCGGCAAACTCTTCGCCACCTATCTGAAAGACGTTACCAGCCACGTGTACGTCTACAGTTTCACCGGTAACCTGGAGAACGAAATCGAACTGCCGGGGGCGGGCACCACGTTTGGATTTGAGGGCAACCTCGGCGATACCAACGCGTTCTTTCTCTACACCTCGATGAATTATCCGACCACGGTCTTCCGTTATGACCTGGCCGCTAAGAAAGCCAGCGTGTTCAAGGCGCCGGAAATTCCCGGATTCCGCCCCGAGGACTACGAAACCAAGGAAGTTTTCTACAACAGCAAGGATGGCACGCGCGTGCCGATGTTCCTGGTGTATCGCAAGGGGCTGAAACTCGACGGCACGAGTCCCACGCTGCTGTACGGCTACGGGGGATTCAACATCACCATCCCGCCGTCTTTCAGTTCCTTGCGCCTGGCGCTGCTGGAGCAGGGATTTGTCTACGCTTCGGCGAACATGCGCGGCGGCGGCGAATATGGCGAAAAATGGCACGAAGCGGGCATCAAGCAGCATAAACAGAACGTCTTTGACGATTTCATTGCCGCTGCGGAGTGGCTGATCGCCAATAAATACACTTCTCCGGAGCATCTGGCGATCAATGGCGCCTCGAACGGCGGATTGCTGATTGGGGCGGCAATCAATCAGCGGCCGGACCTGTTTCGCGTGGCGGTGCCGCAGGTCGGCGTAATGGACATGCTGCGATACCAAAAGTTCACGATTGGCTACAGTTGGGCAGCGGATTTCGGGACTAGCGACAACCCCGAGGAGTTCCAGGCGCTCTACAAGTATTCGCCGCTACATAACATCAGGGACGGCGGCAAATATCCCGCGACGCTGATTACCACCGCGGACCACGATGATCGTGTCGTGCCCGCCCACTCCTTCAAATACGCCGCGACGCTGCAGGCCGAAGCGAGCCACGCGAATCCCGCGCTGATTCGCATCGACACTATGTCCGCGCATGGCTCGAGCAGCACCTCGAAGCAGATCGCCCTTACCGCGGACATCTACTCGTTCATTTTTTGGAACTTGGGCGTGACGCCGAAGTACTGAAAACAGAAAAAATCGAAACTCGATCGCCCAAATGCGTCACTCCCAATGGGGTTCGCGGGTGAGAAACTCTGCTGCACCGCCCCTTTTTGCGCTCCGAATTCCTCTTCGAAATTTTCGTACGGCAAACAACAACGAAGTTGTCATCCTGAGGAGCGCGTTGTTTGCGCTCCGAAGGATCTCAACGCGAAACACCAGCAGACTTCTACGCGAGCAGCAACACTGTTCTTTCCCCGTGTTTTCGAGCATCCTACCTGATATGTTTTGTCCACAATGCAAGGTGGAGTACCGGCCGGGATTCACGCGCTGCGCGGATTGTGACGTGGACCTGGTGTGGGAATTGCCGAAGACGGCGATCGAGTTGCGAGGCGAGAACGAGCCCGGCGACCCGAACAAGGATCCGTTCTGCTCCTTCTGGAAAGGCGAAGACCCGCGCGTGCACGCGGAGTTGTGCAGCGTCCTCGATGAAGCTGGCATTCCCCACAACACTGTTTTCCGACGGGACCACCTGTTCAATCTGAAAAATTATCCGGCCTATGAAGTAGGCGTGCCGTTTTCGTTCTTCGAGAGAGCCGAAAATGCGGTAAAGGAGGCCTACGGCGGCGCCGATGAGGAGGATCTGGCGAAACCACTGGAAGGTCTGCGGCTTCTCAGCGAAGGGCCCGAACGAGCCTGGAAACTTCCAGAAACGCTGACGCCTCCTCCCGAAGACGACATCCCGGGACCTCCCAGCGCCAGCGAGGAGACGCTTTGGTATCCAGAGGACGCGACCGTCAAGGTCTGGTCTAGCGACACGGGCGAGCTCGGCGATTTTCTGGTGGCGGCATTACACGAGAACGCCATTCGTTGCCGTCTGGATAAAGCGGAACATCGCGAAGAACTGTACGTCCTGCCAGAAGACGAAGAGCGAGCGCGCGAAATTGTGAAAGAAGTGGCGGAAGGCCAACCGCCGGAATAAACAGAGGTTTCGCACTTTCTGCAAAGCGGACGCTGCACGAGCACGGGAGATCCTCACCCAGCTTCTAGCCGTTGAGCTGGTTGACCTATTGGATTGCGCCTAGATCGGGGCAATGTGCGTCAGTGCTTATGACGGGCGGCCCGCCGTTTGGCCATCTCGGCCTCGTACTGCGCCATCATGTTGTCCATCGTGGGTTGTATTTGGTTGGGGTCCCGCAGGCACTTCAGAAAGATAAGCCGCGCATCGGTCACGGACGAACCATCTGGCGAAGGCATGCCGAAATAGTGGAAGGCCGATGGGGGAGGCGGTCCGGCAGGATCTCCCACCGGTGGGATTACCGCGGGAAGCTGAAACGCGTACATGCCGCCGGCGGCAATCGCTTCGTGAGGATAATGCAGAAGCCACACACAGTTGTGGGCGTCCTCGATCATGTCGGCGGAGATCACGGCCAGTTGTCCGCCGTCCGAGGGCGAGGGCGACTGGCAATTCCAGAATTGCGCCTGCGGAACATACACGTTGGGGTCGTTCATGCCGTACTCATCGAGCAGCACGCGGGAGAGTCCGTGTTGCTGGACGTATTCCTCGACCTCGGGAAGGGCCTGGTTCCAGTCCAGGTTGGAGTCGCTGACCAGCGAGTAAGCTGGGCGGCCGAAAGCCAGACTGTTGACGAACGGAAAGAAATGAGGATACTGGCGCACTACAGTCACCACGGAAAACAGCGCCAATCCCGCGTAAGCGACCATGCCCAGACGAGCAGCAGGCCAACCTTTCTTCAAGAGAAACTCCAGCGCGCGGGGCAGCGGCGCGAGCAAAAGAATCAGCAGTACGATCGGGATGGTGAAGTGCCGGATGCTAATGGTCATCCGACTGAGCATGCAAAACGCCACGAATACCAGGAGAAAAACCCACACCGCGCGCCACTGGAACCTCTTCTCGGCTGGAATCACAGAAGTATCCCCGGCTTTGCGCCGCGCAATCAGCGCCACGGGAATCGCCAGGACGAGCATCAGCAGAAACGCCAGAGTCGACTTGAGTAGAAACAGGATCGGGAAGAAGAACCACACGCCGTGCGTATAGAAGTGGCCCAGAACGAAGCTGGTCCGGTTTAAACTCATTGCAAAGAACATCAGGCCGCGAAAGTAAATAAGAGGCGGCATGAGCAGCCGGCGCAAGACCAGGGCGGCGGTGCCGTGTCCGAGAAACCGCAGCCCGTCGCGGGTCCCGAAGAGTTGCATCGGGTCGCTGGGCTGGTTCCACGACAGAATGAGATAGGCCACGTACACGGTGACCGCCGAGATCAAAATTCCCTTCCACAAATAGCGCCCGCGAAGGCGCCGCCACGCGCGAAGCTCCTCGCGGTCCGTGGGCATCTCCGGAAGGGGCGCGAGGCGGAGGCTGAGTCGGTAGGCCACGAATGCAAACAGGAGAAAGCCCGAGGAGAACTTCGTCAGAAACGACGTGCCCAACAAAAGTCCAAAGGGAATGAGCGTGGCGCGGCTGGGAGCGCGCCAGAGTTCGGCGAAGCTCCAAAGCGTGAGCAGCGAAACAAAGGTTATCGCGACGTCCGTCAGCACCAACGGGCCGAAGACCAAAAACGCCGGCGTGGTGACATAGGCCGCCAAACAAAGCAGCCCGCCCCAGGAACCGCCCAACTCCGACGCATAGCGATAGACCAACACTCCCAACAACAGTGTGAGCAGCAGCATCGGAACGCGCGCCCAGAGCACCGTGGAATAACGGTCGTTCCAGATGAGCGTGAGTGTGTGGCCCCAAGACCATTCGCCCAGCATGTTGCCCCAGCCGCGGCCGCTGATGGACCAGGATATGTCCGAGTAGTCGGCGCGGACTCCGCGGAGCACCAGCGGAATGGCGGCCAGAACCTTGGCCAGTGGCGGATGCTCCGGATTCATGCGCAGGTCGAGCTTCTGCAAATAACTTACACCTGCACCGATGTGCGCCACTTCGTCGATCGCAATGGACTCGCGCCGCGCGGCGCCTCCCGACAGAACTGCCATCAGCGCCAGAAGGAGAACCGCGAGCACCATAGAAATCCGGTTCATAGTTGGCTTTTCAGGCCTTTCAGGAGCGATGGCGGAGACTGCACACGCCTGTATATCCATAGTAACGATTGGGCGTGGCGATTTGTTTCAACGCGACGTTAAACTTCAATCGGCGAAACACACGTTGACATTTCTGTTCGGACCGAACACTCTTAGGCTCCCCGTTTTCCTCCTTTACCCGGAGGCGCTCCATGAAAAATGCTGCCGTGGGATTTCGTGTGCATTCGGGCTGGAGTGCGGCCGTTGCCGTATCGTTGGAAGGCCGGGAACCTGTTCTGCTGTGCCGTAAACGACCGCAGCTCGTGAAAGTTTTCAATTACGACTTCCGCCAGCCCTACCACACGGCCAAAAAAACGTCGTTGCCGGAAGCCCGCCAATTCATCTCCCAGGTGC
>Ga0187782_10002145_pt1 | contig 14482 bp, 17 predicted proteins | sample 0715_SJ02_MP15_2_FD_132454 | JGI IMG/M metagenome (GOLD analysis project Ga0187782, IMG submission 132454) | Tropical peat soil microbial communities from peatlands in Department of Meta, Colombia - 0715_SJ02_MP15_20_MG | ecosystem: Environmental > Terrestrial > Soil > Wetlands > Peat | place...
GCGCGGTCAACGGGGGCGCGGTGGCCGACGGCGACACGTCGACGATCCCGGCCTTCCAGAGAATAGGCACGCCCGGCACCGTCGCGCTCGAGCAGCTACCACCGATCGCCGCCACTACGCTGGGGTCCGCGGCGACCTTCTGGGCCGCAGTCTGCCCGCCCTCGGCGCTGCACCCGTCGTCGTTGGCTTCGAGCTTGATGGGGTGGCCCAGTAGCTTGCCCCCCTGATCGTCGATCGCAATTTCGATACCCCGCTGGCTGTCAGTACCCAATGCGGAGTTGGGACCCGAGGTGACGAGCCACGTCGCAATCACGACCGGCTGTCCCGGACCGATCTGGACGACGCCGATCGGATCGGTCACCGGTCCGACGGTGGCCGCGGGAACGGGCGCGGTGAATGCGACCGTCCCCAGGAGAGCACAGAGCGCAAGCGAACCAAATAGATTGCGTTTACGCATGCCGTTCACTCCTCCTCTGACGCCAGATGACGTCCGATGCCCCACAACTCATTGACCGAAGCTTTTCGGGGCTTGCGCGGAGACACCTTCAGGGGGCGGCGGAGGCGCCCGGGGACACGCCACGGATGACAGCTACCACGCAGGTCAGATCTACTATCCCCGAGCCCTCCAGGGAATCCCCGTGTACGTGTGGTAGGCTTTCCGCGCGCAGTCAGTGAGCCCGGCGGCACGCAGGGTCGGTGCGAGGCGGGCGGCGCGCGGAGGATGTGACATGGACGGGCAAAGGGGTGACGCTGCGAACACGCGTCGCGACGATCCGCGGCTTGCGGTTCTCTTCGATCTCGATGGTACGCTCGTGGACAGCGTGTACCATCACGCAACCGCGTGGCACACGGCACTCAACGGAGCCGGCATTGAACTCTCCGTGTGGCGCATTCACCGCCGGATCGGCATGAGCGGCGGGCTGTTCGTCAACGCGCTTGCACGTGAGCTGGGACACCGGCTCTCCGCGGAGCAAGTCCGAAGCATCCAGGATAGTCACGAGCGAGCCTACACCGCCGTGGCCGACCGCGTGCGCGCGCTTCCCGGCGCGATACAGCTCCTGGGGGCCCTGACGCGCCAGGGCGTGCCGTGGTCCATCGCCACTAGCGGGCGGCGGCGCAGACGGCGATCGGTCTCCTGGGGGTGGCGGATGACGTACCCGTCGTGACGCGCGACGATGTATCGCGGGCAAAGCCGGACCCGGACCTATTCCTGTTCGCCGCAGACCGGCTTCGCGCGCCGATTGAGAACTGCCTGGTCGTGGGCGACAGCGTTTGGGACATGCTCGCGGCGCGCCGCGCCCGCGCGCTGGGCGTAGGGCTCTTGTCGGGCGGCTACGGACGTGAGGAACTCGAGCGCGCGGGCGCGTACCGGGTGTACGACGATCCCGCCGATCTGCTGCGCCACCTCGACGAAGTGGGCGTACGTCCGCCCGGGGCCGAGCTGTCGTGAAGACCGGGCGCCCGTAGCCGACCGGACGAACCGTCTCGGCGCGAACAACCCGGATATGCGAGTTACGTCAACCCCGTGTGCACGGCTCGCCGTCGCAGGGCGGGAGGTTCACGACTAGGCCCACCCGCGCTTCACCTTGGCTGCCAAGCGTTCCGCCAGGACGATCCCCCCGATACCCACGAGCAGGTGCAGCACCTGGACCACCCAATGGGCGCCGCCGATCATGAGCCGCGTCTGCGTGAGGCCGAGGGCCAACGTAAGGGCGCCCCACAGCACCGTCAGCGGAGTCAACCCTGTACGCACCCTGCCTGCCATGACGAGGGCGCTGAGCATCCACAACAAGAGCACGAACACCACACCGACGAGCATGTGCACCGGTAGGAACCGCAGCGCGCGGCCTGCCCACAAAAGCATCCCGAGCACCACCTGAACCACCCAGACCAATCGAATGAGCATCTGCAGCGCAGTGACAGCCCCCCGCATCGGCTTTACTCCCCCTTCAGGCGGTGATCACAATCGGCTCGTCTTCTGTGATCACGAGCGTGTGCTCATAATGCGTGGACAGGCTGCCGTCCGCGGTGCGGATGGTGCATCCGTTCGGATCGAGTAGCCCCCGTCCGGACCGCGCCGAGACGATGGGCTCGATGGTGATGACGAGCCCGCCGGCGAGCAACGTGCGACAGGTCGGGTCCGGATAGTTCGACACGCTCGGCGCTTCGTGGATCGTGCGGCCAATGCCGTGTCCTCCGAGTTCCGGTATCACGTGAAATCCACGGCGCGTGACTTCTCGGCTCACCGCACGTCCGATCTCGCTGAGCCGCGCGCCCGCACGGGCAACCCGGGCCGCCTCCTGGAACGCCTGTTCCGCGCACCGCATGATCGCTTCCGCAGAGCCGCTGATCGGTGCGACCCCGATAGTCACCGCCGCATCGGCGAGCAAGCCGCTCTTCTCGGCGACCAGGTCTAGCTTGACCAGGTCCCCTGGCTGGAGGACACGGCTCCCGGGGATCCCGTGGACGGCCTCGTCGTTGACACTGATGCACACGGCGCCCGGGAAGCCGTAGACCTTGGGTGGCGCGGGCGCGGCGCCACACTCCGCCAGGACCCGGGCACCGATGCGATCGAGCTCCCCTGCCGTCATACCGGGACCAACCGACGCCGCCATCGCGTTCAGCGAGGCGCGAACGATCCGTCCGATGACGCGGAGCCGCTCCAATTCTTCGGGCGACGTGATGGACATGGTCTATGCGTCCGCCGTAGCGATGAAGACTCTCCTGGCCGCCCCTGAACGCGCCACTAACGCCGCTCGAACGCCAGGCGCACGCCCAACCCGATCATAACCGCTCCGGCGAGCGTGCCGAGCACCCGCTGGACGCGTGGGCCAAAGTACCGGCCGGCCTGGGCAACCGCCGCGCCATAGACATGGAGCCATCCGAGCGTGAGGAAAGCGAACACGGCGACCATGGCCAGCAGCCGCTCAGGTGAATCGCCCGCACGCACGAATTGCGGAACGATGCTGAGGAAGATGACGGCGGCCTTGGGGTTGAGCAAGTTGTTGAAGAGTCCCTGCCAGAACGCGCGATCCGGCATCGAGGACGCGGCAGGTGCACCCAACGCAGGCACGAGGTGCCGCGTGAGGCGCGGGCCGACGGTCGTCCCCATCAGACTCCGGACCCCGAGGATCGTCAGATAGGCGGCTCCGGCCAGCTTCACCACCGCGAACGCCGCGGCCGAGGTTCCCAGTAGCGCGGCTACGCCGGCCACGGAGGCGATTCCCCAGAGCACCAGACCGATCGCCACCCCGAAAGCGGTCTGCGACGCAGCCCGCCGGCCTCCGCGCAACGCGTTTCTCGTGACCAGCGCCATGTCCGGTCCCGGGGCGACGATGAGTGCGGCTGACACCAAGAGGTACGTGACGAATCGCGCGTCCCACATGCCCAGCATGACTTCCGGCGCGAAGGGACCGCCTCCTGCCTGACCGTGATGCCTCTCCCGACACGGCCGGATGGCGCCCGGTGGCGTAGGCGGGGGCACGCCATGAATGACCCGACCAGAGCGGCTTGAATTGCGATCAGTGGAGACTTTGACCTGTTACGGAGGGACGCCCGGCCCGCGCCCGGCTCCTCCTGACTGCGCCCTCCACCCGACTCCGAGGTTCACGACCCTGGGCTTCGAGAAGAGGCTCTCGGCGCGCAGGGCCATCGAAGAGCCTCTCGCGCCGGGAAGTCTAGTGCGCACGGACGCCCACCCTCCCCAGGTGCGTGGGCTCGAGGCTCGCGGTGGTCAATTCTCTGGTGGGCTGATACCCGGCCTCGCGAATCACCTGGCCAAGGTCCCGCATCGTCAAGTAGCCGGGCAGATACGAGACGATGGCCCGGCGCGTCGGGAGATCCACGCTCGCATGGAGGACGCCGCCAACGGCGCGCAGCGCCTGCTCGATCCGGGCCGCGCACGACGGGCACTCGATGTGCTCCACGTCGATGATGGCATGCAGTGCGCGCACGTCGCACCCAGTCGAGCGCACGGCCTCGACCAGCCGGCGGAGGTCCGCCAACTCGGGGTCGTAGGTGACCCGCACCTTGTCGGTCGCGAAGTTCATCGAGACGCTCTGGACGCCCCGGGTGCCCGCCAGGGCGGGCTCGATGCGCTCGGCCGCAGGCGTGCGCTCCAATCTGTCGATGAAGAGGACGACCACCTCACTATTCACGAACCAGCACCTCCCGAAGCAATCGTTGCGACTTCACGGTAACGCAGCGACGTAAAATGACGGTGATCGCTCTTTGAAGGCTGCGTGAAGGGTGGGCAAAAGCAGGAAGGTCCTTATGTTACACTACAGACGCCCGCCGCGAAGCGACCCACAAACATCGCGGCGCGGTGCCTTGCGCAGCTCACGAGAGCAACAAGGGATCTGGTCGCGGGACCATGACCTCACACGCCATCGCCGACATTCCGTCGCCCGGGCGCGGCATCCTGCCCCGACAGGGGCATGTGATCCCGGAGCCCGTGGAGACCGTCCAGCCGGACCGTCCCCGCTCTGCGCCGCGGCTCCTCTCGCTCGACGTCCTCCGGGGCTTCGTGGTGGCCGGTATGCTCCTGGTCAACAACATGATCTGGAATGCGGCCACGCCGAGGCAACTCATGCACGCGCCGTGGGGCCGCGGCGTGACGTTCACCGACATGATCCTCCCCTGGTTCGTGTTCATCGTCGGGGTCACGATCCCCGTGGCCGCCAGTCGGAGTCTCGGGACTCGTGCATTCGCCTTGCGGGTGCTGCGGCGGACCGGTACGCTCGTCGCGCTCGGGATCCTCATCGACTCGGTGGAATCCCGAGCGCTTACTGTCGGGATGGATGTGCTCCAGCTCTTGGGGCTCACGTACCTCGTCGCGGCTTCATTCAGCCGGACGGCAGTGTGGGTCAGGCTCGCGGCGGCGGCAGCCTTGCTGGCCTCGTATGCTACCCTCCTCTCCCTCGTGCCGGCGCCCGGCCTAGCACCGGGTGTCTTCCTGGAGCACCACAACATCATCCAGTACCTGAACGACGCGCACCTGGCTCGCTTTGCGCTCGCCGGTGTGCTGAGCGCCGCGCCGGCGTCGGCCCTGGCCCTGCTCGGAACCGCCGCGGGCGATCTACTTCGTGCGGGGCGCATGCACGAGACCGCGAAGACCGGCGCGCTCGCCGCGTCGGGCGTGGCGCTCGTGCTTGCCGGTGAATTGTGGAGCCGAACCCTGCCGCTGAGCAAGGATCTCTGGACTCCAACGTATGCGCTGCTCGCGGGCGGGACCGGCTTGGTGCTGCTGGCGGCTTGCCATCTGCTGTTCGACGTTGCGCGCGTGCGGTGGCTGGGCGTTCCGCTGGCGGTGCTGGGCTGTAACGCGATCGCCGGCTATGTCGCTTCCGCGTTGCTTGCGGTCAGCGCCATGCAAACTTGGCCCAACCCGTTCTCGCGGGGGACCACGTTGTCGCTGCACACAGTGGTACTCGACCCGCTCGGCGGCACCGTCGGGCCGGTCGCCGCGGGGTGGATCTACACGGCATCCGTAGTGACGCTGTGGTGGCTCGTTCTCCTCGTGCTGTACCGGAAGCGGGTGTTCATCCGGGTGTGATCACTCCCGGGATCCCGGGACCCGCCGGCCGCCGGGTGCGTCGTGGTCCACAGCCGCACCTATGCTGCGCAGCAGGAACGCCCGCGCCGCGGGCAGCCGATCCAGGAGCCGGCTCCCGTCTCCCGACAGCCATTGCGTGATCACTTCGTTCAGCGCGCCGACCCATGCCTGGGCGGCGAGCGCGGTATCCTGCTGCGGGATCGATCCCTCGCCGACGGCGCGATCGAGATGGCGCCGGATGACCGCGGCGAAGCGACGATGAATCTCGAGACGCTTCTCCTCGAACCCGGGCCCGAGCCCTACGGCCTCGACCAGCAGGATCTTCACGAGGCCACGGTGGCTGTCGGCCGTCTCCAGTACGACCCGCAGGGCGGCCTCCACCTTGGCCAGGGCGCCGCGCTCCTCCGCGATCGCGCCCTCAACGGCTGTTTCGACCAACTCGCCGAGCGTGTCCACGAGCGTCACGAAGATCTCTTGTTTGCTCGCGAAGTAGTGGTAGAAGGCACCCTTCGACGTCCTGGACGCGGCCACGATGTCGTCGACACCGGCGGCGTGATACCCCTTCGCGGCGAACACGTCCATCGCGGCCCCGAGGAGACGATCCCGGGTCGGGGTATCGGCCGTCGATCGAACCGTGGGAGTTCTCGTCACCGTGCTGTCCTCGATCGAGGCCCGCACGACCGTGAGTTTAGACCGACGGGTCGGTCGGGCCCACCCATCTTAAGAGCCCGTGACCCTGCTGTCAATCGTCCTTCCCTGCGGGACCGCCGATCCTCGACGCATGGCGTGCCTACTTCACCGCGATCGCCGCGGCGCCGGCCGGCGTCACGCTCGGCGCCTTGGCCCCGTCGGACACGACGAACTTGTCCCACATCCCGGCGACCGCGTGTCCTGGCACGCCACAGACAAACGCATAGGTTCCCGACTTGCTCGCCATGAAGGTGAGCGTCTGTTTCATCCCCTGGGCAAGCCCGACCGCAAGATCCTTGGTCACCGCGCCAGGAAACGCCGGTGTCGCGGGCGGCACCGCCTGCTGGGCCGCGCTCACCGGCACCACAACGAGACTGTGGGCGAGCGCATTCACGTTCCGGAAGTGTATCACGACCTGCCAGCCAGTGGGCACCGTCACCGACATCGCCCCACGCTGGTACCCGTTGAAGTCGAAGCCCCCGTCTCCCGCATTCTTGCCGGCCAGGATCGTGACGTCCACCGAGTGCGTCGCCGCCCCGAGAACAGGCGCCCCGGGGATCACCGCCGCGAGCACCACGACGATCCCGACGCACCCCCGCCGCCTCGCTCCTGCTGCGGTCCGTGCCAGCACGTGCATCCCTGCCACCCCATCACCTCCGTAGCTCCTGCACAACACCCACTATTGTATTCGCGCGGCGCGTCAACCGGTAGTCCCGAGGGATCCCCAACCCCGGCGCAGGACTATCCGAGACGGAGCGGGTAGGAGGTCTCTCGTGCGGAAGCGTATTCTCCGGATCGGCACCGGAGGAACTCACCTGGACAGTCTCGCGTTTCGCGCCATCCGCTCCACCGTGCGCATGCTCGCCTGGAGGATGTTCCGTCTCTCCACCGTGGGAACGGACCGCATTCCCAGCGGCCCAGCCGTAGTCGTGGCGAACCACGTGAGCTGGCTCGACCCCATCATTCTTCCGCTTGTCATGCCGCGCAAACCCGCGGTCCTGGCGATGGCAGAGTTGTGGCACATGCCCGGCGTACGATTAGTGATGCGCGCGTACGGACCACTGGCCATCCCGATCCGTCGAGGGATGGTGGATACGGGAGCGCTCAAGCGCTCGCTTGCTGCGCTCCGAGACGGGCACCTGCTGATCGTCTTCCCCGAGGGAGGGATCAGTGGCGACGGCCGCCTCAGGCCGTTTCAGCGGGGTGCGGCGCTCCTCGCCGCTCGTGCCGGCGTACCGATCGTCCCGGTCGCGATCGTCGGCACCAACGATGCCCTCCCGCTCGGCCGGGTCGTTCCACGGCCCCGGCGTGTCGTCGTACGCATCGGCACGCCTGTGACCGTTCGCGGCGACACCCCGGCGGGTTTGGACCGCGCGAACGCGGAGGCGGAATCACAGATCGCCGCGCTGAGCGCAGCGCCATAGCCGCGGACGAGGACACGTACCCCCGCCCTCATCGACCTGGCTTTCGGGCGCGCCGTACCAGAAGCAAGAGATCCTCCAGCCACCGCGCAAACCCGTGGGGCTCCGAGTGCTCGTCCAGGCTGCGCCGGAAACTCTCGAGCGCAGCCGGCACCCCGACGTCCCTCCCTGCCGCCTTGCTCATGATCCACTTGTGATCCGCAAGATACACAAAGACATCGCCGGCGGATCGCCCGGGAAAGAACCGCCGCAGGCGCTTGAACGAGGCGTCCTGAATCAACGGAAGGTACACGCGCGTATACCACTCGCGTGCCGCCCCGCGCATGGATCCCCGACCTCGCTGCTTCGCGACGTCCTCGATCCACCGCTGGAGCTTGGGGTATTGACCAACCTCGTGGAGCACGATCGTCGTGATGCCGGTGCGTTGCTCGAACAGCACGCGCTCCCGGGCTACGACATCCTCGGGCCGCCGTGCCTCCGGCAGGTACACGACAACCTCGGCATCGATGTCGCGCGCGCCCAACAGCTTGGCCGCAGCCACGCGGTGGTGGCCGTCCGCGACAAAGTACTCGTGCCCGATCCGGTAGAGAAGCACCGGCGGCAGAACCTCACCGCGGTTAACCGCCGCGACCAGGCGCTTCACCCGCGACGGTGTCAGGCCGCTCCCCTCGCGGAGACCCTGGGGAAAGTAGCGCGCTCGCCCGACGCTACCCACGATCTCGTCCAGCGGGACCGGGATGACCCCGAGTGGGCGCGCCGTGAGCGCACCGAGCGCCCGCTGGACTTCCTCAAACTCCTTGAACCGCCGCGGTGACGTCATCGGCGAACGGGCTCGATCGGAAGCACGACCGACCGGAACGCATTCACGACCTGGGTGCCGTCAACAACGGTAACGCGTGATCCCTTGGCGACGTACGAGAGATGGTTGTGGCCGTGCACGAAGTACCGCGGCCGGAACCACGACAGCGCGCTGTCAAAAACGCGAAACCCGATGTGCGCCCGGTCCTGCCCGTCGTGGATGCCGTAGGGCGCTGCATGTGTCATGACGATATCCACGCCGCCGGCCCACCGTACGGCAGGACGAAGGCGGAACACACGCCACCACATCTGCCGCTCTGTGTACTGCACTCCCTCACCGTTGTACCAGATGGATCCCTCGAAACCGAGCACGCGCAACCCCGCGATCTTGACGAGCCGGCCGTCGACGTTCTCCCCGGGCAGCGGAGCCCCCCCATGCCGCGCATCGTGGTTGCCGCGGACGTGCAGCAACGGCACGCGATACCGATCCGCGAGCGCTTCGAGGTAGTCCGCCGGGAGATCTCCGCAGGACAGGATTAGCCGGATCCCGGCCAAACTGTCCGGCGGCACATCCCCCAGCAGACGCTCGTCAACCTCGTCGCTGACCGCAAGAATACTCACACGGGTCCCTCGACGCAGGCCCCCGGCCCAATCCGCCCCGAGCGCTCGAGTCGCAACGTGGACGGCGCCGCCGGCAGGGAACTTCCCGAGAGTGGGACTGAGCCCCGGTCTACCACCGAACCTGAGCGTATCCCTGGGGATCCCAGGTGATCGTACACTGCGGGGACATCCTCGCCAGCCGTTCGATGATCGCGCGGCCGGCATCGGAGCAGGCGAGCACGGGTGTCCCCCGCCGCGACCGCGGCTGTCCGTATCCCAGAGTGACCGGATGCAGGCTCAGGGCCTCCAGCGTGCCGCCGCTGAACCGGCATACCGGCACGATCGACTCCCAGTACCGAGGATCGGAGGCAAACCCGCCTCGCGAGCCACGCGCGTCGAACAAATCGGCCGGTGTCGCCGTCGGCGGCAATCCAAGCCGCTCGTAGAAGTCCGCCGGCTGGCGCTCCAGCGTTTCGTTCTGGAAGATGAAATTGCCGAGACTGTAGAAGATCGGCTTTCCTTTATAAATCTCGATGCCCCGCAGCAGATGCGGCCCGTGACCGAGCACGGCGTCCGCCCCCGCGTCCACGGCCGCCCGGCAGAACGTGGTGACGAACTCAGCCGGTTCCTCGACATCGCCGCCCGCCATCTCGTGGGCGTGCACGCTGACGAGCACCCAGTCCGCCTGACGGCGAGCGTCCCGGACCCACTGGAGGTTCCCGTCCAGATCGCCGGCATGCGGGCTGGTGTGCACGCCCTCCGGCGCTCCGACCCGAAACGTGCGATCGAAGAGCGTGGTCGTCCCGTCAGCGTCCGGGCGCTGGAAGCCGAGCTGGACCGAGTGGGCCCTGGCGGCGCCCAGGTGCAGCCGTTCATGGATCGCCGACAACCGAGCCAACGTCTCCCGCCCCACGGTGACCACCGTATCATACCGAAGGGGGTTCACCCCGGGCCGGCCCTGGCAGTCGGGTCGCTGGGCGCCGGCGAGCGCGTGCGGCGGAAACGAGCTGGTGAGCGCGATCAACGCGACGCGCCCCGGCCCAATGTCGAGGTACCCCGGGGACCGCGCCGCCGCGAGGTGGCGGCCGATGCCGGCGTAGACGACGCCGGCGCGGTCGAGCACGTCCATGGTGCCGAGCAGGCCGTCCTCGCCCCAATCCGCCATGTGGTTGTTGGCGGCGGCGTAGAGATTGAACCCCATCGCCTTGAGGTCGTCGATGATTCCCGGTGACCCTGAGACATAGGTCCCGCCGCTGGCGGCTTGCGGGCTGCCGAGATACCCGTGCAGGGTGCCTTCCAGATTCATGAACCGGACGTCTGCGGAATGGAGCAGTGTCACGAGCGCGTGAAATGCGGAATCGCGCGGCTCGCTGATGCGCTGGGTGACCAGCGCATCACCGACGGCGGCAAGAACCAGCGAGTGAGCCACGGATCGAGCCTTCCGGTGCAAAGTGCCGTGCCGCTCTCGGCACGGCCTACGGTCGGATTATTCTTGCGCCCCGATTGGAACTCCTCGCCGGGCTCCGTGCCTGGGTGCACGCCCGCAGTCGTGTGCACGCCGTCGAATCCCGCGGAACCCCTACGAGAACTCAGGAGCGCTACATGGGTCCCCGGACCATGTCGAGGAAATACCGGTGCACACGGGCATCTCCACCGAGCTCGGGATGAAACGACGAGACCAGGAGGACGCCCTGGCGGGCGAGCACGGGCCGGCCGCCGAGCGACGCGAGAACGGTGACGCTCGCGCCCACCCTCTCGATCACGGGAGCTCGGATGAACACCGCATGGAACGGCGGCGGCCCCAACACGGCGACGTCGAGATCCGTCTCGAACGACTCCACCTGCCGACCGTACGCGTTACGGTGCACGCCGATGTCCATGAGGCGGAGCAAGGGGGGTTCCCCACCACGCGCGGTGCGCGCGAGCAGGATCATTCCCGCACAGGTTCCATACACCGGCATCCCCTGCTCGACCCGCTCGCGAATCGCGCGATCGAGGCCGCCCTCGACCATCAGCTTGCCTATGGTCGTCGACTCGCCGCCTGGCATGATCAGCCCATCGACCCGAGCCAGCTCTGCAACGGTGCGCACCTCGGGAGCCTCGGCCCCGAGGTTCCCGAGAGCCCGCCGGTGCTCGATAACGTCTCCCTGAAGCGCCAACACCCCGATGTTCATCGTATGCCCGCTCCGAATCGGCCTACCTTACCACCCTCGAGTCTGCAGGAGCTCGCTCTCCGGCATCGTCCTGATGTCGAGCCCCCTCATCGGCTCGCCGATGCCCTCGGAAACCCGTGCGATCACATCCGGGTCCTTGTAGTGGGTCGTGGCCTCGACGATCGCCTTCGCTCGCTTCGCCGGATTGTCCGACTTGAAGATGCCCGAGCCGACGAAGTTGCCGTCGCAGCCAAGCTGCATCATGAGCGCCGCGTCCGCTGGCGTCGCAATGCCGCCCGCGGAGAAGTTCACCACCGGCAGCCGCCCGAGCGCCCGCGTCTCCATCACGAGCTCATACGGCGCCCCCAGCTCCTTCGCCACGGTCATGAGCTCCTCTTCAGGGGTCGCCTGAAGCTGCCGGATCCCATCCATCACAGCCCGCAGATGACGGACCGCCTCCACGACGTTGCCCGTGCCGGCTTCGCCCTTGGTTCGGATCATCGCCGCCCCTTCGCCGAGCCGCCGCAACGCTTCGCCCAGGTCTCGCGCGCCGCACACGAATGGCACCTTGAACAGATGCTTGTTGACGTGGTAGCGCTCGTCCGCGGGCGTAAGCACCTCGCTCTCATCGATGAAATCGACGCCCAGCGCCTCCAGCACCTGTGCCTCGACGAAATGCCCGATCCGGACCTTGGCCATCACGGGGATCGTGACGGTGTCCATGATCTCTTTGACCTTCAGCGGATCTGCCATCCGGGCGACACCGCCCTCTTTGCGAATGTCTGCCGGCACACGCTCCAGCGCCATCACCGCACACGCCCCCGCGTCCTCGGCGATCTTCGCCTGCTCCGCAGTCGTCACGTCCATGATGACGCCGCCCTTGAGCATCTGCGCGAGACCCCGCTTCAGCTTGACCGTTCCAACGTCCGTCATGCCACCGCCCCCCATCATCGACTCAATACTTCCCACCACATGCCCCGAAACGCCACGCCCCACTATCCCTCCGCCCCTTCGGCCTGACCGTCGAGTCCGAGCTGCGGCGCCACTTCCCGCAGCGCTTCAATGACAAATGCGATGTGCTCGTCGAGCGGAACGCCTAGTTCCTCGGCACCCCGCACGATGTCCTCGCGCCGCACCCCGCGGGCAAATGCCTTGTCCTTCATCTTCCTCCGCACCGAAGCGACGTCCACGCCCGTCACTGCCCGCGACGGCCGCACGAGCGCGACCGCGATGACAAATCCGGACAGCTCGTCCGCGGCGAAGAGCGCCTTCTCCATCAGGGTCTCCCGCGCTACCCCGCTGTAGTCGGCGTGCGAGAGGACCGCTCGAATGATCGGCCCCGCCACCCCGCGACTCTTGAGCAGGTCAACGCCGACGAACGGGTGCCCCGCTTCCTGCGACGGGTGCCGCTCATAGTCAATGTCATGGAGCAGACCGGCGAGGCCCCACTCCTCCTCGTCCCCACCGAACTTTCGAGCATACGCCCGCATCACCGCCTCGACGGCGACCATGTGCTTAACAAGGTTGGGAGATGATGTCTGCTCGTTAAGCAGTTGCCATGCCTCCGCCCGCGTCATTACCTCAGTTCCCCCAACCGATGATATGTGTTACTAGGTACAGATCCTTGACATCCTCCACACTACTGCTATATTTCGTACTGCGCGGGGCCGCAGTATGTCAATATTCCTAGGTACATGCTTCGTCCCGCGCAGCGAGGAGAGTCACGGATGCGAATCGATCTCAAGCGTGACGCCGACTCACCACTCTATCGCCAGATTCATGCGTCCATCTCCAGATCCATCCGATCCGGCGGGCTGCCGAAAGGCACACGGCTCCCTTCTGTAAGAGCGATGTCTAAGGAATTGGGAGTAAGCCTCATCACGATCGTACAGGCCTATGACGCGCTAACCGCGGATGGGTTGATCCACGCTACCGTCGGTCGAGGTACCTTCGTTGGCAGCCCGTCCATAGTTCACTTAGGCTCCGATTTGTCCGAAGAGACAGCCAGGCCGCCCGAATCACCGGGCGAGGGCGAGTGGCAGACTTCACTTCCAGTATATCTCAGATCGCCACGCATCTCTGAGATGGAGTCCAGGCTCAAATCGGCCAGAAGACCGGATGTGATCTACCTCGCGAGCGGCACCCCTGACTCGACGCTCTTTCCTGTTCGCGCGATCGGGCGAATCTGGCATAGAGCAATGGTAGTTGAGGATCCTCGCTACTTGCAGTATGGAAGCCCCCAGGGCGATGCCAATTTGCGTACATGGATCGCCGGTCATTGCAGCTCACTCGGGATTGAGGCGCGCCCGGAGGACATCCTCATCACGTCTGGTGTGCAACAGGCGATAGATCTGGTCGCCAGAACATTCGTCGGGCCCGGGGACTATGTACTAGTCGAGAGCCCGACGTTTCTCACCGCCCTCGATATCTTTGATGGGCGCGGAGTCAAGCTGATTGGCGTTCCCGTCGATGCACGAGGCATGAAGCTCGACGTCGCGGCGATGCTGGTCGGACGATTCCATCCAAGGATGATCTACACCATCCCAACCGCCCAAAACCCCACGGGCACGACGATGAATGAAGAGCGACGCCGACGCCTAGCCGAGCTGGCGAGGCAGCACAATATTCTTGTGCTGGAGGACGACAGTTGCAGTGAGTTTACCTACGATAGTGAAGCCCCTCCGTCCATCAAAGCCTTCGACTCGGGCGGCCACGTGATTTTCGTCAAAGGATTCTCAAAAACCGTGGTGCCAGGGCTCCGAGTCGGCGGGGTAGTCGCCCACGGGAGTATCATGAGCCGCCTGGCCGAATCAAAGGCAGTCGCAGATCGATTCTCATCAACTCTCGTCCAGCGAACGTTGTGGAGATATCTCTCTTCCAGACAGTATGAGCGAGACCTCGAGATGGCAAGGGGAGTATATCGAAGGCGGCGGGATGCCATGCTTCGAGCGCTCGAGACATATATGCCGCAGGATTTCACATGGACCCATCCAGACGCCGGGTTTAACCTCTGGGTCAATCTGCCGAAATCGATCTCGTCTCCAGATGCATTCGAGGAAGGGATGAAGGAAGGGGTTGCTTGCGGTCCAGGGGATCTGTTCCTTCCGCACGTACCTCCGCCGTCAGGGCTACGATTGTCATTCGCCGATAAACCTGAGCACATCATTGCAGAGGGCGTAAGGAGATTGGCAAGTGCTATGCTGAGGCTCAAAGATCAAGAAGCCACGAGATCCCAGGAAACAGAGTTCGTCACGACGATCTAGCTA
>Ga0187782_10002146_pt1 | contig 14479 bp, 13 predicted proteins | sample 0715_SJ02_MP15_2_FD_132454 | JGI IMG/M metagenome (GOLD analysis project Ga0187782, IMG submission 132454) | Tropical peat soil microbial communities from peatlands in Department of Meta, Colombia - 0715_SJ02_MP15_20_MG | ecosystem: Environmental > Terrestrial > Soil > Wetlands > Peat | place...
GCGCCTCGAAGCATGATCACCAATGCGCGAGCCCTGGCATTCGAGCACCCCTTCTGCCCGGTGCCTTGCGCTCGCAGGGCGGGCCCGTGGCGCGATCACGACGAAACTGGTCCCGTCGCTCTTAGCGCCCGACGGCCGGAGGAGCGAATCTCATGCGGGGTTCCCCAGGCCGCGTCGCAGTCAGCGGCGGTAGTGGCAGGCGTCCTCGTTAGCGCTCAGCCCCGGCTGCTGTGCGCAGCTCGCGCCCGCTGCTCTTCCTGAACCTCTGCAAGCGTCAGTCGCGTGCTGATGGCGATTACATCGAGGACGGGATGCGCTGGGTCGGACGGTAGCCGCAGCTGGTGAATCTTCTCCCATGCGCGAATGCGCACGTCAGGCGGATTGAGGTCGGATCGCTGCTCGGCCAGCTCCTGGCGCCTCTTTTCGGCACGCTCAAATTCTTCGTGCGCGAGGCGCTCGGCGGGATTTTTGATCAAGTCGCCTGTGCGGGCCGGCGTCATAGGTTGATGGAATACGTGCTTCAGCAGCGTCGCGTGGCGCAACCCAGCCGCAAAATCGGCCGAAAGGTCTAGAACTCATGAAACTCATGCACAGGCTACACGAGTTGCCGCAGCGCCGAGAGACTTTCGAGTATGAGAAGCCCTGATTTGCCGTGGCGGCAGAAGCTCACGGAGCGCGACATCAATGACCTCAAGCCGTATGAACCCGAGCTAGCCTGGAGCAAGCCGGACACTTCACTAACTTCTTGAGTTCCAGCTCGATCCATGATCGACCACATTCGCAGCGCATTCTGTAGAAGCGCTGCGCAATGGCTGAGCCGAGCTCGCCTTCTTGAACCACGATCCCGTCGGATTCTCTCGTAGCAACCTCCGGGTCTGGTTTGATCGTCCCAGCTTTGCGGACATAGCCGAGGCGCGTAATTGTTTCTTTCACGACTAACTTCCCCCGCGGAGCCTTCTCGTATGCTTCTTGGCTCACGTCACAGCGGACGAACCCGCGCATTCCTCCGCTTTAAACGTGATCATCGTTGACGGAACATCCCCCGATCGTGCTTCTCGGATATCGCCAGCCCGAGTACACCTGAGTGACCTTCCTGCAGCGCCGACAGCGTTGCTTCCGGTACGGGCTAAAGTGAGTGGCTTCGGGTTGAACGGGCTCAGCGAGAGCTTCCCACCGATGCAAGCCAAGAGAGCAGCACAGCCGAGACCACCAAGGGCCTGTGACCGGCGGGTCTATAGCTCCGTAGGCGTTCGCCCGATTTCCTCCAGTGCTTTCCATGGAAACCCTCGTTTGTTCTTGTTCTACCAAAAAATTTACGCCCGCCTCTAGATTATGTCAATCGCTCCGGACTCCGGCATCCTCGGCAGGGTGACAAACGCGGCGGGCTCGTGGCGGGACAGCCGGCGCGTGATTCAGGCGGGCCGCGGTCTTCGCTTCAACGCGCCCCCAATGCCTACCTTCGCTTGCCAAGGTAGAGACTGCGCTCGGAACCGGCTGCGCAGAACGCGGGCGATATGACGAGCATCCGCCCGAACTTCGCCTCAACGGGCGAACCTGGCGCGACTACCAAACTGCGAGACACCTCAGCCGGGCCAACCTCTCATTGCACGACCATCCCGCTCCTGGGGTCGATTTTCGCCAGGCTCGAGACTGCAGCGGCTGGCGGTGCGGGGGCAGAGCCACCGCCCAACCCGCCGCTGCATGCCGTGAACGGGGCGGTGATGCAGGTCAGAAGTAGTCGTGCAGCTGGGTTGGACTCGGCCGCCGTCACTGTCAGCGTCGCCGACTGCGTAACGGACCCGTTGGCGGTCGAGCGGGTGAGGATATACAGCAGGGACCCGGTCTGACCGGGTGTCACCGTGAGACTTCCTTCCGCGGGCTGCGATCCACTCCATGCACCACTTGCGGTGCAAGCCAACACGCCGCTCGACGACCAACTCAATGTGGCGCTCGCCGGGCCGGCTGGCAACGTGGAAAGTACTGACTTCAACCATGGTCGACCAATGTTCGTCAGAATTAGAGAGTTACGGGACGACTGCGCCTAACCAAACGGTGTGGGCTTGACATAAATCGAGCCTTCGGCGAACACGACCTGCCATGGGTCGCCGCTCAGCCGCCACGATCACCGCAACGGACGTTTCCGCTGAACGACAGCAGCTGACCTCAGTGTGCGCCGTCGGATGCTTTGGGCAGGTTGTCCACAACACGACCTTGGGACGCTTTCAGCATCTCCCGGAAGTCGGGTGACGCCAAGATGATGCGCGTCGCGGCCGCGCGCAGGCGGTCGACGGCTTCAGCAGGCAGAGCGAACGAGGTGGGCAGTTGATTCAGGTAATCACGCTCCTTCTTGTCGGCCAACATCCGAAACGAGACTTCGATTGCAAAGATGTCGGCGTTGACGGCATTGGCCACCCAGCCCACCGCAGGATCCTTCGCTTTGTCGAAAGCTGCCGAGTCGCGTATCGCGCGCTGAGCAGTCCAGCGCGCATCGATATCTCTCAGCAGCTCGATCGATTCGCTTGCATAGCGGTCAACGGGCACGCCGGCCGCCTTAACCAGGATCGACAGCGCGCCGGGTGAATTCTCCTTTCCGTTCCAATCGAAGGACGGCGCTGACGCAGAATTGACCACGAAGATGATGATTCTTCGCACGTGGTCGAGCGGCGTCGGTTGCCCTGCCAGGCGCAATGCCTCGAATGCCTCGAGGAAATCCAATACCCCACGCAGGCCCAGGTTATCCGAAACCGCCCCGTCCACCAGATGGAAATATCGGTCCTCGGACGCATCGTCCAGCTGCTCAAGTTCCTCCAGCCGTTTGAGAATGCGCCCGGCGGGTCGCGGTGGATTCTTTTGCTCGGCAAATGCCCTCAGCCACATCGGTTCGCGATAGCCACAAGTCCCGCCATAGTTGTTGATCGTGACCGGAGACAGCACGACTGGAACGGCCGACGAGGCCGCCGCGGCGCGCGAAAGCTTGAAGCTGCTGAGATCGGCGCACATAACGTCGAAATTCTGCGGCAAAAACACAATGCGTGCTCCGCTCGTCAATTCTGTTGCCCCCACGGCAATCACCGGTCCACCTGCGCGCTCCAGGTCGGCAAAGGTGGCGTCGTGAAAGAGAATTTCGTCGTACAGCTGTGCGGCGAGCTCCGAGCGGCCCCAGCCCGCAGACCCAAGGGCTGGCCAATTCAGCGGGTTCAACACGCGCCGTACAAGCGTTCCCTGCACGTCGCGCTGCAGAAAGCTCTTCTCGAAAAGATCGAACAGCCTGTCCCGATACAGGCCGTAACCCAGCGCCGTGAAGCTGCCACCCGAGACCCCGGTGATGACGTCCACTTCATCGAGCAACCGGGTCTTACGCCCGCTCGCCGTGCTGACCTCGGTGTCCCGCAATGTTTCCAGAACTCCATAAGAGAACGCCGCCGCCCGCGTCCCACCCCCGGAAAAGGCGAGGATGACGAGGTCTTCGTGTTCTCCCCGACTCCACCGTTCCATCCCCTCAAACCTCTGCTCACTCGTCGCCTGTATCTGCGCAAGCGGAGGATTGACGGGGCGCTGAGCGCGGTGACCGAGTGCCAGCAAGAGGGCAAACGCAACTATCAGGGCACCAGCGAGAAGCGATTTGCGTGCGATCCGCGCACCGGCGCGACGAGTCATTATTATCGCCCCATGAACACCGGATCTGATGGCTCGGCGACGCCGATCATACTCTAGGCGGGCCGTCTGCCGTGGCCATCGCTGCGGTCGTCCGCCCCTGCTGGCAACTTCCACGCCGTCTTGCGCTGTCCTGGCTGAAGGGGTAGCGTCCCAAACCGTTTCCAACTCGGGAGCGTCCGTTCGAGGTATCCTGGTGAATAAAAAGAACCTGATTGGGCTATGTCTCGCTGTGGTGATGATCGCGAGCGGTGCGGCGACACAGGCAGCCGCGGGCGATTCGGCCGAGCAGGCAGTGACTGCGGCCGAGACTCAGTGGCTCAAGTCACAGCAAACAAACAATGTAGAGCTGCTGGCACCGCTGCTGGCCGGCAAGGTCGTGGAAACGACTGAGGAGGGCAAGGTGCACGTCGGCAAGGAGGCCGTGCTGGCCGCAGCGAAATCGGATACTTGGAGCAACGCCGAATACACCGATCTGAAAGTGACTGTGTTTGGCCATACGGCGATCGTCACCGGCACCTTTACCGGCAAAGGAACGAACGCAGGTAAGCCGGTCGACACGCGGGTACGCTTCACCGATACCTGGGTGATGAGCGACGGCAAATGGTTGTGCGTCGCCACCCATGACTCGCCGCTCAAGATGTAGGAGCGGCGGATTGCTCTCTTTGTGCTCACGTCGCCAGCGCCGGGGCGAGCCCCGGCCGGCCGCACACTCCACAACCAGGCACCGATCGCGAGCACAAGCACTGCTGAACGACTTACCTCTGGCTGGGTCTGCAGCTCGCTACACAGCCACCGCGTCGTGCATGCCATAGCACACATCGAGCGTCTCGCCGCGAGCGGTCATTGGAGGAACATGAGCACGATGGCTCCTCCCGGCACATACCAAGCGCCAGATCCCGAGCAGCTGCCCTTCGTGGCGCCGTGCCGCAGGCTGGCGGCATCTGTGCCCTTTGGTTGGTTGCGGCTCGGCTGGCACGACATGCGCGCAGCGCCTCGGCAGAGCCTGTTCTACGGTGTTCTACTGGCCGCGCTCAGTGCCATCATCGCCGCACTCGCTTGGCAGCTTGGCCTCCTGGCCTTGTACGTCGGCCTCGCGAGCGGCTTTGTCTTCATCGGGCCAGTGTTGGCGATGGGACTCTACTCGATCAGCTATCAACTCGAGCAAGGTCGCCGCCCCACACTGGCCTTCAGTCTGCAACAAGGCAAAGCACACCTGCAGGATACGCTGCTGCTGGGCATGTGTTTGCTGATCGTGCTGCTGGTCTGGGCGCGTGCCGCCACGGTCATGAGTGTCTTCCAGCCAAGTGAGGCATTCCCGACCTGGCGCGCCCTGCTTCCGTACTTTGGTATCGGAACAGCGGTCGGCGCCTTGTTCAGCGCGATCGTGTTCGCCGCCACGGCTTTTTCGCTGCCGATGCTCCTCGACCGGCGAACCGACGCCATCACGGCAGTTGTTACCAGCATCAACGCGTCTTTACGCAACAAGCCAGCCATGTTCGTCTGGGGCACAATCATTGTTTGCGCGGTCCTCGTCGGGTTTGCGACGCTATTTCTGGGATTCGTCCTGATCATGCCGCTGCTCGGGCACGCAACCTGGCATGCGTATCGCGCTGCGATCAATGCCACCATGTGGCCGCCGTCACACGATTGAGCGAGGTGCGACCAGGTATCCTGCTCATTCCGCGTTGCGATCGACCGGAACTCGTCGGGCGGCTACGGCTCGGGCCGAACGTGCGCCGCGTGCGACGATCCGATCACGAGCGATCAGGTAGAGTACGAGGTGCACGACGAGCGTAACGGCAATCGGCTGACCTTTCACCTGGGCTGCCACGTGATGTGGCAGCTGGAGTGCTTGCCAAAGTAGCTGGCCAACACAACGGCTCAGTGCATCCCTGGAGCTACGGAGGTGGTCGCCCCGACATCCGCTCGGCGAAAAACCAAAGTGCGGCTGCCAAAGCGCGCAGAGATCTGCTGTCAGTCACTGCTTTGTCGTCCACGACCTCCTTTTGCAAAGGAAGTGCTTCGCTGGCGTGCGGTGCTATGACCCAACCGTACACATCCCATTGCTGCACAGAAGTTGCTCCACTGTGCCTTGCGGATACCAAGCAGTATTGATTTGAGTCATTGCGAGCGCGCGGTATCGAACGCACCAGGACCGTCACGGATGACTTGCCTGGCTCGGATAGATTCTGCGCAGGCAGATCAGCTGTAACATCTCCAGCTAGCAGAGCTTTCTTTCCATCTCGAACGTTGTACACAACACTGCAGATGTTGCGCGAGCTCAGGCAGGCACCGAACTGTGCAAGAAGTTGTGTGGCATCGGGCTGGAGCGCAGCTGGGGTTGCGAGCAGCGGGCGGACTGCCTCATCGACCAGAGCCGATACCTGTTCACAGGCTCGAAGCGGCGCTGCATTGACGGGCTCGTGCAAAACGATGAGTGCGATATTCGTCACGGCAAGCGGGATGCGCATTCATTGTCCCCGGTGAATCCGGCTTGGCTCGCTCACCACCCGGCGCTGGATCAGGAGCAGCTGATTTTGGGGAACGCCGCTTCGATATGCGAACAGAAGCCAAAGCGTCGCGTGACCGGCCAATCACGCCCGATCGCGCTGGTCTTCGTCGCGAATTTTCCAGGGCTGCCGGGTCCAATGATTGCGTGGTCGGTGCGGTCGGTGCGACCAGCCGGTGCGTTCACTACCTCGTATTGGTTGCGTTCCGCGTTCCACGCATAGAAGGTCTCGTTTGCGTAGTAATAGTGAATCCCGTTCCACCAGATCGTCGTGTAGGACGGCGGCAGCAACGGAACGAACATGCCAACGGGTGCGTCCACTACCACCCATGCTCCGCCCCAGCAGCGGTACCATTCGCCCCTCCAGCGATACCAGTTGCCCCCCTGAAAATAGTAACGCTCGCCATTCGCTCCGCTGAGGTTCGCCACGCCGCCGGCAGGCGCGGTGCGCACGGCAAAGCCCCGGTCGTAGTAATAGTGATTGTGTGAGAAGCGCGAGTCGAGGTGCTGGTGTGTCGCCGTGCCCGCCTCACCCGCACCACCGCCGCCGCTCTGCGTCCAGGCCGGTTGCATCACTGCAGATCCCGTTCCAACGAGCACCGTCGCACCCGCCGCTACCAGCCAGTTGCACCGTTTGCCCTCGCTATACATTGCAGCACCCTGCCACGGACATGCAGAGCGTATTACCACGCCGTCGACCTGGCCACCACGCGGGAACGTTCCCTTTTCAGTTGAGTCCGCAGGTTCTTCTCGATACGCTGAGCCAACGAAGCGCCCCCTTCAGCACAAGTTGGTGAAGCGCGCCGGCCTGGTATCTCGATCAAGCGCGCCTCGTGTTTTTCGACGATTCGCATCTCGGAGAATCGATGAAGTGGTGGGCCTGGATGCTGTTCCTTTCGTCCCACCCGGCTTTGGCCGCCTCCTCCTCTGGCCCGCAGGCGCCTCCCGATCTCGCCCTGCTCCACGGTAGGATACACACGGTGGATCACAACCACAGCGTCGTGCAGGCGCTTGCAGTCCGCGGCAATACCATTACCGCCGTTGGCACCGATCGCGAGGTTAGCGCCTTGGCAGGACCACAAACTCGCGTCGTTGATCTTGGAGGCCTGGTCGTACTGCCAGGACTCATCGACGCCCACACTCATCCGGCGGAGGGCGCTCAAGATGTCGGCAAGTGTGATCTACATGATCGAATGACAACCCCCGCGGCTCTCATGGCGGACGTCGCACGCTGCCTTGCGCAGCAGCCGTCCCATCATGGGCAGTGGTTCGAGGTCGTCAACGTCAACGCATCGCAGCTCGCGCTTACCCGCCAGCAACTCGATCAGATGCTACCGGACCGCCCAATGCTCCTCGAGGACACGTCCGGACACACCGTTTTTGCCAACTCCGCCGCGCTCGAAGCAGCACACATCGGCGCGAGCACCAAGGATCCACCCGGGGGACGTATCGAACGGAATGCGGATGGCGTGCCGAACGGAACACTCCGTGACGCTGCCATCCAGATTGTGCTGGATGCCAAGCCAGTGCCCAGTATTGGCTTCGAAGCATCCCGGCTCGATGAGGCGCTGTCCGCCATGCGCGCGGTGGGCATTACCTCGGTGCAGGATGCGGACGTCGATGAGCACGACATGGAGCTTTATAAGAAGCTCTACGATGAGCATCGACTGGCGATGAGGGTGCGCGCTACCTTCGGACTGGAGAACACCGACCGGCCCGCCGAGGTACTGATCGGCGAGGCTATTCGGTTTCGCAGGCGCTGGGCGATCGATCAGGACTATCTGCGGGCCGACGCCGTCAAGATCTTTGCCGACGGCGTCATCGAGTACCCGGCGCACACGGCGGCCCTGCTCGCGCCATATCTCGACGCAGCCGGGCGACCGACCCATGATCGAGGTCCCACCTACTATTCCCAACCGCATCTGAACCAGGTGGTTGCAGCCGCGGACGCCGCCGGGCTGACCGTACACATCCATGCGATCGGTGACCGCGCGGTCCGTTCCGCGCTTGATGCCTTCGCTTACGCGCGGCAGCACAACGGCATCCGCGACAACCGCGGCCAAATCGCTCATCTACAGCTCGTGGATCCTCGGGACTTCCCCCGCTTCAAAGAGCTCGCAGTGATCGCCAATTTTCAGCTGCTCTGGGCAGAAAGGGATTCCTACATAGTAGAGGCGACACTCCCGTACCTCGGTGCCGAGCGAGCTCGGCACCTTTATCCGGCCCGCTCACTCCTCGATGCGGGTGCCTTGATCGCTGGTGGAAGCGACTGGGACGTCAGCAGCTTCGATCCGTTCGAGGCCATGGAGCACGCCATCACGCGCTGCGAGTCTCGCGGGCGCGAGCCGTTGCTGCCCGAACAAAGCATCCCGCTGCAGGCGGTCGTCGACGCATACACGATCAATGCGGCATTCGCGCTCAAGCAAGAGCGCACCACCGGAAGCCTCGAACCCGGCAAGCGAGCGGACTTCATCGTGCTCGACCGCGATATCTTCACGCTGGATCCGTTCGACCTGCACACCACGCGAGTGCTCATGACGTACCTCGATGGCCGCCAGGTCTACCTGGCCAAGCAGCCGGGCAAGACGCCTTGATCCGGGCTGACTCGCAGCGCCGGGCCGGCACGAACGCCTTGGCGTCAGAGACTCACTTCGATATTTGCTACGCTTGACATCTAACAGTGCCGTCGAGTCGCCCGAGCGGCTGTCAGGCATCGGCCGACGTGCCACATAGGCGCAGAGGGAGCATTTCGTGAATTCACACGTACTGCCGAGAGTCGCGATGTTGTGTGCACTCAGCGCGCTTGCCACGCTGGGATCTCACCCGCTCGCGGCGGCCGAGCCGAGCAAGGCCGTACCCATATCCGATGACCCGATCGCTCGGATCGTGGGCCGACTGGATCTTGAGCGCTACAAGGCGACCATCAAGGGACTCACACGCTTCGGTGACCGCCGCCAGGGCACCGACCGCAATCGAGCCGCCATCGATTGGATCGAGTCGCAGCTGCGCGGATCCGGTTGCACGGATATCGCGCGGCTGCGCTACACCTACTCGCCGGAGCAGAAGCGCAAGCCCAGCGGGCCGCCGGTGTCACCGGGCGCTCCGCAAGGAGGGGGTCGCTTCCGCGGTCAGCGCGGCCCGATCGGGGTGAATGAGGATCCACAGCGCCAGCCGGATGCCACGCTGCGGACCCTGGATTCCCAGGCAAGCACACCGGGTGAGCGCGAAGAGGTGTACTGCACCAAGGTCGGTCGCACGCACCCCGAGGAGGTGTAAATCGTGGGCGCACATATGGATGGCATCGGCTGGGGCGAGGCGGCCAACGACGACGGCTCCGGCAGCGCGCTGGTCATGGAGCTGGCCCGGATCTTCTCCAGCGCCGATGTTCAGACTGAGCGCTCCGTCCGTTTCGCACTGTGGAACAACGAAGAGACCGGCCTCGACGGCGCGTATGCTTACGTCGAGCAACGGGCGCGCCTGCAGGGTATCGAGTCACCCCCAGGGTCCGGTCGCTACCCCGAGCCGCGCTGGCTGGGCATGGTGCAGCACGACATGGTGTTGTTCGATCATGGCATGCCGCGCCCCGACGGCACGCTGAGCTCCACGCAGCGACCCGAGGCGGATGTCAACATCGAGTTCCAGTCTCAGGCGAAGCAGGCGGAGGGTGCCCAGAAGTTGGCATGGGCTTTCTACGCGGCCAATGAAGCATACGCGACCGACTATCCGGCCAGTGTCGGACCGCACATGACCAATACCGACAGCACGCCCTTCATGGATCTGGTCCCAGCTATCAGCGTGCGAGAGAACGAGCGAGGTACGCAGATTGGGGCCGGGTGGGACCCGCACTGGCACCAGCCTACAGATATCTACGCGACCTTCAACGATGCGGACTTCCGGCTGGGGCTGAACGCCGCGCAGACGACGCTCGGTGCGATCGCAAGGCTGGCGGGCACGTCCCTGATTGCAGGCTCTGCGCACTGAGGGTGCACAGTAGCGGCCTTGATTGCGCACGGGGCCTTCGCAACATGACATTTGAATCGGTGCCGAACATGAACTACCGATGTTCGTCATCGCGCGCATGACCGCAACGAGAAATCGCCGCGGACGACGCGCACCGACATCGTCCGCAGCGCCTTCGACTGTCGCCAACCCTCCTACTGTACTTTGATCGTCGTCGGCTTTTTCATTTCCGCTTTCACCTTTGGAACATGTACCGTCAGTACACCATCCTGCGATTCGGCCTTGATGGCGTCTTCCTTGATGGCATCGGGCAATGCGAAGCTACGCGAAAAGTTACCGTGGTAAGTTTCCACCTTATGGAACTTCTCGTCCTTCTGCTCTTCCTGCTGTCGACGCTCACCGCTCAGCGTCAGGAGTCCGTCCTCATAGGTAACTTTCACGTCCTCCTTCTTTACCGCCGGCAACGCCGCCCGAATCAGGTACTCCTCATCGGTCTCGCTGATGTCCACCGACGGCCACCAGTCTAGGTATTCACCCTTCCCCAGCCGTGCTCGGCCAAAGAAGCTCGGCAGACGATTGAACATCATGTCCATCGCCTCGAAAGGTTCCCACCGCGTAAGGTTCATAACTTCCTCCTTTGGTTTTCTTACCCTTAACTACGCCGTGATTTCTATCGCGAAGTCGACTCGCCTGCCATTCGCAGTAGTGCGTAATCACCGTGAGTTAGCTTTCGCCGGTACACGACTCGTTGGCACTCGCCGGCGTGCCGGCGAGGTCCGCACTTCGGCCCGTCACAGCCTGCTCAAAACGGGTAGTTGATGCCAGTGAACACGGCCGCACCCTCCTGCCCGTAACCCACATCGACGTAGCCGACCGTCGCGTGGCGCCGTGGCGGCCTCCTCAATCGCGCCGCGGACGCCGCGACCGTCTGCCCTCGCGTTCGCGCGACGCGCCGTCGCTGTGCGACTCGACTGGTGGAAGGACCTGCGGCAGCGCCTCGCTCGAGGTCATGCCCCGCTTGATGAGCCGGACCATCTCCTCGACGGCGCGGGTATCGGTCGGCGGCGACGAGTAGGCACCCAGGCGACGTTCTACCTCCGACTTCACACGCTGGTCGAGATTCTTGCCCCCCTCCTGCAGCCAGGTCTCGCGGCTGAGGCGATCAAACACGCTGCCGGGCAAGTACAATTCCTTTGGCCAGTGAGTGAGTGTGTGCGCCGCAGTCAACAAATGCTTGTCGGCGAGTAATTGTCTCACCAGCTCCACGGTCGGCAGATCTTCCAGCACCGCGAAGTTTCGACAGAAATGCAAAGCCTGACCGCACAGCTCATCGTCGAAGACCAGTTTTTCCAGGCTGAAGGTCAGCACATAGTCCAGCATTCCGGGTCCGGATACTGAGTTCACTCCCGCGATTGCTGCGAGCAGTGCTCCGGCAAAGGTTTCCGCCCCTGCCTGTGCATCGAGAAATTTGCCCTCACTGAGCGCCATATAGGCCTGCGTGGGCAGCTCGAGGTGCTTGGCGATCTCTACGTACGCCACGTTCAGATGCAAGGCCTCGATGGCGGCCATGGGCGACATGGCGGTGCGCATATGAAAGGTCGCGGGCGCGCCGCCGAAGAGCACCGGGGTACCCGGTTTGACGATTTGCGCCATGGTCACCCCGGCCAGCACGTCGGCGACGTGCATCACCGTGGCACCCACGAGTGTCACGGGTGCTATCAGTCCCATGAGCGTCACCGGCACGATCTCGACAGGTATGCCGAACTCGGCGCAGTCGAGCAGATTTTGGCAGGAATCTTCACTGTAACGATAAAAACCAGTGGCGGTCACCGTGAATATCGACATTGGCCGGGCGATGAGATCGGCCTGGTCGCGGCGAAACAGCTGCATCATCGCGGCCATACGTGGTACGCCATGCTCGCTGAACGCACCCGATACCACGGGTTTGAGCGAATTGGTCAGCACCAGATACAACCGCCAGGCGTCCGATACCTGTGGCTCGATGTCGTTGGTGGAAAAGGCGGTCGCGAGGTAGCCGAGGTTCTTCAAGCCGTCAGCCAGACGTACATACTCGATGAAGTCACGAGTTGCCGCGGGACGTGTCTGCCCTGTCCTATGATCGAGTACCTGCAGCCCGCTCGAACCCGGAACAAAGTGCACATTGTTACCACCGAGCTCGGCATAGCGCGCACCGGTGCGGTCGTGGAGCGTAATGCTCTTCGGTGCCGCCTCGATCGCGCGCTCCACGACTGCCGCGGGAAAGAGCACACGTTCGGCATCGTCGGCAGTGCGCGCCAGCCGCAGCCCATGATCGAGCAGCCGCTGGCGCAGCCGCGCACCACGAACTTCGATACCAATTTCTGCCAGAATTCTCTTGGCCTCCGTCAGAATCGGTGCAATAAGCTCGGCGGGGACGACTCGTAGCGCTGGTCTCATCGGTGAAAGTCGGGCTGCCACTACCGGGATTTGTAAGTATGAGTCAGAACTCGGGAGTCAGGTATCATCTCGATTATCTGTCAGCGGTAGCGGAGACACCGTATTCCGGAAACCCGCTGGGCGCGATACAGGGGCGACAGCCGGGCCGGGCGCCGCGAGGCCGGTATTCCTTTTAAGCGGTGCCGCTCGGGGGTCACAATGACGCGTCGGTTCGTCGATCTGTCAATCTACCTCGAAAATGACGTGGTGTCCGATCCGCCGGGTTATCAGCCGCGGATCGACTACATCGATCATCGCCAGTCGATCGACGAACTCGTCAGGTTCTTCCCTGGCCTGCGACCCGAGGACCTCCCGGACGGCGAAGCCTGGGCGATCGAGCGCGTGCAGCTCATTACGCACAATGGTACCCACCTCGACGCCCCCTACCACTTCGCCTCGACCCAGGACCGCGGCCAGCGAGCACTCACCATCGATGAGGTCCCGCTCGAGTGGTGCTTCCAGCCCGGAGTCAAACTCGACTTCCGCCACTTCCCCGATGGCTACGTGGTCACCCGCGCCGACGTCGAGGTGGAGCTCGAGCGTATTGGTCATGTACTCGCGCCACTCGAAATCGTGCTGGTCAACACCCGCGCCGGTGCTCGCTATGGGCACGATGATTACGTCGCCGCCGGCTCAGGCATGGGCCGCGAGGCTACCCTGGCGCTCCTCGAACGGGGCGTACGCCTGACTGGCACCGACGGCTGGAGCTGGGACGCACCCTTCGTGCATACCGCGCATCGCTACGCGGCGAGCCGCGATGCGTCGCTGATCTGGGAGGGGCATAAATCGGGACGCGAAATCGGCTACTGCCACCTCGAGAAGCTGCACAACCTCGAGGCTCTGCCAGCGACCGGATTCACGGTCGCATGTTTCCCCTGCAAGATTCGCGCTGCCTCGGCCGGCTGGACCCGCGCCGTCGCCATCCTCGATGAGCCGTGAGCCAGTTGTTCAGCGAACGCGCTGAGATCGAAGTCCCAAATGTTTGCGAATGCGGGCTACCGGGCGAAAAATCAATAAAGCTGCGGTTCTTGGCTCATCTCACCCAACGCCGCCTGACAGGCGGCCAGCCCCTGTCCTAAGGCCATTCCCTGCCATACGAGGTCGTCTGAATGAAACGCTTCCCGCATCTGTCTCTGGATACGCTTACCCTCGAGCGAGAGCGGATCACCATATGCGTGCAGCCAAGCGTCGGCGCGTAACGCCAGCGCGACTTCATCGATCGGCTTGATACCGCATTCCAGCGCGACTACATCGACCGTGGCATTTGGCAGAAGGCCAGGGGCGGCACTCAGGCTATCGCCAAGCACCTCGGCGGAAACGGACTTGTCGCCGTGCAGCGATTTTGCCCCCCCGCCGATCCAAGACCTGGTGCGTGCAAACCCGGGCGTGGTGCGCCCCAGCCCGATAATGGGCTCTGCATAGCCATACGGGCCAAGCCCGGTATGAAAATCGAGAACGCAAACGCGCTTGGCGCGGTCGAGCTTCGACATCAGTATGTCGGTCAAGGTCTGGCGCGACCAGCTTACCTCTCTGCCGCCGTAGAACAGACCCCGGGGATGATCCCATTGTCCGCCTGAGACAGCTTGTTGGTAGATGGCTGCACCCTGGGGTCCCTGTCGCTGTATCCAAGCTGCGATGCGCGCACCCGTCTTTGCTTGGGTAGCTTGCGACCAGTCTGAGGGACACAAGTCCGGCGACAGCTCATCGTACTGCGTGTTCTTCGGTAACGGCCCGGTGAAGTCGACCCAGTTGCGATTCACGTCGACGTTGGTCTCGTTGGTCCGCCTCAGCCATGCGAACCCGTAAGGGTTAATCGCATGAACATGCAGCGCCGCTACGCCTGCAGGGAGTCCTGCAGACCTTACTCTGCGCAGCCAC
>Ga0187782_10002147_pt1 | contig 14476 bp, 14 predicted proteins | sample 0715_SJ02_MP15_2_FD_132454 | JGI IMG/M metagenome (GOLD analysis project Ga0187782, IMG submission 132454) | Tropical peat soil microbial communities from peatlands in Department of Meta, Colombia - 0715_SJ02_MP15_20_MG | ecosystem: Environmental > Terrestrial > Soil > Wetlands > Peat | place...
ATCTCCGCGACCGCCCGATAAAATTCAGGGGGGATAGGGTGATCGACGACCGTTGCTTCATAGAGTGAGCGCGCCAGCACGCGATTTTCGATGACCGGAATTGAATGGGCTTCGGCAACCTCGCGGATCTTGAGCGCGATCAAGTTCATGCCTTTGGCCAAAACGATCGGGGCGCCACCTTCGCCGCGCACGTAGCGCAACGCGACCGCATAATGCGTCGGATTGGCGATCACCATCGTCGCGCGCGGCACGGCGTTCAGCATCCTTTTGCGCGAGCGTTGCAGGCGCAGGGACCGCAACCGCGACTTCAAGAGCATGTCCCCTTCCGACTGGCGGATCTCCTCCTTCAATTCCTGCCTCGTCATTCGCTGATCACGTCGCCAGCGGATGCGAACCCAAACGAGGTCCGCCCCAGCGATAATGAGCATCGCGACCAGCGCTCCCGAGATTAGCCGCACCGCGAGAGCCGACGTTCGATCCGCGATGCTGCCGGGGTCAAAAAGCATGGCGGACACAAGCTCGCCCTTTTGCGCGCTAAACACGCCCACCGTGAAGCCTACGACAGTGAAAAATTTTGCTGAGTTCTTCAAAAAGTTGACGAGCCCGCTGACACCGAAGACGCGCGCGATGCCTCCCGTTAGAGAAATGCGCGATAAGTCTGGCATGATTCGGTCTGGGGCGAGCTGAACGCCATTTTGGGCGATCGCTGCGGCGACCCCAAAAGACGATACGACGGCCAGGATCGGAGCCAGGAACTTTGCAACGGCCAAGAAAATTGGCGAAATGAGCAAGAGGAGGTCTCTTGCCGTGGCGATGCGCCATCCCGAAGGATCATCGAGCAAATGCGAAAGCGCCTCGCCCAAATTCCGCGCGCCGGGCGGAACCAGATAGACGAGCGAGACTAACATCGCAGCGAGCGCGGCCAACAACGTCGCCTCTCGCGAATGCGGGACGTCACCCCGCTCCTTCGCGTCAAGAAGCTTCTTTTCGGTAGCTTCTTCGGTTTTGCTGTCGTGGTCTTCGCTCATTGCGACTCAGCGGCCAAATCGGGATCTTCGGAAGAGGGCAGCTCGATTTCATTGCTGTGGGCGAGCGAGAGGACAAGAGCGACAATGTCTTTGCGCGCTTTCGCAACGTCGCGCGGGGTAGCCGTCGCCGGACCATTCAGCTCATTTTCGACGAGCCTGCGAGACCGCGAGGCCATCGTGGCCAGAACCGCGCTGCGGAAGTCGGGGCTCGTTCCCCGCAACGCCAACACCACGAGGTCGGTCGGCACCTTATCAAAGACGATCGTCAGGGCGCGGTTGGACAGACGGGGCAAATCCTCGAACGAGAATATCAATCTGCTGATCAATCGCGCTTCGTCCGGATAGGCCTCCTTCACGTCGTTCAAAACTTTTTCGAAGTCCGAGGACTCCAGACCGTTGATGATGCTTGCCACTCTTGCGCATTCGGCTTCTGTGGACGCAGCCGACGCGGACTCGAGCAAGTCCTCGCGCAACGCCTCCTCGATCAGACGCGCCGGTCCTTGCGCGAGAGCGATAGGCGAGATCATCTTGGCTAGCGCCTCGTTGCGAACATCTCTGGACAGCAAGGGCACTATCTTCGAGACATAGGCGGGGTCCAATCTGGATAGAACGTAAACGACGATCTGGAGATGCTCGTCTTCCAGATACTGGGCGACGACTTTTGCCGGCACGCTGGCGAGCTCTCGCCACAGGTCTCCGCCACCCGTTCCAAAGGCGTCGAAGAGAACCTCAGCGGCCTGGTCCGGCGAAAACGCGTCGGTTAGAAGGGTCTTCGCCTTTTCGGCTCCTCCCTGAAGGCCTATCGTATCGGAGAAGCCGGCCAGAAACTCCTCTAGAAGAGCTTGCACGGCCGCGCCTTGGACCTCCCCAAGATGGGCGATGGCACGAGTAACTTGGCGGAGCTCCGCCGGATCGAAGCGTTTGAGCAAGCGCGCGGCCCGGAAGGAGTCGATCGACAAGAGCAGCGCCGCAACCTGCTCTACGCCGGTCAGCTGATTCTGTGCAGTCGACTTTTCCTCGGCAAAAAGTGAGGGCATGTCGTCCGTCACCCTGGACGGTTATGGGTCGCGCCGACAATCTCGGTCAGAGAAACGCCATATCGAGAGTCGGCTTCGTCCATCACCACGACTTCGCCGCGAGCGACCAGGCGGCCGCTGACGATGATGTCGACCGTGTCGCCAACCCGCTTATCGAGCGTGACGACCGCGCCGCGCCTGAGCTTCATGAGGTCGGAGACCGGCATAGTGGCCGCCCCCAAGACAACCTGCACGGGGACTGGCAGGGAAAAGATCAAGTCTTGGCGGTCCCGGTCAATGGCGCCAGCGTCCGAAATCGCTTCGGTTTCTTCGGCGGGCTCAGCTGCTTCGATTTCGTCCATTCTGTTACGCCTCTTGCTCAAGCCCGACGAGGCGCGCACGCTCCTGCGCGTCCGTCGCAAGGCGGAAAACCTTCGTCATTCGACCTCAAGCTGGTACTGGCCGTCATTCAGGGTCGCCCTGCACCAAAACAAGTCTCGCCCATTAGTGGCCAGCCGCACTCGACCCATGCCCGAGCCCTGCAAATTGATCACCGTGCCGACCGTAAAATTGGAGACGTCACCCAAGGTCAGCTGCAAGTCCTCCATGACCGCAGACATTTCGATGGGGGTCATCGATAATGCTTCGGCAAGCTCTCGACTCCATGCAGGGTCGTCCATCGTCGCGCCGCTCGGCGGCGCTTCGGACAAGTCTTGGCGGAACCTTCCGATCGCCGACTGAGGGAAAAGCAGCACGAGTCTCCCCTCTCCAGTCTGGGCCTTGACGGCAATCCGCACAGCGAACATTGGCGCGTCTTGGCGATCAGGGAAAAGCGCGTCGCTCGCCGCATCCGTGCGTTGCAAGTTGAAAGACGCGATTGCGATCGAGGAGAACGCCGTCGTGAGCGCGCCTGCGGCGATCCGCGCAATCTCCTTGACGAATCGCCGACCAATGCGCGTTTCGGCGGGTTCGGCTTGATATCTCCCGCCGTCAGCCCTACTCCCAGATTCGCCGGAAAAGCACGCGTCGATCAGCATCCACCCGAACTGCCCGTCAAAGATCAGAAACGCCTGCGCATTGATCTCAGAGGAAAAGAGCATCGCGGTGGGCAATCCGCGGCTCGATGTCAGCGCTTCGCTCAGGCGCACCGGGTCGACGCCTTCCACCTGACAAGCGAGAGGCCTGCCCAGAAATTTTTCCGCCTCCTTCGCCAGCGCGGACGCAAAAGCGTCAAGGATCGCAGCAAGTCCCGGCAGACGGTCCGGACGTAGGCCGGACTGTCCAAACGGGTTCTCCGCAGCCGGATGCATTGATAGGGCGTTGCTCACATTCATTGCGTCAGGCCGCCTCTCCGACTGCCTGAGCTCCGTTGATGGTCTCGTTTTCCACCGAGTCGATCGTCGGGCGCTCGGATGAAGGAATTGTCTTGCGTCCGAATTCAATGGCGACTTGAGGCATCGCGCCGTTCATGAACGCAAGAAGGCTTTGCTTTACGAGAACAAAGAGGCGGAGCTGTTTTTGACGAACTAATTTGATCTTCTGCGCGATCGGCGCAACCACGGCATAGGAAAGGAAGATTCCGCCAAAGGTGCCGACAAGCGCAGCTCCGATGAGTCCTCCCAAGAGTTCCGGCGATTGGTCGAGCGCTCCCATGGCATGAATAACGCCCAGCACCGCCGCCACAATGCCCAGCGCGGGTAAGCCGTCCGCCACTGTGGTCAGCGCGTGCACGGGCTTGTATCGGTCGGTCGAAAGGGTCTCGATTTCCTCATCCATCAACGCTTCAATTTCGTGAGGCTTGGCATTGCCGATGATGATCAGGCGGCCGTAATCGGTGATAAAGGTCACCAGGGCAATATTCGCCATAAGGCGAGGAAACGCCTTGAAGATTTCGGACTCTTTCGGATTGTCAAAATGGCCTTCGACTTCGCTACGTGATTTCCCGCGGATCTCCCTCATTATCGCGTGCAAGACCGTTAAGACGTCCAGAAAGTCGCGCGTCTTTGGCGTTTTGTCAGTGATAGCCTCGACGACGGCTTTTCCTGAATCCTTGATCGTGCTCAAGGGATTGGCGATAATAAAAATGCCCAGCGACGATCCGCCAATAATCAAGAATTCGTATGGTTGCACTAGCACTTGCAGGTGACCGCCCAGCGCCGCGAACCCACCGAGGATACAACCCATTGCAATGATAGATCCAATCACGAAATTCACCTGATTCCCCTTTCGCGCAACGTGGCCGTTCTGTGCGTGATGACGCCGCGAACGCTGGTCTGTGGCGAGTCCATTCGGAGACAACGACGGGCGTTGTTCCCAAGAAGACCGTGCCGCTTCAATCTTGCGCCAGGCTGGCATTGGGAGAGACAGCCACGCGCAAGGATCAGGGACGAAAGTCTGGTGCATAAGGAGGCGCGGAGCGAGCTTTGCCGCCGCGCCGCGGAGTGAACGGGACCCCTTATGCAGAACAGTCTTTACGTTGGCTTATCGGGACAAAGGGCGCTGATGCGACGTTTGGAGACGATCGCCGACAATGTCTCCAACATGAGCACCGTGGGCTTTCGCGCGAGCGGCGTTTCTTTTGCTGCCGAAGTGGCGCGGACCGGCGACAGCCGTACGGCCTTCGCCTCGCCGGGCGCAGACTATGTATCAAGGCGGGCTGGCGCCCTACTTCGCACCGACAATGAGCTCGACGTGGCGATTCAAGGAGACGGCTGGTTAGGCGTCGCGACAGCCGGTGGAACTGCATATACGCGCGACGGCCGCATGCGCATCTCCGAATCTGGAACGCTTGAGACGGTGAACGGCTTGAAAGTCCTGGATGCGGGCGGGGCGGCCATCATCCTTGATCCTCACGGAGCGCGCCCCGTCATCACCGAAGACGGAATGATCAATCAGGGAGGCCGGCAGCTCGGCGCAATCGGTCTCTTCTCGATCGACGACGATGCAAAACTGACACGAACGACGAATTCAGCGGTGTTTTCGGACAGGCCGGCAAAGCCGGTTCTCGATTTCACCAAGAACCGCATCGCGCAGGGCTGGGTCGAGCAGTCGAATGTCAGCCCTGTTCAGGAAATGACCAAACTCATTTCGATTTCTCGAACCTTTGACAGCCTGGCCTCGGGAATGTCCCAGATGGACAGCGCAGTGCAGGATGCGATCAAAACACTCGGTGGGCAAGCATGATGGGGTCAGCCTCCTTTCAAGAGAACGAACGCTCTCCTCTTCTGCTCGAACGCATGGCGAAATCGCCGAACGCGCTTGAGCGTCTCGATGATAAGCTGGCGCATGCCAGCAAGAGGATCGGGCTGACGCGCGCCAGCGGCGTCGTGACGGAAGTGGCCATCTCTCATTACCGCGTTGCGGGCCTCTCGCGATTTCTCAAACTGGGCGAATGCCTCACCGTCGACACCGGCGATCGCCTTCAAATGGGCGAAGTGGTTCGCGTCGACGACGCATATGCGACGCTGAAGCCCTTCGACTCCCATTTAGAAGCGGGCATTGGGGTGCGAGCGTTTCACGCCAAGCGCTTTTCTCTGACGCCGCACGCCAGCTGGAAAGGGCGCGTGATCGACGCCCTTGGCAATGCGATCGACGACAAGGGCCCGCTCAAGTGCGGCGAGCGCGTCATGTTCGTAGACAAGGAGCCGCCTCCGCCCTTGTGTCGAGCGCGCGTCAAGGATCCGATCCGGACGGGCATACGCGTCATCGATCTTTTCACCCCGCTCTGCGCTGGACAGCGGATAGGAATCTTCGCCGGATCTGGCGTAGGAAAATCGTCACTGCTGGGCATGCTGGCGCGGGCCGCGGATTTCGACACGGTGGTGGTGGCGCTTGTCGGAGAGCGTGGACGCGAAGTGAGGGAATTTTTGGACGACACGCTGGGAGAGAGGCGCCGGTCGGCTGTCGCTGTAGTTTCGACGGGCGGAGAAAGCCCAATGATGCGCCGCCTTGCGCCTAAGACAGCCATGACTGTAGCGGAGTATTTCCGCGATGCTGGCCATGCGGTGCTGCTGATCGTGGACTCCGTCACCCGCTTCGCCCATGCCGCCCGCGATGTTGCGCTCGCTGCAGGCGAGCCCGCGGTCGCCCGAGGGTACGCTCCTAGCGTTTTCAGCGATCTGCCGCGGCTTTTAGAGCGAGCGGGGCCGGGCCTGGAAAACAGCGGCTCGATCACGGGCGTTTTTTCGGTGCTTGTTGATGGCGACGACCACAATGACCCGGTAGCTGACAACATTCGGGGCACCCTCGACGGGCACATCGTGCTCGACCGCGCTATCGCAGATCAAGGGCGCTACCCCGCGGTGAACATCCTGTCCTCGATATCTCGAATTCCCCACCCCGCCTGGTCCGAGAAACACCATAAGCTGGTGAGCAGGCTACGTTCTCTCGTCGCACGTTACGAAGAAACGCGCGACTTGCGACTGATGGGAGGCTACACGCCGGGCGCAGACCCTACTTTGGATCAGGCCGTCAAATCAGTGCCTCGCCTTTACGAGGCGCTGGTCCAAAGCGTTTCGACTCCCTCTTGCCAGGACCCCTTCGCCGACCTTGCCGAGGCGTTGAGAGGCGAAGAGAAATCCAATGATCCGGGCCATTCGGCGTCGAACTGAGTCCCTGCGGGGGCTTTTGAAACGTTTTCGCGCATCTAACGCGCGCGAACGCATCCTTGCCCGGATCAGCCGCCCCATTTGGCCGCGGGTCCGCCAAGGGGCCGCCATAGATGCGGCTATGGGCGGCCTCGGGTTCACGCTTGCCGGCGTATCGCTGTTGTTCGCCTGGCAGATGCTGCGCACGCCGCATGAGGCTTACATCCCAGGCTTGCAATACCTGGCCATTTTTGCCCAACCGAATAGGTCCGCGTTGAAGGCGGCGCAAGGTTCTTCGCCTTTGGATTCTGCCCAGCCGACGAAGGGGGGCGACGTCGATTATGCCTCAACAGCCTCGATTCCATATAGGCGACAACAGCCTGCGGGAGGCGCGCCGCCCGACGAGCCCATGGGTTATGAAATATTGAGCGCCACCAAGGATGTAGCCTGGCTGAGGCGCGGATCGCAAATAAGCGAGGTTCGCAAAGGGGACTATGTGCCTGGCCTCGGAAAAATCGTTTCAATAGAACAGGAGGCGGGGCGCTGGCGACTTTTGCTGGAAAAGGGCGCAAAGGAGCGTCGGGACCGGCCAAGGCAAGACTCCAGCGCCAAAAACTTCACGAAGCCGCTCATATTTGACACTCCTCGCGGCCGAAATCGACAATCAGCGCCCTAATAGCGACCGCGGCTTCCAGCCTCAACTTTCCTCAGCGCGAGATCGATAAGCATATTGGCGACGGCGACTCGCGCGTTGGCCAGATCCCGCGGAATTTCAGGACAGCGGTCCGGATGATTGCGCCACATGAAGTCGCGCCTCAGTTTTAGGAGCTCCGACACGGTTCGCGCGCTATCCAAATTCAATTCGCCAGCTATTGCTTCGACGCTCGCTCTCGGGAGGGGCGCCGGAGGCGACGGGGTGTTCGGCATGCTCGCTTCTTCGCGATACTCGTAAAGAAGGTCCCAACGACCGCAAGCTGCTGGATCACTGTGGCCGCCGAGCGGCGCCGAGACGTTTGCAAGCGGATTGGCGCGGCAGAAGGGCGACCTCGCTTCTGCGCTATCCTCGAGCGTGTCAAGCAAGGCTTCAAAGGATGAGGATCGAATGCGTGCGCCGGAAAGGCCTTTGGAGCTAGACGCCACTTGATGCTCCTTTGCGCATTGACTAAGCGCCTTTCCGTCCCCCCAATTTCGCCGGCGTTGCGGGGCGCCTCAGGAATCCGGCCTAGGACACTGATCGAACCAGGCTTCCGATGAGAAGGTGCCAACCATCCATAAGAATGAAGAAAATAATCTTAATCGGGAGCGCGATGACGGACGGAGGCAGCATCATCATGCCCATGGACATCGTAAGGGTCGCCACGATCATGTCGATGACGAGGAACGGAAGCATGATGAGAAAGCCGATCTCGAACCCGCGGCGGAGCTCTGAGATCATGAACGCCGGGACGAGCAAGCGAAAGTCGAGGGTGGCTCGGTCACTTATCTGAAACGATCCCTTGGAGAGATCTGCGAACAACTTCAGATCCTTCTCGCGCACCTGAGCAGCCATGAATTCTCGGAACGGCTGGGTGACGGCGACGTATGCGTCCTCCTGGCTTATTTTGTTGTTCATTATCGGTTGCACCCCGTCATGCCAAGCCCGGTCGAAAGTCGGGGCCATCACAAAAAAAGTCATGAACAAGGATAGGCTTATCAGCGCCAGATTGGCGGGCGCGCTCTGAATCCCAAGCCCCGAGCGCAGAAAGGAGAGCGCGACGACAAAACGCGTGAAGCTTGTCGTCATGATCAGCAGTCCCGGCGCCACTGACAGGACAGTCAGGACAACGACGAGTTGGAGGACGCGGGCGGTGACGGACCCTCCCCCCGAAGGAAGGAGAGCGCCGAGATCGACAGTCTGCCCCGACGCCATTGTCGCGGAGCCTAGCAGCAGGAGAGCTGCGATGCACAGCCGTTTCATTGGATCACCAATGTTCGAAGCACAAGCTCGCTGACTTTGCCGCTGGAGCGAATCGCTGCTCTCTCATTGAGGATTTGGCGAAAGCTCTGCAAACCGGACGCTCCCTGGATTTGCGTCAGGGAGATCGTCCGGAGATAGGCGATGATGTCGTTGGCGATTTCAGCGCTTAAGGCTTCGGCTTCGTGTTGCGACGTGATCTTGGGGTTGAACACGATCGAAGCCTCGAGGCGTATCCACATGTCCTGCGGCGCGCCAAGGTTTGTAACAATGGGCGGGAGCTCGGCGAGCCCCCTGGGCGCGCCGCTCTCCTGCACGGGAGGCGCGGTCGCATCGTCTCTTGGCTGTTGCGACGCCGCAAGCAAAGCGCCCAGTCCTCCCCCCACCACCGAAACAATCAGAACGGCGAGCGCCGTCTGCCTGCCGGATAAGACAGGAGCGCCAGGAGAATTCGAGCCGCCAGCCAAAAAAGTCATCCTCCGACCCCCTTAAAATGGTCTCGTGAAATCTAAGAGCTGTTGTCCCCAGGCTGGCTGCTGCACATCGTTGAGGCGTCCGCGTCCGCCATATGATATTCTAGCCTCGGCGATGCGATCATAGGAGATGGTGTTGTTCGGTGAAATGTCGGTCGGACGCACAATTCCCGCGATGGCGAGCTGGCGCAATTCATAATTCACCCTGACCTCCTGAGAGCCATTGATCACGAGATTGCCGTTAGGCAGAACATCGGTGACGACCGCCGCCACTGAAACCTGGATTTGCTCTTGCCGATTGATGTCCCCCTGACCCTGGGTTGACGAGCTCGAAGTAAGGTCGCCTGAGACCGAGGAGGGCTGCGGAGAAGAGTTGGCGGAGGAAGAGGAGGAGGAAAGGAGGTTGTTGACAAAGTTCCAATCGGCAAGAAAGCTGTTCTTGCTCGTCCTCGATCGATCCATTGAATTGCCGAAGGTCGCCTTGTCGTTTATCGATATTAGAACGGTGACGATGTCGCCCGGCCTTGTGATGCGCCGGTCAGCATAAAGATTCTCGGAATCCGCCAAAAATAGCGGCCGGGCCGCGGCGCCGCCGCCGAGACTGCCGGCGCCCGCCAACTCATTAGTCATTATGCCTGCGCCGATCGGGCTCATCCTTGGTTCGCGCATGAACTCCTTCACTTCCCCCCCACACGCCGTTAGAGCGAACGCGCTCCAAAGGAAAACGCCGCGGAAGGACCAACGAGCGAGCGCGCTCTCGGAATTACTCATGATTTTTTCGAGCCCCCGAGAGCGCCCGACAAGACGCTCGTCAGCTTTCCCGCGCGGGAGGCTTCCATTTCATTCAATATCGCTCCAGCAGCCCGGGGCGACAGTTTTGCGAGAACGGCGGCCGCGGTTTCGTCATCCAACACCCCGAGACGCGCCGCAGCCGCTTCGGGGTCCATCTTGCTGAAGATCGCCACCATCGCATCGCTGGCCTTCTGCAGCATCGACTCGCGTTTATTCACCCATTCCCGGGTCTCGGCTTCTTTTTGATCGAGTTCTTGAATGCGTTGTTTGACCTGGATCTCGAGCTCGGTCAGCCGCTTGATTTGTCGGGCGAGCCGAATCTCCGCCAGAGCCGGCCCGGCGTTCGCGCAGTAACGGGCCACGCTGTCGCTCTCTGCCGCCTCGCCATTGGCCTTTTTCGGCGTTTTTGCATCCTCGGCGAATCCGTCGGCGGATACGCTGATCAGGCATAGGGCGCCGAGCGCAGCAGCGGTAAGCGTGATCCGATTTGCCATAGGAGCGAGCAATTACGAGAGGGGACGCCGCGCCACTTTGCAAAGAGAACCTTGCGCCAGACTGGTTCGACCTCCTGCGCGCCCAAAGGATCGTTCCGGCTCTTCGGCGCGAAAGGCGCGCAACCACGAGATCGCTGGGCGGCAAATCGGCGGCGCTTGCAAGTCACGAGACAACCAATTGCGTCGCGCTGCTCGGCGAGCGCCGCGCACTCTTCCTCAATGATTGCGTGGAGTTCGCTATGCGCTTGTTAACCATGGGTTCGTCGACGACCTGCAGACGGCAATTGCAGTGCAGGCCCATACTCATGCACCCGCGCCATGGCGCGGGTGCGCATGCGGCGCAGCTCGCCTAGGCCGTAAACTTCACCACCTCCTGCGCCCCTCCTTCCTGTCGATGGGAAAGGGGGGTCGTGGGGCGTGTCATTAGCTCCTTATGCAGCTCATGGCACAAAATGCCCGACAGCTCCAAGCCGAGCTCGTTCCCATCTCGCCAGCGAATTGTGCAATCATAGACATTGCCTCTGCAGCTTTCGAAAAGGGCGATCCTCTCGACTGGAAGAAGCGTGTCCTTCGTTAGGATTATGCGGGCGCTGCTTTCGGTGAGATCGGAGATCTTGCAGCCGATCACCTGCCTGTGACGGCTCGTGTCGAAAAACAGAGCGCCTTCGAAATACGCCTTTGACGGCTCCGAACCCCGTTCGCCCTGCGCGAGCAAATAACCGAGGTAGCGCTGGGATTCGATGGGGTCGAATCCCAGGTGGCGCTTCAGCTTCTTGCGCAGCTTGCAGATGTGGCTCTCAATGACGTTTTCGTCGACCGTTTCATCGAACAGTCCGTATATAGCGTTAAAAATCTGAGATTTCGTGACGCGGCGGCCGCGGTTGCGAGCGATATACTCAAGGATGCGCCGCTCACGCCGCGGGAGCGGGAAGGTTTCGCCTCTGATTTCGGGATCGCGCCCGTCGAAGTGGATGCACAGATCGCCGATGATCACGCGTCCGTTTTCTTCTTCCCGATTGCGTCGATTGATCGCGCTCACTCGCGCCACGATTTCCCGGGGGTGGACCGGTTTACGCAGAACGTCGTCCGCGCCTGCGGTCAGCAGGGACAAGGTGTCCCCAAGCGAGTGGCTTTCTTGCAAACACAGTATGGGTGCTTCGGAGCGCGCGCGGATGAAGTTGGGAATCTGGTGGCGGTTTTCGCAGTCGCCGATCAGAAAAGCGTCTATTGCCTGGGCGTCGTCGGCGCTCACTGCGCCTATCCATTCCGCGAACTCACGCGGCTCCACTCCCATCATGCAAATCCCTTCGCGCTTGAAGCTTGATGCGTACCCTTCTACGACAATCGGCCGCTCTTCTACGATGACGTACATTTCAGTCTCCTTCGCGAGCGCCTTTGGGCGCACTTTGCTTCTTGCGGTGAAACGCCCAGATGTACGCCGAGCAGACGCAACTACGACGGGCACGCCATGGCCCGCGCACAGCCGTAATAATATTGTATACATTCAGCCCAGCTCAAAGTTTCATTCAATTCGTGCTTACACCGGGAAGCATACATGTATGCATTTAACCTTAACCATATTATAGGGATCACATACACGGGTTAACGGGCATTTAACGAATTCCTCAGCACGCTCCGGCGAGGATTACTATCTCCGAGATAGAGCCGGCCGAGGCGTTTGGGGGAGCTTTCCTTCCCAGCGAGCATTCGCGGGTCTTCGATCCGGCAGTTCGAAAAGGAGCCATTCGGTGAAGGATGACGAGCTGGAAACGACGATCGAGCTTGAGGGAGTTCGTTACGTCAACTGGGCGGCCAAACAGGAAAAGGCGCGAGCCTTAGGACGCAGACTAGCCTGCCGCGGGCTGGTCGCCTACGCCGTGATCGACCCCGGCGAGAAGGGGGGACATTCCGACTCCTTGGAAAAGCGCGCGGACGGCCGAAACCGAACACGGCTGCGATCGGCCAAATTGCTGGACCTCGGCGACCGTTTTCTCTGCGAATGCCTGATCCACGACCGCTCGACCAACGGCCTTCGCTTGGTCTTGCAGCGCAACCTGCTGATACCCAGGCGCTTGCAGCTATGCGACGATGAAAGTCTCGAGCTCGCTCTCGTGACGGTCGCATGGCGTCGCGGCGCGCAGATCGGTGTGCGACTGACTGGCAAGGACGAGTTTGCTTGGCGTAGGCAAGGCGTTCGCGCAGCCCTGCGCGGGCGCTACTATGCGATCCCGGATTGACCGATTGCGCAATCCGCCCGATAATAGGATTTCTCCTCTATAATCGTCGAGTTGACGAGAAGGTTTATCTTCTTTTTGAGCTCAGCGCGTCTATCATTGGTCTGGTAGACCGCGCGGGCGAGATCGATAAAGCGCTGGCCGAAGTCGCGCCTATGCTCGCAGTCGCGGATCCCGTCCTCAATGTCCCAAAGACGTAGATTGACCGTCGCCAGTTCGTCTTTGAGCGCTGGAAGCTCTGGATGATCAAGCGCTCCGCTAAGCGCAAGTTCCCTCAGGAGCTCCAGCTCGACGCGGACGTTGCGAAGCTGGTCCGCGCTCCTTAGACGTGACGACTTGATTTCGAGAATGGTGATCTTGTCTATCAATTCCCCGATCGCGCCCGGAATGGCGACGAGCCTCAACGCGGCTCGCGTCTGCGCCAAAGGAGCCACGGCTTCGGCAATGCGCCCGACCACGCCCTCCCAGCTTCCACGACGCTCCTGACGGAAGAGCCGCATGGTGGGGTACCACGGCGAGTCGTCCCGCTCCAAAAGCCAGCGCCACTCAGCGTCCTTCTTTAGCGCGACCCAAACCGGCCGCCCGAGCGCGCCCGCCAGATGCGCCAGGGAAGTGTCGCATGTGACGATGAGGTCCATATGCGTCATAGCCGCCGCCGAGTCGACGAAAGCATCGGGACCCGAGTCCAGCTCGTCCCCGAATGTCTCGATCCGCATGTCAGGAGGGACCGTCTCGATCTGCTCGGCGCCAAAACCCTTTTGCAGCGAGATAAGGCGCACGTTCGGTGTCCGCGCCAGCGGAGCGAGGACCTTCAACGGCACGGACCGCGCCATATCGGCTTCAGGGTGGGGGTTGCCCTGCCAAACCAGGCCGATCTTAAATCCATGCGTCCCTATGCGGGCGGCCCATTTGGCGCAGAGATCTGGTTCGGCCGAGAGATAGCGCTCGCTGGGAAGATTGCGATCGATTCGTGTCGCGTAGGCGCGCGGCAGGCTGCTGACGGCGATTTGCGCGTCGAAGCTCTCCTCTGTCGGCAACGCCGCTATCAGCCGAGCGCCGAGATGAGACAACAGGCGGTGAAGCTTCGCCGGGCAAAGGAAAGTCGTCTCGATCCCCGAGTGCGCCATCAACCGAATGTATCGGCAGAACTGGATCGTATCGCCCAGCCCGTGATCACTCATGACGAGCACGCGCCGCGCGGGATCGGTCGGACCTTTCCATTCGGGGTAGCGCGCGCCCAGCGCCTCCTTGAGCGACCTCCCGTCGACCCAACGTGCTTCGTAGCCCTCCCACCCCGAGGCGAAATCGCCTTGCAAAAGACGAAGACAGCCTTTGCCGCTGATCGCTTCGGCGCTGCCAAGACGCCCCGCTTCTTCGAAAGCCGCCAGCGCCTCGTCGTGACGGGAGAGCGCTTGCAGCGTCAGCGCCCTTCCACAGTGAGCCGAGGCGAAGTGCGGCCTGCTGGCCAGGGAGCGCTTATAGGCCGCAAGCGCGTCCTCGACCCGGTCCAATTTCAGGAGCGCGTTGCCAAGGTTAAGCGCCGCTTCGGCGAATGCCGGCCGAAGCCGCAACGCTTGCTCCGCCGCAGCAATCGACTCCTTAAGCCGCCCGAGCTCGCGCAAAGCGCCGGCGCGATTGTTCCAACCATCGGCGTCTCGCGGCGCAACTTTCAGGGAGGCGTCAAAGGCTGCAAGAGCCTCGGGGAAGCGACGCATTTCGAAGAATAGCTTTCCCAAGTTCGACCAACCCATGCTGGAACTGCTGTCGAGCTCCAGCGCGCGGCGATAAAAGTTCAAGGCTGGCTCACGCCTGCCCAAAGCGCCAAGAATAAAGCCGCCCATTTGAAGGGCGGCGGGGAAATGTGGCTTTGCCCGTAACGCACGATCGAGGGCCGCAATG
>Ga0187782_10002148_pt1 | contig 14468 bp, 12 predicted proteins | sample 0715_SJ02_MP15_2_FD_132454 | JGI IMG/M metagenome (GOLD analysis project Ga0187782, IMG submission 132454) | Tropical peat soil microbial communities from peatlands in Department of Meta, Colombia - 0715_SJ02_MP15_20_MG | ecosystem: Environmental > Terrestrial > Soil > Wetlands > Peat | place...
CTATGGCGCTGCGCGTACGTGAAGACGAGCTGCCGCGCGCGCGCGAGCACGGGAATCCGGCTCGAGTACGAGCAGAACCAGGCGCCCCACTCGACGACGATGAACAGGCCCACGATGGCGAAAAACTCGAGCAGCGGTCTGCGAACGACGTCCCAGGCGCCGGGCGCGTGCAGGTCCGCTTTGACGGCCGTGTCGACGACGCGCCCCGTGGCGTAGAACTGGAGCACCGAGAGCGCTCGGAGCGACAGCGAGGCCACCATCATGAGAACGACCTTCGCGCCGTGCGGTCGGGCGAAGAGCCAGAACAAGCGCACGATGGATCGAGGGAGGGTATCGGGCACCTCCAACGCGGCAGGTTCGACCGGCGTCGCGAGGATTCGGTCGTGCGTGGAAGTCGTCATGCCGGTCGTGCGGTCGCTCGGCGCGCGGTGAGCACGGGGCCGGCTGACACCTTCCGGTGCACGCGCCCCGTCACGAGGAAGGCGGGTGCGCCTACGAGAGCCCCCCCGCGCATACACGCGCAGTGGGCGCATGGACGGGGCCCAGCCAGGGCGGCGCGGAGCGAGCGGCGCAAGGAAAGCACGTGAAAGATTAGCAAGCCCCGGTGCTCCCGCGCTACCCGGTGCGGGCCCGTGTGCGGTACGCTCCCCGCGGGAAGGGCGTTCCTTGGTGGGAGATGGACGTCGTGGACTCGTCCTTGGACGCGCTCGTACATTTTCTCGAGTTTCTTCCTGAGGCCGCCATCCTGATCGAGGGTTGCGATCGGCTGGTGGCCGTCAATGCCCTCGCGGCGGAGCTCTTCGGTCGCCCGCCTTCTCGATTGATCGGCGCTCGCCTGGACACGCTGCTTGCGGGGGAGTTCAACGGCGCCGATCCCTCCGAGTCCGTCGCCGAGCCCTGGCCCATGGCCCATGGAGCAAGGCGCCCGATCGAGTGCACGCTGCTGCGACCCGACGGAGGCCGGTTCCCCGTCGAGGTGAGCCATCGTCGCTTCCGCATCGGGGAACCGTCGCTGGGGCTGGCCATCGTGCGCGACATCACCGCGCGCAAACGCGCCGAAAGCGAATTGAGGACGAGCGAGGAGCGGCTTCGACAAGCCGTGCGTGTCTCGGAGATCGGTATCTTCGACCATGACCACGGTCCTGACGTGCACTACTGGTCGCCCCGTCAGCGCGAGATCTACGGCTGGCCGCAAGACAAGCCGGTCTCCATTCCGGCGTTTCTCGCCTGCCTGCATCCTGATGATCTGCAGGCGATTGCCGCGCGGATCCGAAGGGCGCACGATCCGGCCGGCGACGGTCTGTTCGACGTAGAGCACCGCATCATCCGGTCGGACGGACAGGTTCGCTGGATCGCCACCCGTTCGATCACGCTCTTCGCAGGCGAGGGAGCGGCGCGACGGCCCGTGCGCACGGTCGGCGCGAGCATCGACTTCACGGAGCGAAAACACGGAGAGGAGGGTCGGGAGCGGCTGGCGGCCATTCTCGATGCGACGCCGGACTTCGTGGCCGTCGGCGACCCCGCAGGACGGATCCTCTACTTGAACCGCGCCGCGTGCGGGCTGCTCGGAGCGCAGCCCGGACAGGATCCGTCGAGCATGTCCATCGAGGATCGGCGCCCAACATGGGCTCTGCGCCTGATGGTCGAAACGGCGATTCCCACTGCGGTGCGCGAGGGTTCTTGGCGGGGCGAGACCGCGTTCTTGAGCCGCGATGGAGAAGAGATTCCATTTTCGCAGGTCGTGCTCGCGCATTCCGGATCGGACGGAAAGGTTGCATTTCTGTCGACCATCGCGCGCGATATCTCGCGGGAAAAGAGGCTGGAAGCTCAGTTCCTGCAGGCCCAGCGGATGGAGGCCGTCGGGCGCCTCGCCGGTGGGCTGGCGCACGATTTCAACAATCTGCTGGCGATCATATTGAGCGCCACTGCTCTGGCGCAGCGAGACCTGACGCCCGGGCAGGCGAGCCACGAGGCGCTCATCGATGTGATGTCGGCGGGCGAGCGGGCGGCGGAGCTCACGCGCAGAATTCTCGCCTTCAGCCGGAAACAGGTTCTGCGGATGCAGACCGTCGACGTGAACGAGGTACTGAGGTCGATGATGCCGATGCTGCGGCGTCTCCTCGGCGACCGGATCGACCCGGTCGTGGTCCTGGATCCCGGGCTCGGCTTGATCCGGGCGGATCGAACGCAGCTCGAGCAGGTGGTGCTCAATCTGGTCGTCAACGCGCGAGACGCGATGCCTGCGGGCGGCAGGCTGACGATCGAGACCTGCAGTGCTCCGGGTCTCGAGAATGTCCGCGCCGGAGCCGGCAGCGCGGAGGCTTGCGTCATGATGACGGTGTCCGACACGGGCGTCGGCATGGACGTGGCCACTCGATCGAGGCTCTTCGAGCCCTATTTCACGACCAAGTCTCCAGGCCGCGGGACGGGTCTCGGGCTGTCGATGGTGTTTGGCATCGTCAAACAGAGCGGCGGAGACATCGCGGTCGCGAGCGAGGTTGGTCGTGGTACGACGTTCAAAGTGCAATTCCCCCGGGTCAACGGAGACGATCCCCCCGGAGAAGCTCGCGGCGCCACGACGCGTTCGGTCGATCGTGAGGTCGTTCTCGTCGTTGAGGACGAAGTACCGCTGCGCAAGATGATCGCGAACATCCTCGAGCAATCCGGGTACCTCGTGCTGGCGGCCGCGGGACCCGGGGAGGCGCTGGCCCTGGCGCGTACGCATCCCGGGCACATCGATCTGCTGCTCACCGACGTCGTCATGCCGGACATGAGTGGAAAAGAGCTGGCCGATCGGCTGGCCGCCGACCGCCCGGCGACACCCGTGCTCTACACGACGGGATACGCCGACCACGGCATCGTGGAAAGCGGAGTTCTTCAGGCGGACGTCTGCTTGCTGTCCAAGCCGTTCACTTTCGATCAACTGCTCGGCAAGGTTCGGAAGGTCATCGAGCAACGAAAGGCCCCGGCCTCATCTTGATGCAGTGGCCGTGTCCCGAGGCGGGACTCGGTGGTGTCCCTTCGATGGGTCGGGCTGCCGGCGGGCCCGCGACTTGCTCTCGTGAAAGAGGCCAGGGGGAGTCAGAGAGGATCGGATGACCATCTATCTCGCGGCCTTGCTCATCGGCGTGATTGCAGGGCTTCGCACGATGACCGCGCTGGCCGGCGTGAGTTGGGCGGCTTCCCTCGGAGAGTTGGGCCTGGGGGGCACTCGGCTCGCCTTCTTGGGGTCGGCGGTGGCGACCTGGATTCTCACCATTGCCGCGATCGCAGAGCTCGTGACCGATCAGCTTCCCGGCACGCCCAGCCGCAAGACGCCCGTGCAGTTCGGGGCCCGCATCCTCAGCGGCGCGCTTTGCGGCGCCGCCCTGGGAACGGCGGCCGGAGGGTCGTGGAAGATTGCCGCAGGCGCCGGCGTCGTTGGCGCGATTGTCGGCACCCTGGCGGGTGCAGGGTTCAGAAGCGGGCTGGCCCATGCCTTTCGGAGAGATAAACCGGCGGCGTTTCTCGAAGACGCGGTCGCCATCGTGGGCGTGGTCGTCGTCCTCAGCGTGCTCGGATGAAGCGCTTCGACGCCGTCGTCATCGGGGCGGGGCAAGCCGGACCGCCTCTGGCTCGTCGTCTTGCCGCGGCCGGAAAAACGGTCGCGATCGTCGAGCGAAAGCTCTTCGGCGGAACGTGCGTCAATACCGGCTGCATGCCGACGAAGACGCTCGTGGCAAGCGCGCGGGTCGCTCACGTGGTCCGGCGAGCCGCTTCGTATGGGGTCACGGTTCCCGGTCCGCTGGAATTCGACCTTCGGCGCGCAAAAGCGCGCGCGGACGCCGTCTCGACCGACGCCCGTCAGGGAGTCGAGTCGTCGCTCCGAGACACGGCAGGTGTCACCGTCATCGAGGGGCACGCGCGCTTCACCTCCCGTGACACGATCGAGGTCGGTGAAGACGTCCTGAGCGCGGAGCGCATCTTCCTCGACGTCGGGGGTCGCGCTCGCCTGCCCCGGATTGCGGGTATCGAGGAGGTTCCGCACCTGACCAACGCATCGATCCTCCAGCTCGAATCATTGCCCCGTCACCTCGTCATCATCGGCGGGGGATACGTCGGCCTCGAGTTTGCCCAGATGTACCGGCGATTCGGGAGCGACGTCACGATCGTCGAGATGGGACCACGCGTCGCCGCCCGCGAGGATGAGGACGTATCGTCGGCGATCAGCGGCATACTGGAGGGTGAAGGCATCCAGGTCCGCGTGCGCGCGGAATGCATTTCGGTTTCTTCGGACCGGCAAGGCGTGACTGCGCGTCTTGACTGCGACGCGGGCGATCGGACCGTGACAGGTTCTCACCTCCTGCTTGCCGCCGGCAGACGGCCCAATACCGACGACCTCGATCTGGACCGCGCCGGCGTTGCTGTCGATGCGCGGGGATACATCCGCGTCGACGACTTCCTGCGTACGAACGTGGAGGGAATCTGGGCCCTCGGCGAGTGCAACGGCCGAGGCGCATTCACCCACACTGCGTACAATGACTACCAGATCGCGGTCGCCAACCTGCTGGAAGGGGACCCGCGAAAGGTGAGCGACCGCATCGAGGCGTACGCTCTCTACATCGATCCGCCTCTCGGACGCGTGGGCCTGACCGACCATGAAGCGCGCAAGACGGGACGGGCTTTGCTTCATGGCAAGCGACCGATGACGCGCGTTGGGCGCGCCGTGGAGAAAGACGAAACGCAGGGCTTCATGAAGGCCGTCGTCGACGCGGAGACCAAGAAGATCGTCGGGGCGACCATCCTCGGCACGGGCGGGGACGAAGCCATCCACGGGATCCTCGATGCGATGTACGCGGGAGCGACATCGACCACGCTTGCGCGGAGCGTGGGCATCCACCCGACCGTATCGGAGCTCGTCCCGACCCTCTTTGGCGAGTTGCGCCCGTTGACCTAGGGTGTTCCTGCGCTGGACTCGACGACGAAGGGAGGGCGTCGTCGATCGCTTTCGTCCGCTCAGTCGAGCGCACCGTACTGGTAGAGGACGCTCTCGACGTAGAGCCGGGTCTCGACGTCGATGGTCGGGTCGGAGGCGAACGCCTTCACGAGCGACAGGGTCGCGTCGCTCGTCAGCGAACCCCACTGCTGCAGCCACAGCGCCGTGTACACGATGTAGTCGGCCGAGATCGCGTACCCGGGGAAGCTCTTGTACTGTTCGACGAAGTCGACGAGGTTCGTGCCCTGGTACGTGGTGACGTCGAACGCCGCGAGGTACGACGCGACGTAATAGTCGAGCGGCGCGTTCGACATCGCAAGCGCCTGCCCGAGCGATTGGGCGGCCGCCTGCGTTCCCGCGGCCGACGTCGCGGCCAAGCTCGCGATCGCAAACGACACCTCGGTCAGCTCGAGCTGGCCACCGAGCGCCTGCACGCGCGCGAACACGTTTTCGTATCGCGCTTGCCACGAGCTCGCGTCGGGTGGGCACACGTGAAAGGCCCCGCTACCGCCCGGCGCGTCCACTCGGCACTCGATCCATTCCTCCGCGTCGAAACAGGGCGCGAGCGCGTTCAGCAGATCGTCGACCGAGTCGTAACTCGGCACTCCAAGCCCGGTGTCGCACGCGGCGCCGAGACTCGAGAGCACCTGCTGGGGAGCTCCGCCGACGTTTGCGCTCGCGACGTGAGCGTTCAAATACACGTCCTCGTGCTGCACGACCTCATCCTGCGTCGTCTCGGTGTTGACCGACCAAAGGGCGGAAGGCAGGGGCTCCGACATGGCTGGAACCAGGGCAAACGAACCAATCCCGATCGAGTATTCGTTGACTCCGACGTCACTGATCAGCCCCTGCGAAGTGGGACCTTCGCTGAGGATTCCGAGCATATTGCCATCGTCGTCGAGGATCGGAGAGCCGCTGTTTCCCGGCAGACTGTAGGCGGAGAAGGTCACGTAGGCCCCGTCGAAGTCGACGATTTCTCCTTGCGTCCATTGCTTCAAATCCCCCTCGGGGTGACCCACCAGGTGAACGTGGGTGCCGAGAAGCGACTCCGGGTCTTCGGCTTCGAGTGTCAGATAGTGAGGCGTGCTCAGAGTGGCGCCGCCGGGCGCCACGTAAATCTGTGCGACGGCCATGTCGAGTCCGACATCGACCGCCAGCGGTACGGCGAAAACCGCCATAGGAGTGGGCACCGGATCCCCCCTCTGGTAGTCGAACGTGAGGGACACGTAGCAGCCCTCGGCCGGGCAAATGTCGACGCCGAGGACATGATTGTTGGTGATGAGAATCCCGCTGGGCGAGATGAAGGATGCAGTCGCAAACTCCCCAGCGGTCCCGATGCGCACGACTGCTTCGCCAGCCTGCTGAATGACGGGCGGTGCCGACGAGACGTCGGAGAACGACGGGAGCACCGGCCCGCTGTTCGTCTTCTCGCCGCACGACGACAGCAGACTCACGGCGATCGCGAGCGCCGCGCATCCCTTCCGTTGCGTGCCCGTGGGTCCCAAGAGCCCCGCAGATGCGCTTCGCGCTCTCCCCATGCGCCGATGCTACGCGCGACGCGCTGCGGATTGAAGTGGTCTTGATTTCGACCCGCTCGATCTCGACGCAGGGTGTACCGACGCGCCGAAGAGCGTGGGGATGGCGCGGATGCCTCCGCATCAAGCAGACGCGGGCCTTCCCCGCAAGAATTTGGAACCGCACTGCGCCACGTCACTGCATGATGCGCCGAACCATGCGACGCCACGCGCTCGCTCTCCTAGTGACGGTCGTGCCGCTCGGGTGCACGCGCCCGAGCGCGCGGAGCATCGACGACTACACGCCAAGAAAGCTGAGCGGCGAAGTCGTCTCGTTCGCAAGCGGCGCCCTCGTGCTGCACGGCGTGGTGTATCTCCCGGCGGGTGCCGGACCCTTCCCGGCGGTCCTCTACAACCATGGCGGCGCGCCGGGCATGTTGCCGGCCGACGCCGCCGAGGCGCTCGGGCCTTCGTTCGCCGCACGGGGGTGGGCGTTTTTCATGCCCTTCCGCAGGGGCCAGGGCCTCAGTCTCTCGGCGGGCCCCTACATCATGGACGAGGTCAACGCTGCCAGCGCGTTCGGCGGGAAGCGGGCCGGGGCGGCCAAGCTCGTGAGCCTGCTCGAGACCGAGCACCTCGACGACCAGATCGCCGCCCTGGTCTGGTTGCGCGCACAGGGCTTCGTCGACCCGGCGCGGATCGCCGTAGGGGGCAACTCGTTCGGCGGGATCGAGACGCTCCTCGGGGTGGAACGCGAGGCGTACTGCGCCGGCTTCGACTCCGCCGGCGCCGCGCAGACCTGGGCGACCGTGCCCGAGCTCCGGGAGCGTTTGACGCGCGCGGTCCGCGCTGCGCGCGCGCCCATTTTCCTCTTCCAAGCGCGGAACGACTACGATCTCTCGCCAACCGAGGTCCTGTCCGCGACGCTCAAGGACGCCGGTAAGCCGTTCGTCGCCAAGATCTATCCTCCTTTCGGCAACTCGGCCGGGCAGGGGCACACTTTGGGGTACTTCGGGTTTCCGGTCTGGGCCGACGACGTGATCGGCTTCCTCGGCGAGCATTGCCGGCCCACCGACCATCGAGTGGAATCGACAGCCTGGCCGATGTTGTCAGACATGCGCTAGCGCACGCTGCACGAGACCGCACGGTGGTCGCACGCGGGGCCCCAGTCGAGGCGACCGAACAGGCCGCACGGACGTGGCTTCATCGCGGTGGACGCTGCAGGCCGACCAAGCGGTAGCCACGGGAAGGTCCCAGGTCGTAGAGGTGAGCGATGAGCGGCCCCTGGGCGACCCCATCGGCGACCCTCACAATGACGTAACGCGCGGGCGAGTCGTCGGCCACGTTCCCATCAGGCGCGACGTGCGGGAGAGAAACGCAGATCCTTCCGAGCTTGCTCCGTTCGACCGCGAGCGGCCCCGAGCGCGAGGACCAAGCCGCGTAACGGAATGCGTCGGCTTTGCGGAGCCCGCGCCATTCGGCCAGGTCGAGAGCGCAGAGCAACCGACCGTCCGCGATGCGAACGTCCGTCACGGGCGACAAGCCCGTCAGGTACCGCTCGAGAATGCGCTGAAGCCGTCTTTCGAGCACGTCCGTGACGTACTCGGTGTTCTTGGCATTGGTGAACTGGCCCCTGCGCGCGAGCGCCTCGATGATTTCGGGCGTGAAGCGCGCCAGGATGCGGGCCATCCAGGCTGCATCGCACTCGGTCATTCGGGTGAACGCCGCGTTTTCATACGCCGGTCTCCATTCGTCTGGGACGAAATCTTCGGCGTTGAAGTACAGAAAGATCTCGTGGCCCGGCGTCTTTTCCACGTAGTCCCAGACATGAACCCGGATGCCAAGAGCCAAGAGATCCGATGCGTAACCCGCCCAGTCGAAGAGCAGGTACCCGTACCCTGCCCGCCGCCACAACATGTCCCCTTGAGCCCATTTGGGACCGAGCGCCTCACTCGTGTCGAGAAGATAATGGACGACATGTCCCGGCGACGAGTCGTGGGCGTCTGGGCGATCGGCGATCCATGTGTCGAGAGAATTGCCCTCTCGGGCGTCGACGTGATCGATCCACGCGGCGATGAGTCGGGACCCCCGCAGCTCGCGCCGATTTTGATGTGCGACGACGTCGTTGGGGTCATCCTCGCGAGTGTCCGTGTAGCGGAACGGTCCGATCGAGTGGCCCATGATCCAAGCGGATGCCTGCATGCGGATCCGGTCGCCGCTCTTGGGGCTCTTTTTGACGATCCCGTCCAATGCGTTTTGATCGAAGGCCTTTTCGACCGCCAACGCATTTCCCCACTTGTAGCGAAGATTCGGCAATAGCTTCAAAAGTGAAGGTTTGAAGATCGCGACTTGCTCGCAAGGCGTGTTGAAACCTGCCGCATGGTAGATGGCCAGCCCTATCGTTTGCGCGGCGCTGGCGAGCTCGGGCTGGTCGGGGTCGTCCTGTTTGAAAAGATACTCTTTGCCGCCGATCTCGACTCGAAAGCCAGGCGTAATCCCCTCGGTTTTGCCGTGATCGATGATCCAAGTCCCATCCGCTGCCGTATCGGGATGCAAGACAAGGGAGAGATCGCAGGCGCCGAGCGCGATCTCGTCTGGGGTCATCGCGTGCGAGCCGATGCGGTTGGTAAACCACGAAGAATCGGGCACTTCGTCCATGCTGTTGACGTTCGTCGCCTCGCCAGTCTCGTAAACTCCGAGTCCTTCCGAGATGGGCCGGAAGGTGGTGTTGTCCAAACCGTCCCATATCTGCGAAGACCAATAGGGCCGCGGTGTGCACGCGACGTGGCCGGGATCGCCGTGAATCGGTTCCGGGTGGCAGGCGATGCTCACCGACTCCAGGTCCGTGTCGCGCCAAATCGGCTCCTTGAGCGGAAATCGCGGCTCCGAAGGAGCGCACGACACCGAACCGAATGCGGCGAGGGCGAGACATGCGAGGGCGGAACGCATGCGGGCTTCACGTCAAGAGGCGGTTCACACCGGTCGGCCGCGTTGGGGTACGCTCCGTGACACTTTCCTGCGCCCGGCGGGCGCCCGATTCCGGATCTGGAAGCGAATATTATGCCGAGGTCGTCCGATGGGCCCTGCGAGGGTCGTCGCCGAGAAGGGGGTCCCAACCGAGGTCTTCGGCTGTTGCGTGGGCGCGCAAGAACTGCGTGCGAAGCCGGTGTCCGGTTCCCGACCCTCGCAAGTGATCTTCTCGCATTGCCGAAGCTGCTTCGGCGCGTGAGCATGCAGATCGTCGAAGCCCCTGGGCAATGGGGCCCCGGGGGCTGGATGGCCCTCTTCGCCCTCGTTGCGGTGACGCTCTTCGCGTACGACGAAAAACGACCGCTCCAATCGCTTATCGAGCACACAGGGGATAGCGCCCTGCGTCGGGTCGCGCGGTTCGCGGAGATCATGGGCAACGGCACGGCAACCGTCCAATACGGGGTGTTCGCCTTCGTGATTGGCCGCGGGGCGAAGCGGCGTGTATGGGTCGACTTGGCGTTCGGCCTTGCTACGGGGGGGATCTGGTGCTCGGCGCTCACCAAGGCGGGGCAGTTGGTCCTTGCGGAGGCCCGTCCGAGGGACGGCGGCGTGATGCATTTTCTGGCGCCGAATGGACACGGAGTCTCCGGGCACGCGTCTGCAGTCGCGCTCGTCTATGTCGCCACGAATCGAATTCTGACGAGAAGTGCCCGCCCCTCGGTTCGCCGAGCCGTACGCGCGGCACTCCTGGCGTGGGCGGTCGTCGTCGGATGGTCTCGCATATACCTCGGCGCGCACTTTGCGTGGAACGTCATCGTCGGGCTGGCCGTCGGCTACTTCACCGGCTCCGTCGCTGCGCGCACTTGCATCGCAGGTCGAGCGACTCTCTCGGCTCGTTCTGCGTCATGACCACGAGGCAGGCGGCTGGCATGCATGTGCGTGACTCATCGCTGATGACGCAGTGGCCCTTCTGCTGGGTCCTGGTGGGCTTCACAGGACTCGGAGGGCGGCGACTTCGTCGTGCAAATTGGGTGTGGCCGCCGCGAGCGCCAGGTAGAGCGCGCGGTGCCCATGCCCCATCCTCGACCGGAACGGCCAGGCTGGTTCGAGGAGCACGAACAAGAAGATCTCGTCGAAGGAGCGCTCGTGATCGACGTGCTCGATGGCAAGACTCATGAGCCCATGTGGCATGGAGCCGCCCGCGTGGAAGTCCAACCCGGTAAGGTCGACGAATCGCTGCTGCGGCGCGCGACGGCAAAGCTGCTCGACGCGTTCCCCAGCTCGCGTGCCAACCCTGTGGGGCGACCGGCGGCAGTACGGTAGGCCGATTCGCACGCTCTGGATCATGGGCGCGTGGACGCCCCCAGCGGCTGCGCCGGCGCTGGCGACGCGCAGCACGCCGACGATCGTGGAAGCGGACTGCACACGCGGTAAAGGGCTAAATTGGAAAAAACGATGCAATCCATCGGCGCCACGCCCATGACAGGACATTTGGCCAAAAACAAACGTTGAATTTTTCGAGTGGTATACGAGAGTTGTCTCCGATCGCGAATCGGGAGAGTTTTGGCCACAATTGCTTCCGTCGATTGGGGTTGAGTACCTTCCTGCACAGACAAAAGCGCGCGCCATTCTTATTGTGCCTCGACCCGACGACGTGCTTGCCATGCTGGTCGATCGACTCCAGACTGGCTACCCGAACGACCTAACCGTGCTGTATCGCTCGAGGCCATATTTGGAAATTCACGCGAAGCTTCTGCGGCTACTGACCGCTTGGGATCCAACGCCATTGGTGTATGTCGGCGGACTTGACCCGTTCGCGTTGCTGCAATACGCAAGCGCTTCGTGGGGCGAGCTGGATTCAGACAGGGATGACCCCCGGACGGCCTGTCGCCCGACGACGAACGACGGGTACGCGCGGGGATCGAGGCCTCGGAGCGCGACGATTCTGTCGCCCTGACGAAGGACGAGGCCGACGCATACTACGAGACGGGCGTGCTTCCGGATCGCGTGAAGACGTGGGCCGCATCCCGCGGGTAACGACCCCCTGCGTCGAGAGCCTCGACGACCTTGGGGTGGTGCCCGGCTCTTCCAGGGCACGAGCGGTGGCGGCGACCGTTCGGCAGATCGCCGCGGCGTCGGAGCTGCCGATCGCGGGAGACGTGGAGGGGCCGCTCCCAGCCCCAACGGCAATGCGGGTTGAACAGGTCGAGGGACGGCGCCTGCTCACGGCGTCCGCACGGCGCGTTGCCGGGCACCGGCTGTGGGTCTGGTACCGGCCACGGGGCGGCGACCGCTTCGATCTCGTGGCGCTGGCGAGCACTCCGCCGTCAGAATAAGGGGGCACGCCACACGCGCACGACGTCAGCCGTCGGGACTCGGCGGAGCAGACCTCGAACGAGATCAGCGTTGAAGTCTTCGTCGGCCAGAAGTCGAATCACGCGGGGCCCGACGTCGACCGCCGAGCCAGGAGGCGCGCCCGCAAGCCCGAGGCCGGGAGCGCCGCTTCGATCTCGCCTCGGAGTCTGTCGCCCGCATGGCGACGGTCAGCGACGTACGCGTCGACCTCGGCGCGGTGATCGAGAACGTAGGCGATGACGGCATAGATGCTGGCGAGATCGACCGACGGGTGCTGCTGCACCATCTCTTCGGCCGTCGCACCTGCATCGAAAGTGGCGACGATCGTCTCGAGAGACACACGCGTGCCCGTCAGCCGGACACTGCCGTCCGAGGCTGTCGTCAACGGGGGAGGTCTTGCCTCAAACGCTTGCATCGATCCTCTACGCTTTGTCGCGGTGGAATGGGCCGCTCTCCTGAACCGGGAGCTGCTCGCTTCGATAGCTCGATCGAGCTCCTCGAACAGTCTGGGGTCAAGGTCGGGCCATTTGTCCATAGAAGCGGCGATGGCCGGCGGCGATCCGCGCCGATGGGGCTCCTCGAAGTGCACGGCGAGCTCGGCCCCCTCCGTTAGCGGAGGAGCTCCAGGTGCTCCAGATGTCCCGATGAACCCGGACGCGCACCGTTCGCATCGCCATGCGCTCAAAGCTATCACGAGATGCGGCCGCCCCCCCCCGGCCGCCGCGCGAAGGCGGGGCAGTCGGTACCCCGTTCGTCGTCCGCGTCATCACGCCCAACGCTGCCACGGTGCAATCGGCCGCCGAGCCAATCGACCTTGGGGGCGGAAATGCGTGGCGGTCGCTCGTGGTCGGACCAGACGGGATCCCGGGCGTCACCGACGTCGCGGTGGCGACGCGCGAGGCTCATCGCAGTGCTGTCCGTGATGGCCCCGGCCGCGACCCGGGTGCTGGCGAGCTCCGATCTCGCCGTGCTGGACACCTGGCTGGATCGCGCCGCGGTCGCGACGAGCCCGCATGAGATGTTTGCGGACTGAGCATCGGCGCTGATAAGAAATTCGTGTGTCCATCTTCGACCCGACCTCGGGCTGGAACCCATTGCCGTGGCTCCAGGAAAAGACTCTCCGCGCCCTCGAAGAGGCAGCGCGCCTGGTCGATCTCGCCAACGAGAAAGACACGGCCCCATGGTACGCGAAGGAGCTGAAGCGCCGCGCGGGCGCCTTGATCGGCCGGCTCGCTCCTGTCGTCTCGCTCTTGCACCAGGTCGAAGACGCCGCGTCGCACGACGAGTGGGGTGCCATCCGCGAACGAGGGACGTTCGCCTTGGCCGCGTGGTGCAAGAAGCACGACGTCCAGGATCCGGCGCAGCGCGCGTTCGATCTGCTTGCGAAAGAGCATGAGGACGGTGAAGCCGAGGCCAAAGCCGAAAGGCACGCGCCGGAGCGCGACGACCTGGACGACCTGCGCACGCTGGACCTGCGATGCACCATCTACGGGAGTCTGACGCGCAGGCTCCTGCACGAAGACCTGCCCGAGGCGGCCCGGCGGATGCTCCTCTGGGCGCTGTCTCACCTCACCCTCGGAGACGGGCCAGACGTCGTGTCGCTGTCGCGTCGCTTTCTGCCCACGGACATCGATCTCGACCCGGAAACGACGGCGGCCGCTTATCGGTGCCTGATCGAGCGGGGCCTCATCGAACGCGTGGATGACGACGCCGACGGCGATGCACTTCGGCTCCGGCTCATCGCGGAGGGCTTCAACGAAAGCAAACAGCCGCTCCCGCCGGGCGAGGTGACGTTTGGTTTTCCCGGCGCACGCGTCGGAGGCAAGCCGACGCTGGGCAACGAGCTTCGAGTCGCGCTTCCCGCGGCGTACCTGAAGACCCTGCTGCGGTGGCGGTTCGGGGATGACGATCGCAAGGCACTTGGCGCGGCGCTTCAAGCTCATCTCGGACCGCAGCGCGCATTCGTCGAGGCCATAGCGATCGACGACGGAGGCGAGCCGGCTGTCCTCGTGCGCCTGCGATACTCATGGGACGAAGACGACCGCGACATGACCCGCGCCCTGCACGAAGCAACGCTCGCCTGGGTGCGCGCCCGTCTCGCTCCTTCCAAGGGGACGTCCCCAACCCAATAGGTCATCGAGGCGTGAGCGTTCACGGTTCATGCTTCAGACACGCGCCGGAGCAAACTTCTCAGGAACTGAAGCTGCTGAGCGGGTGCCTGCCCGCTTTCTCGGAGCAGCGCGTCCCGGTACCCTCGCACCGCGAGGCTGCTCGCCGTCGCGGGAGGCAGGTGCTGCAGCATCCAAGCGCGTGTGTCGGCAACCTCGGGATCGCCGAGCTCCTCGAGCTCGGCGATCGCAGCCCGCGCGTGATCCAGGCGCGTCGCGTAGCGGGGGATGAGCCAGGCGAATTGCTGGCAAAAACACGTGGCACCTGGAATGGGAAGTCAATGTTCTCGAGAGCGGCCAACAGGCGAGCCTCCTTTCGCGTGCGCTCGTCGAGGTCGGCATCGCATCCACGGGTCGTAAGCGGGACAGCGACCTCGGACCGTTCGGTTCGCGAACTCACCACTTCGACTTCGGCCGCGAAGATCTCCCGCGATAGGCCGCGGCCCATCTTCTTCACGTACCCGACGTCGACTCTCGCACCTTGGC
>Ga0187782_10002149_pt1 | contig 14467 bp, 9 predicted proteins | sample 0715_SJ02_MP15_2_FD_132454 | JGI IMG/M metagenome (GOLD analysis project Ga0187782, IMG submission 132454) | Tropical peat soil microbial communities from peatlands in Department of Meta, Colombia - 0715_SJ02_MP15_20_MG | ecosystem: Environmental > Terrestrial > Soil > Wetlands > Peat | place...
CCGGACTTCATGAAGCCCGTCGTGGGACGCGGCTCCGCCGTGGCCGACTTTGATAACGACGGCGACCTGGACATCGCGGTTTCCGTAAGCGGGGACTATCCCCAGCTTCTCCGCAACGACGGCGGCAACGCTAACAACTGGCTCGAGGTGATGCTCGTAGGAACCAAGTCGAATCGCGACGGGGTGGGCGCAGCGCTGAAATTGGTTTCCGAAGGATTCACCGAGTACCAGCAGAGAAAAGGCGGCATGAGTTATATGTCCGCCCATGATCCGAGAGTCCACTTCGGCCTAGGGCAGCGGAAGAGTATCGAACGGCTGGAAATCACCTGGCCGAGCGGAATTGTGGACAAGCTCACGAGCGTTCCCATCAACCAAATCATCACGGTGAAGGAAGGAGCGGGAATTATCCCGCGCTCCTTCCCCCGCGTCCCGAGCAAGTGAGGGAGCACGCAGAGATAACATCCCACCATTGGCCTGAATGAGCATATCGCTTGGTTGATTCGGGTAAGTAGCGTACTGCATCCTGCTGCCCCGAAGGGGCACGACGTGAGTAGCCGTGGGTGAAACCCACGGATGAGGAAGCGAAAAACGCCTGCCGGCCCTGAAGGGGCCGCACTACCGCTCTGCGTGCGCGTTGACACGGGGCAACCCTATGCTGGTCAACCCCGTTGGGGGTGGCGTGTTATCCTTGATCCTCTCCGCAGTCCCGCGCTTGCGGGACTGCGGCTACTCACGTCAGGCCCCTACGGGGCCGCCATGAACGTAGGCCCTTGTGGCCGCCCGCGGACCGAATCAACCGCCCTCTCCTGAGGACTGAGCATGTCCCACATCTTTCTCTGGACACGGCGGTCCAACGTGAACAAACAGCCCTCTCCCTTGGGGAGAGGGTGTCTCGCTACGGCGTTTCCATCAGCCGGAGCGTGACGGGTGAGGGGGCAGTTGCCCGGCGGTGAAGAATAGGGTCAATCCTGAGATGGGCGTTGCACTCGGAAACGGTCCGATGTACATTACCGGTTGGCGCGTGAATTAGGACGGAAGTCCTGGACAAGAAGTCGATGCGAAAGTTGCATAGAATCTTACGCAAGTTGGCGTGGGTCACGGCGTTCGTGGCCGTGTTGATGCCCGGATGTGCGACTGTCCGGCGCGACCTCCAAACGCAATCGTCGCAAAGTCAGGGGGGCAAGCCGTTTGTGATTGCGGTAGTGGGAGATGGCGTCCCGTCCGGTGTCATTGCTCCGAGAGACCACCCGGTGAACAACGCGCAGGGTCGAGCGATGTGGGACGGTGCGCAGGCGGCTTTTTGCAAATCACCCAGCTGCGAACTCCTCAGAACGTACGCTGAGCTCGTCCCGCGGGATGACCGAGGCTCTGTGCAAATCGCCGGGCAGATTGCAGAGGTTCTCAGGGCTGACCCTAGAACTATTGGCGTAATAGGGCACGCTACGTCGGGTACTACCCGCGCAGCAGCCTGGCTTTATGCCGAAGCGCATGTGCCCTTACTGATGCCAATTGCCACAAGCCCATACGCCATTTTTCCGCCCGCCCGCAATCGAGAATTTGACGCCGGGGCAATCGGGGGTTTAAGCACGGCCTCAGTTTCCGTTTGGGACCAGGGGAGAGGGACACCCCTGCGCAATTGCTTCCGACTTCCGCCAAACGACGAAAAGTTCCAAGTTGCTGCGGTCAAGTACCTCATCACTGAGCGATTGCAAAGTAAGCGCGTTTATCTCCTCCGGGATGTTTCCGAAGACTCCGGCGAGTACTCAGGTCCACTCTTTTCGGGCCTTGAAAGACTGCTCGGTCCCCTGGTCGTGTGCAAACGCCGCATTGATAGGGAATCGACGAATCTTTTCCTGGTAGCGGAGAGCATAAGGGGCTACAAAGCAGATACTGTTGTTCTTGCTGGCTATGGGACAACCGCACAAGAGATGTTTCACGCCCTTCGAGGCGTGTTTCCCCCGGACAGGAGATTCGCGGGCGGGCCCCGTGTGGTCCTTACCGACGGGTGTAAGACTGAAGAGGTCGATCCGACAGGCTTCGAGGCATATGTTACTTTTCCCCTTCCAGAGGTTCCTTTGGCCTTGCCAGCCACAGCTTCGGAGGATCTCAAAATCCTTCACCAAGTGATCGAGAATAAGAAAAAGCAATCTTACGAGATCTACGGGTACGATGCCGCCCTGCTACTGGGCCGGGCGTTCTCAAGATGCCAGTCGGCTGCTTCCATCAGAGGTTGTTTGTCCGACCAACTGCGTAAAGCAGATGATCTCTCAGGCGTGCTTTTCAGCTACGGATTTGATGCCAACGGCGAGAACGAGCAAGCCCCGTACTACGTGTACTCTTCTCTTTCTTCCGGCAAGATTACGGACACGTTCCGCTTCTCATTAATCATACCGCCTGAGCAAATGCGGCAAGCCCTCCACGTCGCCGAGACTCATTGATGCGACACAAGCTCACGAGCTATCTCGCCAGTCATCTACGCGTGGGATATGTTTCAGGACTAATCTTTGCAGACGCGGTCTTTGCTGCTGTCTTCGCCATTGATCTCCTCCGTCTTCGTTACGTCAACGGAGTCTCGGTCGCTGCAGTCTTAGAGATTACTCCCTCCCGCCTGTTTGGGCCAACGCTCGGGCCGAGCGCAAAGCTGCTCCTGTTCTTGACACTCATCTTACCCTTGTTGATTGCCGCAGTTAGGGTCGGCATTGGCGCTGGCCGGTTCGCACCCTCCTTCCTAGGGTGGCGCGGTCGTCTTGTCCGTTACCTACATTGGTTTGTGGCCCTCCTCCTGTGCTTATCCTACTCAACTGTCTCGGCGGGCCAGACTCTCGCCGGCTATAGCTTTGACGGGACGAGAGCAGACTACTCGTTTCACTCGTTATATGAAATGTATCTTGTGACGCCCGTTTCGTGGCTCCTTTCACCAGTTCCGACGGTGATTGTCATTCTCTTGAGCGGCCTCGCCTCTCTCCTCCCGTCCCAGTTTAAAGTCGCGAGTTGGCTGGAGGACTACTTGACACGAGTATTGCTAGCCGACCTCAACAGCATCTTGCACCCCGTCAATGGACGCCACAATGCCAATTTCAACACCGCCGCCGGCGCTCCAGAGATCGACTACGTTAGAAGGAAAGCAGAAGAACATTTGGAACGATATCGGACCCTCGTGCCGGGTTCCACAGAGTCCGGGTACTACCTGCTTCAGCTCTCTGAGCAGTGCAGAGGACTTCTCCAAGAGCTGTTTTTCCGCACAATCCCCATCACACACCGCATTGAGTTCTATCCCGGTACTAGTCGGGCCCTTGAGATTGCCCTAACCAGGATACCTGGCAAGAAGCACATAATCATGTCCCCGTACGAACACCCTACCGAGCACTCGGTGGTACGGTGGCACGCTGAGCAAACAGGGGCGACGCCAGAGCGTCTGCAAATCACTGGCGAAGATTTCGCCCTCCAGTTCGGTCAACACAAGAACGTGGTAGTCGAGAAATTAGTCTCGGCCCTAAAGAGGACAACTGGGCCAACAGTATTGATCATCAGTGAGGTATGTTTCAGTACAGGCATGACGGTCCCGGTCAAGACGATCATTGAGGAGGTCAAGAACCGCGCGCCAAAAAACAACCTGCACATCATAGTCGATGGCGCCCATGCAGTCGGCAACTCACGACAGCTTCTCAATCCCTCGGCATTCGACGCATACGTGTTCAGCGCTCACAAATGGCTGTATTCCTCGGAGCCAATGGGCATATTGATTTCCCCAAAAGGCCAAGCTAGTGCTTACGATGGCTGGGGCGACCAACTTCCCGACACTTGGGCAAGCGCGCGGGCTATAGCGGCGTTCTTGTCAAGCCTTCAAATGTTCCGCGCGCATCATGTGCGGTTTTTCTTGGAGCGATCAGGCATCTTGAGAAAGCGATTTGAGTCAACTCCAGAGGTCTCTCAAAGGTTCCAGGTTGTTGGTATGCAGTGCAAAGACCGGATGCCATACACCAACATGCTTAGCCTGCGGCCAGCAATTGACTATCGCTGGAACGGGCAGGTACCAAGTCTAAACGCCTTTTTTAAAAGCCGCGGAGTTTACCCGCTAATGGTCGACCACGAATCCCTGGGAACGCTAGAACAAGATCCACGTGATCCTGATCAGATTACTCCTTGGGTTAGGGTAAGCTTTCCCTATTTCCTTGATGTCAGCGAGGTCAGGCAGCTAGCCAGCACACTCTGCAGTGCCGTCACCAAGGTTGAGCGGTGAATTCGTCGCGATTAGGACCAGGGGGAAGCCCTGAATCCCGGGGTACCCCTCATGAGAGGTCCCTTCTGCTTCGACCCAGACGATGGTCCCTCGGATTCGTGACTAGGTAGCCTCAGTTTCCAGAATTCCAGCCAAAACGCCTGAAGGCCTCATCCCACCCCGCGTCAGCGATTCGGCGCGCGGCGACGCGGATCTGCATTCTCACTTTAGCGAATTTCCAATCCGAGCGTGAGACTCCTCCCCCACGCCGCAAGAGATACCGCAGAGCTTGACGAGTAGGCCCCGCCCATCTCTGAGGCTCTGCGGGATTAACGGAGCAACGGGGAGGCCAACTGACCGAGGAGGTGCGTAGGAAAGCAGCCCGTCGCCTGTCCCGCGACGGCTGGAGAAAGCGCCCTCGCCGGTCACCCTTTCCCCAAGGGAGAGGGCTCTCCTGACCAAGGAGGGGAATCTTGGTGTAAGATGCTCTCTAACCTCGTAGCGGCGGCTCCGTCAGCCGACGGATGGCCGCCGGGGCGACCACAAGGGTCGCCCGTACGTCGGAGGATACTATGGCTGCTAAGCCGGACAATACCCTTAATCGCAGGTCGTTTCTAAATCGCACCGCTTCGATGCTGGCGGGGACCGCCCTGGGGGTTACGGCAGCTTCCTATGGACGCATCGTGGGGGCCAACGATCGCATCTCACTCGGGCACATTGGAATTGGAGGTCGCGGTGGCGAGCTCGATTGGATTGTCTCTCGTGTCAAGGAGAGGCATAACGTGGAGATGACCGCCGTCTGCGATCTCTGGAAGGTGAATCGAGAGAGAGCGGTGCACGCCAACAGCACTTATTACGGCAGGCCGCCGCGCGAGTTCCAATATCTCGAGGAGCTTCTGCTTTTGAAGGACGTTGACGCCGTGCTGATTTCCACACCTGAACATTCGCATTCGCCCATCCTGAAGCTCGCGGCGGAGGCCGGGAAGGACGCGTATGTAGAGAAACCCATGGGGAACGTTCTGGCAGAAGTCAAGGCGGCGCGCGATGCGGTGCAGCAAAAGAACCGGATCGTTCAGGTGGGCACGCAGCACCGCAGCGAATTGTATCCGCAGGCGGCGTGCCAACTCATCCGGACGGGGGCGCTGGGCGACGTCAGTAAGGTGGAGATCGTGTGGAACTATCACGGGCCGCGCTGGCGAGGGCGGCCGGAAGTGAAACAACTCCGTGCCGAAGATACCGACTGGAGCAAGTGGCTAATGACCAAGCCGGATCGTCCCTTCGACCCGCAACTCTATTTCGAATTCCGGCTCTATAAGGATTTTTCCAGTGGCATCTCCGACCAGTGGTTAAGCCACGCCATCGACCTTGTCCATTGGTTTATGGATGACAGATATCCCCGCTCCGTGGTGGCGCACGGCGGGATCTTTGCCTGGCCGGACGGCCGTCAAAACCCGGACACCTTCCAGGCGTTGCTCGAGTATCCCAAGGGATTCTTGGTCAGCTATTCCACCAGTTTCGGCAACGACGCGCCCAGCTTTACACGTTACATGGGGAAGAAAGCGACGCTGATGAACATTGGAGGCGAGGGTAGCCCCCGATATAAACTAGTGGAGGAGAAGGGCAACCACGAAGATAACCCTGACATTGATCGCCAGCGCGCCGAAAAGGACCTCTTGCTTCCCGGGGAAAAGGGGCTGCCCGTTGCGGGGATGGGCGACCTTGACCTCCACCACATGGAGAATTGGTTCGAATGCCTCCGCAGCCGCCAGCAGCCGCATGCCACCGTGAGCGACGGCTACGCCCACTCGGTAGCGTGTATCATGGCGGCACAGTCCTTCTGGGCGGGCAGAAAGCTCTACTACGATTCGGCGACGGAAACGATCGTGGATTATCCGCCAACGGCATGAGGGACGCCGGTCATTCCCGCGAAAGCGGGAATCCACGAAACGAATGAACGGCCCTTTCCCCAGGGGAGCGGGTGGCCCGCCGCCGGCGCTTTCTCCAGTCCGTCAGCTGACGGACGGGACGGGTGAGGGGTTACTTCCGGCTTGATCCAAGGTTTCGCTCCGCTCGCCTAAGCCTGCTATACTCGGCCCATGCGCGTCCCAACCCAACGCGTTCGCGAACTCCGACACGACCAAACTAATGCCGAAAGAAGGGCGTGGTGTCTCCTGCGCGGCCGAAAGCTCGGAGCAAAGTTCCGCTGCCAATGCCGCCTCGAGAACTGGGTTGTCGATTTCTACTGCTTCGAACATCGGCTGGCAGTCGAACTTGACGGCGGGGTTCACTCGCAACCCAGCAAGACGCGGGAGGACGCGGCGAAGTAAGACTGTTTCAGAACTACGGGGATCAGGTTGGTGCGCGTTGCGAATGCGTTGGTGATAGAGGATCCCCAGGAATTTCTGCGTAAGGTGCGGGAAGCTATGGCTGGGAAATGACCCCTCACCCGTCTCGCTCCCGCTGATGAAAGCGCGGGCGCGAGACACCCTCTCCCCAAGGGAGAGGGCAGTCCATTGAGAAAATGGGAGAGGGTTGTGTTTCCGATTTCGGCGCCCGTGAGGACATCTCTTAGAAGAAGTGAAACGGCATGCCCACGACCGGCGAGATTGATTCTCTTCACAAACTCCGCGACGAAATCGAGCGTTTCATCCAGTCACTGCCCCATCCCGTGGTGGTGGAAGATGAGGTCGAGCTCCTTGACCTTTGCGCGAGCCAGTGGCGCCTCTCGGTGGAATTTGGCAAGGTGATATTTGCTGCCTGGAACGCGGCGCGCACCCTGAGCCGCCGGATCGATGACATCGCCTACCGCGACGGAGAGCGGCTCGGCGTGTTTGCGCGCAAGGCGGGCGGTCGCGAAACCATCACTCTGGAATTCCGCCCCGCGGATCGCGCCGCCCGTGAACTCACGGACAGGACGCCGGGGCGCGCGACTTTTCAGAAGCAACTGGTCGGCATGCTTTCAAGGCAATATCCGGGCTGGAGAATCGAGCGCGTTAGCCACCGCTCTGACCGCGAACACTCGTTTTCGGCGTGGTACACGCGGGGTGTGGCCCGGATGGGCAGGACCGCCTGGGCTTTTCTCGGTCTGGGGGAAAATGAATCCCCCGCCGCCGCAGACGCGGCATTGGCTTTCGGACTGATCTGGCTGGATTGGCTGCGCAGCCGCTCGGACCGCGTCACTTACCCCGGGTTGAAACTGATCTTTCCGCCCCATGCAGCGGAAGCGAGCGCCCATCGCGCCGCTTACCTCAACCATCGCGCCCTGCAAGTTGAGATTCTCGAGTGGTCGGCTAGCGAAGACCGGCCGTGCGCTATCGATTGGAGGGATTACGGCAACGTTGAAACGCGCCTCGCGCCGCGGCGGCTAGCTCAGGACCTTCTCGAGCGCCATAGCGCGCTGCTTTCGAGGCTGCTGGGTGAACTCCTCGCCAAGGTTGACGTTGTTGCAGACCCTGCGGCTGCGGCCCTCTCGATTCGGGTCTTGGGCCTTGAGGTGGCACGACTCGAGGGTCTGCTGGCCCCGCGCATCACTTACGGCCCGCCAGGCAATGCTCGCCGGCTCGAGGGAAACGATGGGGCGGAGCTTCGTCAGTTCCTCGAGACCACTGTAAGCATTCGCTGTGCGCGAAGCCGGGACTCCTCGAGCGACCTCTACCGGCTCCAGTCCGAGCGCTGGCTCGAAAGCATGGTCGTGCGCGATGTCACTAAGCTTGACCCCGCTCTCTTACCCACCTGCATCTACCCTCAGGTCCCCGCATTTTCAGGAATGGATCGGGGAGTGATCGACATCCTTCTGGCCACTCGAAGCGGCCGCCTGGCCGTACTGGAGTTGAAAGTGCACGAGGATATCAACCTTCCGCTCCAGGGTCTGGACTACTGGCTGCGCGTCAAGTGGCTGCAAGAGCGCGGCCAGTTTCAGCAATTCGGCTATTTCCCAGGCATGGAACTCGCCGATTCCGCCCCCTTGGTTTACTTGGTTTCCCCTGCTTTTCGCTTCCACTCCACCACAGGGCGAATGCTTCGATATCTTGATCCGGCTATCCGCATCATGCAGGTGGGAATCAATGATGGTTGGAGGGAGGGTATCAAGATCCTCTTCCGGCGGGAAAATGAGCCGGGTGCTTGAAAGGTCGAAACGGGATTTCAAATGGCAAATGCAAGACCATTTGAATTTTGCCATTTGCCGTTTGCCATTTGAAATCGCTTTATGGTGTGAGGAGCGCGGATAGGATGTTGGAAACAAGTTAAGAACTAACATACCGGTGGGCCTGCCCCGGGCTGGCCGCGGGTGAGGAACGCTTGGGAAATCTCAAAGCCCTTCGCCCATCATCCACGGCAAGCCGCAAAGCAAGTTGGGAAACAGATCGAGCGGCCTACCACCCCGGACCAGGCTGCCTTCACACAAGCTCTTCCAGCCTCACGCGAGCAATCGACAGTTATAGGCTCTTGGTGCCGCCTAGCCAGCCAGCGGCGAATCGCTTGAGCCCGCCATCGCCGTGCTGTTTTGGCGGATTACGCCCGCCTGATCGGTATAGTAGAAGTTGGTCCCAGTCGTCCCGACGCTGATGGGAGAAGCAGTAAAACTGTAATAATCAATCTTCCCACTCGTATCTGTTGCGGCTGGTGAATACACGAACGTATAACCACTCTTGGAGCTCGTGTTGGCTGTCGTGGCGGTCCCTCCCGCCGACCCTATCCCTGACAGAACCTCATCAACTAGTCCCGCATAAGAAGCGGTAGGGGAGCCATTGGCAGCCGGTGGGCCCAAATCGGCCAAGGCCGAAGAGTAGCCCGTGTTATAGATGGTAGAGTAGGTGACCTCTGCGGTGTTAAGCTGGTGGAGTGATCCCACCGCGGAGGCTTGGTTGGCTGCGATGCGCGAGCGAAGCAGGTTCGGGATAGCAATTGCAGCGATGATGAGAATGATCGCAACCACAATCAGCAATTCAATCAGTGAAAAACCTCGTGGGTCTTTCTTCATCCTTCCTCCTTATACTGCAGTAGTACCGTTGTACTAGCATGGGATTTAGAGCAGTTTGCCTGCCATCTGGGATTTCAGTTGGTTTCTCACTTAGGAATAACCACTGTTTTATCACTGCGTTGAAAAACTCCCTGGATCGGCACACTCCGCCCCAGCAAAAAACGCGGGCGGCTTGCCCTAATTTGTCGAAAAGGCATGACGAAATATGTCATCGCTGGGTCTGATCATCTGATTTGAAGGTGACTGGAATCGCGCCCTGGTTGCGGCTACTCCTGCGATAAGCTTCCCCCGCGCTTGCCAGAGGCGAGTCCACATCGCCAACCTTCGGGAATGCGCTGTCGACGGACTGGCTTCCGCCTTTTGCTTGAATGATTAGCCTTTGCCTGTTCCAGAGGTGGTAGCGGAATACTGACTCGCGCTCCAGAAGGAAGCGCAAGGGAGGCGGCGGGCGAGAATAGCGTAAAAATGTCGCTTTCTAGTTGAAAAGAAATAAGTTGACAACGAGAGATAGGAGAGCTAGGATATATGCGACTAAATTGGTCGGATATCCTTATGCTGCGACTTGGGAAAAAGGCTGACTACGGATTAATCGCTCTAAGGCATTTGGCCGCCCAAAGGCCCCGCGCGGCTTGCAGTGCCAAGGAAATTGCTCAGACGTACGGGATGCCGACGGAGTTGGTTGCCAAGGTCCTCCAAAGGCTGGCGAAGATCGGCCTACTAGCATCTCAGCTCGGCACTAACGGTGGGTATGCTCTGGCTAGAGATCCTTCTGAGATTAACGCATTTGAGGTTATACGCGCCCTTGAGGGTCCGCTATTCATTACCTCCTGCGTAACTGACCGCAGCGAATGCCACCAGATGACGAGATGTACGGTGCGTGAGCCATTGCGCAAAGTCAACGACGCGATTGCCAAGGCGCTGCGGGAAGTTACGGTCGCGAGCCTAATAGTCGAGCCTGCAGAATTCGTTCAAATCCAGGTGGGGGGAAGGCGGCAATCTTGACTTATTCGTATAGATTGAGTACGATGAAACCGCCGGGCCAGACGGCATCCACGCAAGCTGCCCGCGCCTTTGAATTTGAGGAATGCCGCCGATGTGAAATCTCTAGGAGGAGTTTTGATGGCTACGCCGCAATCTGAAGTCGAAATCCTGGCAACCCAGGAGTACAAATATGGCTTTGTGACCGAGATCGAACAGGAAACGGTCCCGCCAGGATTGAATGAGGAAGTCATCCGTCTTATTTCGGCGAAGAAGCATGAGCCCGAGTGGCTGCTGGACTGGCGATTGAAGGCCTTCCGCCACTGGCTGACGATGAAGGAGCCCACGTGGGCGAACGTCAAGTACGGCCCGATCGATTATCAGAGCATCCGCTACTTTGCCGCCCCGAAGAAGAAAGAAGCAAAAGGGGAAATCGACCCAGCGCTTTTGAAGACTTACGAGAAGCTCGGAATCCCGCTGAAGGAGCGCGAACTGCTTACGGGGGTGGCGGTGGACGCGGTATTTGACAGCGTCTCGGTGGCGACCACGTTCAAGGAAAAGCTCGGCGAGCTGGGTATCATTTTCTGTTCCTTCTCGGAAGCGGTGCGCGAGCACCCGGACTTGGTCCGCAAATACCTCGGCTCAGTGGTGCCTTATACAGACAACTTCTTTGCCACGCTCAATTCCGCGGTGTTCAGCGATGGGTCTTTCGCCTACGTGCCGAAGGGCGTGCGCTGTCCGATGGAGCTTTCCACCTACTTCCGCATCAACGCGCGGGAGACCGGCCAATTCGAGCGCACCCTGATCGTTGCCGATGAGGGCGCTTACGTGAGTTACCTGGAGGGCTGCACGGCCCCCATGCGCGACGAGAACCAGCTTCACGCCGCCGTGGTCGAGCTTATAGCTTTGGATAATGCCCAGATCAAGTATTCCACGGTTCAGAACTGGTATCCGGGAGATAAGGAAGGCAAGGGAGGTATTTACAACTTTGTGACCAAGCGCGGCAAGTGCCAGGGGGTGAACTCGAAGATCTCCTGGACGCAGGTCGAGACCGGCTCGGCCATCACCTGGAAGTATCCGGGCTGCATTCTTCAGGGGAACAACTCGATTGGCGAATTCTACTCCGTAGCGGTCACCAACAACTACCAGCAGGCGGACACGGGCACGAAGATGATCCACATCGGCAAGAATACCAAGAGCACCATCGTCTCGAAGGGCATCTCCGCCGGCCACGGGCAAAACAGTTATCGAGGCTTGGTGAAGATTCTGGGCGGGGCCACGGGCGCGCGCAATTACTCCCAGTGTGACTCACTGCTGATTGGCGACAAGTGCGGCGCCCACACGTTCCCCTACTTGGAAGTCAAGAACTCGACTGCCCAGGTAGAGCACGAAGCCTCGACTTCGAAGATTGGAGAGGATCAGATTTTCTACTGCCGCCAGCGCGGCATGTCCACGGAAGATGCGGTTTCGATGATTGTTAACGGGTTCTGCAAGCAAGTCTTCAAGGAACTTCCCATGGAGTTTGCTGTTGAAGCCCAGAAGTTATTGGGAGTTAGCTTGGAGGGTAGCGTCGGGTAAGCGGGCGCTAAGGCAGAAAGCAGGTCCATGTGAACAAGAAAATGCTGCCAAAACTGAAGGGCCAGTTGGTGAGGATCCGCCCGCAGGTTCGTGAACTCGCCAGAGAAAATAGGCGCGAGCCTCGCCGCGACATGATATTCCGGGTGGAGGAGGCTTCCGAAAAGGGCCTACACATCTACGACAGAGATAGCACTGCTGGGTTCCGGTTGCCGCCTGATCACATTCGCGAGTACCTAACGGGTGGAAAGCCAGAACCAGAAGGGGACATCGTGGGGTTCTTACACCTCAAAGTGCAATACTGCTTTCGCGGAGACGACCTCTTGGTTGAGCCCATCTTCGGGGGCCGCGGCGCGGACACCGGACTCTGATGTTTGTGGAGGACCCCCTCACCCGTCCCGCGGCGGCTGGCGAAAACGCCGTCGCGGGACACCCTCTCCCCAAGGGAGAGGGCTGTTCACTCACTTCGAGAGGGCTGAGCTCGGGCAAGAGTGCTTGCGCTTCAGATATTTGCGATTTTCGAGTTTCGGTTTTCGAAATTCGCTTTTTGATTTTCCGGTTCCGATTTTCCAATTTCCAGAAAGGGAGAAGGGATGCTTCAAATCAAGAACCTACAAGCAAGAGCGGAGGGGAAAGAAATTCTGCGCGGGATCGATCTGGAAGTGGGGACGGGCGAACTGCACGCCATTATGGGTCCCAACGGCAGCGGCAAGAGCACGCTGGCGCAGGTGCTGGCGGGGCACGCTGTTTACGAAGTGACGGGCGGCGAAGTCATCTACGAAGGCAAGGACCTGCTTGCGATGTCACCGGAGGAGCGCGCCCGCGAAGGCCTTTTCCTCGCTTTCCAGTATCCGGTGGAGATCCCGGGGGTTAGCAACACTTATTTTCTGCGCTCGGCGCTCAATGCTATCCGCAAGCATCGCGGCCTCGCCGAATACGACGCGATGGACTTCCTGGCGCTGGTGCGCGAGAAGATGAAGTTGCTGGAAATGGACGAAGCGTTGATGACGCGCTCCGTCAACGAGGGCTTTTCAGGCGGTGAGAAGAAGCGCAACGAGATTTTCCAGATGGCGGTGCTCGAACCCAAGCTGGGCATTCTTGACGAGACTGACTCCGGTCTGGACATTGATGCCCTCAAGATCGTGGCCAATGGCGTGAACGCGCTGCGTAGCAAGGACCGGAGCATCATCGTGGTCACGCACTACCAGCGGCTGCTTAATTACATTGTTCCCGACTTCGTACACGTCCTGTATGAGGGCCGCATCGTAAAATCGGGAAGCAAGGAACTGGCCCTGGAGCTCGAGGAGAAGGGCTACGGGTGGCTGGAGGAAGTGGAGCAGGTTTCAGGTGTAAGGTGACAGGTGTAGCGCGGGCGTCCCGCCCGCTGTTCCGGGAGCCTCCCGCTCCCGCACGTAGCGCTGACCTTCAGGCCAGCACGATTCATGCCGACCTAAAGGTCGGCGCTACACTAGGAAGCGCTGGCAGTGACCCCTCACCCGTCCCGCTCCGGCTGATGAAAACGCCGGCAGCGGGACACCCTCTCCCCAAGGGAGAGGGCAGCGTATTTCCAGCCCGTGCGTGGATCTGCCGGGCGCGAAGCGCCTGAAGTGGACAACGGACGACGGACGACGGACAACGGACGACGGACAACGGACAAAGGGAAGCTGATGACTGACACAAAAGAAAAAGACGGAATTTACCTGTCGAGCTTCATGGAACTCGAGGCGCGCCTGGCGGCAAACGGCCCCTCCTGGTTACATGAAATTCGCAGGGCGGCGATGGCGGGTTTTGCGGAGCATGGGTTCCCGACCACGCGCCAGGAAGAGTGGCGGAATACCAACGTCGCACCGATCGCGGCGGTGCCCTTTCAACCTGCCACCACCTCCTCGGAGCGCGGGCAGGATGCCCGCGCCACAGCGGGCAAGATGCCCGCGCTCCCCCTCGCTGACCTGGGGTGCCCGAAGCTTGTCTTTATTAATGGGCATTTCTCGAAGCCGCTTTCGACGCTGGAGCCTCTGCCCAAAGGAGTGAAGGCAGGCAGCCTGGCGGAAGCGTTGGCGAGCGACGAAAGAAATTTGGAACGGCATCTGACCCGCTACGCTGCGGATTACAAAGAGCACGCGTTTGTAGCTCTGAACACCGCCTTCCTCGAGGATGGGGCTTTCATCGAAATCCCCAAAGGTGTGGTTCTCGAGAAGCCCATTTACCTGCTTTACCTGTCAAACGCGAGCGAACTTCCCACGGTATCCTATCCTCGCAACCTGATTATCGCCGGGCGGGAAAGCCAGGCTACGATCATTGAGGGCTATGTTGGAGTGGACGGAGCGCAGCGGTGGTCACAGACCGCCGCTACAGAGGAGGTTTACTTCACCAATGCCGTGAGCGAAGTCGCAGTGGGGGAAGGCGCGGTGATCGAGTACCACCGCCTTCAGCAGGAAAGTGATAGGGCATTCCACTTCGGGCGAGTGCAGTTCCACCAGGAGCGCTCGAGCAGCCTTGCCACACGTTCCATTGCGACGGGCGGCGCTCTGGCGCGTGAAGAAGTGAAGGCGGTTCTGGACGGGGAAGGCGCGGAAGCCACACTCGAGGGTCTGTACGTTGTTACCGGCCGCCAACACATCGATAATCAAACCACACTCGATCACGCCCAGCCGCACTGTAGCAGCCGGGAAGTCTATAAGGGCGTTCTGGATGGCGAGTCGTCCGCCGTCTTC
>Ga0187782_10002150_pt1 | contig 14466 bp, 14 predicted proteins | sample 0715_SJ02_MP15_2_FD_132454 | JGI IMG/M metagenome (GOLD analysis project Ga0187782, IMG submission 132454) | Tropical peat soil microbial communities from peatlands in Department of Meta, Colombia - 0715_SJ02_MP15_20_MG | ecosystem: Environmental > Terrestrial > Soil > Wetlands > Peat | place...
CATCGACGCGCCGGCAATGTGATGCTCCTCGATGAACCGCTCCATCTGCGGCTCAACCGCTGAAAATTCGCCGCGATCCGCGCCCCGTTGGTTGGCGGTCGCGCGTCTGGAGAAGAACGACTGCCCCGCGAGACCAGCGAGCAACGTCGTCAGAACTTCGCGTCGGTTGTGCATTCGCTTAAGCTTCCTTGTCAACGGAGACGGAGAGTTTTGCAGCTTTCAAAGTGTTGGCAAGTAGCATCGCGATCGTCATCTTGCCGACGCCGCCGGGAACCGGGGTGATCGCCGACGCGACCTGCCTTACGGCCTCGAAATCGACGTCCCCCACGAGTCTGTCGCCGACCCGGTTGATGCCGACGTCGATCACGACAGCTCCCGGCTTGACCATCGCGGCTGTCACGAATTTGGGTGAACCAATCGCGGCGATCAGGATGTCGGCCCGTCGCGTCACCTCGGGCAAGTTCCGCGTTCGGCTGTGACAGACAGTGACCGTCGCGTCTGCTCCAGCCCCCTTTTGCATCAGCAACAGGGCCATCGGCTTGCCGACGATCTCGCTGCGACCCAGCACGACGACCTCGGCTCCGGCCGTCTCGATTTTCGACTCGGAGAGCAGCCGTAAAATGCCGTGCGGAGTGCACGGAAGAAAACGCGGCCGGCCCTGCACGATGCGGCCAACGTTCTCTGGATGGAAGGCGTCGACGTCCTTCAGCGGCGAGACCGCGTCCAGCACATGCTGGGTTCGAATCTGTTTGGGGAGCGGCAACTGGACCAGAATGCCGTGAACTTCCGGATCCGCGTTGCACTGCCGAACCAGGGTGAGCAGTTCTTGTTCGGTCGTGGCCGCTGGCAGCGTGTGGACGGTGCTCTTGAGGCCCGCTTTCTCGCAGGCCCGCTTCTTGCCGCGGACGTACGTGGCGCTTGCCAGATCGTCCCCAACAAGGATCGCCACCAAGTGCGGGATGACGCCGGTTCGCTCGCGCAGCTGAGCCGCCTCGGCAGCGACCTCGGCTTGTACCTCATCGGCAATGGCCTTGCCGTCGATGATTCGGGCAGTCACGGCGCGTTCTCTTTCATTCGGCTGGCACATTCCACGGCAGCGCGTGCCAGGCCTTGACCGTCAGCCACACGCCAATCGCGGCATAAATCGCCGCCACGACATCATCGATCATAATCCCCAGGCCGCCGGGCAGCCGCTCGAGACGCCGAACCGGCCACGGCTTGAAAATGTCAAAAATCCTGAACCAGACAAACCCGAGGATTGCCGTTGAGATGGTGAACCGTTCCAGCAAGAATACAAGAGGAACTGCCGCGATTTCGTCGAACACAACGCAACCGGGATCCTTCTTGCCGAATAGTCGGGCGGCCCGGTCGCACAGGGGAATTCCCGCTAAAAAGATGGCGGCGATGGCGGCCAGCTCGATCGGCAGCGGCCATCCGGTGCGATCGAGGGCCCACGCCAGCGGAAGTCCCAACAGCGTGCCGAATGTTCCCGGCATGACGGGCACCAGGCCAATGCCCAAGCCGGTCGCCAGAACCAGAGCCGTTCGATCCCAGAGACTGTGAGAACCCAACTGCAAATCTGTCGCCCGCCTCAGCCGTGACCTGCTATCGTCCAACGGCCCGCACAACTATACTCGGTCCCGCGCACGCCGGCCACAGCCCGCGCAGCGGTTGTCCGACGGAGTCCTTCATGTCCGAGTCTGTGAATCCCCCCCCGGAACCGAAGTTCACCAAGGAGGAATTCCTAAAGGAGGGAAGCCGTCAGCTCCGCGGCACCATCGCGCAAGAGCTGCGCGAGGATTCTGACAACTTCATTGAAGACAACGCCAAGCTGCTCAAGCATCACGGCACCTACCAGCAGGACGACAAGGACCACCGCAAAGACAAAAACGCCGACGGAAGCCGCAAGGGGAAGGCCTATATGTTCATGGTCCGCACCCGCATTCCCGGCGGGAAGGTGACCGCGGACCAGCTGTTGGCCGAGCTCGACCTGTGTGAACGCTACGGCAACGGAACGCTGCGAATCACCTCGCGGCAGGGGCTGCAGCTGCACGGCGTGCTAAAGGAGAACTTGCGGGAGACGATCCGCGGCATCAATCACACCATGCTCACCACGCTGGCAGCGTGCGGCGACGTCGAGCGCAACGTGATGTGCTGCCCCGCCCCGTACGCGAACAATCCCGTCCGTCGCGAAATGCAGGAGATGGCCGACCACGTCGCCGAGCATCTCAAGCCGCGGACGACCGCCTACTACGAGATCTGGCTTACGGACGAGAACGGCAACGAGACCGACGCGACCGAATTCAAACCAGTCGACGAGCCGATCTACGGCGCCCGCTACCTGCCCCGCAAATTTAAAACGGCCTTCGCACTCCCCGAAGACAACTGCGTCGAAATCTATTCGAACGACCTCGGCTTTTTGGCGATCGTCGAGAAGGGGCGGATCGTCGGCTACAACGTCGTGGTCGGCGGCGGCATGGGCGTCACGCCCAGTGCACATAAGACGTTTCCCGCTGTCGCCAAGCGGCTGGCGTTCGTGACGCCGGAGCAAGTCGTCGGCGTCGCCGAGGCGATTGTGAAAGTGCAGCGCGACTTCGGCAATCGCGAGGACCGCAAGGTCGCCCGCATGAAATACCTGATCGCCAATTGGGGCGTCCCCGCGTTCAAGGCGAAAGTCGATGATTATTTGGGCAAGAGCCTGCCCGATCCGCATCCGACCGATGTGACCGACGTCGACGATCACATCGGCTGGCACGAGCAAGGAGACGGGCGGCTGTTTTTGGGCATCAACGTCGAGTGTGGCCGCCTGAAGGACGAGGGCGACTTGCGCATCAAGTCGGCGGTTCGATTGCTGCTGGAGAAATATCGGATCCGCTGCCGGCTGACGCCCATGCAGTCGCTCATCTTCTGCGATCTTGCGCCGAGCGAAAGATCCAACATCGAACGCATCCTGACCGATCACGGCGTGAAGCTCGCGCCGGAATTGTCGCCGTTGCGCCGGTTGTCGATCGCCTGCCCGGCCTTTCCGACGTGTGGGCTATCGATCACCGAATCGGAGCGCGTGATGCCACAGCTGCTGAACCTGCTCGAGGCGGAGCTGGGGCGCCTGGGGATGCCCAACGAGCGGATCGCCATGCACATGACCGGCTGCCCGAACGGCTGTGCCCGCCCCTACACGCCCGACATCGGCTTCGTCGGTAAAACACTTGGCAAGTACACCATCTTTGTCGGCGGGAACCTGACGGGGACGCGGCTGGCGTTTATCTATAAGGACCTGGTTCCATTCGACGACCTGATCCCGTCTCTGGCCCCGCTGCTCACGCAGTTCAAGAACGACCGATACAACGGCGAGTCGTTCGGCGATTTTTGCCAGCGACTGGGCAAAGAGGCGGTCGTCGAGGTGGGCGATCGCGCTGCCGCTCAATCGAACGCATGAGTTCAAAAGTCTCCACGGCCAAACCAGCCTCCCCGCGGCAGAGTCGCACCTGGGACTCGCTGTTGGAGGCGCTTCGCCGCGACCGGGCCCAGATTGCTCAAGGGGGCGGACCAAAAGCGATCGAACGCCAGCACGAAAAGGGCCGGCTGACTGCGCGCGAGCGGATTGCCCGCCTGATCGACGCCGACAGCACGTTCTTCGAGTTCGGCCGGTTCTCGGCCTGGGGCATGTACGGCGATTGGGGCCCGGCGCCCGCGGCCAGCGTGATTTGCGGTGTCGGCATCGTCGCTGGGCGGCGGTTTATGCTCGTCGTCAATGATGCGACGGTGAAGGCCGGCTCATTTTTCCCGATGACCGTCAAGAAGGTGCTGCGGGCGCAGCGGATCGCGCTCGTCAACCGGCTGCCGTTGATCTACCTCGTCGATTCGGCCGGCGTGATGCTGCCGCTGCAGGAAGACGTCTTCCCCGACGAGGACGATTTCGGCCGCATCTTCCGCAATAACGCCGTCCTGTCCGCCCTCGGGGTGCCGCAACTGTCCGCCATCATGGGCAACTGCGTGGCCGGCGGGGGCTACCTCCCCGTGCTGTGTGACAAGCTGATTATGACGGAGGGCTCGGGGCTTTATCTCGCCGGTCCGGCGCTCGTAAAAAGCGCGATTGGGCAGGATGTCGGACACGAAGAGCTGGGCGGCGCAAAAATGCACGCTGAGATCAGCGGCACCATCGAGTTCCGCGAGCCTGACGACGATGCCGCCCTGGGTCGCGTGCGAGCGCTGGCCGCGATGCTGCCGACTGATCCGAAGGGCGCGCAGTTTCGCCGCGGTGCCGCCGTCCCACCCACCCGTTCTCCCGAGGACATCTATCAGATCGTGCCGGCCGAGCGGCAAGAACCGTACGAAGCGCGAGACATGCTTGCCTGCGTCGTGGACGCCGACAGTTTTCAGGAATACAAGGCCGACTACGGGCGGACGGTGATCTGCGGTTACGCGCGGATCGGTGGCTTCGACGTCGGCGTCCTTGTCAATCAGCATCACCCGGAAAAGACGCGCCGCGAGGGACTGCAATACGGCGGCGTGATCTATCACGACAGCGCGGACAAAATGGCCCGCTTCATCATGGATTGCAACCAGACCTGGGCACCCCTGGTCTTCCTGCAGGACGTCTCGGGTTTCATGGTGGGCCGCGATTCCGAGCAGTCGGGCATCATTCGTGCCGGGGCCAAAGTCGTCAACGCGATCTCCAACAGCCGCGTGCCAAAGCTCACCGTGATCTTGGGCGGCAGTTACGGCGCGGGCAACTACGCGATGTGCGGCAAGGCCTTCGATCCGCGGTTCATCTTCGCCTGGCCGACTGCCGAGTACGCCGTCATGGGATCTTCCCAGGCCGCGTCGACGTTATTGGACGTGAACATTGCCGCGATGAAGCGACGGGGTCATGCCGTCGACGCCGCCGAACTGGCAGAGATCCGCAGCAAAGTCACCGAGGCCTACGACGCGTGCCTCGACCCGCGTTACTCAGCCGCCCGTGGCTGGGTCGACGAGATCATCGAGCCGGCGAAGACCCGCGACACGCTCATCGAAGCGCTCGAAGTCGCCACCCGCCACGCCGAGGATGAGCCGTTCCGCACGGGAGTGCTGCAGGTCTGATCGACCGCTACTCCTTCGCGACCGGGCGCTCCTTTTCGGTCTTGGCGTCGGCCCCGAAGGCCGCACGGAACGCGTCAACATTGGCCGTCACGGTCTTCTCCGGTCCTGTCAGGCGCAGGAAATAGGGGCCTTCTTTGGTGATCAGGACCACGCTGAGCGCTCGGGAGTTCGGAGACTCTTGCGTCTGCTGCCGAATCATTGGGCCGACCGGTTTCTTCCATGACCCGCTGAGATCGACGAAAACATACTCCCCTTGCGGCGACTTGCCCGAAGTGACCTTGACCTTGCGACCGGTGGGCAAGAAGGACCCGATCCAGCGCTCGACGTTCGCATCGACACCGCCTCCACCCCCTTCGAAGTAGTAAACGACGAAGTCGGTTTCGTCCTTGTCGCCAGGAACGTCGGGCACCTTCATTTGGGCCTTGCGAAACTGGCTGTGCACCGGCTGTTTTTCCCATGTTTCTGGAACCGTGAGATCCAGGTCGCCGGCTTTGATTTTCTTGGTCGCGGGAGCGTCGGCGGCACTCGCTTGCGAACCAGAAGCCGCCAGGAGCGCAGCGAGGCAAAATCCGGCGGCCAGCGAAAGTCGGGAAAGAATGGGCATCGATGTGCTCCTCGTCCGAGAGGTCAATCGGGGTCGGCGATCACGGAACGCATGCATTTTCAAACATCGAACCGCTGATTGCAAACGCGGCCGTATGCCTTGCTTACTTTCGCGCAAGCAGCTTTTTGAATTCCTTGAACGGCCGGGTGTTGGCGACGTCTTTCTTTTCCAGCCCCGCCCGGCGCGCCTGATAGACGCCGTATTGCAAGAGGTCGAGGCCCGTCACGCTGTGGCTGTCGGTGCTGATGACGATGGGTATGCCCAGATCGCGGGCCGCCGCCGCATGGACGTCGTCGAGATCGAGCCGGTTCGGGTGGGCGTTGATCTCCATCATCACACCGTGGTCGGCGGCGGCTTTCAGGATCTCGTCAAAGGCGACGTCGGCTCCGGCCCGCTTGCCGACCAGCCGCCCCGTTGGATGCCCGATGCAATCGACGTTCGGATTGGTGATGGCGGCCAGGAGCCGCTTGGTGATCTGCTCGCGCGGCTGCTTGAGACCATAGTGCAGCACGGCCAGCACCCAGTCGGCCTCACTGAGCACTTCGTCGTCGAGGTCGAGCGTCGCGTCTTCGAGGATGTCACATTCAATTCCGCAAAGCACCTCGATCCCCATGACCTTTGCGCGGATCTTGGCGATCTCCTTCCAGTGTGCGCGTAAGCGCGTGGCATCGAGGCCGTTGGCCATCGAGACGCGCTTCGAGTGATCCGTAATGGCGATGTATTCGCGGCCACGTTCTTTGGCGGCCTCGATCATTTCGAGAATCGACGCAGTGCCGTCTGTGACGGTCGTATGCATATGCAGGTCGCCGCGGATGTCTTTTACTTCGATCAGCTTCGGCATTGTGCCCGACAATGCCTTCTCAATCTCGCCCCGATTTTCCCGCAGCTCGGGCGGAATCCAGGGCAGATCGACCGCGCGATAGACCTCTTCTTCAGTTCGACCGGCGACCAGGTCGTCGCCACGAAACACTCCGTATTCGTTGATCTTCAGCCCGCGGTCCTGCCCCCGGCGGCGGATCACGATGTTGTGTTCCTTTGAACCGGTGAAATATTGCATGGCCGCCCCATAGGACTCGTCGGGCACCACGCGCAGATCCATCTCGATTCCCGACCGCAGACGCACGCGTTGCTTGGTGTCGCCACGGGCCAGGACTCGATCGACAAGAGGATGTGCGGCCAGTCGATCCATCGCCTCGCCTGAGTCTTTCGCCGTCGCGAGGACGTCCAAGTCGCCGACGGTTTCCTTGAGGCGTCGGCAACTGCCGGCCAGGGTCGCCTGCGTCACCGATTTAACCTTGAGCAAATCGGCGACAATCGTGTCGGCCTCGGGCTTGACCTCACCCAGAAGGAATCGCTTGCCCGTCTGGGCCGCCTGGTCGATGCCGGCGAGAATCGAATCCTGCGTCTTTTTGCCAAACCCTTTGAGCTTGGCGATATCCCCCTGCTGGGCCGCCGTTCGCAGGTCGTCGAGCGACTGGATCGAGAGCTCTTTAAACAGGGTGGCCACTTTCTTCGGGCCGAGGCCGCCGATTCGCAGCATCTCGACGACGCCGATAGGCACCTCCTTCCGGGCTTCCTCGAGTTGCGGAAACGTTCCAGTCTTGAGGATCACTTCAATCTTGCTCGCCAGATCCTTGCCGACGCCGGGCAAATCGTGGAGCTTCCGCTCGGGATCGGCAGCGATGTCAGCCAGCGATTCCGCGAGATCGCCCAGCGTGCGTGCCGCATTGCGATACGCGCGGACGCGAAAAGGATTGGCATCTTGGATCTCGAGGATGTCCGCATAGTCGTCGAACATTCGTGCAACTTCGGCGTTTTGCATGGTGCGGATCCTGCGAGCGGCGGGGGTAAGGCCGCCGGTTCCGAATCTGCGGCGGGTGCCATCAGTGTACCGAAGCACCCACCAGCTTATCCGCTGTGGCGGAGCGGCTCTCCGGGCGCAGCACTCGATTCGAGAACCGCGGCAAGGATGCGGTCTGGCGCAATCTCGTCGAGCCCCAGCGATCGCTTGAACTCCCGATATGCGGCCAGTGCGGCCTCGTCGGCTGGGCGCGTTTCGCGCCGCCGGACGGCGCGCAGCAGGAGGTTCTTCGCCGTGTGCTCGAGTTCGATGAATTCGAGCACTTGCGTCTTGTACCCACAGGCCTCGAGCGCCTGGGCCCGCAGGGCGTCGGTGGCGAGGCTCGCAAACTGCTCGTGCAGGATTCCCTGGCGATGGAGCGGCTCCAGCTGCGGGGTATGAATCTTCTTCGCCAGCTCGTGCTGACAGCAGGGAACAGCCAGGATCACTGCCGCTTGCCAGACGACGGCCCGCGCAAGCGCGTCGTCGGTCGCCGTATCGCACGCGTGAAGCGAAACGGCCAAATCGATCGTGCCCCCGAGCGGCTCGTCGCCGATTTCGCCGACGCGGAATTCGAGCCCCGGGCAGTCGAGTTTTTCGGCAACCCGGCGGCAGTCAGCAACCACGTCGGCCAGTCGATCGAGCCCAAGAATGTGGACAGTTCGCTTGTGAATGCGCGTCAGCAGGTGATAGAGCGCGAACGTGAGGTAACTTTTCCCGCTGCCGAAGTCGACAACGCGCAGGTCGCCGCTTGCGGGCAAATTCGGGATGACGTCGTCGACAAGCTCCAAAAACCGATTGATCTGCCGGAACTTGGCCTGCTTCGACGCTTTGACTTTCCCGGCGGGAGTCATCACGCCGATCTCAACGAGGAACGGCGTCGGCTCGTTGTCCGGCAGAAAGTACGACTTCTTGCGATTGTGGTCGAGCGCGACCGGAGCCCGCCTCGGCCGGCCACGACGCACCCGCAGTCGTCCATCCGCGCCCACCGAGACGTCGAAATCCGCCTCGACCGTGAATACATGTGCTTGGCCATACGAATGGCCTAAAAACTGTCGGATCCGCTGGCTGGTCGCTTCACCGGAAAGATTTTCGTGCGTCTCGCGGCCGTTGTTCCGCGAAGCCCATTGAAAGACGCGGGCTCCTTTGACCATCGTCGGCCGCACGACGACTCGCTCGGGCGATTCGTTGTCGCGTCGCTGGCTCAGCGTTGTCCCCAGATACGAGCCGTCTGCGAGCGCCGCATCAAGCCGGTGCCAGAAGTCGGGCTCGCTGTCGCTCGTCATCGCAGGACCGTCTCGAGGACCTCGCTCGCTAGCGCGGTCATCTGCTCGTTGAACGCCGCACGATCGCCGAGCGGCTTGAGACGCAGCGTCAGGTTGTTCGGCCGCACGAGGGCCCAGCCGGAAAATGTCCGACGGACGGATTTGATCGACCGCCGCGCGAAGAAGAAGGCTCCGGGATCGTCCATCAACAATCGTGGAATCTGATCGCCGTCCTCGGGGCCCAACCGCGGCGACGGTTGAACGAATACTTCCACCCGCATGTGCGGGCGCTCGAAATTCCAGGCGCCGCGGAGCGTGCCCAGGCGCAAGATTCTCATGGGTATTCGCGTCAATGCCCGCACGAGCGACCCCGGCGAAAGAACAGTCGGAACGAGGCGAACCCGCTCGACCGACTCGGGGAGAAAGAACAGTCCGCCTGTCGTTGCGTACAGCACGCCTCGATACGGCAGGACCGTCCGCGAAATCCGCACGGGACCGATCACCGATGTCAGCGGTCCAATTGTCGCCGCGAGATCTTCCAGCGTCGGGTCGGCCGCGCGCAGATCGATCGGATAATCGCACTGCGGGCACTGCTCGGCGATTGGCTCGACCCAAGACAAGCATTGCTGGCACAAGACGAGCGCCATAGCATTGTCTCTTCTAACCGCCCTTCTTAAGCATGGCAACGCCGAGTTTTGCGGGGAGCACCGTGGATAAAAAGCAGAAAAAACAGCTTGATGCCGCCAAGACGCGGATGCAGAAATTGCGCCAACTTCTGGCAGGAGCGAAAGATCAGCCCGACGACCCGCAGGAGATCACCCGTCTGAAGCGGGAAATTGCCGAAGTCGAGGCCCAGATTCACAAGCTGCACGAATCTTAAGCGCGTGCTCGGGAACCGGATCGGTGCCGGATCACTTTCCGCCGACGATTATCGTCGTCCATCCCCGCGAAAAACGTTCGAAGTGCACGGTCGAGCCGCTCCGCGACCGAGAGGGGTTTGTCTTCTGGACCTTTCCCGATCGCGGTAAAGAATCTCTCGGCGGCTACGTGCGGCTGGGCATGGAGGGGCCCGTACTAACCGCCGCCGACGCGGACTGCGGCCTGCTCGTGCTCGACGGCACTTGGCGACTCGCGCGCCGCATGGACAAATTCTTTCACAACGTGCCGCCGCGAAGCTTGCCCCCGATTCAGACGGCCTATCCACGGCTTTCCCGCATCACGCCCGACCCCATCGGCGGCCTGGCGACAATCGAAGCAATCTATGCCGCGTATCGCCTGATCGGCAGGCCGTGCGACGGACTGTTGGATCACCACCATTGGGCTGGCGAGTTTCTCCGCCGCAACGCCTGGCTGCCATCCGGCGCGAACTCAGTAAATTAACCGGCTGAAGGGAACTCGCCCAGCGCGTACTTTGTCATTACCGCTGCGTCGCTGGTCGGCCCCATCCAACGGCCGCTAAAATGCGCTGCGACGCACGAGTCAATGATAAATCTCGGTTTAGCGTCGCAGTAAGATAAGAAATGAGAGTTGAGAGGACCTGACTCAGGATGTCGAATGAGCTTTGGACGGCGGTCGACCAGTACCTCACCGATGTTCTGATTGAGCCCGATGCGGCCCTCGATGCCGCGCTCGAAGCGAGCAACGCGGCCGGCCTCCCGGCGATTAACGTCACGCCAAACCAGGGAAAGATGCTCTTCATTCTGGCCCGCATGCTCGGGGCCAAAAACATCCTGGAGTTGGGCACCCTCGGTGGATACAGCACGATCTGGATGGCGCGGGCGCTGCTGCCCGGCGGACGATTGATCACGCTGGAGGCGGATCCCAAACACGCCGAGGTCGCTCGCGCAAATATCGCCCGTGCCGGGCTTTCCAACGTGGTCGACCTGCGAGTGGGACTGGCCCTCGATCTTTTGCCCGGCGTGGCGGCGGACATGCGGGCCCCATTCGATCTCGTCTTCATCGACGCCGACAAGCCGAACAATCCCGAATACTTCGCCCGGTCGCTCGAGCTGACCCGCGTCGGAAGCTTGATCATCGTCGACAACGTGATTCGCAACGGGGCGGTCACCGACGAGCACAACACCGACCCCAGCGTCCAGGGCGTCCGCCGAATGAACGAGATGCTTCGCAGCGAGCCAAGAGTAACGGCCACAGCCCTGCAGACTGTCGGCAGCAAAGGCTACGACGGCTTTGCGATGGCACTCGTCACCTCCGACCCGAAGAAGCCTCCTCGATGACCCCTTCGGTGTTGAGTGCTCTCCGGGATTGGCTGACTGCGCAGGGGGTGATTTTTCGCGAAGTGCACCACGAGCCAACGTTGACTTCCGAACAGTCGGCCCAAGCACGTGGAGAGGAGCTGCGCGTCGGCGGCAAGGCCCTGTTGATGAAGGGGGACGACGACCAGTTCCGGCTCTTCGTGCTTCCGGCCAATCGCAAGGTCGATTCGGCCGCCTTGAGGCAAAAGTTCCGCTTCAAGCGCCTTCGTTTTGCCACTGCGGAGGAACTGAAAGCGGCGACGGGCCTAGTCCCCGGCTCCGTGCCGCCGTTCGGCCGCCCGATCCTTCCGTTCGATCTCTATGTCGATGAAGCGATTCGCGCGAACGATCGAATCGCGTTCAACGCAGGTTCGCTGACCGATTCGATGATCGTACCGATGGCAGACTATCTCCGCATCGCTTCGCCGACCGATTACTTTGCGTTCTCGCAGGAGCCGTAGCAGAATCGATCCCCAACTTCGTTGATTGCGGATTTCGAGATGCCTGTCGTCTCTTGCCAAAAGTGTTGCCAGGGCTTCGAGCCCGACCCGATCACTCGGGGCCACTGGGTCTGCCCGCATTGCGGGAAAAAAAACGCCAATCTGCGCCGGCATTACCGCGCAATCGCCGATCTGTGCGTGATTGGGCTGATCCTGTCGTGCGCCGGATTCTTTTTCGCCCGCGGACAGTTTGAGTTCAATTTGGCCTCGGTGTTGCTTGGGCCGTACTGTCTGCTGCTCCTGACGACGATCATCGCGATTTACCGGTCGCAGGCCCCGTGGGCAAGTGCGACGATCTGGTGCCTTGTTTGGGCCGTCTTCATTGTTGCCTTTTCGTTCAACGTCGCTCTTCAGCTAGCCAGGGGCCGTATCTCTGTCGTCGCGCTGTGCATTTATGCGCTACTTTTTCCTTACTTCTTTTGGCTTCAGTGGCGGGCGAGTCGCGCGGTCGCCTCTGGCCCTTTGCCGCTTGAGCCCTGACGGAGAAAATGCGTCCACGGAGGTGGCCCAACGATATCGCGAGCCGGGCAAGCCGGTCTTGTTGCGGGACGGCGGCGGGTCTATCCTTCAGAGAGGAGGCCAATGATGGGAATCGGTCGGCGACAGTTTCTTGCGGAGGCAGCGGGACTGTTCACCTTGGCGGCGGGACGAAGCGCCTTGGGCTCGCCCGTCTCGCTCAAGGATCCCAAGGTCAACGAGTCGGTAAAACGGGGCCTCGACTTCCTTGCCCGCGAGCAGCGCCGTCAGGGCTACTGGGAAGCGACCGGCGGCCAGTATCGAGTCGCGATGACGTCGCTGGCTGGCAACGCGCTTGCCTGCGAGGGCTCGACGACGACGCGCGGCAAGTACGCCGAGAACATCAAGCTGGCCGTCGATTACCTGATCGAGCTCTCCAACCCCGACACCGGATTGATTGGCTACAGCCGCGACTACCACTACACGTACGGTCACGGCTTCGCGATGCTCTTCCTCTCACAGATTTTCGGCGAAGAGGAGGATCTGCAGCGGCGCCAGGACCTGCGGCGCGTGCTCACGAAGGCGGTCGACTTCAGCGTCGGGGCCCAGACGCCGGCAGGCGGCTGGGGATACGTCTCGCACAAGGATCAACCGGATTTTGACGAAGGCTCGACCTGCGTCACGCAGGTGCAGGGGCTGCGCGCCTGCCGCAACGCGGGCATCCCCGTGCCGCAGCAGTCGATCAAGGCAGCAGTCGAGTACATCAAGCGCTGCACAGCCTCCGACGGCGGCGTGCAGTACAGCATTCGCGGCGGCGGCACGCGCCCGGCCATCACGGCAGCCGCGATCGCCAGCCTGTTCAACGCCGGCGAATACGACAACGAGTACGTCAAAAAGCTGCTCGACTACTGTGAAAAGAACGTCTGGCCCGGCAGCTCGGCAACCCGCTACTTCGGCCACTGGCACTACACGCACTACTACTACGCGCAGGTGATCTACCGCCTGGGTGACGAGAAGTGGAAGAAGTACTTCGACTGGGTGAGCAAAGAGATCGTCTTCAAGCAGTCGCCGTCAGGAGCCTGGAAGGAAGGTCCTTACGGCCCCGTCTACCCCACGTCGATTAATCTGACGATCCTGCAGCTCGACAACGGGTTCTTGCCGATCTACCAGCGATAGTCGCCGATAGCGTAACAGCCTTGGCGAGCGTGGGGCGTAAGCCCCACGGTGCTTGATTTGCCTTTCCGCAGCGCGGTTCACAGCGTTCGCATCAAAAGTCGAAGCACCAGCCGGCTTACGCCGGCCGCTCGCCGGGTCTGAGCCGCGTTCACCCGCTAGGGGACTTGCGTGCGTGCAGCCAGTCGGTGTGGAACGTCCCCGGCTTATCGACTCGTTGATAGGTGTGCGCGCCGAAGTAATCGCGCTGGGCCTGAAGGAGATTGGCCGGAAGCCGGTCACAGCGATAAGCATCGTAATAGCTCAGCGCGGACGTAAAACCGGGGACCGGTAGCCCCAATTCGACGGCCGTCGAGACGACGCGGCGCCAGCTCGGCTGGGCATCCGTGATCGCCTGGCGGAAGAAGTCATCCAAAAGCAGGTTTTCGAGTCCTGGCACTTTGTCGAACGCCTTTTTGATGTCCTCCAAGAACCGGGCGCGGATGATGCAGCCGCCACGCCACAAGAGCGCGATCTGCCCGTTGTTCAACTTCCAGCCCAGTTCGCGAGCCGCCGCGTCGAGTTGCACGAAGCCCTGCGCGTAGCTGGAAATCTTCGAGACGTAGAGTCCCCGCCGCACGTCTTCGATGAATGCCTGCTTGTCGCCGCGAAATGCGCCTTGCGGCCCGCCAAGCACCTTCGAGGCGCGGACGCGGGGTTCTTTTTGTGCCGACAGGCAACGGGCGAAAACCGCCTCGGTGACCAGAGTGGTCGGCACGCCCAGGTCGAGCGCGTGCTGGCTCATCCACTTGCCGGTCCCCTTCTGCTGGGCCGTGTCGAGCACTTTATCGACGAGCGCGTCGTCGGTATCGGGTTCTCTCACGCTGAAGATGTCGCGCGTAATCTCGATCAGGTAGCTCTCTAGCTCTGTTCCGTTCCAGGCGTCGAAGACTTCGTAGAGCTGCTCGTTGCTGAGCGCTATCGCGTGCTTGAGCAGAAAATACGCCTCGCAGATCAGCTGCATGTCACCATATTCGATGCCGTTGTGGATCATCTTGACGTAATGGCCGGAGCCACCCTCGCCGATCCATTCACAACACGGAATGTCGCCTTTCGGCCCCACCTTCGCAGCGATCGCCTGCAGGATCGGCTTGACATGCGGCCATGCGGCGCTCGCTCCGCCGGGCATGATGCTCGGCCCCTTGAGGGCCCCCTCTTCGCCGCCGGAGACACCGGTACCGACGTAGAGCAAGCCCTTGGCCCCTGCCTCTTTCACGCGGCGCTCGGTGTCGGCGAAATGCGTGTTGCCCCC
>Ga0187782_10002151_pt1 | contig 14466 bp, 9 predicted proteins | sample 0715_SJ02_MP15_2_FD_132454 | JGI IMG/M metagenome (GOLD analysis project Ga0187782, IMG submission 132454) | Tropical peat soil microbial communities from peatlands in Department of Meta, Colombia - 0715_SJ02_MP15_20_MG | ecosystem: Environmental > Terrestrial > Soil > Wetlands > Peat | place...
CCGAGTCCCACCTGGTACAGCAGCGGAAACAGGAACGGGATGCCACCAATACCGATGCGGGTGAAAAAACTTCCGGATACGGCCGCGCGGAAAGTGCGGGTGCGGAACAACACGAGCTGCAGCAGCGGGTAGGGGGCCCGGGCGGCGTGCAGACCGTAGCCCGCCAGCAGCAGCGCCGACAGTGCCAACAGCGCGAGTATGGCCGCTGTACCCAGGCGGTGCTCGCCGAACACCTCGAGCACGTACGAGAGCAGCGCAATCCCTGAGCTGAAGAGCAGCAGCCCGGCCAGATCGAGCGGCGGCGGGTCGACCTGGCGGTAGTCCGGCAGATGGCGCTGCACGAGATAGAGTCCGACGAGCCCGATCGGCACGTTGAGAAAGAAAATGACGCTCCAGTGGAAGTAATCGGTGATCAGGCCGCCGGCGATCGGCCCCAGCATCGGACCGATGAGGGCGGGAACCGCGACGAAGCTCATGGCGCGCACCAGCTGCGATTTCGGCAGCGCGCGCACCAGGGTGAGCCGGCCGACGGGCACCATCATCGCCCCGCCGCAGCCCTGCAGGATGCGAAACGCGACCAGCAGATGGATGTTGCGCGCCAGGCCGCACAGCAGTGAGCCGAGTGCGAACAAGCCGATGGCGCCGGCAAACACGCGCCGCGTACCGAAGCGGTTGGCCATCCAGCCGCTCACCGGAATGAAGACCGCGAGACTCAGCGTATAGCTCGCGAGCACCGACTTCATGGAAAGCGGTGCCGCCTCGAGCGCCCGTGCGATGCTCGGCACCGCCGTGTTGAGAATCGTCGTGTCGAGCGACTGCATGAAGAATGCCACGGCGACCAGCCAGGGCAGGAGCGGGCTCGGGTCCTCCTGCGCTGGCGGCTCGGGCGCGGCGATGCTCATGCGCAGGGATGTTGACGCTCGCCGGCGCGGGCGGCAACCGACTGGCGCGCGCGCGTCATGGCGCGTGCGGCGAGTCGGCGGCGGGGCAGCGCGTGGCGGGCTCTCAAGCCCGCTTAAGACCGCAGCGCGTCGTGTCGTTCGAGACGCGCCATGATGCGGCGGTAAGCCACGGCGGCGAGCGTGGCGGCCGCGGCGGCGGCGAGCACGAGCAGCAGCAGCAGCACGAAGAGGTGATTGACGACCTGGTTGAGCCGGCCGGCCGCGTCCTGGGTGAGCGTGCGCACGACGGGCAGCGCCGCATCGGCACTCTTGGTGAGTGCGTCGATCTCGCGCGCAGTCTCGGTCGCCTGGCGCAGCATCTCGGTGTAGTTGCGGATGTCGAAAGGCGGTCCCTGCTGCTTCGGCGGCGCTGCTCCAGGTGTCGGTGCGAATTGGCTGGTGATCTGGTGCGCCGAGTCGAGCGCGCCGCGCAAGGCATTCGCGGTGGCGGTGCCGGCGTCGAGCGTACCGTGCAGCTCTCGCGCCAGCGCGCCGATGTTGTCACTTTGCACGGTGAGCGTCTGCTGCAGGTCCGCGACCAAGGCCGCGCGCTCCCGGTCAAGAACGTCGGGGAGCGTGCGCGCCATGCGCTCGGAGGCGCTGCCGATGAGCGAGACGCGATCGATCGAGCCGAGCAGCTGCCGGGTTTCGGGCATCACCGCCAGCTGGTAGGTCAGCCGTTCGACCTGCATGTCGAGCAGCGTGGGCATGCGCTGCACGTAGTAAATGGCCCGCTCGGCAAGCTCGCGGGTCTGGGTGATCTCCTGCACCGCCGGATCGAGACCGGCCATCGGATCGAGGCCCAGCATCGAGAAGAGATTGCCGGGGGTGCTTTCTTCTCCGGCGCGCGGAGCACCCACACTCTTGGCGAAGTCACGGAAATGAATGGTCGCGACCGCGCGCACGTTGGGATGCGCAGCGCGCCATTGCGTGATGATTTCGCGCAGGCGTTGCGTCTGCTCAGGGGTCACCATCCCGGTGAGCAGCTGCCATGATTCGGACTCGAGATCGCGGTAGGTCTGTTGCACGGGCAGCGCGCGCGCACCGTACGTCTCACCCACCCAGGCGTCATCGAGCACCATGCGGCTCAGCGTGGCCAGCACTATCATGTCGAGCGCATTGCTGACCGGGTTCGGACCGCTGGCAACGACGTAAGCTGAGTCTGCCTGCTGCACCTTCCAGTTCTGCACGCTGAGACGCTCTGCGGGGGTGATGTTGGTCAGCTGGAAGTGGTTCAGCACTTCGGTGGTGCGACCCACGTACTCGTCGGCGAAGCGCATGACTTTCAGCTGCAGCTCGCGACGCTGTTGGGCACGCTCCGCCGCCTCGCGGGTCTTGGGGTTGAGCCTGTTGATCGTGGAACACCCCGAGAGCACACACGCCACGCTGAGAATCACGCCACAGGCAAGCAAACGTGCGGTCATAGCGAGCTCGCTCACGGCCCCCGACTGAAAGCGTCGCGTTGCCGGTAGCTTAGCGGAATTCCCCGGGGGAGCGCGACGCACGCGGGCACGGGCTGGGCGCCGCCGCCCGGTGCTGCAGCCGCGCCGTCCGACCTTTTTTCTTGCGCGGCCCCGAGCGCTGCTCGCGGTGCTCAGCGCTGCACTCCTGTCGCTGCCCGCTCCCGATGCGTGAAATAGAGATACGCGAACACGGTGAGGAGGTTTACCAACACTGCAATGGTGTTCCAGACGATCACGGGTCGCGAAGCAATCAACAAGCCGTACTCGACCCAGATGATCTGAAAAAGACCGGTGATCGCCGCCATCCTCGGCTTCATGCCCGCGCTCGAGCGGCGCCCGAGCATGCCGAGGAGATCCGGCAACCCGGCGAAGGTGGTCCCAAAGCCTGCCACCAACCCGAATACCTCCGAGCGGTGCAGACGCGGGACCAACAGGCTCTGCGTGTCGCGGGGCATGAATGCCTCGCAGCCATAGAGCACCAGTGTGCTCAGGAGAACGAGCGACATCGTCACCCGGATCGATTTTCCCATACCGGTCTCCGCAGTATTCACATTGCAACCCCCGGCCCTCGAGCGCCATGGCATTCAACGCCCGGATCACTGCCACACGCGACCGCGTCCTGCTCCCCGCTGCGCAGCATCAGAGCCCGGAACGATGATCGTGGAAAACGCCTATGCACGGCTCAGTGCGGCAAGCGCGACAATGAATAATGAGATTCATGTTAGCGCGCGACGTCAGTGAAGCTGTCGCACAACGAGCTGAGGCGTCAGCTTGAGCAGCATGCCTACAGGATCGTCTCGCCAAGGAGTTGGGAGGCAGGTTAACCAGCACGTTTCTGCGCGACGGCGGCGGCAGGCGCCCCGTCTACGGTGGCACCCGGATGACGCGCGAGCAGGTTGGCGGATAATCGTCTTTGCGCCTATAGCGCAGGCCCTTCCGTTGAGGCACAGCCATTCGCCGGTGGATCGATAAGGACTTTGTTCGAACGCGCGCGGGCATCGTCCTGCTCGTGCTCACCGCTGTCGTCTTGCTGTGGACTTTATTCGCCGCACTGCGCCCGCTCCCCGGGCGGGATCTCGTGATGGCCACCGGCGCTCCCGGGAGTGCCTACGCACGAGTAGCGGAGCAATACCGTGAAGTCCTTGCCCAGGACGGGATACGCCTGCGCCTGGCTCCGACACAGGGGGCTGTGGACAACGTCAGACTGTTGACGGACCCCAACTCTGGCGTCGGGGTAGGCTTCATTCAGGCGGGCGTGATTGCGCATAGCGACACACGGCATCTTGTCTCGCTCGGGACCGTCTTCTACGAAGAGATGTGGGTATTCTGCCGCTGCCCCGAGGGAACCGTGCCACTCAGGCACTGGGACGGGTGGCGCGTGTCCATCGGGCCCGAGGGCAGCGCCAGCCATCCGCTGGCGCTGAGGCTGCTTTCACTGAATGGCGTCGATCCCGGCAGCCTGCGGTTGTTTGCCTATCCTCCAGAGGCAGCGGCGCAGGCGCTGCTCGCGAGGCAGCTGGACGCGGCGTTGATCCTCACGGGCTGGGAGTCCCCGGTGGTGCAGAGTCTGGCACGTGCGCCGGGGATAACGCTGCTCGGCTTCCCGCGCGCGGATGCCTACGCTGCCCTGGATCCGGACTTCAGCAAGGTGGTGTTGCCCATGGGGGTCGCGGACCTTGCGGCGAATCGTCCGCCCGCAGACACGCCGCTCATCGCCTCGAAGGCGAGTCTCGTGGTGCGCAAGGACGTGCACCGGGCCTTGCAGTTTCTGCTAGTGCGCGCCGCGATGGAGGTGCACGGCCGTCCCGGCATGTTCCAGCGCGCGGGGGAATTTCCGGCGGCGGAGGAGATCGATGTGCCGCTGTCCAAGGAAGCGCGCGATCTGTACCGCTCGGGACCAACCCTGTTGCAGCGGACGCTGCCGTTCTGGCTTGCCGAGCTCGTGCAACGGCTGCTGATTCTCATCGTGCCGATTGCCGGCATCATCTATCCCCTGTGGTCGCTCGTTCCGCGGATCTACCACTGGTTCATGCGCCGCCACCTGGATCCCATGTTTCGCGAACTCAGGCTGCTGGAGCACGAGATGCGCGTGTCGCCTCCAGGAGCGCATACCGAGCTCGTCCATCGTCTTGATCAGCTGGAGCGGCGCGCACGCGAGTTGCCGATGCCCGGTTTCCTGGTCGAGAGCACCTATAACCTTTGGGCCAGCATTCAGGACCTGCGCGAGCGCGTGCAGCCTGACGGGAGCGAACCGGCTCGGGAATCACCGCCCGGGCGCGTCTCTGCCCGCGGTAGTTGAGGCACGGCGTGGTTACTGCTGCCGGTCGTAGACCAGCGTTGCGGTGGTCGTCTCACCGCTCGTATTGGTGGTCTTGGTCACCAGCGTGAGTGTCTTACCGTCCTTGGAAACCGTCCTCGTCGTGCTGCCGACGACCTTGCCGGCGAGCTTCTGCGTCGACTCGGCCGTGTGGCTGTCGACGCGCTTCACACTCAGGGTGTCGTAATCGGGCGAGCCGGTAATGGGATAGTCCTTGCCATCGTACTTGTAGGTCGTCTGCACCGAAATTTCCTTGCCATCGGCGCTGACGCGCGTGTAGCTGAGGGTGAGGGCACCGCCCTTCGCGGTGTAGGTGCGCGTCTCACTGCGCGGCAGCGTCGCGGAGGTGGACTTCGCGGTATTGAGCTTCCAGGTGCCTACCGCAGGGTCCGGTGCCGCTCCCCTGGCGAGCAGGGCGGATGAGGATACCAGCAGCACGCCCAGGGCCAGGGCGCCGAGCACTGATTTCATGATTGCCTCCCCTAGGTATTTGTTTCGAGACCAACGGTCCGCCAGCGGTCAGCGCCGGCAGCGATCGGACCCGGTCGTTTTGCGCGCCGAATCTGCCCCGCAGGCGCAGGCTTGTCAAACGAAGCTCCAAGGGCTCCTCGCCTGAACCGTCCTTCCCCCGCCAGACACCTACGCACGTACCTCCCCCATGTCCGGCGGACGGAGTTTGTGCGATGGGCCCGCGCAGCAGACAGGATCGGAAAGGCGCACACGCCAGGCACTGGTTGGGAGCGCTCGCAGCGCTCATGGCGCTGTCGACGGCAGCGCCTGCCTGGTCGGTGCCCGCGTTCGCCCGGGAGACCGGACTGCCGTGCGCGATGTGCCACACGCTCGCCTTCGGCCCGGCGCTCACGGCCTACGGACGCAATTTCAAGCTGCACGCCTATGCGCTCGGTACGCAGAAGACCATCCCGCTGTCGGCCGACCTGGTTGCCTCCTTCACGCATACGCAGGCGGATCAGCCGGCCACGCCGCACTACTCGACCAATGACAATTTCGCTCTCGATAACATCGACGGCTATCTCGCCGGGCGCATCGCCGATCACTTTGGAGGGTTTGCGCAGGTAACTTACGACGGTATCGCGCGGCACACGTCGTGGGGGGTTCTCGACGCCCGCTACGCGCAGGACTTCACGTTCGGCGGAAAGGACACGCTGCTGGGGGTGTCGATCAACAATTTCCCGACGGTGCAGGATGTGTGGAATTCCACCTACGCGTGGCAGTTCCCGTTCCCCTACCCGCGTCTCGCCAACGGGCCGGCGGCGGCGCCGCAGATCAATGGCTTCTACGCGCTGCAGACGCTCGGCGTCACCGCCAATGCGCTCATCGACAATCTCGTGTATCTCGAGGCGGGCGGCTATCGCAAGCTCTCCGACAAGATCCAGGAGGATCTCGGGGTATCAAGTCCCGCCTCGGAGCATGGCATCGACGGCACCGCTCCCTACTGGCGGGTCGCGCTGCAGCGGACCGACGGCCCGCACTACGCCTCGGTCGGCCTGATCGGGTTTGCCCCGCACGCGCAATCTCCGGCGGAGCAGAACGTCGGCACGGATAACTACACCGACACCGGTGTCGATGCGACCTACCAGTTTTCCAACGGCGGTGTGCATACCTTCAACGCGTACCTGAGTTATATCCACGAAGATCAGCGGTTGTTCGGCACCACCGCCCTCGGGGGGTCCGACACCATCGACAATCACCTCGACCAGCTGAACATCAGCGGCCAGTACGCTTACCAGCAGACCTATTCGATCACGCTCGCGTACTTCGACGTCTCCGGCAACACCAATCACGCGCTGTACGCCCCGGGGGCCTGGTTCGGCAGCGCGAGCGGCAGCCCCGACAGTCGTGGCTACACGATACAGGTCGAGTGCGTGCCGTTCGGCAAATTCAGCTCCTTCGCCCGCCCGTGGCTCAACGTGCGCTTCGGACTGCAGTACACCGGCTACACGCGCTTCAACGGCGGCAGCACGAACTACGACGGCGCCGGACACTCGGCGCAGGACAACAACACCCTGTTCCTGTTCGTCTGGCTCGCGGTCTGAGAGGACGGAACGCGCGCCTTGCGTGCGCCAGTCGCGCGGGGATACCGCAACGGGGGGCGTGACCTGGAACTCGGCAGCGAAGACGGCGCTTGCGGCTGCGCTTTTCAGGTGCCTGCGCACGGTCCACCATGGCGAGAGCGAAGCTTCGCGCATACTTTTCTGCGGCGCCCGCGGCTCGCCAAGGACGGCGACCTTGACATGGAAAGTCACAAATGTGCGCTAGGCTCTGGCCAGCCGATTGGCGGAGGATCCGGAAATGGCTACTCGTGAAGCCTCACATGCATCCGCTCAGAACCCGCTTTCGAACGAGGAGCTCCGCCTCATCGATGCCTGGTGGCGCGCCTGCAATTATCTGTCCGTCGGAATGATCTATCTGCGCGCCAACCCGCTGCTCAAAGAGCCACTGAAGCCTGAGCACGTGAAGATCCGCCTGCTCGGGCACTGGGGTGCGAGCCCGGCGCTGTCGTTCGTGTGGGCCCATCTCAACCGCCTCATCAAGCGCGACGGCCTCGACATGATCTTCATCGCCGGGCCGGGGCACGGCGCACCGGGCGTGCTCGGCCCAACCTATCTCGAAGGGACCTACTCGGAGATCTACCCGGACAAGAGTGAAGACGCCGAGGGGATGCAGAAGTTCTTCAAGCAGTTCTCGTTCCCGGGGCACATCGGCTCACACGTCACGCCGGAAACCCCTGGATCGATTCACGAGGGCGGCGAGCTCGGTTACAGCCTCTCGCATGCCTACGGTGCAGCGCTCGATAATCCGGACCTGATCGTCGCCTGTGTGGTGGGTGACGGCGAGGCGGAGACGGGACCACTCGCGACCGCCTGGCATTCGAACAAGTTTCTCAACCCGGTGCGCGATGGCGCCGTGCTGCCCATCCTCAACCTGAACGGCTACAAGATTGCCAATCCCACCGTGCTGGCACGCATCACCCACGAAGAACTCGAGGCGCTCCTCGTCGGCTACGGCTACAAGCCCTACTTCGTCGAGGGTGCCGAGCCCGCGAAGATGCACCAGAAAATGGCTGCCACGCTCGATGCAGTGGTCGCGGATATACGCGCGATACAGAAGAAAGCGCGCGACAGTGGCAAGGCGGAGCGACCGCGCTGGCCGATGATCGTCTTGCGTGCACCCAAGGGATGGACCGGACCGAAGGAGATCGGTGGGCACAAGGTCGAGGGGTCGTGGCGGGCGCATCAGGTCCCGGTCGCCGATGTGCGCAGCAATCCCGCGCATCTGCAACTGCTCGAGAGCTGGATGCGCAGTTATCAGCCGGAGGAGCTCTTCGACGCGGACGGCACGTTGCGCCCGGAGCTCAAGGCCCTGGCGCCGGCCGGAGCGCGTCGCATGAGCGCCAATCCGCATGCCAACGGTGGCCTGCTGCGCAAACAGCTGAAGATGCCGGATTTCCGCGAGTACGCCGTGAAAGTACCGCAAGCCGGCGCGGTGCTGCATGAAAACACCCGGCCGCTCGGCGAGTTCCTGCGCGACATCATGCGCAACAACATGGGGAACTTCCGCGTCTTCGGTCCGGACGAAACGGCCTCCAACCGCCTGCAGGCCATCTACGAGGTGAGCAAGAAGACCTGGATGGCCGAGTTTCTTCCGGAGGATGCAGACGGTGGCGAGCTCGCACGCGACGGCCGCGTGATGGAGATGCTCTCCGAGCACACGCTGATGGGGTGGATCGAAGGCTATCTGCTGAGCGGCCGGCACGGACTGTTCCACAGTTACGAGGCGTTCGCTCACGTGGTCGATTCGATGTTCAACCAGCACGCCAAGTGGCTCGACATCTGCAAAAACCATGTGCGCTGGCGCGCTCCGGTCGCCTCGCAGAACATCCTGTTGTCATCGACGGTCTGGCGGCAGGACCACAACGGCTTCTCGCACCAGGACCCGGGCTTCATCGACATCGTGACCAACAAGAGTCCGTCGGTCACCCGGGTATATCTGCCGCCGGATGCCAACAGCCTGCTGGTCGTGGCGGATCAGTGTCTGCGCTCCTGCGATTGCATCAACGTGATCGTCGCGGACAAGCAGAAGCACCTGCAGTTCCTCACGATCGACGAGGCCATCGCCCACTGCGCCAAGGGCATCGGCATCTGGAGTCGCGCGAGCAACGACCAGGGTGCCGAGCCCGACGTGGTCATCGCCGCCTGCGGCGACGTGGTGACCGCCGAGGCGCTGGCGGCGGTCGCCGTACTGCGCAAGCACCTGCCCGATCTCAAGGTGCGGTTCGTGAATGTCGTGGACCTGTTCAAACTGCAGCCCGCCAGCGAGCATCCGCACGGCTCGACGGAGCGTGAGTTCGACAGCCTGTTTACGCTCAACAAGCCGGTGATCTTCAACTTCCACGGCTACCCGTGGCTCATTCACAAGCTCGCCTACCGCTTCGCGAACCACGACAACATGCACGTGCGCGGCTACAAGGAGAAGGGCAACATCAACACGCCGCTCGAGCTCGCGATCCTCAACCAGATCGACCGTTTCGACCTGGTGATCGACGTCATCGACCGGGTGCCAACGCTGGGCGCACGCGCCGCTCACCTCAAGGAGGCGATGAAGAACGAGATCCTCGACAACCTGGCCTACGCTCACGCCGAGGGCGCGGACCGCCCCGAGATAACCAACTGGGTATGGCAGGGGTAAACGGCATGACGGCACCACCGGCGGCGGCCGCCGCCGGCACGGCTGAGGGCGCGGCGCCGATCAACCCGCTCGCGGGCCAGCCTGCGCCGGCGGACGTGCTCATCGATCCGGCCGAAGTTTGCCGGCAGTACTACAGCCGTAAGCCCGACAGTTCCGACCCCGCGCAACGGGTCAGTTTCGGCACCAGTGGTCACCGCGGCTCGTCGCTGCGCACCTCGTTCAACGAGTGGCACGTACTCGCGATCACCCAGGCGATCTGCGAACAGCGCAAGAAGCAAGGCATCGACGGGCCGATCTACGTCGGCAAGGACACGCACGCGCTGTCGGAGCCGGCGCTGCGCTCGGCCCTCGAGGTGCTGGCGGCAAACGGCGTCGAGACGATGATCGATCGCGACGGCGGCTACACGCCGACCCCCGCCGTCTCGCACGCTATTCTCACGCACAACCGCGGCCGCAACACGCGCTTGGCCGATGGCATCGTCATAACGCCGTCGCACAATCCGCCCGAGGATGGCGGCTTCAAGTACAACCCGCCGCACGGCGGGCCGGCGGATACCGGCGTGACGCGCGCCATCGAGGAGCGCGCCAACGCACTGCTCGCCACTGCTCTTAAAGGCGTGGCACGTATCCCATACGAAACTGCCCGCCGCGCCGGCACGACGCATGCGCACGACTATGTCGAGGCGTATGTCGGCGATCTTGGCGCGGTCGTGGACCTCGAATCGATCCAGAGTGCGGGCCTGCGGATCGGTGTCGATCCACTCGGGGGCGCCTCGGTTGCCTACTGGGCGCCGATCGCCGAGCGTTACGGGCTGGAGCTCGAGGTGGTCAACGCTACCGTCGATCCCACCTTCCGCTTCATGCCGCTCGACTGGGACGGCAAGATTCGCATGGACTGCTCCTCGGTCTACGCGATGGCCAAGCTCATCGCGCTCAAGGACCGCTTCGACATCGCCTTCGGCAACGACACCGATGCGGACCGCCACGGGATCGTGACGCGCTCCGCCGGACTCATGAAGCCGAACGATTACCTCGCGGCGGCGATCGCCTATCTCTTCGCGCATCGGCGCGAGTGGCGCGCGGATGCTGCGGTCGGCAAGACGGTGGTCACCAGCACCATCATCGATCGCGTCGCGGCGAAGGCCGGACGGCGGTTGTACGAGGTACCGGTGGGGTTCAAATGGTTCGTGCAGGGTCTGCACGACGGCTCGCTCGGCTTCGGCGGCGAGGAGAGCGCGGGTGCTTCATTCCTCAGGCGCGACGGCACGGTCTGGACCACCGACAAGGACGGCATCATCATGGATCTGCTCGCGGCGGAGATCATGGCCTGCACGGGTCGTGATCCGTCGGAGCTGTACCGGGAGCTCACCCGCGAGCTCGGCGCGCCGGCATACGAGCGCATCGACGCGCCGGCGAGCAGAGCGGAGAAGGCGGCGCTTCTCAAGCTGTCAGCTGCGGATATCGGCGCGTCGACGCTTGCCGGCGATCCGATTCAGACGATACTCACGAAGGCACCCGGCAACGGTGCACCCATCGGCGGATTGAAGGTGATTACCGCCAATGGTTGGTTCGCCGCCCGGCCCTCGGGGACTGAGGACATCTACAAGCTCTACGCCGAGAGCTTCCGCAGCCGCCATCACCTCGAGCGAATTCAGGCGGAGGCCAGGGCGCTCGTCCGTGACGCCCTGGCTAAGGTCGCCGCGCGGCGCACCTGAGGAGCGCGCGACGGGCCGCCGGGGGAGCGCGGGGATGCCATCGCAGCAGATCTATCTGATCCGGCATGGGGAGACCGAATGGAGCCTCAACGGGCGGCACACCGGAGCTTCCGACATCCCGCTCACGGAGAAGGGTCGTCAGGTGGCCCGACGGTGGCAGCCCTTCGCAGCCGAGAGGACGTTCGCGCTCGTACTGACGAGCCCTCTCGGGCGGGCGCGCGAGACCTGCGTGCTGGCGGGACTCGGGGAGCGTGCCGAGATCGACCCCGACCTCAGGGAATGGGACTACGGTGCCTACGAAGGACTCACTCCGCAACAGATCCGCGCGCAGCAGCCCGGGTGGATGATCTTCCGCGACGGTTGCCCGAGCGGTGAGAGTCCGCAGCAGGTTGGCACACGAGTCGATCGCGTGATTGCCCGGATGCGAGGAGCCACGGGCGATGTGGCCGCGTTCGCTCACGGCCATGTGCTGAGGGTGCTCGGAGCGCGGTGGCTCGGCCTGCCCCCGTCCGCCGGAAGTCATTTCCTGCTCGATACGGCCACCGTGTGCGTGCTGAGCGCTTATCACGGTGTGCCGGCCATCAGGCGCTGGAACGCCGCGCTCGTCAGCCGCAGCGCGCCGCGGCCTTCGTAGGGAGATCGAGTCATGAGTGCCCAACCATCGGCGATCGCCAAGGCCTCGACCTCCGAACTCGCCCGGACCGGACTCGCCGCCGAGACGCTCAGGCGTGCCGTGCTCGACAATCTCGCCTACGTACAGGCGCGCTTTCCGCAGATCGCGACATGCTACGACTGGTACATGGCGCTCGCCTACAGCGTGCGCGATCGGCTGCTGGCGCACTGGCAGAGCACGGTGCGCGCGTACGCACAGCATGACGCCAAGATTGTCTGCTATCTGTCCGCCGAATTCCTGATCGGGCCGCAACTTGGCAACAACCTGATCGCTCTCGGCATCGAGGCGGGCGCGCGCGAGGCGATGGCTGCGCTCGACCAGGACCTCGATAGGCTTCTCGCACAGGAGGAGGAGCCCGGTCTCGGCAACGGTGGCCTCGGGCGCCTCGCGGCCTGCTATCTCGACTCGCTGGCGACGCTGCAGGTAGCGGCGATCGGTTACGGCATTCGTTATGAGTTCGGCATCTTCGATCAGGAGATCCAGGATGGCTCTCAGGTCGAGGTGACGGACAAGTGGCTGCAGAAGGGCAACCCGTGGGAGATCGTGCGCCCCGACGTCAGCTACTACGTGAGCTTCGGCGGCCATACGCAGTCCGGCACGGATGCCGAGGGCCGCTACCGGGTGCGCTGGATTCCTGCCAGTACGGTGAAGGGGGTTGCCTGCGACACCCCGGTGCCCGGGTTTCGCGTCCCCACCTGCAACACGCTGCGTCTGTGGAAGAGCGAGGCGGTGGAATCCTTCAACCTGCAGGACTTCAACACCGGCGACTATTACGGTGCGGTCGAACAGAAGGTGATCTCCGAGACCATCTCCAAGGTGCTCTATCCGAATGATGAGCCGGACATCGGCAAGCGGTTGCGCCTCGCACAGCAATACTTCTTTGTCTCCTGCTCGCTGCAGGACATGTTGCATCTGCTCGAGCTCAAGGGCGAGCCGATCACGCGCCTGCCGGAGTCATTCGCGGCGCAGCTGAACGATACCCACCCGTCGGTCGCGGTCGCGGAGCTCATGCGGCTGCTGGTCGATCAACGGCTGCTCCCCTGGGAGCAGGCATGGGACCTCACGCAGCGCACGCTCGCCTACACCAATCACACGCTCCTCCCCGAGGCGCTCGAAACCTGGGGACTGCCGCTGTTCCGGAGTCTCCTGCCGCGTCCGCTCGAGATCATCTACGAGATCAATCGCCGCTTCCTCGAGGAGGTGCGGCAGCGGTATCCCGGCGACGATGCACGCCTCGCGCGGCTGTCGCTGATCGACGAGGCCGGGGAGAAGCGCGTGCGGATGGCCAACCTCGCGACGGTCGGCAGCCATGCGGTGAACGGCGTCGCGGCGCTACATTCGCAGCTGCTGCGACAAACGGTGCTGCGTGACTTCGCGCAGTTGTGGCCGGAGCGATTTCACAACGTCACCAACGGCGTAACGCCGCGACGCTTCCTGGTGCTCAGCAACCCGGCCCTGGCGGCACTGCTCAACGAGGTACTGGGGGACGCCTGGATCACGGATCTCACGGCGCTCGCAGCGCTGCAAACACGGCTCGGCGATGCGGCCTTCGAGGAACGCTGGAGGCGTGTGAAACGCGCTAACAAGGAAGCGCTCGCCGCGATCATCAGCGCGCGCACTGACATCGTGGTCGATCCGGGAGCGCTGTTCGACATCCAGGTTAAGCGCATTCACGAGTACAAACGCCAGCACCTGAATGTGCTGCACATCATTACGCTCTACGGCCGCCTGAGACGCAATCCGCAGCTGGAGATTGCGCCGCGCTGTTTCATCTTCGGCGGCAAGGCCGCGCCCGGCTACTACATGGCAAAGCTCATCATCCGCCTGATCAACGGCGTAGCCGAGGTGGTGAACAAAGACCGCGCGATCGGCGGACGCCTGCGTGTGGTCTTCTATCCGAATTTCAACGTGAAGAACGCGCACGCCATCTATCCGGCGGCCGATCTGTCGGAGCAGATCTCGACCGCCGGCAAGGAGGCATCCGGCACCGGGAATATGAAGTTCATGCTGAACGGCGCCCTGACGATAGGAACGGCGGATGGCGCGAACATCGAGATTCGCGAGGAGGCCGGCGCGCAGAACTTCTTCCAGTTCGGCCTGTCGGCTCAACAGGTCGACTCGCTCAAGTCCGAGGGCTACCGCCCGGAGAGCTACATCGAGAGCAACGACGAGCTGCGCGAAGCGCTCGACCTCATCGCCACAGGAACCTTCTCCCGCGGGGACCGCGAGGTGTTCCGACCCTTGCTCGACAACCTGCGCCAGTCGGACCCGTTTCTGGTTCTCGCGGACTACGCCGACTACGTAGCGTGCCAGGAGCGCGTGGGCGCTGCCTGGAAGGACGCGGCACGGTGGACGCGCATGTCGATCATGAACACGGCACGCGCCGGAAAATTCTCCTCCGACCGCTCGATACGTGAGTACTGCGCGAGCATCTGGAGCGCGCGTCCCGTGAGGATCGTTCTTGAGTGAGCCGCCTGCCACGGCGCTCTACGCCACCCGGCCCGGTTCGCGTTTTCCGCTCGGCACGAGCGCCACGGCGGACGGCGTCAACTTCGCGCTCTTCAGCCGTCACGCCAGCCGCGTCGAGCTGCTGCTCTACGAGGCTGCAGACAGCCCGCGGCCCTTCCAGGCGGTGGTGCTCGATCCCGAA
>Ga0187782_10002152_pt1 | contig 14463 bp, 13 predicted proteins | sample 0715_SJ02_MP15_2_FD_132454 | JGI IMG/M metagenome (GOLD analysis project Ga0187782, IMG submission 132454) | Tropical peat soil microbial communities from peatlands in Department of Meta, Colombia - 0715_SJ02_MP15_20_MG | ecosystem: Environmental > Terrestrial > Soil > Wetlands > Peat | place...
GTCGGCCGCCGGTAGCGAAGTTCCTGCTGCTGCAAGGCTGCAATCATTGCCGCTGCCGGAGCGGAGGAAACCACCGCAAGCGAGCCCAGCGCCATGCAGTTTTCCAGGATTTCTCGGCGAGTCAGCGAGTGGTGAGACGGCATGGTCCGGAACCCTCCTCTGGAATGCGTCAAGATACCGCAAACAGAAGCAAAGTGGAAGGAGCGCTGCAGCCTTGCCTAATAACTAGCAGTCCCTTATGGGGATGTCATCCCGATGCGCCCTCCGCGAGGGATCTTACGAAAAGTACAGAACCATCGCAGGCGCACGCGGGACTGACGGCCCTGTTTCTACCACCTACAGTGCAAGCCGCCGTAGGATCCCTCACCTGCTAACGCGGTCTCGGGATGACATGAGGGGACTGGACCGAGATTCCAGCACTTCCTGGGCAAAGCCAAAAGGAGCGCTGGGCAATTTCGCCTGATCCCAGGTTAGCCCGCTGACACCGCTCGCGAACCTAGGCCACCCGTCGTTGCCCGCTCCTGTGGAAACGTCCACCAGTCACAGCGCGACCGTGAGCGAGCGCACTGCCTTACCCACTTCGATTATCTAGCATCAACCTGCTCCCGTCCTGTGCTGGCATCCGATATCGCGAGGCTCGTGATGCCTGCCCCGTTGCCAAGATTTCTCACAGCTTGCTTGATCTTTTTTCTCGCTTCCATGGCAGCACCCGCCGAGCTGCCGCGACCGGTTGAACGACCAGCCATTCCAAAAATTCATTCCTTGGCGCACAAGGCTGGATACATCTTTTCCGGAACGGTGAAATCGGTCGAGCGCATCGCGCCCAACAATGCGAGCAGCGTGCCGGTGATGCGAATCACTTTTCAGGTGGATAAAGGCTACGTCGGCGTGCGTAGCGGTCAGCAACTGGTAATTCACGAGTGCGCCGGACTGTGGCAATCCGGAGAAAGTTACCGCAGGGGAGAAAAGGTATTGCTGTTTTTGTATCCACTGAGCAAATTGGGGCTGACCAGCCCGGTCGGAGGGATGAGCGGCCGCTTCGCGATGGATCGGGGCGGCCGCATTGTCATTCTTCCCGGACAAATGGGTATTGGGCCGTCGCACACGCCCACGCCGGTGGAAGAAGCCCCGACGAGAATTTTGCTCAGACCTGAGGATTTTGTACGCGCTTTACGTGCAGCGCTCGAGAATTGAGATGACACACTCCAGTTCGGTCGGCGATCTCGAACTCTGGGGGCGAACCCATCCGTTCTTTCGTTTGTTGTTGATCATCGCCTTGATTATTGCGCTTGTCCGGCTCGCGCAGGCCGGCGGACCGAAGTACATTGCGGGCGTGAGTTATTTCAACTCGGGAACGGTGGGAACACCTCTGACCTGGCCGGGAGGGGTCATTAACTATTACACCGACCAGGGCGATCTCAGTTCGTTTTTTCCTGGGCCCAGCGCGGATGCGTTGGTGGCGGATTCTTTCAGCCAATGGACCTCGGTTTCAACCGCCGCGATATCGGCGGTCCATTCTGGACAACTGGCGGAGAACGTCAGTGGGGCCAACGTCTACGAAAATCCCGACGGTTCCATCAGCATGCCGGCAGATATTCAACCCTCCGCTACCGGCACTCCCCTCGGCGTGGTTTACGACGAGGATGGGAGCGTGACCGATGCATTCCTCGGGCAAGGAGCTGGGGATGAATCCGAGTGCTTCAGCAACGCAGTATTTGGGTGGATCGACAATTTTGCAACTGACGCCTACTTTGCGCACGCCCTGGTCGTGATCAATGGAAACTGCGCGCAGACTTCTTCCCAGCAAAATGATGTTGAGTACCGCTGGTGCGCGTGCTGGGGCGAGTTCTGGGACTCGACTGGCGCAGGTGAACGATAACATTTTCACTCACAATCCTGCGCCCGTTCCCGGTGACTACAGTGGCTTGCCGGTGATGCACCCGACTGATCCGCCCAACTGCATTCCGATCACCCTCTGCTTTCCGAATCCTTATCAACCGAAAATGGATGATCAGGCAGCGATTTCGCGGTTATATCCGATAACGGCGGGAAATCTGTCCGGCTTTCCCGGCAACCAGATTTTCTCGGCCAACTCTGCACGCATCTTCGGCAGCGTCTACTTCAGCAATGCCAGCGGACAACCGGGCCAGGGAATGCAAGGTGTAAATGTGGTCGCCCGCCTGATCGATCCTACGACTGGCCAGCCTTCCCGCGTGTACGCCGCGGCTTCGGTTTCAGGATTTCTTTTTGCCGGCAACGTGGGAAACACGGTCACGGGTTTCGATGATCCCACCGGCTCGCCATTCAACCGCTTTGGCTCGAACGACACCACGCTGGAAGGGTTCTTCGACCTGGGCGGCTTGCAAATCCCGAATGGCGCAAGCAGCGCCCAATATCAACTGACGGTTGAAGCGATTGATCCCATGTGGTCCATGACAGTTGGCCCGTATGAACCGTGGCAAGTGCAACCCTCCGGATCAACCCAGCCCATCGTTGTCAATGTGACGTTAGGCGGAAATGTTCAGCAAGACATAGTGATGTCAGGCAGCGCACTGGAACAGGCGCCGCCGTTTCCGGCTACGACTTATGCATCTCCGGCGGCGGTGCCAACGGGAGGTGACTGGAGCAGTGCGCTCAGCCCTTACGGCGACCTGGATTATTTCTGGTTTTCAGGACAGGCCAACCGGACGCTCTCAGTTCTGGTGACCGCCTTGGATGAGTTGGAAGCAGCTACGGAGAGCAAAGCACAGCCCGTTATTGGAATGTGGGCTTTGTCGGATCCGGGCACGCTTCCAGCTCCGGCGAATACACCGTCGGCGTTCAACACTTCCTATCTGGGAATGACCATATTGAATGCGGAATTGATGCAGGCAACCGACTTCCGCATTGGGATTTCAGACATACGCGGAGATGGACGGCCCGATTATCGATACCAGGCGCGAATTCTTTACGGTGATACGGTACAACCCGATCGAGTCAGTGTCGCCGGCGGGACGCCGTTCAGTATTCAAGGGCTCGGTTTTCTGTCGAACACAACTGTGTCGGTGGGCAATGCGCATGTTGTTTCCTTATCGGTATCCGCCAACCAAATTCTGCTAGACGCGCCGCCGCAACCGGATGGAGTGCAGAACCTTACGCTCTATGATCCGCCAACTACGGCAAGCTCCGTGATGACGGAAGCACTGATTTATGGCGCAGGCCCGAACGACACGATCAACTTGATTGCCGGTTCGAATCCGTGGACGCCTGTCGGAGGACAAGCGGCAAATCCGGTTTGTGTGCAGGTTCTCGCGCCGGATGGCGTGACTCCGGTGGGGGAGCGAGCGTGGTATTCAGCTCTTCGCTGGCGGCGGGTTTCTCGGCATGCTCGGGCGCCTCCAGTTGCACTTTGCTAACCGATGAGAGTGGGCTGGCGGCTACTTATGTGACGCCGCTTGCAGCGGGAGCGACGACCATTACGGCACAACTGGCGCCGGCATCCTATTCGCCCGCCAAACAAGTACAAACAACTCTCGCGGCGCGCTCGTTAGCTCTTGATTTGGCTCTGACGCCGCAAACGGCGCAGATCGCGCAAGGGGCGAGTGTCGACATCGCGCTGACGGCGCGTGCGCTTTCGAATGGTTCTCCCCTCAGCGGCGTAAACGTTGCTTTCGCGCTGATAAAGGGTTCGGCGACACTCAGCTCACCGGGCGTGGTGACAGATGCGAACGGATACGCAACCACGACCCTGCAACGATCATCGCTTTCGAGCGACGTGCAAGTGAGCGCCTGCGTTACACCTGCAAATCTTCCCTGCGTCACTTTCTACGGAACTGCAGTCCCGGCATCAGGATTGCAGTTGCAGCCCGTGGCGGGCAACAGCCAAATGGTGCTTGAGGGGCAGAGTTTTCAACCGATCGTTGTGCGGGCTATGGACTTATCAACGCCGCCCAACCCGGTGCAAGGCGCCAGTGTAGTTTTTCAATCCACACTCGAACGCGGCGGCGGAACGGGTGTAAGCACCACCGCAGGAGATACCACCATTACGCCAAATCCCACACCAATCATCTTGTCGTCGTCACAAACTATCGTGACAACGGACGGCAATGGTCTCGCCGCTTTTCAGCCGACGACCGGTAGTTTTACGGGGGCATTGACAGTGGTAGGCAACGCGACCGCAGGAACGAACAACGTGCAATTCGGGCTCGCGTCGCTGGCGGGCGCAAGCGATTAGGAACTTGTGTAATTCTGCCGGGTCCACAGAAGAAAACCCAAGTTAGCGTCCGAAAAACCGGGCGCGAACCTGGGGTATTGATCTGCGTTCTATTAGCCAATCACAGTGCGGTGCAGACCGCCTTGGTCTCCGTGTATGCCTCCAGCACCTCGTGACCCATCTCGCGACCCCAGCCGGATTGCTTGTATCCGCCGAAGGGCAGCGCCGCGTCAAAGATATTGTAGCAGTTGATCCAGACCGTTCCGGCGCGCAGTTGAGAAGCCAGCGTGTGCGCCTTCTGGATGTCCTTGGTCCAGATGCCTGCCGCCAAGCCATACTCGGAGTTGTTGGCTTTAGGAACCACTTGCGCCACATCGTCAAATGGCATCGCGGTCACCACCGGTCCAAAAATCTCCTCGCGAACAACTTTCATGTTGTCGTTAGTGTTCACCAGCACGGTCGGCTTCACAAAATAGCCTTTGTCGCCGTACTTGCTGCCGCCAGTGACGGCTTTCGCGCCCTCGGCGAAGCCGGCTTCCAGATAGCCGCAAACGCGGTCGAGCTGTTCTTTGGAAACGAGCGGGCCCATATCGCTGGTTGGCTCGAATCCTGAACCCAACGTGATTTTCTCGGCCTCGTGTGCGACGCCATCGACGACTTTGTCGAAAATCCTCTTTTCGACGTAGAGCCGCGATCCGGCACAGCAGCATTGTCCGTGGTTGAAGAAGATGGCGCTGGCTGCGCCGGCGACAGCCTTATCCACATCCGCATCGGCGAAGACCACGTTCGGCGATTTGCCTCCAAGCTCCAGAGAGACTTTCTTGAGGTTTCCAGCCGCGGCTTGCAAAATCAATTTGCCGACTTCCGTCGAGCCGGTGAAGGCTATCTTGTCAACATCGGGATGAGCGGCCAGGGCAGCTCCGGCCGTCTCGCCATAACCTGGAACGATGTTGACCACGCCATCGGGAAATCCGGCTTCCTGGATGAGTTCGCCCAACCGAAGTGCAGTCAGCGGAGTCTGCTCAGCCGGCTTCAGGATGACGGTATTCCCAGTGGCGAGCGCCGGCCCCAGTTTCCATGCCGCCATAAGCAGCGGGAAGTTCCAGGGAATAATCTGCCCAACCACACGCACTGGCTCGCGCAACGTATAGGCCAAATATTTGGCGCCGGGCGTATAGGGCACGGAGATGGGAATGGTGTTGCCCTCGATTTTTGTGGCCCAGCCAGCCATATAGCGGAACAAATCTACGGCGAGGGGAACGTCGGCTACGCGAGCGATCTTGAGCGGTTTGCCATTGTCGAGACTCTCGAGCTCAGCAAATTCCTCAAGATTCTCTTCCAGCAAGTCGGCCAGCTTCCAGATCAGGCGTCCCCGTTCAGAGACGGTGAAGCGCGGCCAGGGGCCGCTTTCAAAGGCATTGCGAGCCGCGTGGACGGCACGGTTGATATCTTCGCGATCGCCTTCGGCAATCTGGGCGAGCACTTCTCCGGTCGACGGATCATAGGTGGGAAATGTCTTTCCGGAGGCGGAGTCTACCCATTTTCCGTTAATCAACATCTTATGTTTTCTTGCGATAAAACCGGTAACTTTTGCTTCCGGCGGAACAATCTTCAGAGCAGTTGCCATCTTTTCCTCCTTGGCGGTTGGGAAGTCACAAAACTTCTGAACGTTTATTGAGAAGAGAGCGCGCATCCTTACCTACCGGCGCGAATGAGAAGCTGAATGCCTCCCCTTAAGGACAGTAAGAAATTGTAGCGCAAGTTTGTGCCCCATTGCGTAGAAAAGTGTCTCAGCAATTCTTGCTAGGATAGTGCTCTAATCCTGCGGCAGGATGTTGTCACTTTCTGAGACAGAAACATGGCGCAGAACTTAGGGTATGTCGCACTGGTGGTTCGTAACTACGATGAAGCATTGGCGTTCTTCACGCGGGCACTCGGGTTCACAGTGGTCGAGGACACGCCTCTGGGCAATGGCAAGCGCTGGGTTCTGGTTCGTCCGGCGAATTCCCAAGGCACCAGCCTGCTGCTGGCACAAGCGGCAAACGCTGAACAGGAGAGCCGCATCGGCAATCAGACAGGAGGGCGAGTGTTTTTGTTTCTGCACACGGACGATTTTTGGCGCGACTACCACCTCATGCGGGAGCGCGGCGTAAAATTCCGAGAGCAGCCGCGCGTGGAAAACTATGGCACGGTTGCGGTTTTTGAAGACCTATACGGAAACAAGTGGGACTTGCTGGAGTTAAAAGGCAAAGACCAACGGAATGACGGTGAAGGATCTATCCCAAGTGGCCAGCCAAAGCGCTGAAGGCGGCAGCGGGTTCGCTAAGAGGCAGTTCGACGCTTACCCGGGCACCATGAGGCTCCAGGTTTTCCAGCCGGATCTCGCCATCGTGTTCTTTTATGATTCCGTAGCAGATGCTAAGCCCTAAACCAGTGCCCTTCCCGACCGGCTTAGTGGTGTAGAAGGGATCAAGAGCGCGACTCAGATCGGCGAAGCCGGGCCCCGAATCCTCTACTTCAAGGACCGCCCGATTCCCGGTCGCAAAAGCCCTCACGATAACGCGCTTTGTTCCCTCCTGCGATTCCACGGCGTCGATGGCGTTATTGATGAGATTGAGCAGGATCTGCTTGAACTGGTCCTCATCGACCGCTACTTTCGGCATGTCTTGCTGGACCTCAAGAACCACTTGCAAGCCGCGGGTGCGAACATAGTACTCGCGCAAAGCCAGCACGTCCTGGAGTACGGGGCCGAGGTCAACTGATTGGCGATCCACGGCGCGTTGCCGGGAGAATCGCAGCAAGTTTTCCACGATCTTTTTCATGCGGCGGCCTTCATTTACTAACTTGTCCAGCCTTTCGCGCATCGCCCCTGCAGGAATGTCTTCCGCCAGGAGTTCACCATAGCCCATGACGGCCGTTAACGGATTATTAAGCTCGTGCGCCACACCCGCCACTAACTGTCCCAAAGCTGCCAGCTTCTCCGAACGGATGAGCTGGCCTTGCAGCGATTTCAGCTCGAGCGCGACTGCCAGATCGGAGGCCAAGAGCTCGATGCGCGACAGCTCCTGAGCATTAACGGCTTCGACCTCGCGGGGATCATCCAGTGCGATACAGCCCAGATAGCCTCCGCGTGCAGAGCAAAGTGGAATCAGCAGTTCATCGCCGGTATTCCAATGGGGATTGGGTTCGTAAGTGAGACTGCTTTTGAGAGGCTCATACTTGGCCGCATCTGCGCTCGATAACAAGTATGAGTTTTTGCCGATCTGGCGGCCGCGCGAACAGAAGTCTTTAATGTCGTCCGTCGTCCAACCCGCAGCCTTGCGGCGCAGCTCGGCCAACACCACGGGAGCGAGGCCGCTGGCGCCGCCAACTCGCAGACCGTGACCGGCATTATCCAGGTGGATGGCGGCCACGCGAAAATTTGTGACTTCCGTGATAGTGGAGGCGATCTCATCGCACAGGAAATCGACGGACACACCACTGAGGAGCCGCGAAGTGATGGTGGAGAAGCGCTCCAACTGAAGATTCAAGGCGCGTTCTTTGCGCTGCATCAGTTCGATAGATTCCGACTTGTCCTCGACAATCGCCAGGATCATGCCGAAGGCGACGAAGAGCTTGGGCGTGTTCCAGAGTTCCGGCGGAACGTGCAGACTGGGCGCGAAGTGGTCCAGCAGCATGCCGATGGGAAACACGGCACCCCAGCAGAAGAATCCCAGCGCGATGGTCAATATGCCGGGCGAGGCTCGCCAATAGTTTTTGCAGATGAAAACGCCGGGCAGCGCAAATCCCAGCGCCAGCAATGCGGTGACACCCTCATCCATCGAGCCATGGATAGCGGCTCGAATTGCCCAAAACCCGACTGACAGTCCCACGGCGGTTAGTGCCAGCACATATGCGGACAGCTTTCTTGCCCAGAAGAGAAAAAGCAGGCTACCGCCAAAAGTCGCCAGCAAGGTGGTCACATATGCCCAGCGAGCGTGCACGTCATAGGATGCCAGCACACAAAAGGTGAGCGAAGGTATACCGGTGACGAGCAGGAGCGCACTGCGCCTGACCCGGTTCTCTACCACCGCTGACACCGATACCACGAATGCTACTGCCGACGCTTGCAATGCCCCGAGATCAACCGCCAGCAGAAATGGACTAACCGGGCCGCTGGCAGGTTCGAACATCTGGGCCACGAAGTGGGTGAACACCAGAAACCACGCGACCTGCCAGAGCTGGAGGCGCGCCGAGCGGCTGTGCCGTTTCAGCCCCGCAAAGATTCCGACCAGGACGGCGACCGTTAGAACGGTGGAGATCTTTTCGAGGATGTTCATACGGCGCTGCGCTCAACGGTAATTCAGGCAGAGCGAACGGCCAAGATGCCGCGGGTAACCAAAGTAACGACCGGCGCAACTTTAAGCGCGAATGCGGGTTAGCAGGGTTACCGGTAACAAGTCTTGTTCAGGGCAGGGTTGCAAGCGGCTTTACACAATTCCGGCTCAGGTTCATCATCATATTAAGGTAGGTTCGTGAGAGAGTTTGAAACCAGGTCAGAGGAGATTGTCCCAAAGATTTGCCTGGGGAATCCAACTCCGCTGCCTCGTACTCACATCCAATCCCTAAGAATTCGTCGGAGAAAACCTTGAAAAAGCTAATAGTTGTTGTGATCGCGGCTGCGTTTTTTGTGCTGGTGTCCAATGCCTTTGGACAGGGGTTTGATGTGGCTTTTGGCGTTGGAAGCATTTCGTCGTCCAACCCAACCACCGGCCCTTGCTCCTCCGGCACCTGCATTTTTCCCAGCGAACGCGGCGGGTTGTACCCAGGATTTTCTGCCAATTTGCTAGTTCATCGTCGAGTGGGAATCGAGGGTGACGTTTTCTGGAAAGCCAGCCAGGGACTATACGGGGGATTTCAGCCTTATCGCCCCATCTTCTGGTCGTTTAATGCGATCTGGGTTCCGCACATAAGTAAGAACTTCTCGGGCGAACTGCTGGGCGGCATCGGCGGAGAGGATCTGCGGTTTTACGGGAATCTCAACTTCAGCCCGGTTTTCGGATATACGACGTACACCAGCAGCAATCACTTCATGGGAGACGTAGGCGGCGGCATACGCGCCTATTTCTGGCACGACGCCTTCCTTCGCCCCGAAGTACGCCTTTATCTGATCAACAACAATGTGGAGTTCAGCTCTGATCGGGTGCTACGCTACGGCGTGTCCCTTGGATACAGTTTTGGGGGACGCTAACAGCGTCACAGCAAGAACTGCGTGTCTCTCGGCTATAACTTCGATAGCGACCTGACCGAGGATCACGCCATTCCGGGATTTGCGGCCGTATCCTGCGAAACCAGCGGGAGTTGAGTGGCACTCTCGGCCCTCGCCACGTACGTTAACCATTCCTTGGACCGGAGGTGGCGGCCGCGGATCAGTTCTGAGAATGCCTGCTGCACGCGCCGCGTCACCGGACCGCTCACGCCGGACCCAATCCTGCGGAAATCAATTTCACGCAGGCCGATTACTTCAGCCGCCGTGCCACAGACCAGAACCTCATCGGCGGTGTAGAGCTGATCGCGTGAAATCGGCTGCTCGCTAACCGTATACCCGAGATCATGAGCGAGGGTCATCACGGTATGACGCGTAATGCCCTCGAGCACTTCCGCCAATGGGGCGGTGAGCAGCATCTTGCCACGAACCACGAACAGATTTTCTCCGGTGCACTCGGCAATATAACCTTGTGTGTCCAGCAAAATGGCCTCGTCAAAGCCGAGCCGTACCGATTCTGTCTTGGCCAGGAATGAATTGACGTAATTGCCGCAAATCTTCGCTTTGCTCATGCTGGCGTTTACATGGTGGCGGGTGAAGGAGGAGGTGTTGGCGCGGACGCCGCGCTCGAGCGCTTCTTTGCCGAGGTACGATTCCCATTTCCAGGCAGCAATGCCTGCGTGTGGTTTGCCGCCGTCAAGATTCAGGTTCCATCCACCTTCGGCGAGATAGACAAGAGGGCGAATGTAACAGTCGGAAAATCCATTCGCCGCAACAACGGCTTTTACACCCTCCACCATTTGTTCCACTGAGAATGGAAGGTCGCGCCAGCCGAGGATGGTGGCCGACTGCAAGAGCCGCCGAATGTGGTCCTCCAAGCGAAAGACCGCAGGGCCCTGCGCCGTTGAATAACACCGGATGCCCTCGAATACTCCAATCCCGTAATGCAGCGCTGGCGTCAGGAAATGGAGTGTTGCGTCCTGATAGTTGACCAATCTGCCGTTCATCCAGAGATATTCTGATCGGAAACCCATGGTTCTCCTTCCGTGGCTTCGAGCTACTGACTGCCCTTGGCCCGCACAGGGCGGCCGAAAAAACAAGGTTTAACAGCAAGCGCCATTCAGTTCGCCTGGACTGTTGTCGAGCGAAGACGGCGAAGATCGCAGCTCTTCCAAGAGACGCTGAACGAGCCTCTCCCGCCCGCCGATCATGTGCGAGCCGTTCTCGCGCTGATGTTCTGCGAGTACCTTTTCCAGTCTTTCCCTCAAGTTGTCCATACACTCACTCCCAAAACGTCAAAGGCCATCATCTTTTCTGGATGATGGCCTTTGAGAACTCTTGATTTCGGCTACATCATCCGCTGGCCCGGATCGTAATCAGCCCTGTAATAGGGATGACCAGCAGACTAAGCCGAAGCGATACGCCCGCCACTCCCTCTTGTGACCAACTTGCGACGGATTGGTTGCGTTCAGTCATGAATACGACGAGGAACGAAGTTGGGAAATCATATTGCATCGCGTTTTAAGCTGTCAACCGCGGTCTGTTACTGCACGGTTACTTCTGCTGGCTTGTCCCCTCAGTGCGTCTTCAGGTGGGACTGCTTGAGCAAATTTTTCTTCATCGCTGCGGGCAGCCGGGAGGAGTGCAGGATATCCCTCAGTTGAACAACGGGAAGCGTTTTGCTGAATTCTTCCGCAAATCGGATCGGAGTTTTCGCATGGCCCAGCAGGGCGATGCGAATTTCACGGCGCAAAGACCATTTGTTGTGTTCGCATACAGTGCGGACGAGCGCTGCGGGCGATCCCGCTCCCATGAGGGCTTTTACGACGAGGGCTTCCGTGAGCCTTGAGTTTTGCAGCGCAGTCTGAATGACGCGGACGTCCGGATCAAGGAGCAAGGCGCCAGCCACTCGCCCGGTAGCCCGGCGTGCCAGTGACATTCGCTCGCCTGTGGCAATCGATTCCAGGCGCTTGATCAATAATTCTTCCGCCGCCGCTTTAATGTCACCGGAGATAACCGGCGTCAGGGCGACTCTCATAAGGTCGAAGGTGAACAGTTGCCGCAACAGTGCAATCGAGACGTAGCGTGGTGTTTTAGGATGTCCGATGATCGCAAGTTTTACCTTGCGGCGCTTCACAACCGAGGGATTCTTTGCAAGCTGATTGAAAAACTCCGGCGGCAGATCGGTTCTTTGCAACAACGCCAAAGCAAGGTCTTCGTTCAGGGCAGGGTCTGCTGCGGCAATCTTGAACGCTTCCGCGGAAGAGACGATTTCGTTCGCAGAAGGTGGGTCGGTTGCGGTGGAACTGGAATTCTCGCGAGGCACTATCCCCTTACCCCCCTGCGAGCGATTTCCAGGGCGCCCTTCACAGGGTCAACCAACGTTTCGCTCAACTTCATGTTGGGATATGTCAAGTGCAGGTCATTGTAAAAAACCTGGCGGACCAAAGCTGCATTACGGAAGACGCCACCCGCTACGGCCACTTGCACGTCTTCTCCTGGCCGGAATAGTCGTGCGATGACAGTTATCGCCAAACGCGCCAGTTCCCCGCCGGCTTGTACCAACACTTCGTGAGCCAGCGGATCGGCGCAATCTGCTGCCAACAAAATTGCCGGAAAAAGCGCAGCAAAGTTAGCCGGTGGAGAAGCATTAGCTGCCATAATCAATTGTTCAGGAGTCGCAAGGTGCCACGCCTGCAGGAGATGGGCCAGCAAAGCGGCACTTTCACCCTGGTCGTAGACGCGCATCACGGCGGCAATGGCGGCGCGGCCAATCCAGTGCGCCGAACCTTCGTCGGAAATGGCAAAGCCCCAGCCGCCGGCGCGGGCAGTCTGGCCTGCCGCATTGCGCCCGTATGCGATTGAGCCCGTTCCCGCGATCACGACTATGCCCGGGCCGCTGCCGAAGGCGGTTTGCAGGGCGATGACCATGTCTCCGACAACGTCGACTTCCCCGCTCACCACTTGGGAAAGGATGCGACGCACGATCTGAGCACTTTCCGCCCGGGCGCCTCCCGCGACCCCGACGCAGGTCCTCTCAATTTGGGATGGATTGATCCTGGCCTCGGCGCAAGCCTGCTTTACGGCTGCAGTGATGGCGTCGCGTGCCTCAGCTTCTCCCACACGCACGACATTGCTGGGGCCGGATTCGCCTCTGCCTAGAATTGCCGTTTCATTGCCGATGACACAATGAGTCTTGCTGCCTCCGCCGTCGATCCCCAGAAAAATACTCACGAACCTAGTTCTACCATAGGTCCTCTGTCGTCCGGTTACGGACATCTTTCTGTGCTTCACCGCTCGGCACCGCAGATTTCTCACCGCCGGGAATCGGAATGAGGACGGTTTGTCGCCGCCTATCGGGGGAGCCGTCGCTGCGGCTGGGTTCTCTTGACAAGATAGATACCCTGCGCGATGTGCTGCGAGAAAAGGCAGGTACTCTGGGAAGCTGATCCCTTCGCCATGGCTTTGAATGCGGCTGATCTCGCGATCATTGCTGTCTATCTCGCCGGCATCACGCTTTTCGGGCTGCGTTTTCGCAAGCAGCAGCGTTCGCTGCGCGATTATTTCCTGGCTGACCGCAAGATTCCCTGGTGGGCCATCGCGCTTTCGATCGTGGCTGCGGAAACCAGCACGCTCACCATCATCAGCATTCCCGGCCTCGCTTACGATACCAACCTCACTTTTCTGCAGGTGGTCCTGGGATATCTGGTCGGGCGGGTGATCATCAGTTTTGTTCTCTTGCCGCATTATTTTCGCGGAGATCTTTTCACCGCATACGAGCTGATTGAGCGGCGTTTCGGGCGTCGATTGCGGTCGCTGACAGCAGGGCTTTTTTTGTTAACCCGCGCGGCGGCCGAGGGTGTTCGCGTCTATGCGGTTTCGATTGTGGTGGGACTTGCCTTGGGTACCGGCGAAGTTGCCTCCATCGTCATCATTACCGCACTTACTTTGATCTACACCTTCGAGGGCGGCTTGGCGGCAGTGATCTGGACGGACGTTGTCCAGACAATAATCTATGTTGCCGGAACACTGGTTGGATTATTCATGATCGTTCACTTGGTGCCCGGCGGGTGGCCGGCCATCCACAGTGTTGCCACAAGTGCCGGCAAGTTTCGCATCTTTGACTTTAGCCCGGATTTCTGGAGGCCCTACACGTTTTGGGCGGGACTGCTGGGCGGAGCTTTTCTGACCACGGCCAGCCACGGCACCGATCAATTGATCGTTCAGCGATTGCTGGCCGCACGTAACCAGCGGCAGTCGGTAACCGCTCTGCTATCCAGTGGCGTTGCCATTCTCTTCCAGTTTGCCCTGTTCCTGATGGTTGGCGTGATGCTGTTTGCCTACTATCGCATGCCTTCGTCAGCCTTCGGCCGGGCGGACAGAATTTTTCCTACATTCATCGTCAGCCGGATGCCGCACGGAATTTCCGGCTTGCTGATTGCCGCGATTCTGGCGGCGGCGATGTCGAATTTGAGCGCAGCCCTCAACTCGCTGGCTTCGACCTCAATTATTGATTTTTATCTCCGCCGCAGGCCAAACACGGATGAACGGCGCCGGTTGCAGCTTTCCCGCTTGGCGACGCTGATTTGGGCGGTGGTTTTGTTCGCACTAGCCGTGTTGTCGCTGCATAAAGCCGGGCGCGTAGTCGAGGCAGGATTGCAGATCGCCTCCGTAGCCTATGGCGCTTTGCTCGGCGTTTTTCTTCTGGGCGTTCTGACCCGGCGCGCCAACCAGCCAGGAGCGGTGTTAGGGATGTTGTGTGGCTTTGGCGTTGAACTCTATGTCTGGCTCTTCACACGAGTTCCCTGGACCTGGTATGTGCTGATCGGCACAGCCGTGACGTTTGCGGTTGGGTATTGCACAAGTATGTTATCTGACGGACAAGGCAAGAATCAGCGCGCATAGAAAATTGCCACGATCAGTGGGCCAGGTGACTGAATGTTACGCCGAGGAAGTAGGCCCACAGGACGATGGCCAGAAGCCCCTTCCAAAAACTCAGGTGCAAGAAGCCGATGGTGAAAAGCCA
>Ga0187782_10002153_pt1 | contig 14463 bp, 18 predicted proteins | sample 0715_SJ02_MP15_2_FD_132454 | JGI IMG/M metagenome (GOLD analysis project Ga0187782, IMG submission 132454) | Tropical peat soil microbial communities from peatlands in Department of Meta, Colombia - 0715_SJ02_MP15_20_MG | ecosystem: Environmental > Terrestrial > Soil > Wetlands > Peat | place...
CCTTGGGCGCACGACACTCGACTCCAACGGCTCCATTCCCTATGGTGACTTTTCAAGGTTTTCAACAATTTGGGGAATCTGCTTTTCGCTCAAAGCTAACCCCCAGCGCGTGAAAACATTGGGTTCTGGTACAGTCTCGGTACAGCCAGCGCGCCTGCTTTGGCAGCTCTTTTCTCCCAAAGTGTGCTACATCAAACTGTCTCACTCTAGGGGTTCACTCCAGCGATGGGCTTGCGGATTCCTGCCTATCGGATTAGAGGGGATACCTGGACACAAGTTTCTTCATCATTCCAATCAATTTCTTCTGTGTTGTGACATTTAGCTCCCCACGATCATACGCCGCCACTAGGTCGGAGACGGTTTTCATCATTGCTGGTACGAGGTCGGCATACGAACCTTGCACATTCGCTTGCTTCACTCTGTATACCTCAGCGACCCGCAACGCCTGGGAGCGAAGTGTAGGGTCCATCGGAACCTTCTGTTTGATCCGGGCCATCTACTTCACCAAGTTAACCACTTACCAGGTCGCGAGACCAATCCTCACAAGAGCCGCGAAACGGAAGAATGCATCAGAGACGACAGCACGCGAACGGGAACAAAGACATCATATCTTCCTTCCGCGTAGCACGCGACCGAGTATGGATCGAAGAAAAAACGCACTCCACCTCGTTCGAGAAGAAACTTATTGAAATTCTGCTCCTCTGCCCCTGCCCCTCTGCGGATCCAGTCAGTTGGTTCGCGGGAGCTGGCATTCAAGAATTCAGGTTTTTGTTCGTTGAGGGAGAAAATGCAGTACCGCGAAATCGTTTCGACACAGGTCTGCTTGCCTTGATAGCGAAATATGTCCTAAAACTCCAGCTGTCTTGCCGGCCTCAACTGATAGTTAAATGTTCGAGTAGTGTGCCGTGAATGCGCGGCTCCTGCCCCGTACTCCACGAATTGGAAATCGACGCTCAGTACATCACTGGTGAATGCGCCAATGGCGTGGCTGATAGCGAGCCTATCCCAACACGCTTCCGCTGAGAGACGCTCCATCATACTCCCTCGTTTGAACTCGGAAGCTCCGATTGCACCGGCACGAAATCTCTGCAACTCACCAACAACAAAGGCGGCCAGCGTGATGTTTATTTCGGTGGCATCACTCGAGTCTTCGGGTGCGATTTGAGGATATTCAGCTTCGAAGGTGTATCTGTGCTCCTCATCTTTCTCCGAAAGCTTCAAGTAATTGAGTGAGAGTGTTCTCCCGTGGATACGAGCTACACGAGCGTTTGAAAATCCTATGTCCTCCTTGGGAGGCTCCACTTGGCGGCTCTGCTCCACTAAAGCGTACCAGTCGTTACGGTAAAGAATGACCTGATGTGCGTTTAGCTTTCGGCCAAATCCTCCCTTGATCTGGGTTTGGTCATGGCATTCAAAACAAAGCACGGCTAGATTTTCCTCGGCTCCGTTACTCGGATCCTCGTCAATATGGTGAATTTGAACCGGTTTCCGAGGCTCCCGGCAAACACAGCAAGTGCGGTGCGAACGAAACAGTACGCGCGCAGCCACTTCTGCCGGGATTTCGATTCTTTCCTTTTGAGTCATCGCTGAAGCCAAGCCAGCCAGTCCCCCTAAAGGGCCGCGGCTCTATATTGCTTGTCACGCACGATCACCAGAGCCGCGCTTGCGTTTTACTTGCGCTTGAGCAGCTGAGACAGTGAGTCGGCACCTTCCCGTTCCAACAAAGTCTCAAGTTTCGTGTCTGAACGATAGCCCGTCGCGAAATCGTCTCCATATATCTCGCGCAGCGTGCGGACCAAGGTGTCGCCGCGCTTCCGCCGTATTTCGCCATCTTGGTCTTGACACCTTGAGTCCAGATTTACAGGACAGGATTGTGGGTGCTTCATTTGAATACCTCCCAAGAATTTTCTCTTGCCAATTGCTCGCGAACTGGACTACTATGTAAACGTAGCACAGAACTAGGCCACAGTCATATATCTTATGAATGTTAAGAATACGGATGCAATGGACACCACTGTAGTAGAGCCAAAGGATTTAGTCCAGATCGCCCGTCTCGCACTTACCGGCAGACGGCAGGATCTCGTTCTGTACATTCGTCGGCTCGCCAAACGCTATCGCTTTTCTCTCCCCAAACTTGCTGACGAACTAACTTCGATTGTGCGTCAGGTGCCTGATTCATCTTCGGTCCTGCGAGGCACCTTCGTGGACGCAATCCCTGTCGACCAGGATTCAAGGCTTCAACTTGCAAGACCCGAATATCCTGTCGAGCTCGAAGTTGAACCAATCTGGGGTGATCAAGTTCGCTCCGACCTTGAGCAGATTGCCATTGAACGTGAAATGGAAACCAAACTGGCCGATGCCGATCTTCACCCAACGAAGTCGGCTTTGTTTGTCGGCCCGCCAGGCGTGGGCAAGACTCTGGCTGCGCGGTGGATAGCGAAGAAGCTGAATCGACCGCTTATTATTCTGGACCTATCGGCCGTAATGAGCAGTTTTCTTGGCAGAACCGGGAACAATATTCGCAACGTTCTCGACTATGCAAAGGGGTTGAATTGCGTCCTGCTGCTTGACGAGTTCGATGCAATCGCCAAGCGGCGCGACGATGCGGTCGAGATCGGCGAGCTCAAACGTCTGGTTACAGTATTACTGCAGGAGATCGACGAGTGGCCATCCTCCGGCCTGTTGCTTGCGGCAACAAACCATCCAGATCTACTGGATCCGGCTGTCTGGCGCCGCTTCGAGCTAATCGTCGAGTTTCCGATGCCCTCCGAAACTGAGATTCAAAAGGCGATAGAGGTTTTCTTGGAAGGCGATGCGGAGAAGAGCTGGAGCGCGATTCTCGCAAGAACTTTCCAAACCGCATCATTTGCCGAAATCCGCCGCGATCTTTTGAGAGCGAAGCGTAACGCAATCGTGCACGGAGATTCATCCCTCGTGCCGCTTCAGAGAATCGTAAAGGAGCGCATCAGGACTCTAGACCGGGAAAGCAGGGCGGAAATTGCTGTTGACCTTCTCGGCCGCGGACTTTCTCAGAGAGAAGCGCATGAGTGGACGGGCGTTAGTCGTGACACAATTCGCAAAGCGGTCCGACAGTAGGTCCCATGCCTGAAACGCGCAATTATCTTTTCGGCTACGGCGAGCGGCTCAACGAACCCCTTGAGCCCACAGGCAGGCCTATGGATAAGTTCCATCCTTATACGATCAAAGAGGCGCGCCAGCGGCTCGCGCCACGGGTCCGGAATGTCGCGAGACGACTTGACGATTTGCCGAAGGAAGCCTGCCCGAAGAACGAAGCTGTTGCGGCAGTGCGATTGCATCCCTCCTACCTTGCCAAGACGTTCTTCCCAACGGATCTCTTCAGGACCCTGCATCTTGATCCCGTCGGAAGCCGTCCCGTCCGCATCCGTCCGGAGAAAGGAACCAAGAAGCAGACCGCTTCGAGGTCACAAAACGACAACTCGCCAACGTCGACGACAATCGACGTGTTCGTCCGCGGAAAAAGAAGCGCATTTGACGAGTGGGCGGAAGTCATCCCGGACTGGCCCTCAGAACACGGCGTAATGGAAGAAATCATTCGTGTCGAGGATGTCCTCTTTATTCCTCCAGAGGAACGACTGAAGCCAATGCGCTCGACGAATGACACGCCGTTGTTGGAAATCGTGCTTCATCGTGCCGACAGCTACGTGCTCGAAGGGTTTCGAGATTACGTGCGGTCGCTCGGACTGCGATTGGATTTGGACAGCCGAATCGTCGTGCAGAACCTTTGCTTTCTTCCTCTACGAGTACCTCTCGATCTACAGCCAGAGATGGCAAAGTTTTCATTTCTGCGTGTGGCCCGAGAAATGCCAGCCATGCGTGAACTTCGCCCGGCAGCCTGGTCTACTCCGCTCCGATCCACACCGGCCTTCAAGGTCGACCTACAGCACTCAGAACCCGTAAATACCGATATTCGAGTTGCTGTCTTCGATGGAGGCGTTCCGAAAGGGGCCCTACCCGATACCCTGGTTCGGCGGAAGAAGGCTCCCGGTGTCGGTGAAGCTGTGCCGGACGCGCAAGGGCACGGTCTGGGCGTAACATCCGCTCTGCTTTTTGGACCACTTGCTGACGGAGATGAACTTCCGCGACCCTACGCCGCTGTGGATCACTACCGAGTCATCGATGACAATACCGTCCACGATCCCCAGGGCGAGTACTTCCACGTCATCAATCGAATTATGGATGTTTTAAAGCAAAACCATTTTGATTTTGTAAATCTCAGCCTTGGTCCGGATCTTCCCATCGAAGACGACGAAATCCACGTATGGACGGCATGCCTCGACTCCCACTTCGCAACTGGCAAGTCTCTCGTGACGATCGCTGCCGGGAACTCGGGAGCGAACGATTGGGATTCCGGGAACGCAAGAATTCAAGCTCCAAGCGATGGAGTGAATATCTTGTCGGTCGGAGCAGCCGATCGTAACGACAAACATTGGAAGCGAGCCAACTACAGCTCAATTGGCCCTGGGCGTCGTCCGGGATTCATAAAACCAGATCTCTTGGCATTTGGCGGCTCGGCAGCAATGCCGTTCTGGATACTGAATCACACTAAACCTGGATTTGCAGCTTCGGTTCAGGGAACGAGCTTCGCGTCGCCCAACGCCCTCCGAGCCGCACTCGGTGTTCGGGCCTACCTTGGCCCGGTTGTTCAACCGATTGGTCTAAAAGCGTTGTTAGTTCATCACAGCGACGAGGGCGAGTACGATGCGCGCGAAGTCGGTTGGGGAAAACTGCCTCATGGCCTCGACGATTTGATAACTTGCCCAGATGACACTGCGCATGTGCTGTATCAGGGGACCATGGATGCCAGCACATATTTGAGGCTCCGGGTCCCCATGCCGGCCGCAGGGCTAAAGGGCAAGGTTACGATCGCCGCGACGTTTTGTTACGCAACCGAAGTCGATCCCCAAGACCCTTTCAACTACACACGCGCCGGACTGGACATCACCTTTCGGCCAAACAACGACAAGTTTTCAACCACGTCCTTCGGACAATCCAAGCAACCGACTCCGAAGACGTTCTTTTCTTGCAAGGCATTTGCGACGGAGGAGGAGCTTCGCCTTGATTCGCATAAGTGGGAGACATGTTTGAAAGCTTCTCGTACGTTCTTTGCGGCTAGCCTAAAAGACCCGGTATTCGACGTCCATTACAACGCCCGAATCGGCGGCGCGCAGTCTTATCAAGGCAAACAAATCTCATACGCCTTGGTTGTTACCGTACACGCTAAGAATGTGGCCGACCTCTACAATCGCATTGCGCAGCGGTACCGCACCCAGCTCGTGCCGTTACGTCCCATAATCCGTCTGCCGATCCGAACTTCCTAGACTGGCCTTGTCGACCTAAGGCACGCCTTTCTTGTGACCCTCTGGTTGGAAGGAAGAATGAGACTAGCTACGTCGTTGATTCTTCTTGGTTCTGGATGGTTCTTGTTTGGGTCACCGCATCGTATTCAGGGGGCGATTGGACCCAAATGGACCCAGGGTTCCATTGTTACGAGTTGTGTCGATCCAAATTCAGCTCTCGAATTCACCAGAGAACATCAATTGCCTCATGGTGTGAACTAACGGTCACATTTCCAATTACAGCGCGGGGCCCGAATATTTCCGACTAACCGGCCATCCGCTCGGCGCAACTGCCGGGGAAGCAGAAGCGCTTTCGTAATCGGCGCTTCTGCTTGCGAGGCGAAAGACTCGGCGACCATGATAGCTCGCGAGAGACTGGGTGCCGCCGGCAAGATTGCTGATCTCGCGCCTTACTTGTTCGCATGTCTCTGCAGTTTGCCGGATTTTGCCTTGCCGCCCTTCCTTTTGGCTGACAGCTCCGCAGTGACCGCTGCGGTGGTCTTGGATACGTCGACCCTGTAGCGCGCCGCTGTTCGTATCAGGTTCGTCTCCCCCGATAGGCTCTCTGCAGAACTGTAACCCGGGCAGTACAGATCGGGGACAAGCGCGCAACTCACTAAAAACCGGTTGAGATCGGCGGTAGTCATTGCCTGGATTTGAGCTTCCGCCAGCTTCTCATGGTCCACTGAGGTTCCGCCCCAAGATGTCTTCGTCTTTATCTCTTCCCAGCCATAGACCTGGAACAGCCGATGGTGGTTGTCGTGGCCCACGCGCCGGAAATAATCGAGTGCGACCATCTCGAAGTCCGCACGCGCCAATTCTCCAGGAAGCTTCTGCCGAACGGCCTGCAGAATCCGCGAGCGCGATTCCTTCTGAACACGAATTGCGAGGGCCAGCTTTCTGCGCTGTTCCCGCTCCTGTGGCGAGATCTCGTAACGAGAGAACTGTCGGTGCGTCTTGCAGTTCTCGTCCGCACAAATGCGCAAGACCGTTCCTGCTTCTCGGCCGTCCGCGATGACAGCGACTCGAGTACTCGGACACTCCCCCTCGCGTTCCACACGGCGATACTGCCCTTCGTACAGCGTATCAGGGGACTTGGAGCGAGCCTGCCAGTAGGGAGCGGAGGAAATCTGAACCGCCTTCTGGCCCTCTTTCACCAAAGGCTCCATGCGCAGCTGGACGAGAGCGTGAAGTTTGGCCCTGTAGCATGCGGGGTCTGTGCACAGAGATTTATTCCTGATTTCCGGGAAGAGCAGAGGATTGTTGCCGGTTCGTTTGGGACAGGCCGAACATGGTCCCGCTGTGGGCAACAAGTTGGCATCATTCCTGTCGAACGGTGCGTTCTTCAAGTCGAGGTGAATCTCGCGCTCAATCCAGTCGCGGAGCTCTCGGACTGTCAGTGCTTCTGCCTTGCGGTCCTTGAGAATCGAGTGGGTGCTGCGGTGGCCAGGAAAGCATTCCATGAGAGCGCGTTCTTGATCATTCGACTGAAGGCGGGCGAGCTCCAGGGCGTGAGCTACGGTGAGCTTCCCCTCGTAGAACGCCGTTTGCGCGGCCGGGATCAGATCGGTGAGAGAAATGCGGCCTTTCACATAGGACGGGCTTTTAGCCACCTGCGCCGCGATCGTCTCTACGGTGTAGTAATCCGGCTTCAGCTCTATCAACGAGCGATAGCCCATTCCTTCGTCCAATTCATGAATATCGGCGCGCTGCAGATTCTCGATAAGCTGAATTTCCCGGCACTCGGCATCGCTGAGCTCCCGGACGGTTGCGGGGATCGTGTCTTTGCCCGCTAATTTCGAGGCACGAAAACGGCGGGCGCCGGCAACCAGTTCGTACACGCCGTCTGCGCCGTCGGGAGCGGGACGAACGACGATGGCTTGCAAGACCCCATGCAACTTGATGTTCTCGGCTAACTCTCGGAGCTTCGCTTCATCAAAGGCGCGGCGCGGGTTGGTGTTGGATTCTCGGATTCTATCCAGTGGGATATTGTGAACAGACGAGGCTGTTGCGGATGCTACCTTCGCCGCACCAGGTGTGATCGCAGTGCTCATTCCTTATTCCTTTCTTCTTGGCTAAGCCCCGAGGCTCATTCGCCTCAGAAGCAGGCGAGAGGTCGCCGCGGGGCTGATTCTACGGGCGGCTCCCTATATGGCGAACAAAAGGCGAATATGATACGGTCCTCATTCATGGCCGTCCGATCTTGCCGGGTCACGATTCAGGATATGGATGGGGTATCGCATACCGTCGACGTGACGGCCGCCACTCTGTACGAGGCTGTGGCCCAGGGTCTTGCGGCTCTTCGGGGCAATGAATGGGTAGCGGGAATTGCCGAAGGCTTCAATGTAGTGCGCGTGTCCGTCGCGGATGTTCGTGTAGAGCACGAAGTCAAACTCGGGGATTTTACGAAGTGGCTGGAGAGAACGAAGGGATCGCCACGAGAAATGAGCGAGCGTCTCAGAATCAGGACAATTCTCGGAACGCCAGTCCGGCGTCAGTTGAGCATACTCAACCCCCGCTCGACTGAGCGGATGGGTCCCTCTGGGTCTTTGCCAATGAAACCGATGATCTGAACTGAATTGAGGTACATTTGTGAAAATCTCCTTTTCTGCCCCTGTGGCTCGGGGCACTGAAAAGCGAGAGGGCGCTGCTCCCAAAGCGAGGCGACGCTTTTTCGGAGGGGCACGAAAAATCGCGGCGAAGTTTCAGAGACTTTTGGGGAGGAGCCGAAAAAGCAGAGTCGGCGAAGCTGCCGGGCGCAGGAATTGCCCCGAAGCCGTGCCCGAGGAACAGTGCGGCAGAAAAGGGAAAATGTACCGCGCCAGTTCATTCGGTCGAGGCTAAGGCCACGCGACGCCAGCGGTGAGAGGCGTGACGCAAAACCTTCCTTTCCGCAGCGCGTCATGGTTGAATGTGATCCTCGAATGGCATCAGAAGGAGAAAGCACATGGTGATGTGCGACCGCTTGCGAGTGTTGCGGGAAGCGAAGAAGCTGTCACAGGGCGATATCGAGAAGCGCACCGGTCTGCTGCGCTGCTACATCTCTCGCGTCGAGAACGGCCACACCGTGCCCACAGTGGAAACACTTGAGAAGATGGCGCGGGCGCTTGAAGTGCCGATGTACAAACTTTTCTACGACGGCGAGGCCCCGGCAAGATTGGAGAACCTTCCGAACCGCAAAACGGCGGATGAGATTGCGTGGGGAAGCTCCGGCAAGGACGCGCGCTATCTCATCAATTTCCGCAGACTCCTGGGCCGCATCGAGGAGAAGGATCGAAAGCTTCTCCTCGCTCTCGCGCAGAAATTGGCGTCGAAGCGCAACGGATGGAAGTCCATCGCCGCCTGAATCTGATTCAACGAGGATGGCTAGGCGCGAGTACGCGCTGGATCGTTCATCGCGCGGCCATGACCGATGAGCAGCCGAACTAACTCGCTTTGACGGTTGACGCCCGTCTTGGAAAAAATACTTTTAATCTGAGAACGAACCGTATTTTGGGTAACCCCCACGCTGTCGCAGATTTCTCGCGGCGATTTACCGTCGGTCAACAACGCCGCGACGCGGCATTCTGCGGGGCTGAGTCCGTAAACTGCTTTTAGTATTTCCTGTGCGGGACGTTGTGTTCGCAGAGGATCATTGATGAACGCGACAGCCGCTACATTGCCGGATACAGGAACCGTCGAATTGCGAATCGGACTGATTTGAACTTGCAGTGGCGGGCGAGCGCGCCGTGACACAACAATTATGCCGCCAGCCCAAACTCCGTTCCCGCTGGAGGTTGCGGCCGCCTGTTGAATCGTTTTCTGCAATGCACTCGACTCCGCCGTAACTTCCGCCCGGAGCCTGCTTCGCGCAACCAGGAGGCCGTCCCGTTCAGCCAAGCAAACTGCCGCGCTCCGATTGGTCAGTACGATTTCCCCTTTGCAATCGAAAAATATCACTCCTGCCGGGAGCATATCGAGTGCGCTTTCGACGCCTTCAGTTCGCGACTTCAATGCAGAGAATCTGCGATACAAGCCAAAAGCACGGCGAAGATGCGGGGCTAGGAACCGGAGCATTTTCAGCTCCAGTTCGCCGAACTGCACGCGAGATTTGTCGCGGTACAGGGCCACTGCCGCCACACAGGATTCGCTATTTTCAACCAACCCGAGCAGTGCGTGCTCGATGCCGCCGCGTACGAGGTGGTCATTGTAAAACTCTTTTTCTTTCAACCGTGGAAGGGGACAAAGCGATTCAGAGGTACAGACATATCCGCCGGGATATTTGTTCGGGTTCGGAACGACGACTTCGGCCCAAACATCCAAGCTGTGGTAATGCTCCCGATAGTCTCGAACGAATTCCTCAGGTACCCGCCACGAGTTGGATATGGCGTATAGGCCTTCATCAAAAGCTTGAATGACCAGTGCGGCAGAAGTCGACTTTGTGTGCGCAGCCAGGCGTTCAATCAACGGTGCCCACCGGGTTGCATCACCTGCGGCGTCATAGATGCTTCCCAGAAGGGTCGAAATCTCGTGTTCAGTAGGCATCGATCCCGTCTCCAGAACAAATCGACTGGGGTTGAACTGTTGGCTTCGAGTAGCTGAGACGGAAGCGGACTAATTGACTCTGTCGGCCAACAAGAAACCGGGAAAGAGCATGGCCGTTTGCGAACATCGCTCTTCCTTTCGGGCCTTATAAGCAGAGTGTTCGATCAGATAATGGCAGGACTCTACTCCAAGTAGGCCCAAATTGCTATGCGGATTTTCACCAATTCGGGTGATGACGGCCACTGGTCACCTTGCTATCGTTCGCGTCCAAGTCTTGGTTGTCGCACTGGGATCGGAGGTCAGCATGACAGCGCGTCCGACGCAGCGAGTCGTGGGGGGCGTTTCCATCCGAACAGCGTAGCCCGAAGAAAACCACCCCATGAAGGAGCGTACTCATGAAAAATATCCTACCTATATTGATATTGACCCTGTTTGCTGCCCTGGCCACTCCTCAATGCGTTTTCGCTAAGAGGGCCACGAAAAAGAAAACAGTCACCGTCACTGTGGGTGCCGACTGCGGAAATGGGATCTCGCTCTCCGTCGGGGCATCCGGGAATACCTTGTGTGCGAGCTACCCACCGAACGCGATCGGAATGCTGCGGCAGCACGAGGGCCAAAGCATACAGGTCGAAGCCGTATTTGAGTACCCGGGCGCCCCCAAAAGCACAGCCCCAAACGGAATCCTAAGGGTCACCAAGGTTGCCGGAACTAAGGTTTACGACCCATGCTCGACAAGCAACTCGATCATATGGGGGCTTGCAGGCAGGACAGGCCTGCCCCCTGGGTGCGCCGAGAGCCTCCAAACTGGCGACACAACCGCAGGGGGCGAGGCGCCGAATCCGGCAGCGTTTCCAGGCTCGCAAGATCCTTCTTCAATCGTGTACGAATCCTGCGCGTGGGTTTGGTCAAGCACCGCCTCCAGAGGTTGGCACATTAGCGTAAGCCCCGTCCTTGAGACTACGAGGGGTGGCTCAAACTGCATGGCTTTTGGTAGGTGGGTGGTCAAAAATCACCCCGACATGAAGTCTGACTACAATCCCGACTCTCCCAATTTTGGCGTCGGGCGATCATATGGCGACGGCTCTCCCATCAACGATCGCGATTCTGCGACAAGAGCAGCAGCGGAGGATGATCGTCAGGCATATATCGAAAAACACAGGCAAGACAGGTCAACGGAGATCGAAGAACTAGAGTGGACCCCATAAAGTCTGAATGTTTGCGAATTTGGGTGATAACAAGGATTCTGCGCGCTGACATGATGCGCTCCCAAATTGTCAGCTTACGCAGGCGGATTGGAGATCAGCATGACAGCACATCAGTCCCCTCGTCCCGAATTGAGAGGCGAGGCTGGGCCGCCGAAACGGAAGATTGAACGGTCTGTGCGAATCGCGGACCCTGAGAGTGACCTGCTGGAGGAGGATTACAGATGCGCAGAAGCTCATTTGGTTTCATGTGCTTCGTGACGGTTTTGGAGACTACTGCGGCGGTTTTGTTCTTCTTCGTGCCTCTGTGTCATGCGCAACAAAAGATCGACCCGCAACAACAGCCCATGTGGTACACGAGTGGACAAAAATGGGGGCCGTGGACATCGTTTTCGCAATACCCTTTTCTTTCGGTAAGAGGCGCTTGCGGTGACGACACTACAGTGAGCGGAGTCCCGATGTTTTCTCTCTGGACGCAAATTCGAAACAACTCTGCGTATCCAATGGCCGTCGTGTGGGCTGAAGAAATGTACAACAAGGCTACGGGGAAGAATATAGTATCAGGTTCCTTCCTAGAATATCTTGACCCAGGTCAGATCACTGAAGCGTGGACGACCCTAGGCGGGAATTGTGGCGCTACTCATACTTTCTATGCGCAGATAAAGTGCGCGGCAAGGAAGGGTAACGAAGGTGCAGCATGCTTCAAAAATTCACATGGCGATCTGATTGCGGAGCGCACGGACCAGTTTCGTGCGCCTTCAGCACAATCAAGCGGGGCTGAAGGTGCTTCGCGTGAAGCGACGAGCCAAGGTTCGGTTGCCAACTCAGCCTGGGCTTGCACTTTTCATTTTACCGACATGTATTTTGCCGAGTTCTACCCCAGCCCCACCGACACGCAGAAGATCGCTTTCGGACCCGATGGGTCAACCCACGTGGTATTGGAGGAGGACGGCAGAACTTTGAATGCTGGTCGTTGGCAACAGAACACAGCGGAGGTAGATTGGACAACGAAGCATGCCGCCTATACGGGCCTTTCTAGAGTGTCGATTAGCGGCAATTCGATGGCTGGCGAGGAAGTTCAGACCGATACATACGGAGGCACCCCTCACAAAGTTGGAACCTATTCCTGTACCCGCGAATGATTGGCAAAACAACGGCGACTTTAATTCTCGCTTTGTGCTCCGGCGGCCAGCTTTTGTGAAGTACGCGGCTGTGAACCTTCGCACACACTGTGGCGTTAACAGCGCGGAACTTGACAAAGGCAAGAACAGTATTCAACAGGTGAAATTGGTATTTGCTCCCCCCAAAGCGAAGCGGGAATGGGCAAGGCTACCACCTAGCCGGGCGGCGCGGATGAGTCATCCGCGCCGACGGCGTTGAGAATGTGAGTTGCGGTCCGCTGGACGTATTCGAGGCTTTCGCTGAGGAGGTGCGCGTCGCCGCCATACAGACCGATGTAGTCTTGTGCCGCACTGCCCGTCTCTAGGCCGATTGCGCTGCAAACGACAAACGCTACGGCCTCGGCTTCCGTCTCGCGGACGCGCTTCGTCGTACTGCTCCGGCGCTCAGCGCGGTGCATCATTTCGTGCGCGACCTCATGGGCTAGAGTCGCAAATTCCTCAGCCGGAGACTGGCCCGGCAGCAACGTGATCTTCCCGCCTGACGAAGTGCCGCGTGCCGGCGCGATTTCGTCGGAGTATTCGAGCGCGATGCCGTGCTCGGCAACGAATTTCGCAAGCCGCTCGCGATACTCGCGCGGATCGCCGTCCACGCTGCCGATTTCGGGCAACGGCTGGCCGTCCGTTTGGCTGATGTCGAATACGTAGGCCGCGCGGAATCCGACTGAGACTGAGGATTCGTCCGGCTCGACTTCGCCGTTGTTCTCGGCTTTCTTCCGAACGATCGGCGCGAGAATGAGGATACCCTTCTCGCCCTTCTTCACGAAGCGGCCTAGCTTGTGCCAAGCGTGAAAGCCCGCGACGTGCGTCGCGCCTGACTGATACCGCGGCTTACATCACGCTGCCGCAGTGTCCTCCTCTGTCTTTTCAATGCGTGAAGTGTTCGCCTCCGGCGCTTCCCGGCCTCGCAGCAAAACCAAATCTAAGAACCACAATTGATCCACCTTGCCCAGATTGATCTCTTGAGGGTGGTTTCTGATGAAGCGCAAGATGTCCTTCTCCCGAATACGATGGATGTCGTTGCCGTTCCCACCATGCCGGTGCGTTCCTTGATGGCGGTCCCGGAGCCAGCCGCTCGCAATCCAAACCGAAATTTTGTGGTGGTCTTCACCCAAACACTGCTCAAGGTCGCGCATCGTGTAGCCTTCTCGCACGCGCCGCGAGGATCCGAGGCGCTTCAACTTGTTCACGACCGAACTCTCGGGTCGGTGCAAACGTTTGGCGATCGTCGCAGCGGACACGCGACCGACTAGGCGTTCGAGGAGCGTCAGTTCGGCTTGGGTCCACGGCTTTCGATCCATCTTCATGGTCAGACCCAACCGCGCAGCTTGCCGTTTGATATACCATCGCGGCAGGCCCGTCATGCGAACCATCCGATTGAGCACTTGAAACCGACGATTGAGCCCGCCGAAATAGTGCGCCTTAAGCTCGGCATCGTATTCCGGTAGCCAAGTGTATTTCGCCGCAGCCATCGTTCCTCTCCTTATGGGTTTGGGCTCGAATTGCAATAGGTGGGGACTACCTGCGGAGCGAACGAACGCTGGCCAAGGTCAAAGGTCGTCGTCTTCCAGGAAAACCGACCAATCGGCCGTGTTGGCCAGAAGCTCTAAGACCTTTTCTGGTTCGGTACCGAGGAGTCGTCGGCAGGTTTCGAGTTCAAATTCAACTTGTTCGGCAATCTGTTTTGCAGCGCACCGGTAGGCAAGATCGCTTCCCGGCGGAATGTCAGCTAGTTTCATGGGGTGCCCCTTCTGAAAAGCGGCGAGCCTGAGAAATGTGGGAAAGCTGAAGCAACAAGCGGAGCGCAGCTTTGCGAGAATCTAGATGGCGATGTGATTCAGATTGCAGCCTAGTGCACTGAGTGAGTCCAGATCATTAGGCCGGGAACGAATGGAAGCGATTTGCAAAGGTTCGTCCCAGTCAGGATTGAAAACAATTACTCGCACGAGTAGTGTGCCGTCCTGCTCTTGCTTACATTCGACTGCGATCGATTCCCATATTTCCTGGGCGCCGTGACGCTGCACGCGCTGACCTACCTTGATCCAGAGTGAGCCGGCGCTCGCGCGAAACCGGCCGGCCCGGCCCGCATCACAATCCACTCGGAATCCACACGCGTCCGCAGCTGGCTTCAATCTGTCCATGTGTTCTTTCTCCTGGTGAGTTTCTGTGGCCGGAAGCGCA
>Ga0187782_10002154_pt1 | contig 14458 bp, 12 predicted proteins | sample 0715_SJ02_MP15_2_FD_132454 | JGI IMG/M metagenome (GOLD analysis project Ga0187782, IMG submission 132454) | Tropical peat soil microbial communities from peatlands in Department of Meta, Colombia - 0715_SJ02_MP15_20_MG | ecosystem: Environmental > Terrestrial > Soil > Wetlands > Peat | place...
AACAAGTGGTCTCACAGATCATCTTGACCCTCCTTTCGCACTACTCATCTCATGAACCTTGCCGCTACTCGGCATATACATCTTGCGTGTAACGAAAACAAAGCGGCGGCAAGCCACCGCACTCCACAGGAGCCTCGCCGTGTGATGGCCATAAGGAGTAATCAGACGTTGTCGCATGTTCACGACAGGATTCAAGAGCAATTGAGTCAATTTTCGATGGCGGTTTGCTGGGCGAAGATGGCGTGCCAGGCGCCGTTTTCCCAGAGGTAGTAGTCGGCGTAGCGAGTGGCTCGTTGCTTTCCGTCGGATGAGGTGGATTGCGAGGTGCCGTAAGCGATGGCCATGTCGCCGTGGAGGACGACAGTGGGGACCGGCAAGTCTGGGATAGGGAGATTCTTGCCGCGATTTTTTTCGGCGAGGGCGAGCTCGCCGTCGAGAAACTTGATGTCGCCATTACGGAGAATTTCGGTGAAGTCAGGAGCGAGGAGGCAGCGTTCGAAATCAAGGTCGGCTCGAAGGTAGGCGACGCTCCAGGCGTTTTCGAGGCGCTGGATGGTGGCGACGTCTTTGTGTTGTTTGGCGAGGGCGGGAAGATCACAGTTGGTCTGCGCGCGCAGCGGAGCGGATCCGAAGAGCAGAATAAGCACAAATAGATAATCAAAAATTCCACGAATCATATTCGTCCCCTCTTCGACTCAGCGTACATCCGTATGGACTCACTTGTGGAGAAGTTGTGAGCAGCGAAGATTGTTGGCTGCCTTGACGCTTGGACTTCTTCTCAGCGGCCGAGAGAAGTGACGATGAGGTAGGCGCGCATTTTGGGGTCGAGCCAGTCGCGAAGGGCGTCGCCGAGAAGATTGAAAGCGAGGACAGCCGCCATGACAGCGAGCGCGGGAAAGATGACGAGGTGAGGAGCGTCGAAGAGATGGCTGCGGGCGTCGTTGAGCATAGCTCCCCAACTGGGCATAGGAGCAAGGACGCCGACGCCGAGAAAACTGAGAGTGGATTCGGCGAGGATTGCTCCGGCCATGGCGATGGTGGCCTGGACGAGAACGGGTTGAAGAATATTCGGGAGGAGATGGCGAAGGAGAATGCGCGCGTCGGAAGCGCCGAGGGAGCGGGCGGCGAGGACGTATTCCATTTCCTTGGCTTGCAGGATTTGCGCGCGGGCGAGGCGAGCGTAACCGGCCCATCCGGTGATGATGAGGGCGAGAATGACTTTGCCGAGGCCGGGGCCCAGAAAGGCGGCGAATGCGATCGCGAGGAGGATGCCGGGGAATGAGAGGAAGGCGTTGATGAAGACGATGTTGACGAGGCGGTCGAACCACCCGCCGAAATAGCCGGCGAGCGAGCCGATGGCGAGGCCGGTGAGCCCGGCGCCAAGTACGACGCTGACGCTGACGAGCATGGAGACGCGTGCGCCGTAGAGGACGCGGGAGAGGATGTCGCGGCCGAGCTCGTCGGTGCCCATCCAGTGAGCGCGGGTGGGCGGCGAGAGGCGAGCGGGGAGATTTTGGGCGGTGGGGTCGGAGGGTGCCAGCCAGGAGGCGAATACGGCGGCGAGGACGAGAAGAAGCGCGAGAGCGAGCGCCCAGCGGGCGGAGACGCTGTGGCTGAGGAAATCACGGAGGGCTTTCACTGGAGGCGGACTCGCGGATCCACGAGGGCGTAGATCATGTCGGTGAGGAGGTTGACGAGGACGTAGGAGACGGCGATGAGGAGGATGCAGCCCTGGAGGAGCGGGTAATCGCGGGACTGGATGGCTTGAACGGCGAGGCGGCCGACGCCGGGCCAGGAGAAAATTGATTCCGTGACGATGGTGCCGGCGAGGAGCGTGCCGAATTGCAGACCGAGGATGGTGAGGATGGGGATGAGGGCGTTGCGGAACGCGTGACGGAAGAGCACGGCGGAATCGGAGAGGCCTTTGGCCCGAGCGGTGCGGACGTAGTCGCTCGAGAGTTCTTCGATGACGGACGTGCGCACCATGCGGGTGAGAATGGCGGCCAGGGCGGCGCCGAGCGTGATGGCCGGGAGGATGAGGTGCGAGAGGCCGCCTCGTCCGGAGACGGGAAGCCAGCCAAGTATGACGGAAAAAACGAGAATCAGGACGGGACCGAGCGCGAAATTCGGGACGGAGAGGCCGAAGAGAGTGAAGACGCCGACGGCGTGGTCGGCGGGACGCCCGCGATGTTGTGCGGCGAAGAGGCCGGCAGGAATTCCTATGAGAGCGCAGACGAGGAGAGCGACGACGGCAAGCTCAAGTGTGGCGGGATACCGAGAGGCAACGATGTGAAGAACGGGCTGCTGAAAGCGGAAGGATTCGCCGAGGTCGCCGTGGAGAATGCCCGCGAGGTAATGCACGTATTGGGCGCCGATGGGTTGGTCGAGGCCGAGAGCGTGGCGGAGGTGCTCGATATCCTCCGCGCGGGCGCCTTCGCCGAGCATTTGCTGGACGGGGTCGCCGGGAACGATGTGCGCGAGCAAGAAAACCATGGTGAGGATGAGCCAGAGAGCGGGGAGGGCAAGAAGGAGGCGGAGGGAAAGGTAGCGCGTCACTGTTTCTCTCCGGCGTTGCCGTCGGTGGCCGACGCTGCATTTTCATTGCGCGTTTCTGCCGGACGCGTGGTGGTTTTTGCCGATGATTTCGCGGCGGAGGTACGGCGGGATTTCGCTGCGGCTTTCAATTTGGCGCGTTTGGGGGCGACGCCAGATTGAGCCGGTGCGGAATTTTCATCTGCTACATCGCTTGGCGGAGGAGGGGCGGGAGGCGCGACAGGAGGCTTAATTTTGACGCGCGAGACGCGGCGGTGGTCCATGTCCATAACGGTAAAACGGTAGCCATTGTCCTCGAAGCTTTCGCCGCCGCGCGGGATGAAACCGAGCCGATTCAGGACGAAGCCGCCGATGGTTTCATAGGAGGGGTCGTCGGGGAGGGCGATGTTGTATTGCGTGGCGAGATCGCGAACGTTGAGCGCGGCGTCGAAAATCATGGAACCATCCGGGAGAGTGAGGGGCCGCTCGACGACGTCGAACTCGTCGTGAATTTCGCCGACCATCTGCTCGAGGATATCTTCGAGGGTGGCGAGGCCGAGAATGCTGCCGAATTCGTCCACTACCATGGCAAGGCCCGTGCGGCGAGAACGAAATTCGAGGAGAAGTTCGCTGGCGGGTTTGGTTTCGGGGACGATGAGGACGTCGCGGAGGAGGCTGCGGAGATGAAATTCGGGCGGAGGGAGATGCTCTTCGGCGCGGCGGGCGCGTTCGAGCAGAACCCAGATCAGGTCTTTGACGTGGAGGAAGCCGAGGATGTGGTCGAGCGTGCCTTCATAGACCGGGATCCGTGAACGCTGCGTGGTGGCGAACATTTTCATGATGTCTTCGAGTGACGCGTTGGCGGGGAGAGCGTGGACATCGGGGCGAGGGACCATTACTTCGCGGACTTGCACCTGCCTGAGTTCCATAGCGCTCTGAATGAATTTCACTTCCGTGGGAGGAAGCAAGCCGCGGTCCTGCGCCTGCTGGATCATCACTTGAAGCTCCTCAGTGGAGCGGACGAGTGTGTGGCTGTGGGGGGAGACGACGCCGAGAGCGCCGACGACTTTTTCGGCGACGCCGTCGAGGAGGTCAATGGCCCAGCGGAAGGTCCCGAGGAACCAGCTAAAGGGGCGAGCGATCATCAGCGCGACACGTTCGGCGCGAGCCAGGCTGATGCCTTTGGGGACGAGTTCGCCGAGAACGACCTGGAGGATGGTGAGCAAGCCGAAGGCGATGACGAGAGCGGAGGCGTGGGCGGCAATGGCGGCCCACGGGTGGGGGATGGCGGCTACCAACGGAGAGAGAACGCCGGAGAGAGTGACTTCGCCGAAGTAGCCGAGGAGCAGGCTTGCGACAGTGATGCCGACTTGAACGCCGGAAACGACGCGGCCGAGGTCGGCGAGGAGGGCTTCGACAATTTTTGCCCGCGGATCTCCTTCTTCGACGAGCTGGCGAACGCGGGAGAGGCGGACGGCGATGAGCGAAAATTCTGCCGCGGAAAAGAAGGCGTTCATGCCCACGAGGAGGAGAACGGCGAAGAGGTGGAGGGCAATCATGCGGGGACGTCCGGGAGAGCGGCCATCGGGCTGGATTTTAGCAAGATGTGGGAGCCAAGAGGAGAAATCCGAGCGGGGTGGGTTGCGCTATTGCGAATTGAGGCGGGATCAGTTTTCGAGGCGGACGCGGACGGGGCCGAAAGCGACGAGGCGCGCGGGCAAATCGCGAAGCCAGGGAATGCGAAAGAATGTGCGGAAATACCAGGGAATGCTGATCATCTCGGTGGATTGCAAGGCCATTGCAACGATATTGTTCTGCACCTGGGCCTGAAAAGACTGAATCACGCGGACGGGCCATTCGCGTTTGCGCTGGACTTTCTGCAATTCGTCCAGCGTTACATGCCGTGAAAGAAGCGGCTTCGTTAAAAGATTGGCGGCGACGACCGCGTCCTGGATGGCGTAGTTGATGCCAACGCCGCCGATTGGGGACATCACATGGGCGGCATCACCGATCAGGAGCAGGCCTGGTCTGCACCATTCCGTGCAACGGCTGGATTCGACGGACAGAAGGGTAAGCTGCCGAAAATCTGTGAGAGCCTGCACGTGCCCTGCAAGCTGGGGCATGATTTCCGTAATGTGAGCGCGGAGGCCCTCGATGCCCTCGGCGCGAACTTCCTGGAAAGTCCCTTTCAAAATTACATACCCGCATTGCCAATAATCGCCACGCTCGAGACCGATAAACATGTGTCCCTTGCCGATTCCACCGAATGCACCGCCGGACGAAACTGAATCCTCGGAAAGGTGAGGGAGCTTGAACCAAAGAACATCCATGGGAGGGGCGGTCTTGGTGGGAACGAATCCGGCAAGATTGCGAACGCGGGAGAAACGGCCGTCGGCACCGACGGTGAGGAGCGCGCGAACTTCATGCCGCCCATCCTCGGACTGATAGCGAACGCCGCGGATGATGCCACTTTCGGCGACTAACTCCGTGACGTTGGCGCCCATCCGCAACTGGAAATTGGGGTACCGGCCCGCTTCGATCACGAGGAAATCGAGTAATTTGTTCTGCGGGACCATCAAGATGAACGGGAATTTCGTTTTCAGGCGGCGAAGATCCACAGGAGCGAACGCTCCGTCGGCGACCTGGATGTTGGGACTCACAACTTTTCCGTGCCCAAGCGGAAGGATGCGTTCGGCCAGGCCGATTTGGTCGAAGATCTCCATGGTGGAGGGATGAACGGTGTCGCCGCGGAATTCGCGGTCGAAGTCGTGATGCATTTCGAGAAGCGTGACGCGGATGCCACGCCTTGCGAGGAGCAGAGCCAGGACGGCCCCCGCGGGCCCACCTCCGACGATGCAGCAATCACATTCCGAAACCGTGACGCACGAGTTTGAATGAGCGGCGGAAGAGGCGGCTTGTGACAGGGATGCCATCAAATTTTGCGACCCACCCTCCATTATGCCCGGAAGAGCGCTTACAAAAAATTGGATGCGAGCATCGATACGCGGTTGCGGAGTTATCGGGGAGTGGGCTAAACTCCGCCGCTGTTTTTGCGAGAAAAATCACAGGGAAAAATGACACGAGCCGCGCGGATTCTCCGGAATGTCATCGCAGGACTGCTCGTCCTTGCCGGCGCCGCCTTGCTGGCGGGGTGGTGGGCTGTGCGGCGAGCGCTGCCCGAGCTCGACGGCAACGTGCGCGTCGCGGGGTTACGCGAAGGCGTGATTGTGGACCGTGACCGCTGGGGGCGGCCGTGGATCCGCGCGAAGTCCGCGGAAGATTTGGCGATGGCGCAGGGGTACGTTCTCGCTCAGGACCGGCTATGGCAGATGGATTTATTGCGGCGCGCGGCGGCCGGCGATTTGGCGGAGATTTTTGGGGAAATCGCACTGCCGATCGATGGGGAGAACCGGACTCTTGGAATGAGACAAGCGGCCGAGCGCGCAGCGAAAGATTCGGACGGGGAGATTCGCGGGCTGCTCGAGGCGTACGCGCGAGGCGTCAACCGGTATATCGAGGACCGCAGCGGGCGATTGCCGATCGAGTTCACGCTACTGGGTTACAAGCCGCGGCCGTGGACACCGGCGGACACTTATCTCATCAGCCTGTACATGTACAAAACGCTGACTTCGACGTGGAAATCGAAACTGAACCGGCAGTGGGTGACGGAGAAGGTGGGTGCAGAAAGAGCGAAAGATCTGTTCGTGGTGGATTCGCCGCTGGATCATTACATCGTCGGGGGCGCGGCGGCGAAGCAAGGAGGGCGGATTGAGTCTCCCGGGGAGAGGTCATCGCGGAGCGAATCCGGTGCGAGGGAGGACGGCCGGCCTTTTGCGCCTCGTGAGTGGGATCGTGCGCACGCCTTTCTTACGCAATTCGAGGAGGAATCCTCCGAAATCACCGGCAGCAACAATTTTGTTGTAAACGGCACACATACGGCGACGGGAAAACCATTGCTGGCGAACGACACGCACCTGGGGCTGGGGGTGCCGTGCATCTGGTATCAGATTCATTTGACAGCGCCCGGGTGGAACGTGGAGGGATTCGCGCTGCCGGGCGTTCCGCTCGTGATCATCGGGCACAACGAGCGGATTGCCTGGGGGTTTACCAACAGCAATGTGGACGTCCAGGAGGTGTATGCGGAGAAGTTTCAGGCAGAGAAATCGCTGGCGTATCTCGCGAATGGAAATTGGGCGCAAGCGGAAGTACGCAAACAAACGATTCCGGTGCGAGGAAAGGCGGATGTGACGCTCGATGTGATTGTCACGCGGCACGGACCGATCGTGCATCGAGACCTGCCGAGCGCCGGAGGGAGGTCATACGCACTGCGGTGGACGGCACTCGAGCCGGGGGGATTGGATTTCGGATTTCCGCTGATCGGGCGCGCGAAGAACTGGGATGAATTTGTGGAAGTGACGCAGCACATCGCCGGCCCGGGACAAAATACAATTTATGCGGACGTCGAAGGGAACATTGGGTTCACGATTCCGGCGCAGATTCCGATTCGAACGAAGACGAGCAGCGGCCTGCCGGTTGCGGGAGACACGGACGAAAATGAATGGAAGGGCTACATTCCATTCGCGGAGTTGCCGCGCGCGCTGAATCCTCCGAGCGGGATTATCGCGACGGCCAACGCGAGGACCGTGGGACCCGACTACAAGTATTTCGTGTCGGACCGCTGGGCGGGGCCGTGGCGAACGGAGCGGCTCTACGAATTGCTCGAAGGGCGAAGGGGGCTTCGCGCGGAACACTGCAACGCGATTCAAAACGATATTTTGAGCTTGCCGGACAAATTTCTGGCGGGCCAAATCGTGGCCTCTGCGCGCATCCGGCCGCCGAAGGATGAGCGGGCTCAGCATCTGGTCGAGAAACTGAAGGATTGGGATGGGCGAGCGACGGCTGAGTCGGTGGAGACGTCGTTTGTGGAATTTACGAGGCACGCGCTGCTGCGGAATCTGCTGGCACCGTGGCTTGACGAGCGAATTTCAGAATATGAACTGTGGGAGCCGGGCAGCATTTACAACAATGTTTGGTGGCGAGACAAAGTGTTCCTGGAAAATGTGCTGCGAACGCGTCCAGCCGCGTGGCTGCCGAAAGGAATCGTGAATTACGACGATCTGGTGACTATGAGCGCGGTCGAAGCAGTGGAGGCACTGGAGAGAGCAACGGGTGAGACGAATTGGAGAGTATGGGATTGGGGACGAGTTCATCCGCTGAATATGGCGCACCCGCTCGGACGGAACGTGCTGCTACATTCGCTGCTGAGCATCGGGCCGTACGAGCAAGGCGGGACGCTCGACACGGTCAAGGCGATGGGAGTGGGCCATGGGCCGGCGATGCGGCTGGTAGCGGATCTCGCGGATTTCGATGATTCGTTGATGGAGATAACGACTGGCGAATCGGGCCAATATTCGAGCGCGTATTATCGCGACCAGTTTCCGGAGTGGTTTGCGGGGAGAGGGATCGCGGCGCCGTTCAGCGAGGCCGCGGAAGAGAAGGTAAGGGCGCATAGATTATTGTTACTGCCTGCAGTCGACGGTTCCCTACCGGCGAAGTAAAAATGAAAATTCAAGAACAACAATCCAATGCCTGAATTGCCGGAGGTTGAGGCCATCGCGGAAGCGTTGCGGCCGCTGGTCGAGGGGGAGAAGATTGTTCGTGGGCGCGTGATTCATGCGGTCGCCGTGCAGCCATCGCCGGGGGAGCAGAAGCGCGGAGCTGCGGAGAGATTCGTGCGGCGAGTGCGCGGGGAAATGGTGCGCGTGGTCGGGCGACGGGGCAAGTATTTGATTCTGGAGTTGGAACATGGAATTCTCGTGCTGCATTTTCGATTTGATGGGCAGCTTATCTGGTTTGACTCGAGGAAAATTTCGGGGCATGTGGATGTAGCGTTCGAAACGCGGCGCGGGACGCTGGGATATGTTGATCCGCGGCATCTCGGACGGGCGCAATGGGCGAGTTCACGTGAAGACGTGCCGGGGATGAGAGGGCTAGGCGTGGAACCGCTTTCTCGAGAATTTACAACTGTGCGGCTCGCAGAGTTATTGAAGTCGAGCCGGCAGCCTTTGAAATTGTTCCTGCTCGACCAGAGAAAGGTGGCGGGAATCGGAAACATCTACTCGAGCGAGTCGATGTGGCGCGCGCGGCTCGATCCGCGGCGGCGAACGCACCGGCTTTCGCCGGAAGAGACACAGCGGTTGTATAAGAGCATTGTTGACGTTCTGCATCGTGCGCTAGAATGCTGCCGCAAGCCGGCTCCTAATTTTCGCGATCCAACGTGGTGGTTCCGGGGGCTCGAGCGCATCCTGCGGGTTTATGACCGTGAAGGGGAAAAGTGCCGGGGATGCGGCGATAAAGTGCGGAGGATCGAGCAGGGCGGGCGTTCCACTTATTTCTGCGCGCAATGCCAGAAGTAGCAGGTGAAGAGGCGTGGTGAATCCAGCGACCAACAAAGCGGCCGAGCCGGCGCGCAAGGGCGATTTCGAAAAATCGCTGACGCGGCTGGAAGAGGTGGTAAAGCGCCTCGAAAGCGCGGAACTCTCACTCGATGAGGCCATGAAACTATTCGAGGAGGGCGTGAAGCTCTCGCGGGAATGCCAGAAGCAACTCGAAGAAGCGGAAGGACGCGTGGAAATTCTATTGAAGAAAGCGGACGGCAAGATCGCAGCGGAGCCATTCGAGCCTGAAGATGAATCCTCATAGATCTTCCAGCCGGGACGAACTTTCACCCGCGAGCCGAACCAGGGAAAAATGGGGCGCATGAACCTTCCCTACTTTTACGAGGAGGACCACGCGGGCATCGAAGCGGCGCTCGACGCCCTGCTGCCGGGCGAGGACACTCCGCCGTATTCGATTCACCGCGCGATGCGGTACAGCGTGTTCGCAGGCGGCAAACGGATCCGGCCGATTCTATGCCTGGAATCGGCGCGGATGTTTTCTCAAAGCCCGAGGCCGGCGGTGGCCATCGGGTGTGCGCTCGAATTCATCCACACGTATTCGCTGATTCATGATGACCTGCCCGCGCTCGACAATGATGATCTGCGCCGCGGGAAGCCGACGTGCCACAAGCAGTTCGGCGAGGCCATCGCGATCCTGGCGGGGGACGGCTTGCTGACGCTCGCGTTTCAGACGCTGGCGGCCGCGCCGCTTGAAAATGAGCGGCGCGTGCGCGCGATCGCGGAGATCGGAGGCGCCGCGGGGACGGTAAACGGGATGATCGGCGGGCAGGTGGCTGACCTTGAAGCGGAAAAAAAGCCGGTGAATGCGCCGGAGCTTGAATACATTCACCGGTCGAAGACAGCAGCGTTGATTCGCGCGTCGGTGATGTCGGGAGGAATTGCAGGGGGAGCGGCGAACGAGGATCTCGAACGGCTGAGGCGCTTTGGCGAGCACATCGGGTGGGCGTTTCAAGTGGTGGACGATATTTTGGATGTCGAGGAATCGTCGGCGGCGCTGGGGAAAACCGCGGGCAAGGATCAGGCGCAGAATAAGGCGACGTATCCGGCGCTGTATGGGCTAATTCAATCGCGCGAGATGGCGTCGGATTTGGCGGCGAAGGCGCTGAAGGAATTGGATTGCTACGGCGAACGCGCGGCACGGCTGAGGCAATTGGGAGAATTTCTGGTCGCGCGGAGGTCGTGAGTGGAATAGACGCGCCGATCACCCATATAGCAAACGCGCATGGAATCGAAGCAGACAGGCAAGCAACCCCCCAGAGAATCCAAAAAAAAGACAAACAAGCCCGGGAAGGAGCGGCTCGACGTGTTGTTGGTGGGACGCGGCTTGGCGCCCTCGCGGGAGCGCGCGCAGGCGCTACTGCTCGCGGGCCAAGTGCGCGTGAACGGGCAAAAGATGGAAAAGCCGGGGAGCCAAGTGGCGGCGGATGCGAATCTCGAGATTGTGGGCGAAGCGATGCGCTACGCGAGCCGGGCGGGATTGAAGCTCGAAGGCGCGCTGGAGGATTTTGGCGTCAGAGCAGAAGGGAAAATTTGCCTGGATATCGGGACCTCGACCGGAGGATTTACGGATTGCCTGCTTGAACACGGCGCAAGACGCGTTTACGCAGTGGACGTGACGATTGACCAGCTCGATTGGAAGCTGCGGAAGGACGCGCGAGTGGTGCCGATTGAGAGAAACGCGCGGTATTTGCGAGTGGAGGACGTTGGAGAACCGGTTGAATTGGTGACGATGGACGTGTCGTTCATATCGGCGGCGAAAGTGCTGCCGGCTGTTGCGCTGCGGGCGGCGGCAGGGGCGGATTTCCTGATTTTGATCAAGCCGCAGTTTGAGCTGGAGAAGAAGGAAGTCGGAAAGGGCGGACTCGTGCGCGACCCGGCGCTGCACGAGAAGGCCATCGCGGGCGTGGTGAAAGCCGCGGAGGAGATGGGGCTCGAAATTATCGGTGTGCGGCCGAGCCGCTTGGCGGGCGCCGACGGAAATCAGGAGTTTTTTCTCCACGCCCGCCGCCAAGGGTAGAGTAGAATTCAGCGCTTACTCGGATGATTCGCGCCGCCGGCATCGTATCGAAACCCCTCAAGGAAACTGTGTGCACAGTCGTGCCGCCGCTGATTGCGTGGCTGAGCGAGCGGAAAATCGAAGTGTATATGGACGAGGAAACGCGCGAGTGCATCGGTGGCGGCGCGCCGGTGCTGAAGCGCGAGCAGATGGCCGACAAAGTGGACCTTGTCATCGTGCTGGGCGGTGACGGCACGCTGCTTTCGGCGGCGAGGGCACTGGGAAGCCACAAGGTGCCGATCCTGGCGGCGAATCTCGGCGGACTGGGATTTTTGACGACGGTAACGCTTGATCAATTGTATCCGCTGCTCGAGCAGGTGCTCGCGGGACAGCACCGCGTAGGCGAGCGGATGATGCTCGAAGCGGAAGTGTTGCGCAAAGGGAGGACGGCCGAGCGGCATACGGCGCTGAATGATGCGGTGGCGAACAAAGGAGCGCTCGCGCGGATGCTGGATTTCGATGTGTCGGCGGACGGCGAACACATTGGGAGGTACAGGGCCGACGGACTAATTGTGGCGACGCCGACGGGATCGACAGCGTATTCGCTGGCGGCGGGCGGGCCGATTATTCATCCGGGCCTCGAGGCGTTTGTGATTACGCCGATATGCCCTCACATGCTGACGAATAGGCCGCTGGTGATTCCCGATACGTCGGTGGTGGAAATCAATTTTGAGGCCGCCGAGGGGCCGGTGTATTTGACGCTCGACGGGCAAATCGGAATTCAGATGGAGCCGACGGACCGGGTGGTGATTCGAAAGTCGGCGAACCGGGTGGCATTTGTAAGGCCGCCGAGGAAGACGTACTTCGAAATTTTGCGGAGCAAGTTGAGGTGGGGAGAACGGTGAGAGAACTCTGTGGTATCGGGATTGGCTTCCCAGCATCTCGCCTTATTTCACTTTGAGGACGACGACAGTGCGGTCGTCGGCGGGGTGGGCGCCGCCGGAGAAGAGGTCTACCGCTTCGAGGATTTTGTCCGCAAGCCCTTGCGCAGCCAGTTCGTGATTTTCCGCGATTAATTTGCAAATGCGGTCGTGGCCGAAGAATTCGCGGGCTGAGTTCATGGTGTCGCCGATGCCGTCCGAGTGAAAGACGACGACATCGCCGGGATCGAGAATGAAGCTGCGCTGGTCATAGACGGCTTCCTCGAAAATTCCGAGCGGAAAACCCTCCAGACGGATTTTTTCACAGTGGCCTGCGTGAAAAAGGAAGGGCTGCTCCTGGCCAGCGTTGGCGACGCGAAGTTTGCGGCGGCCGCGGTGCCAAGTGGCGAAGCAAAGGGTCATGAAGCGGCCTTCGATGGAACTTTCACCAAACAGAGCATTCATGGCGTGGAGCATCTCGGCGGGGCGGTGCTTCTGCGGGCCGAGGCTGCGAAGCGTTCCAATGCCGACAGCGCCATAAAGCGCGGCGGCGCTTCCCTTCCCACTGACGTCGCCCACGGCGATGGCCAATTCCTGCGGTCCGTAACGGAGAAAATCGTAGAGGTCGCCGCTCAATTCACGGGAGGAAACGACGCGAGCTGCGACGTCGAGGCCGTATTCAGGCCCGGGTAAGCGCGGAAGCAAAGCGCGCTGGATACGGCGGGCCGCACTCAAGTCGCGTTCCATGCGGGCTTCGTCACTGGCCACGCGCTCGTAGAGACGCGCGTTTTCAATCGAGACGGCGAGGTGAGCGGCGAGGATGGAGAGGACCTGAACATGGTCCGGAGTGAAATAGTTGAGCTGCGGGCTTTCCAGGTCCATCACACCGATGACGCGGTTCTGATACATCATCGGGACGGCAAGCTCGGACCGCGTCTCGGGGTTGATCATGAGATAGCGCGGATCGAGCGTGACGTCGGGGACAACGACCGGGCGGCGCAAGGAGGCAGCCGCGCCGACGATGCCTTCATGCGCGGGAACCGCAAATTTTTCCTGAACGCGCTGGCCGAACTTGACAGTGACGCGATGGCGGAAGACGCGATCGGCCTCGTCGTAGAGAAGGATGGAGAAGATCTGGTAGTCAATGAGGCGCTTGGTGAGTTCGGCGGCGCGGCGAAGAACTTCCTCGACCTGGAGGGAGGAGTTGGCTTCGCGGCCGACTTCGTTCAGGAGGAGCAGCGTTTCGGCCTGATTGCGCTCGTGCTCGAAGAGGCGGGCATTTTCGATGGCCGTGCCGATACGGCTGGCGACGAGCGTGAGGATATTTTGCTGGTCGGTGGTGAAGTAATCGAGCTGGCTGCTTTCGATATCGAGGACGCCGATGACGCGTCCGCGGACGATGAGAGGCACAGCTAGTTCGGAGCGGACGGCGTCGAGCGCATTCAGGTAGCGAGGATCTTTGCTGACATCACCGACGCGAACGGACTGCCCGGTGACGGCCGCGGCGCCGATGATTCCCTCGCCGATAGGGATGCGCCAGTGCTCGACGACTTCGGGGCGATGGCCGATGGCGAAACGAAAATAGAGCTGGTTCGTTCCCTCTTCGGGCAGGAGAACGGCAAAGATTTCGTAGTCAATGAGCCGCTTAATTTGCGCGGCGGAAGCGGCCAGCACCTCGTCGAGGTTCAGGGAGGCGTTGATCTCCTGGCTGATCTCCGCGAGGACGGCAAGCGTCTCGGCAGGGACCTCCAGCTTCGAATTGAGTTCGGTCAAATCCATCGGATTTGAAATGCTATTCCCCCGCGCCTGCTGAGCAATAATGCGGCCGGTGCGCGACGCGAGAGAGGGCGTCGCGTCAACGCGAGCATGATTTCAATCCATTATAGCAGGCGGGGAATGGATGCCCGGGTGGAGATATCGGAGAATTTTGGGAGGCTAATAATTTCCGGCGGGGGCGACGGACATGACGGCTTCGGTGGGGGCTCCGGCGCGCGCTTGCTCGAGGATTTTAACGCTGGCGCTGGCGCCGATGCGAGTGGCACCGGCTTCGACCATCTTCTGCAGGTCTTCGAGGCTGCGGACGCCGCCGGCGGCTTTGATGCCAACATCGCTGCCTACAACGGCGCGCATCAGGCTGACATCTTCGGCTGTGGCGCCGCCGGTCGAAAAACCCGTGGAAGTCTTAACGAAATCGGCGCAGGCGTTTTTTGCGGCCAGAGAGCCGCGAATTTTTTCTTCGACGGTGAGGAGCGCGGTTTCAAGGATCACTTTGCAAATGGCGCCACCGCGGTGGCAGGTTTCGACTACGCCGCGAATGTCGGCTTCGACGATATCGTCGAGGCCGGATTTCAGAGCGCCGATGTTGATGACCATGTCGATTTCTTGCGCGCCGAGCTTGATGACTGCATCGGTCTCGTAAATCTTCACTTGCGGGAGGGTGGCGCCCAAGGGGAAGCCTACGACGGTGCAGACTTTCACGCTGCTGCCTCTTACCAACTCCGCGGCTTGAGCGACGTTCCAGGGATTGATGCACACGGAGGCGAAGCCGAATT
>Ga0187782_10002155_pt1 | contig 14457 bp, 16 predicted proteins | sample 0715_SJ02_MP15_2_FD_132454 | JGI IMG/M metagenome (GOLD analysis project Ga0187782, IMG submission 132454) | Tropical peat soil microbial communities from peatlands in Department of Meta, Colombia - 0715_SJ02_MP15_20_MG | ecosystem: Environmental > Terrestrial > Soil > Wetlands > Peat | place...
ATTCGGCGTGCCGAGGATCACGACCTTCGTGTCCAGCGGTATCGCCTCCGGCTTGAGACCGGCAGTGCTGATGAGGCGGTACTGCTCGAGCACGTCTTCGATCTTTATCTCTTTGTTCTTGATAGCCCGCTTAAGGGACTCGTAGGAGAAGGGGTTCCTGAGCATGTCGAGGGCATCGACGACGAGGTAGCCGCCGTTTGCCCTGTGGACGGATCCGGCCCTGATCATGGAGAAGTCGGTGAGGGCCATGCCGTAAACGATCTTGTTCTCTATCCTCCCGAAAAGATTGAGATAGGTCGGATTGCTCTCGAACACGACGGGCGCGCCTTTGGCGTCTCCGTTGTCGACGATCACGTTGACGGTAAACCTTGCGAACGATGCTTCCTGCTTCGGCATCTTGAGGAAGGGCAGGGGGGAAGGCTGCTCCTCCTGTGCCTTGAACTCGTCCATATGGGAGAGGATATCCTCCCGCACGTCGTCCAGATATCCCATGATCCTCTCGTGGCCCTTGTACTTGCCCTTCAGATTCTCGATGGGACCGTGGAGTGCGTCGAAGGCTATGGCGCGCTCCAGCTTGCCCAGCATTTCCTGCACGAACTTCTCCGTATCCCGCATGGCCCTGAAGACCTCGTTGAGCCTCTCCTGCAAAAGCCTCCCCGTCTTCTCCATGTCCTTCTTCGTCTTCTCATCGAGCTTCGTGAACTCATCGGGCGTGAGGGCTTCCCCTTCCTGTTTCAGCGGGACGATGAGGATACCGGAGACACCCCGCTTTATGGAGAACCCCTTTTCCTTTGCCTCCTCCTCCAGCTTCGAGAAGAGCTCGTTCTGTTTCTGCTGAAACTCTTCCACGATCTGATTCTTCTGCTTCTCGTACTCCTTGGACTCGAAGGCCTTCGGCAGGTCCGTCTTGAGGGCCTTGATCAGATCGTCCATGTCTTTCCTGAAGACCCTGCCTTTCCCCGGCTCGATCGATATTGCCATGGGAAGGTCTGGGTTCTCGAAGTTGTGGACGTAGCACCAGTCGGAAGGCACCTTCTCCTCCGCCGCCTTCTGCTTCAGCATGGCCATTACTGTGCTCATCTTTCCTGTGCCCGATTCGCCGAGGGCGAAGATATTGAACCCCTTGGCGTCTATTTCGAGTCCGAAATCAAGGGACTTCAGGGCCTTTTCCTGCCCTATGGTCCCAATGGGCGTCGTTATGTCATCGGTGGTAACGAAGTCAAATTCATCGGGATTACAGGATTTGCGCAAGTCGTCGGGACGCAATTTCGTCGTCATGAAAACCCCCTATGGTAGAATGGAAAAACCCGAATGCACGCGCTTCTCTGATATTGTATTCAATATAACCATGGTGCTCGCCAAATGCATCTTTCCGGCCCTTGGCGGCTGCCTTTTCTTGTCATTTCAGCGCTGTATCAGGGAATATGTAAGGCTATGTCAATTATTATCACAGACGAATCGAGCATGTAAAGACTGAAGGGGAAAGGCCTGAATATGCTTGACAATACGGGCAAAATCGTATACTTTCTTCACTCTACTCGCAAGGGCCGTTAACTCAGGCGGCAGAGTATCTGCCTTTTAAGCAGAGAGTCGCAAGTTCGAATCTTGCACGGCCCACGTCCCCATCGTCTAGCCCGGCCCAGGACACCGGCCTTTCAAGCCGGCGACAGGGGTTCAAATCCCCTTGGGGACGCTCTTAAACGCTACCAATGGGTTGCATCTCCCTGCGGCCCCGTTTTTTCCTTTGAGCCGCGACGGTCCCTCTTGGGGCCTATTGTTGCCGCCCATTCTTGTCCCCCATGCGCCTCTTTAAGGTCTTTGCCGCACCCGCTTGCGCCTGTCCTTCCCCAGGAGCTTTGTCATTCTCCGGGACGGAGACTATATTCAAGAAAAGGAGTAAGGTTGTGAATAGGGAGGTAGCACCATGGCAAAAGCGTTGATCGTCTACATGAGTTGGTCTGGCACCACCGAAAAGATGGCGGGGTTTATTGCAGAAGGCGTGCGTATCGCCGGCCACGAGGCAGAGGTGCGGAAGGCCGGGGAGATCAAGAACGAAAAGGACTTGAGCGGCTTTGATGGCTATATCTTCGGGTGTCCCACTGACCACCTCGGCATGCCGGAGGCTTTCGGGACCCTTCTTTCCCTCGCAGGAAAGGCCGGTTTGAAGGGGAAAGTCGGCGGGGCCTTCAGCTCCAGGTCGCATCCGAGCAGCGGCGGCGGGGTGGCCGCTGACAGCGTCTTCAAAGTGATGGAATCCGAGCTGAAAATGCGCATGACGAACCTGGGGCCGTTCAGCCTCGAAGGGAAATCCTCTTTTAACCCGGAAGAAAAAACGGTGGACGGCCAAGAAGGCAGTCGTGCATGTCAGGACTATGGGAAATCAATAGGCGAAATGCTCTAGACCCTTGGGGTGTGGCGCATGAGCCAAAAAGGGCGGCGGAAGGGCGTCGGTTGTCTCCTTAGGCAGCGGGCCTCGCCGTATTGACAATATTCATGCTTAATTATAGATTATTGCCGTGTTTACCCTTTACGTGACGGACTCTTTTGCCGCTGCCCATAGGCTCGAAGAATACCACGGAAAGTGCGAGGACCTTCACGGACATAACTTCAAGGTCGAAGCCCTGGTTCAGGGAGGGAGCATAGGCGAGGGCGGCATGCTCCTCGATTTTGCCGTGTTCAAGTCCCGCCTCAAAGAGATACTCACAGACCTCGATCACAAGTACCTCAACGAGATCTCTTTCTTCAAGGAGAGGGCAAGCTCCTCCGAATACCTGGCGCTCTACATCTACGACCGCTTGAAGGGGCTGCTCCGGAATGAGAGGGTCACGGTCCATGAGGTGAGGGTCTGGGAATCGGAGAACGCCTACGCGGCATACAGAGGATAGAGGATCAAAGGTGAGAGATATTCAGAACATGTACGATCACCGGAATATCGACATCGACAAAGTCGGTGTCAAGAATGTAAAGTACCCCATCGTCGTTCTCGACAAGGCCAAGGGCACGCAGCACACCATAGCTGATATCAGCATGTACGTGAGCCTTCCCCGCAATTACAAGGGCACGCACATGAGCAGGTTCGTGGAGATCCTGCACGCCCATAAGAACATGATCAACATGCGGGATTTCCCGGGGATCTTAAGGGAGATGAAGGAAAAGCTGAATGCCACTTCGGCCCACATGGAGGTGCGCTTCCCCTACTTCATCAGGAAGGACGCACCTGTGTCGGGGACGCCAGGTTATCTGGAGTATATGTGCGCGTTCGTCGGTCACATGAACGCCCTCGAGGTCATGAAGGATTTTACCGTCTCTGTCTCCGTGCCCGTCACTACCCTGTGCCCCTGCTCGAAGGAGATCAGCGACTGGGGGGCCCACAACCAGAGAGGCATTGTCACGGTCTCGGTCAGGTTCAAGCGCTTCTTCTGGATAGAGGACCTCATCGAGATCATAGAGGGCTGTTCGAGCTGTGACATCTATTCAGTCCTGAAGAGGGAAGATGAGAAGTTCGTCACGGAAAAGGCGTTCGAGAACCCGAGGTTTGTGGAAGACGTGGTGAGAGACGTGGCCCAGAAGCTCAGCGTCGAGTCGAACATCACCTACTTCGCCATTGAGGCGGAGAACTTCGAGAGCATTCATAACCACAGCGCCTATGCGTATGTGGAGACGAAGGATGACGAGGCGGATGGCGCGACAGGGCGGGCCCATGCCTTCCCCCCGGGCGCCCTTCCCGGAAGTGAGGCTTTGTCCGAAATGGGAGAGAAGAAGCCGACCGCAGGGGCTGAGCAAGGGAAATGAGCTCGGAAAGATGGGAAAAGGTCCACACAGCAGAGAGCGTCTTTGAGATGGAGACGCTCAAACAAGCCTTCGAGAGAGAGGGCATAGAATACGTAGTGAGACAGCACAGAGACACCGCTTACGACGGTCTTTTCATTCTTCAAAAGGGTTACGCCTCCTTCCTCGTCATGGAGAAAGATGCCCCCGCGGCAAGGGACGTCATAGGACGGGTGAAGAGCCTTCCCCATGTGGTCCTTTCTGAGGATTGACCCCCTCGTCCTCCTCGATAAGAAAAAGTATGTCACCTTCGTAGGGGGTGGGGGAAAGACGTCGATCGCGGAATACCTCGCTGGGCTTGCCGTCCGCGAGGGAAGGCGCGTTGCCGTAACCACTACCACCAAAATCTGGGCCAGAGAGCCCTATGCGCTCATCGGGCGGACCACCTGGCAGAAAGAGAGGCAGGCGACCTTCCTGCGGGTAGGAAAGACGGTGGAGCAGGGGAAGCTCACCGGCCTTACGGCCAGTGAGGTCGAAGAAGTGGGAAAAGCCTTCGACCTCGTGCTCATCGAGGGGGACGGGTCGAAGGCCCTGCCGCTCAAGTATCCTGCGCCCTATGAGCCGGTAATCCCGTCCCTTACCGACGTGACAATCGTCGTCGCAGGCCTCGACGCCTTGTCAGGCCGTGTTGCAGAGCAGGTCTTCAGGTGGGAGCTGCTTTCGAAAGATATTGGGGCAGCGGGAATCGACCGAGTCACCCCATCTCTTTTCTTGAGGCTTTTCGAGGCCGACGGGCTCCTCAAGGGTGTGGATCAGCAAAACGCTTTGATCATTCTCAACAAGTACGACGCATGCAGCGAGCGGCAAAAGGTGCCGGAACTTGCCCGGGCAATCGGCGAGCATACGGGCATAGGGCAGGTGATCGTGGCAAGCGTGAGGCACGCCATATTCTATGCGGCGAGGGAAGGATTGCCAGGCCCTCTTCGCACCTAAGCCGGGGGCTTTCTCCTTCATGGCGCTTCCGGCCATGGACGGAAGGCTTCCTGGGCGAATATTGACAAAGCCGGCGATTGCCGCTATAAGAAGAGAGTATGGGGCGTGCAATTTTGACCGCGAAAGCACGGGAGAGACTGCATGGTGCATGCGACCTCCCTGGAAATGTTCCGGAATGTGGGCTTTTCGAGCTAGCCGGGATGAGTGAAGCTCCCCGCCCACAGGGCTTACGCTTCCCGGATAGGAATAAAGCCCAATTCATGGCGCTCCTCGACCTAAGCTCACAGGGCGGGGCTTTGCGAAAGCGCTTCCGGTCATCTACGGCCCGATGGTGGAATGGGCAGACACATCAGACTTAAAATCTGACGCCCGAATAGGGCGTGCCGGTTCAAGTCCGGCTCGGGCCACCAATGATTTCGATTGCTCGTTACCATCGCAGCTTGATCCCCATTGATGCGTTGCGTCCTACGTTGGCCCCCTCGATGACACCCATGGCGATTGAGAAGTATTCACGGTTCACAATGCGCTTGTAGCCCGTGGCCTCCTTCGGCGGGAGCATCCATGCGGAGAACCAGTAAGCCGGAACTGCCGCGGCGAAATGAGCATTGACCGTGTTCTCGCATGGGTGATGCCCGACTAGTGGGTTGATCTCATGGAAGCCGTCCGGGTGCACTGCGATATACCTGCTCTGCCCCCAGTCGATTGCCAGAAGGCCGGTATCGACCGCCATCAGCGCGACGTCCTTCCCGGAGAGGGGTGCAAACCAATCTCCGGCATGGGCGACGATAGGCCCTGCGAGGACCCCGAGAACGAGAACCAATCCGAGCATTCGGGCGGCTCCGAAGCGCGCCAGCGTGCGCCTGTCCCTGTGGCAATGGCGAAAAGGATCGGGCCATTTTCTGCGAAATCCCACGAGCACGCTCAAAGACACGTAAACCCCCAAGCAGCCACGGATTGCGCTATCTTTGTTGCCTTCGTCATTTGCTCCTCGGTGTACTGCAACTGTACACCTTCGTCGCTCCTTCCTCGGCGCCTCGATATCGTCATGATTTAGAATTGGAATGATTCAAGGCTGCCAGGAGGGTCAGGCAGCGATGGGTGCCGGAGGGACGAGCTCCATCATCCGCCTTCTGACAGGCTCGGCCACGGGCGCTACCTCAACGGTCTCGCCCAAGGAGCGCTCAAAGCCAACCCACGTCCGCACCCAGGCGGACAAAGGGGCAAAAACCGATGAGCCGCAGATCGGGCACCGGGGATTGCAGGGGGACTTTTCGACGGTGAACACCTCGTCACAATCGATGCACAGCACTGCATGTCTCAGGTTCATGATTACCTCCGTAGCCCATCGCACGCAAAGGGCACATCACCGGTGGAGGGGTTTTGCCGCGCTGCAACGCCATGAGCTGAAAAAGGCTCCGTAGCGGAGGCACTGGAGATGCCTCCTTTGGGTCCCCCTGATGGTGGAGCTTTTTCCAGGGATAGAACCCGCCTCGCTAGCTCACCTTTTTAGCTCCAGGCCCTTTCCGGTAATCCGCCCATCCTAGCGGATGGTCTACTTTTTGTTTTTCAATGGCTATTGTAAGACATGTTATAACGAATGTCAAGGAACTTTTCTCCCATGGTCAGTCAAAGGGACTAAAGTAATAGACAAGTGAGTCTTAAGTATTAAATCATATTTCCGAAGATATAAGTATGAAGAGAGACCACCTTTCCAGTATCCGTTCCTGTTATGAGTTTGTGGGACGCGCACGGCTTAGGATGGACATAGCGACCTTCAGCCGGCTGTCCCTGCAAGAGTTGCCCTCTCCGTGCAGGGCCTTCCTCTACGCTGTTTTGGAACTTAACCGGGGAAGAACGACGCATGCCATGGCCTTTCTCCAGAAGGCGAAGGAAGAGAGCAGCAAGGCCGGAGAGGTGGCGTATGTGCTCTTCATCGAAGGCATGGTGCTGCTCACCTCCGGGGAGCCCGTCCGGGCGATCGCCCTGTACAAAACGTGCGCCGAATCGTGCAAAGGTTCAGGCGACAAAAGCCTCCGGTTTGACGCCCTGCTCCTCCTGTCCTCGATATACATGGCTCTGGGTGAGCCTGAGATGGCCAAGCCTTACGAGAAAGAGGCCGCCCTCATAATGCCCAGAGCAATGCTCAAGAAGAGAGGTAGTAGGGAACTGGAGCGGCCACCGCTCTAGGCGCTGAAAAGGTCTCTCGTTCCGATTCTCCTTAGTCGACCAAGAATGGCCTGCGATGCGTCCTCATTGTCTGGCTGAATGCTTAGAGGATTACGCAAAATAGAGTACCGATGAAGCCCTTTGCCCCTGGGCTTGAGCCATTTCCTTCGCTTAAGCTCGGTGCTTCCGTCTCTTTAGCGCGCTCTAGCGACTCCCCCCGCTTGCCTTCCGGTTGCCACCCGTGGATCGTTGCTTCGACCCGCGGCTTTCTCTTCGGCCACGGGTACCCGGCTAAAACAGCCGCTTGAGACATTCTCGGCATGCGGTAAGTGCGCGCACCGCTCCTTTAAGTCGCAAGGCGCACTACCCGAGAGACTCCCGCAAGGCTTGCGAAAGAAATGGCTCCGCCGCGGGTCAAACGGTACCTTATTTTGCGTATGCCCGTATGCCGCGGGTCAATGACGCATCCGGCGGCGCCTTCAGTTTCGCCGCGCATTCTGCTAAAATATACCTCTGCCCGTGCCTAGGTTCCGTGAAGGTTTGTCGGGAGCGGTCTGAGCGGCAGGGGTAAGGCACGGAGAAGCCTGGAGTTAGGAAGAAAGTATGGCAACGTACGAAGAGCTGGGAGTCTCCCCACACAAGACGGATGTCAAGGCGGCAATTCTAGGCGTCGATTCAGGGCTCTTCCCAGGGGCTTTCTGTAAAGCAATACCGGACGTGCTCGCCAATTCGCCTGACCATTGTTTCCTTCTTCACGCAGACGGAGCGGGCACGACATCTGCGCTCGCGTACATACATTTTTGCAGGCATAGGGACCCTGCAATATTTGAGGGGATCGCGCAGGACGCTTTAGTGATGAACCTGGACGACCTCGCTTGCGTGGGCGCGTTTGGCCCGTTCGTCCTCTCGAATACTATCGGGAGAAACGCCAAGCTCATCCCCCGCGAGGTGCTCCGTGCCGTCGTAGCGGGGTATGAGAATCTCGCAGAAAAGTTCAGGGGGTACGGCATAGAGATCCTTTCGTGCGGCGGGGAAACGGCTGATGTGGGCGACCTCGTGAGGACCATCGTTGTCGATTCGGTGCTGGCAGTCCGCATGGCAAGAAAGGACTTCATAGACTGCAGCAGGGTAGGGTGCGACCAAGAGATTGTGGGACTGGCTTCATTTGGCCAGGCCACCTATGAGTCAACATACAATTCGGGCATCGGAAGCAATGGATTGACCTTATTGCGCCACGAGCTTCTCACGGAGAGATACAGAGAGGAATTCCCCGAGACCTACGCCCCCGACATAGGTGACTTGGCGTACGGCGGCAGGTTCGACATCGACGATACGCTCCCCGGAACGCCACAGACCGTGGGTGAGGCCCTTCTTTCGCCGACCCGCACGTATGCCCCCATCCTCAAGGAGATCGTTCACGCATATAGGGACTCCATCTCGGCCATCTTTCACAATACAGGAGGGGGTCAGACGAAATGTTTGAACTTTGGGGAGAACATCCGGTTCGTGAAAGATAATCTCTTTCCTCCTCCCCCTGTTTTCGATTTTCTCGAACGCCATACGAACCTCGATAAGAGGGAGATGTACCGGGTATTCAATATGGGGCATCGGGTGGAAATCGTCGGTGATCCCGGGATAGGCAGCTCCATCGCCAAGATATCAGAGAGGTTCGGAGTAGAGGCGCGCGTGGTCGGCCGCACCGAACCACGTGAAAGGGGAGCCAGCCTCGTGATCAAGGTCGCCGGGGAGACAATCGAGTATGAAAGAAGCAGCGCTTGAATGAGGTGGTTTGGCCTAAAAAGCCGTGGAAGTGACGGTTTATTGACGGTTCTTGCGCGCGAAAGCGTAACGGGCCGAACAGATTCGTGCCCTAGAATAACGATGGGACGAGCTTCTTCTCCGGATGGGGAGCGAAGCCCCAGGCCGGTTCTCCACGGCATCCGCAAGAGGGACGGGTGAAAAGGACCCTTAGGGATTCGAGGGATCCGTCTCGTTCGTGAGACATGGGTGGCATGGGTATTGCATACTAAGCGAGTAGTGTCTCTCCTGGGGCACACAGGGATGACGTAGGACCGGGGGAGACAAGGAGTGACTTGCCTAAAGATATCGAGGGGTATGGTCGATAATACTTCCAGGTAAGGGGCTGCCGTGAAGGTAACTTTTTTGGTGACACGCCAAAGCGTATTCTATAAAATGTGCGAAGCAGGCCTTCCGGCCTTAAGGAGAGGGAGGGGAAGATGCCTTTTGACCTTTGCAAAATAGGGCAAATGCTGATGAATACTCGGGAAGAAAAGGGCCTCACGCTTGACGAGGTGTCGGATGCCCTCTTCCTGAGGAAGCGGGTCATCGGGGCGATTGAGTCAGGGGACTGGGACAGCCTTCCCCACCAGGTTTACGTCAAGGGGTATGTCAATCAGTACGCAGCGCTTCTCAACGTCATTGATCGGCTCGAGGCTGAGATGAGTTCTCTGGAGAACCAACCCTCGCTGGAGGCGGAAGAAGCAGCCACGGCCACAGCAGCAACGGCAGCAAGGGTATTGACGAGTATAAGGATGGAAGCGGCCCCGAAAGGGTGGGGAAGGATAAAGAAGGTCATAGCAATATCAGCCATGGGCGCGGTAGTAGTGGGCTTCCTCGTTTTTCAGAACATGTCCAAGACCACCACCTATGTTGCTCCGCCTGCCCAGAGTGTCGCAACAAACTATCAGGGGGCAGTCCAGACGAGCGCTAAGGTTGACGCTACTGAGGCGAGCACCACCACCCAGGCGGTGGAGGCGAGCCCCACCGCAGCCGAGCAGACAGAGAAGCTCGTTCTGGAGCCGAAAAAACTGACCATCGCGTGCCAGGAGAGAACGTGGGTGAGAATCGTCATCGACGGCGCGGAGCAGAAAGAGTTTATGCTAAACCCCGAAGAGGTGGTGATGCTCAACGCAAAAGAGAATTTTGACGTCATCGTCGGCAACGCAGGGGGAGTGAAGCTCTTCTACAACGGAAAAGACACGGGTTTTACCGGAGAAAACGGAGAAGTCAAACACATCAGCCTTTCTTGAAAAGGCGCGCCATCTGATTCCACGTCATCGTTTACCCGCCTAGAATATACTGGAGCAATTGCTTCCTGAAGCTTTTTTTCTTGCGGTAAGCCCCGCATTATGGGAAAACCATAGGGTCAGGCTACGTCGATGATTATTCTTGGCATAGATCCAGGGCTGGCGAGTACGGGATTCGGCGCCATTGCTTGCGGCCGGGAAGCCTTGTCCGTATTCAGATGCGGCGCCATAAAGACATTGCCGCACCATCACGTTTCCCATAGGTTGTTCCAGATCCATTGCGATCTCAACGAGCTGATGGCTGCAGTGAAGCCCGAGATCGTCGCGGTTGAGAACATATTCTCCATGGTCCGGTACCCGAGAGCGGGTATTTTGCTGGGCGGCGTAATGGCGATCATCTACCTGACTGCCTTCCAGCACGATACCGCTGTGACGGAGGTCTCGCCAAGGGAGGTAAAGAACGCGCTGGTAGCGTACGGCGGCGCAACGAAAGCCCAGGTGAGGGAAGCGACAAAAAAGACCCTGGGCCTCAATGACCTGCGATCGTTTCATGTAGCCGACGCTCTGGCTGTGGCGCTGACAGTCTTCTACAGGAGGAGTCGAGGGAAGAGTGATATCGTACCTGGAAGGAATACTAAAGAAGATATACGCCGATAGGGTCACGATCGGGGTCAATGGCGTGGGTTACGAAGTGCTCATCCCCGCATACGTGATGCATGAGATACGACGCACCGCAAAGGTGGAAGACCCCATAAAGCTCTACATCTCCTTTAACCAGACCGAAAGGCAGCCGAAGCCCGTGCTCGTAGGATTCAGATCGGAATTGGACAAGGAGTTCTTCGAGCTGTTCATCACCGTCGAGGACATCGGCCCTTCGCTCGCGATCAAGGCCTTGACTGAGCCGGTGCGGGAGATTGCCCGTTACATAGAGGAAAAGGCAACAAAGGATCTGAAGCGGCTCAAGGGGATTGGGGAGAGAAAGGCGGAGAAGATCGTCGCCGCCCTCAAGGGGAAGGCGGCGAAGTTCGCGTTGATCCCGGAAGTGGAGCTTCCGCCGGAAGCGCCGGAGGATTTCAAGATCGAGGTCGAGAATGTCCTCGTGACGCAGCTTGGGCACAAAGTGGGTGAGGCTAGGCGGATGATCCAGGATGCGATGACGAGAAGCCCGGCCATAAGCACCTCGGAGGAGCTCTTCGAAGAGGTATATAGAGGCCAGAAGAGATGATATACGATGAATCGGGAGACTTGGTCATTGGGAAGGAGGAAGAGGCGCCGGAAGAGGATCTCTTTAGCCTCAGACCTAAGGCGCTCTCGGAGTATGTGGGGCAGGAAAAGGTGGTTGAAACCTTGCGAATTGCCATCCAGGCAGCCTTGAAAAGGGGTGAATCCCTCGAGCATATCCTGCTCAATGGCCCCCCCGGACTGGGTAAGACGACGCTCGCCCACATCATCGCCACCGAAATGAGCTCGAGGATCATTGCCTCATCGGGGCCAGCCCTGGAAAAAGGCGGGGACCTGATGGGTCTTCTCACCAACATGGAGAAGGGGGACGTCTTCTTCATCGATGAGATTCATCGGATACCGAAGATTGTTGAGGAATTCCTTTACCCGGCCATGGAGGATTTCGCGGTGGACTTCATTTTCGACAGGGGTGTCCACGCCCGAACGCATCGGTACAGGCTCGAGCGCTTCACCCTGATCGGCGCCACCACCAGGTCGGGGCTCCTCTCCTCTCCCTTGAGGGATCGCTTCGGCATCGTGAGGGATCTCGACTTCTATGAGGAGAAGGACCTGGTGCGCATCGTCAGGCGTTCAGCCCTCATACTGAAGGTGGCCATAGACGACGGAGGCGCCTATGAGATCGCCCGAAGATCGCGGGGTACGCCCAGAGTAGCGAACAGACTTCTGAAGCGCGTGCGGGATTACGCACAGGTGAGGGCAAAGGGGGTGATAACGCTGCCGGTGGCTGTCGACGCCCTCGCCCTCGAAGGCATCGATGAATGCGGCTTGAGCGAGCTGGACAGGAAGCTTCTAAAAGCGATCATCTGGAACTACAAGGGAGGCCCGGCCGGTATAGAGGCTTTGGCTGCTACCCTCCAGCTCGAGGCAGACGTGCTCCTTGAAGTGGTGGAGCCCTACCTTTTGAAGACTGGTTTCCTTATCCGCACATCCCAGGGCAGAAAGGCATCGGAAAAGGCATTCGACCACCTTGGCGTGGTTTACCACATGAAGCGAGACAAAAGGAGCGCGGGGCTATTCGAGGATAAGGAGGAGTTTTCGAAAGGGTCTTCTACTGACTGAGCCTCTCCATTTCGCGGCCGGAAATGTCGAAATTCGCGTGAACTTCCTGAACGTCGTCTGAGTCTTCGAGCGCCTCCATGAGCTTCAGCATGGTTTCCGCGTTCTTGCCCTCGAGCCTGACCGAAGTCTGCGGCACCATGTCTATCTGGGCGACAAGGTACTTGAGGTGGTGGTTGTCGAATACCTTCTTCACGGATTCGAAAGCCGGGGCCTCGGTGATGACCTCGATAGCGTCTTCGTCCTCCCTTACATCCTCAGCGCCGGCTTCAAGAGCCACCTCCATGATCCTGTCCCCATCAATCGTCTGCCTGTCAAAAGACAGGTAGCCCTTCTTGCTGAAAATCCACGAGACGCTCCCGGCCTCACCCAGATTCCCGTTAAAGCGGGAGAAAATGTGCCTGACCTCAGCGGTGGTCCGGTTCTTGTTGTCGGTGAGCGCTTCCACGAGCACTGCAGTGCCTCCGGGCCCGTACCCTTCGTACGTATATTCTTCGTAAGCCTCGCCTCCCTCGGCAGGGCTCGTTCCGCGTTTTATGGCCCTTTCAATATTCTCCTTGGTCATGTTCTCGGCCTTGGCCTTGAGCACGGCTACGCGGAGCCTCGGATTGGCCTCAGGGTCGCCTCCGCCGGTCCTGGCGGCCGTGGTCAATTCCTTGATCAGCTTCGTAAAGATCTTTCCGCGCCGGGCATCGGCTGCGCCCTTTTTGTGCTTTATCGTGCTCCATTTGCTGTGTCCCGACATGATCCCCTCCAACAGTGCGGTTAGCGAAGGTCCCCGCTTTTAAAAAAAGCGGGACCTATCCTTTCAAAAGGTAGCTTCGCTCCATTGGGCAAGTGGTGGGCAGTATAGGATTCGAACCTACGACCTCTGGTATGTGAGACCAGCGCTCTAACCAACTGAGCTAACCGCCCCCCATGGCTTATGGTACACCAGCTCCGGAGCCAAAGTCAACACGAAGCCTTGCCGGAACGGGAAAAGCGATGCATCGACGCCATCCCAACCTTGGGCAAGGAGCATCTCTTAAGTTTTACTTTTCGCAAACGATAACAGTTTCAGTATGCAGGGATTTGCAATCCTACCATAGCGGAGGCCCAAAGATGAGGGTATTGGTGGTGGACGATTTTGCAACGATGAGGAAGATCATAAAGAATGTCTTAAGGCAGATCAACATGGATAATGTCGTCGAGGCCGAGAACGGCAAGCATGCCCTTTCGGTCCTCAAGAGCGACAACATCGAATTCATCATCAGTGATTGGATTATGCCCGAAATGACGGGAATAGAATTCCTAAAAGCCTGCAAGGAGGATGAAGCTATCAAGAATATCCCCTTCGTCATGGTGACTGCCGAGGCGCAGAAGGACAGCGTACTGGAAGCCATCAAGGCAGGCGTGGATAACTACATAGTGAAGCCCTTTACCCCCGAAAAACTCAAAGAAGTCATCGGCAAGACCCTGGCCAAGTTCGGCAAGTAGACCGGCCAACTGGAGGAGGAGATGGACGTAAAGCTTATCAATCCCTTTGTCGTAGCCGCCCAGACTGTCTTCAAGACCATGCTCAATATCGAGCTGAGTCTCGGCAAGCCGTCCCTCAAGGAGGCGAAGACGACTTCGGGAGATGTTACCGGTATCATGTCGATGGTGGGGGACAGAAAAGGAACCATTGCCATTAGCTTTCGGGAGAAAGGCGCCCTCTTTGTCTTTAACAGCCTGATGGGAGACGAAGCCTCCTCCATAAGCCCTGAGGTGGTTGACGCTATAGGGGAGCTGACAAACATCATTTCCGGCCAGGCGCGAAAAGAGTTCGAGAACAGCGGGTTGAACCTGAAAGCGTCGATCCCCATGGTTGTGGTCGGAAAGGGAGTGGAAACCAATTTCATCACCAAGCTGCCCATTGTATCCCTGCCTTTCGATTTCTCAGCCGGCAACGGTGATGGGGAAGTGATGTACCTCGATTTTTCCTTCGAGTGAGCTCTTTCGCCGCAAGAACGAAGGCCTCTTTAGTCTTGAAGAGCTGCGGCGCTCTCCTCCCACTCGTTCTTGGCGCATCCGGAATCCCTCATTTTTTCGGCGCTATTTCTTCCTCAGAGCATTACGCAAAACAAAGCACCGATTCACGCTTTTGCCCCTTGGCTGCGCCGTTTCTTTCGCTTAAGCTCGGTGCTCCGTCTCTCACCCGCTCTAG
>Ga0187782_10002156_pt1 | contig 14457 bp, 9 predicted proteins | sample 0715_SJ02_MP15_2_FD_132454 | JGI IMG/M metagenome (GOLD analysis project Ga0187782, IMG submission 132454) | Tropical peat soil microbial communities from peatlands in Department of Meta, Colombia - 0715_SJ02_MP15_20_MG | ecosystem: Environmental > Terrestrial > Soil > Wetlands > Peat | place...
ACAGGCCGCGCCGTGCCCATATCGATCACCACCCATTGCGGGTGCAGCGCGTCGCTTTCGCCCGTGAAACGGCTGGTCAGATATGGGTTGCTCTTCCAGTAGCTCTGCGGGCCTTCCACCAGGGGTTCGTCGCCGCTGGTCATGAAATCTCGATGGGGCAGGGAATAGGAATAGCCGTAACGGATCGGTTCGCCCAGTTCGGCGCTCCCGGCGTAATATCCGCTCTTCGAGGCTGCATCGCTCCAGGCGCCGTCCTCGTTCCAGTGCCATGCGGCGAGGCGCAACTCACTGTTGTTACGCATGGTGACGGAACCCCAACCCAGGTTTTTGATTCCCTGAATCGTCTCGGGCTTCGAGAGATTGTCCACCTGCTTCTTGCTCAAGTCGTCCATCCAGGCGCCGGTGGCCGTGTCGGGGTAGATGGTGTTCAGGATGTGCTCCGGGGTGACGTCTACGCGGACCGTGGCCGCCTGCGGCGCTGCTTGTGCCTGAAGATCGAGAAGCGCGCCACCGGCTACCAGGACGATGCTGAGCGCGGCGACCGCGGCAGGTGCGAAACTGCGTGGTGAAACTCGCTTGATTGAACCAAGAGTCATGAAGTGTACTCCTCGATCCACGTGGGGGCAATTCTAAGCAGCCGAACTCCGCGACTTTTTGTCATTGTGCTTTGTTTTCATTAACATTCGCGGATTGTTCCTGTGAATCGGCGTAGCGCAGACCTGCTTTGTAGGTCTGCGGCTTTTCGCGATCACCCCAGTACAAACCGCGGACCTTGAAAATCAGGTCCGCGCTACTCACTCCGTGTAGCCGACTTCTTGTCACGTTCCAGTCTCGTCTTTCACCCGCAAGTCTTAGCTTCGTTTTGTGCAAAATGCGCTGTTTCGGCTCATTTTGGTGATCATATTATGCAAAATTGCACGCAAAATGCGCGCAATTTGCATCACTAAAAAAAGTGAGATCCTTTGTTTTCAAGTACTTCTTAGCTTCGTTCCCACTATTTTTCATTTTCTGTAATTGCCGATCTTGGCCCGCGTTCGGGAACGTCCGGGCGTTGCGGCGGCGACGGTCCGGGTGCTTGCCTGGCTGCGACAATGTGTCCGGAATACAGACCATATTTATAGGCTACCACACTTGCGCCGGTTTGTCAAGCAAAAAATGCGGCAAAAAATGCGGCAAAAAATGCGGTAGAGAAACAGTTTGAAGTAGCGGCGGCTTTATGCCGCCAGTTGGCGAGGTAAACTCGCCGCTACAAATTCGAACTGTGCCACTACCATCGGGCGGCACCCTTGACAGCCCGCCTTTAGCTGTGAGTTAATGTTCTGCGAATCAACTCAGGCGGTGATAAACGATGTCCAACGGGACTGGGCCCCCAGATCTCCGGAAGCATTGCGTGCATGTGGTTGACGCCTTTCTCAAAGGGCGCGTCGTTCCTTTTCTGGGCGCGGGCGTCAACCTCTGCGATCGGCCGTCCGGCGCCGTCTGGAAAGCCAAGGAGGACAGATACCTTCCCAAGGGATGGGAACTGGCTGACCATCTGGCCCAACAGTTCCACTACCCGGTGAGCCAAGACAAGCTGGCCGGCTGTCCCGACCCGACTTCGCATCTTGACCTTGCACGCGTCAGCCAATACGCCGCCACCCTGCTCGATCAAGGGCCGCTTTACGAAGAGCTTCGCACCGTATTCAGGGCGAAGTTCAGTCCCACTTCAGTCCATACTTTCCTGGCCGGCCTCCGCGCCCCTCAGGCGGAGCGGGCCGAAGACAGCCACCCGCTTTTTGTCACGACCAACTACGACGACCTGGTTGAGCAGGCGCTCGGCGACGGCAACTTCGACCTGGTGTTCTACGACGCGGATGCGAAGCCGCGGCCGATTTTCTGGCACGCGGGACCGGGCGTGGCGGCGCAGCCGATTCCGGGTCCTGCCGCTTACCCCTACGAGTTCTTCAAGGAGCGCCCCGTCGTCCTCAAGGTGCATGGCACCATCGACCGTGCGGATGCCGATCGAGAAAGCTTTGTCATCACCGAGGACCAGTACATCGAGTACCTCTCCGAGGAGCCGATGGAAAAGCTATTGCCGCCCCGGCTACTCCAGAAGATGCGGGAGAAGCACCACCTCTTGTTTCTGGGCTACAGCCTGCGCGATTGGAATTTCCGGGTTTTCCTGCGCCGTTTGAAACGGGAACCGCGGAAGCAGTACCGGTCCTGGGCCGTGCTGCTGGGGGCTGACGAGGTCGAGGAACGATTCTGGGCGCAGAACGGCGTCGAAATCGTCAACGTCGATCTGGGCACGTACGTGGAGGCAATGCGGCAAGAACTGAGCTTGCGCGCGTAAGTCCACGAGGCACGGCCGGGGCACGGGCTTGTCACGATGGGCGACAAGAAGCTCCAGGGTGCGTGAAGGATGATTACCTGCCCTTACAAAGGCCTGGCGCCGTACACGGAAGAAGACGCCCGCTACTTCTTCGGCCGCGACACGGAGCGGAGAAGCATCGCCGACAACTTGCGGGCCACGCGGCTCACCGTACTCTACGGGCCGAGCGGCGTAGGCAAGAGTTCAGTCCTGAACGCCGGCGTCACCCATGACCTGCAACTGGACCGCGACTACGCCCTGCTGATCTTCCGCGAGTGGCATGGGGATCCGTCGCTGAGCCTCAATCTGGCCATCGTCGGGTGCCTGCCAATGCCCGCGAGCGGCCCAGACCTTTTGCCGGGCTCCGCTGGCCACAACTTCCTGAAGACCCTCGAACGCTACGGCGAAATCGTCGAGGAGAGCAAAGATGCGCTGCCCACGCTGCTGATCGTTCTCGACCAGTTCGAGGAGTACTTTCAGTACCAGGCGCGCGACGATGCGGAATCCGGCTTCGAGAAGCAACTCACGGAAGTTCTCAGCCGCCGCGATTTGCCCGTGCATTTCCTGCTCTCGATTCGCGACGATTCACTGGCCGCGCTGGACCGCTTCAAGGCCGACGTTCCCACGCTCCTGGACAATCGCCTCAGCATCGCCTTTCTTTCGAGAGAAGCTGCGAGCCAAGCCATCGTCGAGCCGCTTGAAAGGTTCAACGCAGACTTGCGGGAGGGCAAGGTGCCGGCCACGGCAAACAACCTGCGCCCCATCGAGATCGACGCGAGGCTGGCGGCCGAGGTGGTGGATGAGATCGTGGCGGCGCAGGGAGAAGAACGGGAGGGAGTTCAAACCGCTTACCTGCAACTGGTGATGACACGCTGGTGGGAGCGGCAGATGGCGGGAAGCTCGGAGAAAATGCTGCGGCGCACCCTGGAAGAACTCGGGGGCGTGAAGACCATCGTCGAGCGATACCTGGAAGACACCCTGGCGACTCTCAGCCCCTTAGAAAAACAACTGGCCGCCGAGGCCTTTTTTCACATGGTCACCTCCTCGGGACGCAAGATCGCCCTGACCGTGTCGGAGCTGGCAGGGTACATCGGCAGGCTAGGGAATAAGGAGGCGCTGGAGGGGCTGCTGAAGAAGCTGCGGGGAGCGCGAGTACTGACTCCGGTGCCGCCGCCGCCCGGCAGCGCCGCCGGGGAACGATGCTACGAGTTCGCCCACGACGTAGTTGCCAAGTCGGCCTTCGAGTGGCGGAGGCAGTTCGCTCAGGCGAGAAAACTAGCGGAGGCGAAGAAGCGGGAAGAAGAGGCCGAGCAAAGGGCGAAAGAGCAGGCCCGGCTGGCGGAGCAGCTCCGACAAGCACTCGAAACGACGCAGCGTGCGAGGGCACGAGAGCTGATCTCGAGTTCGCTCCTGAACGAGGATACTGACCCCGAACTTTCGGTCCTGCTCGCGGCACACGCTGTGGCCGCCACCTGGCCGTTGACCCACGAAGTCCTTCCGGAGGCTGAACAGCAGTTGCGCCGCGCCATCATCGCATCGCACGTGAGGCTGACCCTGAGCGGTCACAACGGCCCTGTGTCGAGTGTGGCGTGGAGCCCTGACGAGAAACGGCTGGCGACGGGGAGCAGTGACAAGACTGCGAAGGTGTGGGACGCCGGGAATGGCGAAGAGTTGTTCACTCTGACCGGCCACAGCGAGGAAGTCTCGAGCGTGGCGTGGAGCCCGGACGGGAAACGGCTGGCGACCGGGAGCGGTGACAAAACGGCGAAGGTGTGGGACGCCGCGAGCGGCCAAGCGTTGCTCACCCTGCGCGGCCACAGTGGTCGTGTTTCGAGCGTGGCCTGGAGCCCCGACGGAAAACGGTTGGCAACGGCGAGTAGTGACAAGTCAGTGAAGGCGTGGGACGCCCGGACGGGGAGGGAATTATCCACCTTGAACGGCCACGGAGCGGCTGTTAACAGCGTGGCGTGGAGCCCGGACGGAAGCCGGCTTGCGACGGGGAGCGCGGACAACACTGGGAAGGTGTGGGACGCTCAGGCGGGCAAGGAATTGTTCACCCTGCGCGGCCACAGTGGGTATCTCGCCGGTGTTTGGTGCGTGGCCTGGAGCCCGGACGGCCACCGGCTGGCCACGGGGAGCGATGACAACAGCGCCAAGATTTGGAGCGCCGACGACGGCAAGGAATTGCTGACCTTGAGCGGTCACAGGTACCTTGTTTCTGGCGTAGCCTGGGGCCCGGACGGCAAGCGGCTGGCGACGGCCAGCCATGACAATACCGCCAAGGTCTGGAACGCCGGGACAGGCGAGGTGCTGACTCTGCGTGGCCACGGCGACCGTGTTTTGGGTGTGGCCTGGTGCTCGGGTGAACGGCTGGCGACGGCGAGCGACGACCGTACGGTGAAGGTCTGGGAAGCCGAGAAGGGAAGAGAGTTGCTGACCCTGAGGGGCCACAGCGACGAAGTTTCGAGCGTGGCCTGGAGCCCGGATGGGAAACGGCTGGCGACGGGGAGCAGTGACAAAACGGTGAGGGTGTGGGACGCCGAGAACGGCCAAGAGTTGCAGAGCCTGCGCGGCCACAGTGACCGTATTTCGAGCATAGCTTGGAGTCCGGACGGGAGGCGGCTGGCGACGGGGAGTATGGACAACACGGCCAAGGTGTGGAGCCTCGAGACCGGCGCCGAATTGCTGACCCTAGACGCTCACAGTGGCTCGGTTTGGAGCGTAGCCTGGAGCCCGGATGGAATGAGGCTGGCGGCCGGGAGTCAGGACAACATCGCCAAGGTGTGGAACGCCGACACCGGCACGGAATTGTTGACCTTGCAGGGCCACACAGGCCCTATAGAAAGCGTGGCTTGGAGCCCGGATGGTAACCGGCTGGCGACTGGAAGTTGGGACGGCACCACAGCAAAGCTGCGTCTGTGGGACGCCGCTGCGGGGAAGGAAGTGACGGCCCTGACGTGCAGCGACTGGCGGGTCAAGAGCGTGGCCTGGAACCCGGACGGGAAACGGCTGGCCACGGGAAGCGACGACAAAACAGCGCGCGTGTGGGACGCCGAGACGGGCAAGGAATTACTGACCCCGTGCGCCCACAAGGGTGTGTTCGCCGGCGTTTCGAGCGTGGCTTGGAGCCCGGACGGCAGACGGCTGGCGACTGGAGGCGGGGACGCTAAGGCGAAGATATGGAGCGGCGACACCGGCGCGGAATTGGTGACCCTGCATGCCCACAGTGGCCGCGTTTCGAGCGTGGCCTGGAGCCCCGACGGCAAGCGGCTGGCGACCGCAAGTGAGGACGGAACGGTTCAAGTTTACGCTCTAGACATCCACGACCTTATGGAGCTGGCCCGCCAGCGCGTCACCGCGCATCCTTCGCAGGAGGGCTGCAAGAGGTTTTTCCACGTGGACCAGTGCCCGCCTGTTCCCCAGCTTTCTTCTTAGGGCAGTCATACACGCCCGTCTCCATTCCACCCCTTACTAAAGTACTGTTGAGTATTATTTTGCCCTTTCGGTAGAATTCCTGTTTTCAAGCCGACCAGCGGGAGGCGAACACCACCCGTGTCCATCATCGCAAAGGCGCGAAATCCCCCACCAACGGTCGCGGCGGTACGAATTCCTCGCCGCCGCCGTTGCCTCGAGCCCCTGCCTGCGGGGGCCGACGGCATCGTTGTGAAGCGCGCGGACAAGCGCCATCGCCAGTGCTTTGCAGGTCCGTAGTTTATCCATGGGCGGTCGCACATGAGAGGCGCCAAGACCGGCAAAGGACATTATGTATTGCTCGTGGGCGTGAGTTTGCTGCTCTTGCTGGGTGGCGTGCCTGTCCGGGCGCAACAGGCAGAGGAGGCCCAGTCGCCCGTAGGGGCGCTGCCGGGCCCGAGCCAGGATTCACAGGCCCAGCAGGTCCAGGCGCAGCCTGGGACGGGCGAGGCGGAGCTTCTGCACGTGCTCGTGGGCCAGCCGCTGGAGGTGAGTTCGCCGTCGCCCATCAGGCACATCTCGGTCTCCAGCCCCGGCGTCATCGATGCCACGCTGGAGAATTCGAACCAAGTCCGAATCGACGGCAAGGCGCCGGGCGGCGTTTCGCTGGTGGTGCAGGATGAGGACGGCCAGACCCAGATTTTCTACGTTTACGTAGACCTTAAGGACACCGGCTCGGCCGCGCAGTCCCCAGCGGCATTGCCTGACGGTCCGGCGCCAGCGCAGGCGCTGACGCAGACGAAAAACAGTGCTTGGCTGGGCTGGGCTCTCCTCGGCTCGCTTATTTTACTTGGGGGTGCCTTCATCAAAATGCGACGGCAAGGGGAAAGTTACAAACTCGACATCGGATCATCTACGCTGGTTCCCTTCGATACCGGCGGCGAGGCGGCGCCGGGAAGCGCGTGCCGGGAGGAAGGTCCGAGGTCTCAGGTCGTCGCTCACACCGCGGTGACGCAGGCTGAGGCTTTGGAAAGAATCAGTCAGGATCTGGTGGAGCAATGGTGGCGGCAATTCAGGGCGGACGCCGAAGCAACCGTGGCGGGTCTGCGGGAAGAAGTCAAGGTGTCGGGGAGAGTCCTGGAGGAGAACGGAGAGCGACTGGCCTGCCTGGCCGAGGCTAAGATGGCCTCACTCACGGAAGCCACGCAGGAGGAGTTTAGCATGCAAATGGCGCTAGCTTTGCGGGAGCACGCGCACGAGATGCAGGCGACAACGGCCGCCGAGGTGGATTCCATCAAGAAAGCCGCGGGAGAGGCGGTGGCGCAACTCGAGGCAGCGGAAGACAAGCGTGAGACCAACCTCACAGCTCGAGCCGGCGAGGCGGAAAATCGACTGGCCGGAGTGTCCGTGGCGCTGGAGCGAGTGGAGGGACGACTCAAATCCCTGGTCGAGGGCTTCGAGGAGCGGATCGAGAGCAGTCTCCAGACTTTGCAGGGGAAGGTTGCGAAACAGACGGAGGATTTGGAGAAGCTTGCGCAGGATCTGGGAGAGCGGTGGTCCGCGCAGTTTCAGAAGCAAGCTGAGGCAACCATTGAGAAGCTGAGACAGGAAGCGTCCAATGCGGGGCGGGGGGCGGAGGAGAGCCAGCGGGAGTTGGCCGGTATGTTCGAGGAGAAACTCGAGTGTCTCCATCAAGCCGTGACCAGAGCCACAGCGGGGCTCGCGGCGGAGCAAAAGGAGGAAGCGAAGGAGAACCAACGGCAGTTGACGAGCTTGGCAGAGACGAAACTCGAGTGCCTCAATCAAGTCTTGTTGAATGCCACGACCGGCCTGGCAGCGCAGCAAAAAGAGTGGGCGGAGGAGAACCAACGTCAGTTGACGAGCCTGGCAGAGACCAAACTGGCGGGCCTCAATCAAACTATAGCCAACGCCAGCGCAGGTCTCGCAGCCGAGCAAAAGAAGTCGGTCGAGGAAAGCCAGCGGCAGTTGAACGCCGCCGTGCAGGCGAAAGTCGAGTCCCTCAGTCAGTTTGCAGTGAGCATTACCTCCAGTGTGCAAGCGGAGCACAAACAGTTGCAGAGTCAATACGAGACCTCTCGGAGGGAATTCGAGAGCCTCGTGTCGAGGCGTCCCGTGGCCCCGTACTTCCCGGCTCCTCAGCGCGAGAAGCGTCCCAAGCGGCGGGGGAGCGTGGTGAGTTTAGGGATGGCGGCAGGCATAATCCTCGCCGTTGCGCTTTCTGCCTTCGCCATTTATCTCTGGACCGTCCCCGTGATGCAACTTCAGGCCCAGCCCCCTGCTGAGTTCCTTGATGAAAGTCCCAACTGGGGCGCCTCGCGGCGTGCCCGGGAGCAAGAGGTGGCCGACGCGTATTGGCAGACGGCGGTGGCCAACCTGCAGGTCAAATACCCCTTCGGCAGCGAATTGCCCGCTGAGCCGCCCAGCGAATTTGATGCGGGCAAGAAGTATCTCCCGGCGGGTGGGGCGAAGGCGCTAACCGAAAGCAGGGAACATTACTGGCAAAGGCTTCGCAAAGTCTGGGCGCAGCGTGAATCCTGGGTGGAAACCTCCGAGTGGGATGCGCTGTGGGCTTCTCGCGGCAAGCGCCTCTGGGGGCAGTTGCATTAGCAAGATTAATGTCGTACTTTCGACGGAGTGAGCCTGGAGCTTGGGCAGGCGAAGAATCTCCGTGGATCAGGGCTTGAATTCGACGACAAACTGCGGGGATGCTTCGCTACCGCACTCCAAGATGGTAGCCTGGATTTCTCACCACGCTGGTGACGGTGGTTGGAAGGGCGGGGCTTCAGCCCCGCCGCTGGAGCGGCTCCCCGGTGGATCGAGCTTCGCGGACCGCACAGTCCGTCGGCCGACGGACTGTGCGGTTCGCGAAGCTGAAAAAGATCGCGAGGGCCCGGAAACGGCGGGGCTGAAGCCCCGCCCTTCCAACCGTGGTGAGAAATCCGGGCTAGAAGCCAAGGCGTGCACCGGCCAAATCGAAGGGAAGATTGCGATGTCGGAGCCTGGCAAGTACCCATGTTTAGAAAAAACTTCGCGGCGCCGGTTTCTCCAAGACGCAGCGGCATTGAGTGCCGCTGTGCCTGGACTCGCTCCGGCGCAGCAACGCCGGCGCGGCCCGATATTCGCCTATGCCGGGAGTTATAGTTTGCCGCAAGGTCCGGACGGCTCGGTGGGGCGCGGTGAAGGCATCTACGTATTCGAGATGAACCCTGCATCTGGAGCACTCGTGCAACGCGAGGTGATTCGAAGGGATACCAACCCTTCTTTCATGGCGTTTGACGCGGCGCGGGAATTCCTTTACTCCGTCAACTGGATTCCGAACTACCAAGGCGCAAACTCCGGCTCCGTAAGCTCTTACAGGATAGACCACGCCGGCGGGCACTTGAACTTGCTGAATACCGTGAGCTCTGAAGGGGCTAACCCCACGCATCTGAGCATCCACCCTTCCGGCAAGTTCGTGCTGGTAGCCAGCTATTTCGGAGGGACGGTGGCGGTGCTTCCGATTCAGCCCAACGGTGAGTTGGGCGCCGCCACGGAGGTCGCTCACGATCACGGCTCCGTAGGCCCGGAACGCGCCGCCAGCGCGCCTCCGGGAAGCTTTGCCATCAGCGGGCACGACAAGCCGCACGCCCACATGGTCCTCTCCGATGCGGCGGGCCGTTTCGTACTGGCGGCCGATCTGGGGCTGGATCAAATACGGGTTTGGAAATTCGACGCGCAGCATGGCAAGCTCGTTCCCAACGATCCTCCCTATGTTGCCTTGCCCCCAGGCGACGGTCCGCGTCACTTCGCGTTTCATCCCAACGGACGCTGGTTCTATTCGCTGCAAGAAGAGGGCTCGACGGTGGTGGCATTCAACTATGACTCGGCCCAGGGCCGGCTGAGCGCGATACAGACGGTCTCCAGCCTGCCCAAAGGTTTTGCCGGCTCGAATTTCCCCGCCGAAGTCATGATCTCCCCGGACGGCCGGTTCCTTTACGCCTCGAACCGTCTGCACGACAGCATTGCCTGGTTCTCGATCGACGCTACGGGAAGGCTAACCTATCGCGGCGAAGAATGGACGCGCGGCGATCATCCGCGCGCCTTCAACTTCGATCCCTCCGGCAATTTCTTCTATGTGTGCAACCAATTCGCCGACGCCATCACGACTTTTCGCATTGACCGGAGCACTGGCGGGCTGACCTTCACCGGCCAATACACTCCCGTGGGCAGCCCGGCGTCAATAATTTTCCTCGACTCCGCGGCATGAGGAGGTGTGAAAAAATCGTCATGGTGGGGGTAGCGGCGGGTTTAGCCCGCCATGTCTCCAATGATTTCAAGACCGCGATGGCGGGGTGAACCCGCCGCTACGATTTTTTCACACGTTCTGAGGCAGCGACCGCACGGGATAGCAATTCCAAATTCCAGATTCACGTAAAAGCCGTGGTATAAAAGTTGATGAGGGGGTGCAACTTGAAACCACTTTGCTTCATTCTCATGCCCTTTGGCTCCAAGCCGACTCCTCTCGGCCCGGTGATTGACTTCAACCGCGTGTACCGCGAATTGATTGCGCCGGCGGTCGTCGACGCGGACCTCGAACCGCTGCGCGCCGACGAGGAGACGGTGGGCGGAATCATCCATAAGCCCATGTTCGAGCGCCTGATCATTTGCCCTTACGCGGTCGCCGACCTGACGCTGGCCAACGCGAACGTCTTCTACGAACTCGGCGTGCGTCATGCGTTCCGGCCCTGGACGACGGTCCCCATGATTGCGGAGGACAACCGCTTGCCTTTTGACGTACAGATGCTCCGCACCGTGCAATACCAGCTCGCCGCCGATGGCGGGCCTGATGCCGCGCGGTCCGGCGAGACGAGGAAGTCGATTACGACTCTTCTGATTGAAGCGCGCCAAGGAAAAAAGGACAGCCCGATTTTCCAACTGCTGGACGATATTCAGCCGCCGGTCGTGGCCCACGAGAAGACGGACACCTTCCGCGAGGAGGTTGAATACTCGAAACAGCTCAAAGACCAACTGTCCGCAGCCCGCAGCGCGGGCGCAGAAGCGGTGCGGGAATTCGAGAAAAGCCTGGAAAACATTGCCGACGTCGAGTCCGGAGTGGCGATTGACCTTTTCCTATCCTACCGCGCCACTTCCGCCTGGCAGGATATGGTCTCGCTCGTGAAGAAGATGGCGCCGCCACTGGCCGAAACGGTCCTCGTGCGCGAGCAGCTTGCCTTCGCTCTGAACCGGTTAGGCCGGCGCGACGAGGCGGAAAATGTCTTGACAAAACTGATCGAAGAGCGGGGCCCGAGCAGCGAAACCCTGGGCTTGCTGGGACGCGTCTACAAGGACCGTTGGGAAGACGCCAAGAAGGCCGGCGACAACCTCCTGGCGGCTGGCTATCTGGATAAAGCCATCGAGGCTTACCGAACCGGCTTCGAGGCGGACTGGCGCGATGCCTACCCTGGCGTTAACGCCGCTACTCTCATGGCCATCAAGAACCCTCCGGACGATCGCCGCTTAGAGGTTATTCCGGTGGTTCGATACGCCGTGGAACGAAAGATCGCTCGCGGCAAACCCGACTACTGGGATTACGCCACGCTAGTCGAACTCGCCGTACTTGCCTCAGACCAGGCTCAAGCGGCCAAGGTGCTGCCGCAAGCGGTGGCTTTAATTCGCGAAAAATGGGAGCCGGAAACGACCGCGCGCAATCTGCGCTTAATACTGGCTGCGCGCGAACAGCAGGAAACTGTTCCGGCCTGGATAAAAGAGATCGAAGAGGACTTGGTGAAACGGGCCGGCAGGTAGCAGGGCCCCCGCAACACCAGTTGCATCCACAGGCCATCAGATGTATCTTGTCCGTAGGGCTTGAGACACACAATGGGAATTCCGCATACGTTCCAGAGCAGCGGGCAGACTGCCATGGCGGGCCGTGAGACGGCTGACGGCGCAGAGGCGCCGACTCCCGCCTCACTCGTCGGGCATGAAGAGCGTGACGCGGGCGCCGATTCGGCGCAGATGCGGCACGCGGCTTTGGTTCGCGTCACGCACTGGCTTATTACCGTGTCCTTCCTGGCGCTGCTCGTCACCGGAGTGGAGATTCTCATCTCTCACCCGCGCTTTTACTGGGGCGAGACGGGCAACGTCAACACTCATCCTTTATTCACACTGCACATCCCAGCCTCCCGAGGCAGCGTTCCCACCGGCTACGGCTACGTGCTTCCTGACCAGAACGGCTGGAGCCGCTACCTGCATTTTGAATCTGCCTGGGTGGCGGTCTTGACCGGCCTGGTCTATCTCGCTTTCGGATTCTTCCAAGGGCATTTCAGGCGGAACCTGCTGCCGATTTCCTCCGACGTTTCCCTAAAGAGACTGGCGACCGCCGTCGCACGGCATTTGCGCTTCCGGCGGCCGAGCGAGGAAGAAGCGTGGTCGTACAATCTGGTTCAGCGCCTGGCATATCTGCTGGTGATCTTCGTTCTGTTTCCATTGGTCATCTGGACGGGCCTGGCGATGTCGCCGGGTTTCACGTCGGTTTTTCCGGCCGCGGTCAAAGTTCTGGGAGGGCGGCAATCGGCGCGCACCTTACACTTCTTCGTGTCAGGATTCCTGGTGCTCTTTCTTTTCGTTCACGTCTTTATGGTTTTTCTGGCTGGATTCCGAAGCCGGGTGGGGGCGATGATCACCGGTCGTCCTGGCAAACGAGGGGAGCGAATATGAATACGATGTCTCGGCGCAGACTCCTTACCGGCGGCCTCGCAACCGTCGCCGGCGCCTCGGGGCTGGCCATGGCGGCGAAGCTTGCGGCGCGTTACGGACTGATCCCGCCCGATTCGGGCGTCCTCTACGGGGCGGGCGAGACGCTGACCTACGCGGCGCAGCGCTTGCTGACTCGCCACTCCCTGGCGCGAGAGTTTGCCGCCAGCCAGATCTCGCAGTATCCCTTCGCCAACGGCAACCACCGGCTGGGCGAGGAGTTCCAGCGCCTCGAGAAGGGCGGGTTCGCGGAGTGGCGCCTCACCGTCGATGGCATGGCGGCGCGCCCGGCGGCGTTCTCAGTGGCGCAACTCCATAGCTTTCCGTGGCACAGCCAGATCACGGAAATCGCCTGCGAGGAAGGCTGGTCGTATATCGCGGAGTGGAAGGGCGTGCCGCTCGCTCACATTTTGGACCTGGTGGAGCCTCTGCCGCAGGTGCGCTACGTGGTGTATCGTTCGTTCCAACGCGGCTGGTGGGACAGCATCGATATGGCCGATGCCTTGCACCCTCAAACGATCGTCGCCTACAGCATGAACGGCGGCGAGCTTCCCGTCAAATTCGGCGGACCGCTGCGCCTGCGCGTGCCACGGCAACTTGGCTATAAGAGTGTGAAATACATCACCCGCCTCACCCTCACTGACAACCTCAAAGGATTCGGCAAAGGCCTCGGCTCAGCGGGTCCAGAAGCTGGGTACGCCTGGTACGCCGGGATCTGATTCACCGCTCATTAGGAAATATCGCGCGATTTCCGGCTGTTGCGCCACGCACTCCGGCTGGCGTAACGCGCGCGTTTTGAAAGGGCGGGGCTTCACAGGCTGCGGAAAAACCTTTGGCTTCTGCTGCCCTGAAAGGGCGGGACACAGTAGCCGGGGGCAGCGCCCCCGGAAAGCGAGATAGTCATCATCCCGACCCTGAAGGGGTCCCACAACCCGGTGACCTGGGGGCGCTGGGGAGATTCGACCCCTTCAGGGTCGGGCATCCTCGCGGGGACATTTTCCGGGGGAGCTGCCCCCGGCTACTCAATGTATCCCCTGCGGGGATCAAGCAGGGTCACACCCTGAGAGTTTTTCCGCAGCCGCTAAAGCGCCGCCCTTCTCAGCCGCGACTCAAATACTGCGAGCGCGGTCAAACATGCAAACTAATGCCGCGTAGGGGGGGTCTGACGGGTATAGCCGGGCGGCGGTTGGAACATGCCGGGATCGGGTTCACCGCGAGTCAATCCCAGGAGTTCGGTGGCTTGCTCGCCGGAGCGGGGATCGCTTCTTCGCCGCGCGGTGTCGACTCCCATTTCCGCCGAGTACCACCACTCGTCCACCGATACGAAGGGCTGCGGGTTGCCGAACATGCCTGCAGGATAGGTGTGGGTCATCCTTCTCCCCACAGCTTTCGTTCCAGCAATCTCCTGGGCGCCGAGTTTGTCGTTTTTGATACTTTCGCCAACGCGCCTGGCTCTGAGCGTGAGATACTCGTTCGGATCGTAATCGTTCTTCCTTTGCCGATCGACCGGACTGATCATGAAGATGTGGTTCTGCGGGTCGATGTGTATTCGGCGCCCTCCGACGGGATCATAGATATTCACATAATAAATTGGATTGGTGGCATCCTCAGTCCAAGGCAGATGCTGCTCTTTGTAAATGCGGCCTTTGCTGTCGCGCGCGATCCGGTCCTCGACGGTGCGGGTCTTTTTGGTTCCGTCCGGCAAAGTTTCGGTGAGAGTAGTTCGAGCCGTGGCGGTGAATGGTTTTCCCCTTTGTGTAGTCACGCCGATCTCGGCCGGCATGATGACCCTGCCGCCTTGCGCTCGGAGGCTCAGACTGAAGCTCAGCGTCGCGACCAGAGCGGCCACTACTGTTTTCATAGTAGCAGTTTACCATGCTGCGCCTTCCTTGGGATCGGCCGCGAGATCCTACTCCTCCGACAGTGGCGGGCGATGTAGGGGG
>Ga0187782_10002157_pt1 | contig 14455 bp, 9 predicted proteins | sample 0715_SJ02_MP15_2_FD_132454 | JGI IMG/M metagenome (GOLD analysis project Ga0187782, IMG submission 132454) | Tropical peat soil microbial communities from peatlands in Department of Meta, Colombia - 0715_SJ02_MP15_20_MG | ecosystem: Environmental > Terrestrial > Soil > Wetlands > Peat | place...
TCCGAAACGTACATCGTTGTAAGGCGTCATGCCCAACTGCCTGCCGAACGGACCTTCATGTCCCAGCAGAGGAGTGGCCCGCGCCATGTTGGTTCCCACCGTCACCGCCCAGAACCCAAGCTGATCGTCCGGCAGGAGATAGCCGGTAAAGGAAAGTAGGAGGGTGAAGACCAGCAATAAGACACCGATATTCCAGTTGAACTCCCGTGGTTTCTTGTAGGAGCCGGTTAGAAACACACGGAACATATGCAGCCATACGGCAATCACCATCAGGTGCGCAGCCCAGCGATGCATGTTGCGCAGCAGCTTGCCAAAAGGGACATCGTGCTCGAGATACAAAACGTCGCGGAAGGCCTGGACCTTGCTCGGATGGTAATAAAACATCAGCAGGACGCCGGTGAAGGTAAGAACAATGAACAGATAAAAAGTAATTCCCCCCATGCCCCAGGTGTAGCTGTAACGAACTGCGTCACGGTTGATCTTAGCGGGATGGAGATGCAGGAAGACGTTCGAAAGCACTCCGAGCGCCCGATTCCGGGGTGTGTCATCGTGCTTATGGCGAAAAATAGAGGTGTAAACTTGGGTCTTGGTCGGCTCTTTCAGCCCTTCTATCTGGTCTTTGACCTTAGCGGGCATCTCCGTCTTGAGGGATTGCACATCCTCTTTGACCCCGGCTTTCACCCGTTCCAGCAGGCCCACGCGCTCGCCGTTTTTGCCGTTTCCGTTTGCTTCCGGCATCTCGATTCCTCCTAACCAGTCGAGGAACTCGCCTCTCGTCTTTTGGCAGAACTGAAGGGCATGGCCGCGGAAAAACGCGGCTCTACCCATCACACTGACAGAAATGCTCCGTCGTCGTTGAAACGGCTCGGTTGGCCCTTGGGCCACTGATAGAGCCTTGAGACATCGACCAGAATCTGGCCATCGGGCGCTTTTTCCACATGCGCTCGGTCCATCGGCCGCGGGGCAGGTCCCTCAAAGTTAATGCCCTCGCTATCGTATCCGCTGCCGTGGCAGGGACACTTGAATTTGTTCTCGCTCGGTTTCCAGTCGGGAGTGCAGCCCAAGTGGGTGCAGCGGGCGTAGATGACAAAGAGCCGATCGGGCGTGCGATCCACCCAGATGCGGTACTTCTGCTGCCATTTGGTGTCCACCCCCAGGCCGTACTCCTCGGGATAACCGATCTTGAAGGTGGTTGCGGGCTCAAAAAGCGTGCGGGGTAAAAAGAAGCGGAAGAAAGCCAGAAGCCAGGCGGTGAGGAACGCCCCCACCGAAGCCCATACCATCCGTCGGCGGGCGCGATTCACCTCGTTGTCTTCCGGACCCACCGCTGCGACCCCTCCCGCTGCCGCGGCCCGCGATGTCCCAACCGCTGGCGTTCCCACATATCGGGTGGATTCGCCGGCGCGCGCAACCGAAGCTGCCGCCGAGGCGGTGACAGCAGGGGCCGCCGGGCGAGGCGCCGGGGCCGGAACCGCAGCGGGAGCAGGAGCGTCGGCGGGCGCTGCGGCTGGTTCTCCGAGCAGGGCGGTGACTTCAGCGTCGGTCAGGGCAATTAGGCCCTTGCGGCCGCGGCGGGCCTGCTCGGCGGCAATCGCGGACTTGCTCCACTTCTTGCCCTGCGCGACCCACTTCGCAACCTCTTCGCTGATGTTGCCGTTTCCGCTCACTGGCGTCGCGACTGACACCGGAGGTGCGGGAGCCACCGTAGCCGCAGGCGGAGCAGTCGCGGCTGGAGCCGCTGGAGCGACAGCACCGGGAGCGGCTCCGCCCGCTTCCCAAGGCATCGGCTGGCCGACCTTCAAGGCCTCGATGTCCGCGTCACTGAGTAACGGCAGGCCCTTGCGTTGACGGTAGGCCTGTTCCATCGCAATCACCGAATTATTCAGCGCCTTCCGCGGCCAAGGTGGAAGGTGCCCTAGGATTCCGTTTTGAATGCCCTCGGCCGACTTGTCTGCCATCCCGTCGTCACCCGTCCTTTCTAGAGACTGCTCAAGCGCTGTACGTTTTGGACTCTACAGTCTGCGCCCGATTCTCCTGAACTGCAAACCCGTCGCCGGGCTCACAGCCAGCAATGCACCTCTTTTAAGGCAGCCATGGCTTTGTTCCCATAACCGCCGTCTTTTATGCACGAATGCCATCGCCTGAAGCATCGTCAGCGTAATTGCCTGCGACCGCCAGCGGCGACGCGAAGCGTTCACTTCTTGGACGGCTCAGAGCTCCTCGCACCAAATCCGCCAGAGCTCGAATAAAGGTTGGCGAATTGTTGAGCCCTTCCGTCATTTCAAACCTTGTGATGCCAAGCTCGGCAGCCTCTTGGCGTGCATGGCGATCAATTTCTCCCAGAGTCTCTACGTGATCGGAAACGAACGAGATCGGAACCACACACACCTGACGCACGTTCTCCCGGGCTAAATCGCGCAACGTCTTGTGCAACGAGGGCTGGATCCACTTGCTCGCTCCCACCTTGCTTTGGAAACACAGGCAATAGCGATTCCTCCAGCCGCCATGCTCCATGAGCAATCCCACCGTCTTCTCAATCTGCTGCTGATAAGGATCGCCTCTCGCGATGATTGCCAGCGGAACACTGTGGGCGCTGAAGACCAACTCTACCCGATCCGGTTCGGCAAATCGGGTGAGCGCCTCGTCGATTCTTTCCGCCTGCGCCTGCAAATACAGCTCATTTTGATAGAAGGACTCAATCAAATGGACCGGCAGGTCGTCGGAAAAGAGTCGCCGCCATTCGTTCAGGCTGCTGCCGGTGGTTGCGCTGGAGTACTGGGGATAAAGCGGAAGCAGAACGAGTTCCGCACAGCCCGCCGTTCTTACCTGTTCAACCGCTTCGCGGGTGAAGGGATGCCAATACCGCATGGCCACAAAGCAGCGCGCATTCAGATCACCCTCCGCCAGCTTGAGCTGCAAAGAGCGAGCTTGCTGCTCGGTGAAGCGGCGGATCGGCGAACCGCCTCCGATGGCGTGATAATGATGTCGAACCTTTCGGGCTCGCGTGCCGGAAATGAGTTTAGCCAGGGCTTTTCGGCCCAGGCGCGCCCCGGGAAAATCAATGATGTCGGGATCGGAGAAGAGATTAAAAAGAAAAGGCTCAACCGCTTCCAGCGTGTCCGGTCCTCCAAGCTGGAAGAGCACCACACCAATACGCCGGGTTGAGTTATCCATCCCCCTGGGTTCCTTGCAGCGAAAACGATGTTATCTCAAGTGGCAACAGCCGGTCAATGGCGGCGGACCACAATTTCACACAGCTGGTACGATCGGAACTCGGTCGATATCGAGATCAGGACGCCCGAGTGAGACGTGATGTGATGATGAAGACGAAAACGGGAGCCGCTACGGCCGAACTGCGCGCACGCGTGACGGAGGGAAGTCACCTCCAGGAATTCCTGGGTGCAACGATTGCGATCTTCCTTTTAAGTATCGCTGGATTTCTGCTTCCGACTACCGCCACGGCTCATTCCTCGAGCTCGCTCAAGATCTATTTTGTCGACGTCGAGGGAGGGCAAGCAACCCTCGTGGTCAGCCCACTGGGTGAATCGATCTTGATCGACACCGGTTGGGCGGGAGCCCGCGACGCAGAACGCATCGTAGCTGCGGCCAACGACGCCGGACTCAGCCGGATCAACTACGTCCTGATCACTCACTATCACGGCGATCAGGTGGGCGGAGTTGCCGATCTTCTCGAGCGCATGCCGGTGGGTATGTTTGTGGATCACGGTCCCAATGCCGAGGATTCTGGCTCGGCGCGAGAGCAGTACGCCACCTACGAGAAGGCAATCGAACACTCCAAACGGGTCCGGTTGGAACCGAATCAGGGTCTGCCGCTCAAGGGTATCAAACTCCAGGTTCTGGCCGCTGCCGGTCAGCACATCACTACTCCGTTGCCAGGAGTGGGCGAGGCGAATCCGTACTGTGCTTCGGAATCAGAACCGCAGACGGATACCAGTGAAGACGCGCAGTCGATCGGCCTCCTGCTTACTTATGGCAAGTTTCAGTTTCTCGATCTTGGCGATTTGAGCAAGCAGAAAGAGCTGGAACTGGTATGCCCGAATAACCTGATTGGCAAGGTTGATCTTTACTTGACGACCCACGATGGAGTCGCTGCCGAAAATCCCAAGGCTCTGGTGTGGGCGCTCCATCCGCGGGTGACCATATTAAACAACGGAGCGCACAAAGGTGGCAGTCCGGAAGCATGGCAGATTGTCCATGACTCCCCAGGTCTCTCCGGGTTCTGGCAGCTGCATTATGCCGCCGACACCGACAGGGAACACAACGTGAGCGAGGAGTTCATCGCGAACCTGGAGGAAAAGTCGGACGGTCACTTTCTCAAAGTATTGGCCATGCCAAACGGGACCTTTACCGTCAGCAATTCACGCAATGGGGTATCGCGCACGTACACCCAGTAGCCCTGCCTTCCGGGCATCCGAGTGTCCGTACGAGTATCAGCCTAACTGCCTAGGAATTTTGGCGATGATGGGTGTTCGATGGCCACCGTTGAAGACCCGGTGAGAAGGGTTCGGAACCGCTCGACCGCCATCTTTCCAACCCGGTTTTGTACCCACCACCATTCCTGACCGGCCGGTGCGAACTACGCCATCCTTACTTGGTCCCCTTGCCCGTGTGGGGCTCGGTGCCGGCGACCTGTGATGACTTTCGAAAACGGCGCTTCGCGATTCGGCTTGACGTTGAAAGGCCAAAATACACGGGATAGGACGCGTCAATTGCTTGAATCTACAGTAATTAGGGGCGAACCACCTCGAAATTACTCGCGTTGCCGAATCAACCTTTTAGTGGCCAGCAGCGAGCGCGCAGGTTAGCTCCCCCCTTCGCGCCTGTCTCGGCAACCGAGGCCTAGTCGGTGGCCCTCCGGCTGACACCGAGCGGGGCACGGCTCAGGTTCCTCGGGTGCACAGTTCGAGCTCTACCGGGGGAAACGTGAAGCCGCCAGATGCCTCAAATATGGAAAAAATCGATAGCACTTGATTTTCCAACAATGTCTATTATATTACTAGAGTTGTAACAAGACTGTAACATGTTGTTTACCCGGCTGACATGTTGACCCTCAGACAGCAAGTCGGGTGCTTTACGGTAACGCGATGCTAGGCGGTCCTGGGAAAGAAGCGCATTCGTACCGAATCCCTAATGCAAGGGAAGGGGCGACGCAGGCTAAAAGATGGGAAAACTCTTAATTATTCGCCACGGTCATACAGGCTTGAATCAGCGGGGTCGCGATGAAAGGCTGCGCGGCTGGCTAGATGTGCCATTGGACGGAGAAGGCCTCGCGGAAGCCGCGAAGACGGCCGACGAGGTCAGCTCTAGCTGGGCCGTAGATGCAATTTATTCCAGCGATCTGCGGCGCGCGCGCCAGACCGCAGAGGTGTTACGGAAGCAAGTTAAGGCTCCGCTCCATGCCACCAGCGATTTGCGTCCTTGGAACCTGGGGGTGTTCTCGGGACAGAAGATACGGGAAATTCAGCCCTTTTTGAATTTATTGCATCAGCACCTAGACGTGGCCGCTCCCAACGGAGAATCGTTTTACCAGTTTTATGGGCGCTACTCTTACCGACTGAGGGCGCTACTGAAACTTGCGGAAGAGATTCGAAACTGCATTGCGGTCGTGACCCACGTGCGAAATCTGCTTGCCACTCCCAGCATCATTATGCAGTCGGACATCGCCGAGGTGCCCGTCAGGGGTGGGCCGCAAACCGGCGCCATTGTGACAGTGGAGCAGATACAAGGGCACTGGAGGATCGGTGGGAGAACGCATCCATTCCGAGCGGACCGGGATGTGATAGTCGGCAGCGAGATGCGGGCCGTGTCCTGCTTACCTTCGCGATGAGTGCGATGCGAAAACAGAAGATTCCGCAAAAGCGAGGCAAGTGCCGCCGTTCGCGTAGTTGGTCAATCCCATGATCTATGGAATAAAAGCGGTGCTAGGGAATTTGCTGGGCACCTTGCCGGCGGGTCGCGATCTACGCGTCTATGACGATGATACCTTCATTTTGTCGTATACGCGGTCGGGCAATTTGTGGACGAGATTTCTGGTCGCCAACCTAGTCCACCCAAGCATCGAAGTTAGATTGTCGAATATTGAGCAACTCGTTCCTGATACCACCGTCTGTTCCAATCGCGCGCTCAAACGCACGCCTCGCCCGCGATATATCAAGAGCCACAATTATTTTGATCACCGATACAAGAGAGTTCTTTATATCGTGCGCGACCCCCGGGATGTGGTGCTCTCCTACTATCACTTTCAGCGAAAGTGCCGTCAAATCGCCGATGACTTCCCGCTCGAGCGCTACGTCGACAGTTTCGTCACCGACACGGTGGGATCGAATTTCTATGGTTCCTGGTTTGAGAACGCAATCAGCTGGATCATGACACGCTACCCTGACCCTAACTTCCTGCTCTTGCGTTACGAAGACATGATCGGGGACACGTTGCGCGAGGTGGCCCGGATTGCAGCCTTTCTGGGTGTCAGTTGCAATGAGGCTCGGTTGAATGAGGTAATTGCATTGAGTTCCGCCGACCGCCTAAGGAAACTGGAGAAGGAAGAAGCCGATGTATGGATTGGATCCAAGAATCGGCGGCAAGACATACCAATGGTGCGAGTCGCCACTAGCGGTGGATGGCATACTGCCCTTCCCAGGGACTGCGTCGCGAAGATCGAAACTGCATGGGGAGGACTCATGTCGACCCTGGGGTATGAGCTTTCCACGATCAGCGATGCGCCGCACTTCCCAGCCACTGGAATCGGAGTCGGTTTTCGGCCGTCATGGAACGGAGCCCCGCAAGTGCCCTAATTTTGTTGACCCGATTGTCTCCGCAGAATTCGGAAGAGATTTCCGCCGGACGCGGAGTCGACGACCTGTTGGGTATGCGGACGGTTCCTCGTGGTGGCGGTGTCGGTAGAGGCTGCCTAGTGTTACCTCTAGCCTAAAACGGCACGGCACGGATTCGGTGAAGTCTTGGGTATCCTTACCCTTGCAGCCGGTGTATTCTTGTACCCTAAAAACCGCCGGACGCGGCTTCTGTCAGGCCTTCTCGTGCTATTGGGGCGACTCCGAAGCCAAAAATTCTCTGGCATAATCACTCATTCAAATTGTGGTATTGTGTTGTCGTGACATCGCATCGAGAGGTCTCCCGGCGGCTGTACGAAATCGCTGAAACTCAGCAGGGCTTCTTCACCACCAAACAAGCCAAGGATGCTGGGTACCGGGAAAACACGCATACTTATCACGCGAAGGTTGGCAACTGGGTGCGCGAGCACCGCGGCATCTATCGTCTGGCGCAGTTTCCCCCTGCGCAGCATCCCGATCTCGTTCGTTGGGCGCTGTGGTCGAGAAACCGCAAGCAGGAAATCGAGGGCGTTTACAGTCATCTGACTGCTCTCAGCCTGTGCGGCTTCTCGGAGCTCAATCTCTCCCGGTTGCATATGACCGTGCCCAGCCGTTTTCGCCGTAACAGCAAGGTTCCCGACATTCTGATGCTGCATTATGCGGACCTTCACGAAAGCGATGTGCAATCAGCACGAGGTTTCAGGTTTACTTGCCCGGAGCGCACGATCCTGGATTTGGTAGAGGCCCTGCGCCAGGGTATCCGGCACGGACGGTTCACCCCTCAACAGATTGAGAGTGCCTGCCATACAGGGCCGGCCCGCGAGCTGTGCGCGCGCATCCTACGGGCGGTTTGATGGCCCGCCCGGCCGGACGGAGCTTTTGGGCCTGGCAAATAAACCTAAACTGTGATTGATGGCAAATGTCGCTCAATACCAGCTCATTGAAATCTCCCCTGTGCACTCCGATGAATCCTAAGGTTCGGTATCCTTACGCTCCTAGTGAAGAGGATCGGATTAAACCCCTTAGGGACGAAATTCACGCTGAACGCTGGTCGTTCATGCGAGCGTTTTCGGGATCCCGTAAAGGTGTATGATCGCTATGCCTTTGGGTTGGATAACCGGCTTTGGTGGACGGGGGTGTCAAGTCGCCGAAGCTCCTCAAAACAAATCTGACATGACGTCTCGGATTGAATCGGGACTTTCCAATTCGGACGATCGCATTCCCATGGAGAGGGGATCGTCGGGCGACACGGCCTCTCATCGGTCCAAGGCTAAGAGTGGAGCGGTGACGTCTCCCTCTTCGTCGTTGGATCTCGATTGTTTACAATAGGTGGTTTCACCCACACTCGTCGACTGGTTGCGATCCGGTCTCGAGACGAAACGCAATTTGACAGAGCGCGACTCCAAACTCGTCGACAACGGCACGGACAAACGCCTTTACTGGCGCGTGGAAGGCAGCCTTCTAGAGCTGACCACAGTTCGTCCCATTGCTTTCTTCACTTGGAACCTACAGACGTTTACCAGCCGCTGGATGAAACGTGGAATGGTTCTGCTCATGGCCCTGCTGCGCCCGTTTCTGTACGCCGCGCACCGCGTTTTCGCCACGCGCGTGGTGTACAGCGTGTTACGCGGTGTGAGTCACGATCGGTTGGATCTTCTGGGAGAAGAATATTTTCAGTACAAGCTGCGTCCTGAGCTGAGGCCGGAGGGAGTTCGCCAACTGAAGGCAAGAATTGCCTCCGGAGGAGAAGTCGTGCTGGTGAGCCAGGGATTGGACCATGTGATGCGGCCGCTGGCACGCCACCTGGGCGCCAAGTGGGTGATCGCAAATCGCCTGGAGTTTCGGGACGGCATCGCAACCGGTCGGCTGATCGACCCCGTGATCCGTCCGCGCGGAGCTCTGGCGCGGGTCACGGGTACGGGGCCGGATGGAGCTCGAAGCCCGGAACAACTTGCCCGTGATCTCGGATTCAGCGATCTGGAAGTGCTCGATTCGGCGGTAACTCCCGCCCAGCGACAAGTCGCAGCGCGGGAACGGCCCATCGTTCATTTCGAAAGTCATGGCCCCTCCCATCCGCTGTCAGTGCGGTCGGCCCTGCGGGGCAAACAGATCATGCTGATTGGCGTGACTGGTTTCATCGGCAAGGTGTGGCTGGTCAATGCCCTCCTCGATCTGCCGGAGGTGGCTCGCATTTACCTCCTGATCCGTCCCCAAAAATCGACATCGGCCGAGCGGCGGTTCGAAAAGCTGGTGGAGGATTCACCGGTCTTTGATCCGCTGTTCGCGCGGTACGGAGCCAGGCTCGGAAGATTTCTCGCCTCCCGTGTCGAAGTCCTCGAAGGGGATGTAGCTCAGCCGGGCTTGGGGTTACCTGCCAGCCTGAGCCAGGCTCTTCGGGCCAGCTTGGATCTCATCGTCAACAGTTCTGGACTGACCGATTTCAACCCCGATTTGCGCGATGCCATTAGCGCCAATGTCGATGCTGCCCTGAACCTGGTTGAGTTTGTGCGCCAGTCCCATCATGCGGCCCTGCTACACCTCTCTACCTGCTACGTTGCCGGAACCCGCGACGGGCGGGTCACGGAAAGACTGCGCCCGAATTACACGCCCGCCGCGGTAGCCGCCTTCGACGCAGAGCGCGAGGCAGCCGCGCTTCGCGAACTGATCGAAAGGGCCAAGGAGAAGGCCGAGAGCCCAGAGATCACCGAGCAGCTTCGCCACCAGGCGTTCGAAAAGGAACATGCCGCCAAGGGTTTGCATGGCCCCGCGCTCGAAAATCAGATCCGCAAGAACCGTGTGCGCTGGCTGCGCAACTTTCTGACCGAGGCGGGAACCAAACGCGCCCTGGACCTGGGTTGGCCGAACACCTACACACTCACCAAGAGCCTGGCCGAGTCTCTGATCGCCAAGTATGGTGCCGGCTTGCCAATCGCTATTGTCCGGCCGGCGATTGTGGAGACCTCATTGAGCCGTCCCTTCTTCGGCTGGAATGAAGGAATCAACACTTCCGCCTCGCTCTCGTACTTGTTGGGAACTTACTTCCGGCAACTTCCCAGCAATCAGCGCAAGCGGCTGGATATCATCCCGGTTGATGCCGTTTGCCGGGGCATGACGTTGATCGCGGCCGCCCTCCTCGAACGCCGACATGAGGCGGTCTATCAGTTGGCCACTTCGGTGACCAACCCCTGTGACATGGGCCGGTCGATTGAACTGACCTCGCTCGCTCATCGCAAGCATTACCGCGCTCAAGAAGGCCTGGAATCCTGGCTGCGTCTGCGCTTCGATGCGATTCCGGTCTCGAAAGAGCGCTATCAGCGCATGTCGGCTCCAGCTCAGAAGGCCATCATCAAGTCCATTCAGCGGATCATGTCGGCCCTGCCTCTGAAGAAGACCCCCTTCACCAAGGCGGAGCGCAATCTCGAGAAGGTGGAAAAGTTGATCGAGCTCTTCGAGCCCTTCATTCTGCTGAATGAGCATGATTTTGTAGCGGAAAATGTCGAGCGGCTGTCGCAGGCGCTGGTGCGGGAGGAACGCGCCACCTTCAGCTATGATTCAGGCTCGATTGATTGGTGGGATTATTGGATCAATGTGCACATCCCGGCCTTACGCCGGTGGACGTATCCGCTGATCGAAGGCCGGCCGCTCGAAGCGCGTCCTCGACGCAGCGTTCAACTTACCTTTGCCGGAAGCGACGACGGCGCGGTTAAGACCGGCACTAATGGGGGAACGTGGCGATATTCCTAACCGGGTCGACCGGATACATCGGCGCGCATGTCGCCGCCAATCTGCTGGAAGCGCACGGGGCCTCCCTCAATGTGTTGGTGCGAGCGCGCGACGGGCGGGATGCGGAGGCCAGGTTGTGGTACGCCTGGCAGCTCCATATGGACTTCCCCCGCTTTTATGAGCATTTGCAGACCCGGGTACGGGTTTTTCGCGGAGATCTGACCAGCCCGCAGTTCGGTCTGGCGCGTGACGATCACGATCGCTTGGTGCACACGACCGACTCGGTCATCCACTGTGCCGCCTCATTGAACCGCAAGTCGGAAAAGAGCTGCCTGAACGTGAACTTGCGGGGCACGCTCGAAGTTCTGCAACTGGCCACTCGCGTGCACCACTATCACGGCTTGCGGCGATTCAGCCACGTCAGCACCGTGGCAGTCGCCGGAAAGCGGCAGAACGAGGTGGTCACCGAGGATCAGTCCATCGATTGGGACCGATCGGATTATGACCCTTATGCCCGCACCAAAAAGTTTTGCGAGCATATGATCCGCCAGCTGTTGCCGGAAGTGCCGATTACCATCTTCCGTCCCAGCATTGTTCTGGGAGACAGCCGGCGTCCAGAGACCACTCAGTTTGACATGGTGAGAGCATTTGTCTTCCTCGAGGGTTTGCCGGTTTTGCCCTTTCGACGCTCCGACAAGATCGATATCGTGAACGTGGATTTCGTCGCTGATGCCGTTGCTACCCTGCATCAAAAAGAGCATCCGCAATACGACATCTATCACCTGTCTTCCGGAAAAGAGTCCGAGACTTTCGGTGCGCTGACCAAAGCGCTGGCAGAGGCTCAGCATAAGCGGCGACCCGTCTTCTTGCCCGTCCTCGAGCGCCCATTCTCGAGCACGGTGAACCTTCTTGCCAATTCGGGCAGCAAGGTTGCAAACGGTGCCTCTCTGATGAAAGTCTTTTTGCCGTATCTGGTGTGGAACACGGTTTTTGACAACCAGCGAGTGACCGGCGAGCTCGGCCGCAAGCCGGTACCGTTTTCCCGCTACAGTTATCCCCTCCTCAAGTTCAGCCGGGAGAACAACTTTACTTATCGCCATCAGGACTGGCCAGCCAAGGTGGGAGGTTCGGCGGCATGATGGACTTGCTGCTGGAGACTTGGGTCAGCGCTTCGATCGAAAAGTCGAAGCTTGCCTGGATGCTCGGCAAGGGCCAGCCCTGGCGCCCGGGAGAGCGCTTGAAGCTGCTGTTTGCGGGCTACAACGGCACCCGCAATATGGGATCGGACGTACGGGTTGAGGAGATGCTGCGGCAGATCCGCCACATTCTCGGGGCCGAACGCGTGGATTTCACCGTCATGACCCAGAATTTCCGCTTCTCCGACGGCTATTTCGGGGGGACGCGGCAAGTGCACCTGCCCGACATTTTCCCGCCTTTTTTGGCCGAGGAGGTGCCGAAGCATCATGGAGTCGTGGCCTGCGAAGGCTCGATGTTCAAAAGCAAGTTTGCCAACGCGCTGACCGCCATGATGATCGGCTCACTCGGAATCGCCGCTGCGGAAAACAAACTGTCCGTCGGCTATGGCGCAGAGGCGGGATACATGGATCCGCCCATCCGGAAGATGTGCGCGCGCTTCTGCAAGAATTCTCTGATCATTACCCGCAATGAAGAATCGCGAACCGTCCTGCGCGAGTTGGGTGTGCCTAGCGAGTTAGGCACCGATACCGCATGGACGTTTGAACCGCTTCCGTTCGAGTTCGGCACCAAGACGCTGGCCAAAGTTGGCTGGGATCAAAGCACCCCGGTGCTGGCGGTTTGTCCCATCAACCCCTTCGAGTGGCCGGTCAAGGCGTCGGTGGTCAAATTCGTGGCGCAACGCCTGGCGGGAGCTTATCAGGACAGTCACTACCGTTCCGTATACTTTCACAACTCGGGTCCGGCAGCGGAGCAGGCGTGCGATCGCTACCTGACCGCGATCGCCAACGCGGTCGATCAATTCCGGAAACTGCACAAGGTATTCGTGATCCTGGTGGCCACCGAGCGTTTGGATACTCGTCCCTGCCAAAGGATCTCCGAGAAGCTGGGCGGAGTCCCGGTGTTGACCTCGGAGGAATACAACATCTACGAGCTCGTGAGTGTTCTGCGCTGTTGCCGCATGATGGCGTCTTCGCGTTATCACGGCATCGTGACTTCGATGCCCGGCTTGGTCCCCTCGGCGGGAATCACCATGGATGAACGCATCCGCAATTTAATGCGGGAACGCGGACACGAAGACCTACTGATGAACGTGGACGACGTGGATCTCGAGGCAAAACTTCTTGCGGCCTTAGAGACGCTGGCGCGAGAGGGCGAAAGGATTGCGGATGGGATTGCCCGTACCGTGGTGCGGAATTTGAAACTGATGGCGCGCATGGGCGTCCACTTTGAAGAAGAGGTCGAGCGGCGCTATCCCGAATTTTCCACCCGCCGGGGGGAATGGAGCTGGGAGGATTATTTGCCCCCGCTAAGCCCGGGTCTGAGGAGTCTGGTCGAGGCCTATAGCTGAATTCCACCCGCGAGCGTTATGGTTCCATGATCCCGGCAGAGAAGGGAAGCGGTCGATAGAATTGACAAATCGAGAACAATCGGGATGACACAACCTTGAGTTTCCTTGATGCCATTGGCGAACAGTTGGAGGCAGCAGGAGAAACCGCTGTCCTCCAAGAATTGCGAGACCCCCCAACCCAAGCAACCGCCCGCCACCTTCTGGGGCTGATTGCCCAGGGAAGAACCTTCCTCCGCAGTAAGAAGCTGCACCGCGGCGACCGTTGTGCTTTGCTCGGGGCGAACACGATTCACTGGGTGGCAATGGATTTGGCCATTATTTCCGAAGGACTGATTGTCGTGCCGCTTTATGCACGCCAGACGCCGGCTGAGCTTGTGGCCATGATGAAGGATTGCTCGCCTTCGCTCGTGTGCTGCGAGGACCCGGCCCTGCGGGATCGCATTCGCGAGGCCTGGCCGGATATCCCGCCATCGTCCTTGTTCGAAGAAATTTTTGCCACCCAAGCCAGGGCCTCTCTGGACAAACCCCTGCTCGGTGAATCCGATCCAGTGGCGATCATTTATACCTCCGGAACCTCGGGGGAAGCCAAGGGAGTCGTGCTCACCGCAGGGAATATCGGGCATATTCTGGGACGGACTTCGGGCCGCTTGGACTTGGTGATGAGGAACCGGGCAGGCCAGGATCGGGTCTATCAGTATGCGCCTTTGTGTTTTGCAGCGGCTTGGGTCACGCTGCTGACCAGTTTGCTGCGCCGCAGCTTGCTGATGATGAACACGGATCTGTCCAAGCTTGCCCCTGAAATCCGGAGCCTCGCGCCGGATTACTTCGTGAATGTTCCAGCGTTGCTCGAGCGGATGCGAAGGGCCGTCGATGAACAGCTGGCGAAGAACGGTGGATTTCAGCGTAGCATCTACAGTCATGCCCAGGCGGCCTGGATGCGCATGCAGGAAGCTCAAGCCAGCCTGGGGGATCGGATCTGGCTGGGATTGGCGAAAGCCCTGGTGTTCCCCATCATTCGCAGGAAGATGATCGGTACGAATTTGAAGGCTCTGATTTGCGGTTCGGCGCCGCTCCGTCGAGAAACCCAACTTTACTTCATGATGCTGGGCATCCCCGTGCTGCAGGTGTATGGCCTGACCGAAACCACCGCAATCTGCACCATGGATGATCCCCGCAGGGTCGAGCCGGGTCGGGTGGGACCCGCCATCGATGGTATTGAAATGAAACTGAGTTTGGATAGTGAAATTCTGGTGCGCGGCCCCAATGTATTTGCCGGGTATTGGCATCGCCCAGAGGAAACTGCCAAGGTGTTGCGCGACGGATGGCTTTATACCGGAGA
>Ga0187782_10002159_pt1 | contig 14452 bp, 13 predicted proteins | sample 0715_SJ02_MP15_2_FD_132454 | JGI IMG/M metagenome (GOLD analysis project Ga0187782, IMG submission 132454) | Tropical peat soil microbial communities from peatlands in Department of Meta, Colombia - 0715_SJ02_MP15_20_MG | ecosystem: Environmental > Terrestrial > Soil > Wetlands > Peat | place...
CGCACTGGGGCAACCCCAGCGAAGCGAGGGGACACTCCGGCGATGAGCATGGGGTCACAATACGAGGCGGCCCGATACGCCGCAGCGCGCGGCTACTAGTGCGCGAGGGCTGCCGACGGACCGACCGCCGACGGCGGCACGGCGGTTGCGGCCGCCGCCGCGGGCGCCTGCGCCGGAGCCGGCGCTGGGTTGGACCCGGGCGGGCCGACCCGGAACCCGTTGACGATCGTGTCGGTGGCCGGCGCTTCGCCGACCGCAGTGGTGGCGTCGGTCGTTACAGCCAGCGACACTAAGTACTTGTCCGGCCCCGAGGTGACGATGACGTGGCGCCGCGAGGTGTTGAGCGTCATCTGGTTTTCGCGGTAGGTGCCCTCGATGATCGACGACGGGGAGCCGCCGAAGTCGGCCAGCGAGGCGTTAGTGCTGCGCCAGGCGGGCAGTTGCGCGCTGTCGAGATACCCGTGAGTGATGGCCTCCTTCGCATCGAAATCGCCGACCAGCCGGTACACCACCAGCTGGGCATTGGAGGTGTAGAGGCTGGTGCTGTGGCGGTTGGCGGTCACCACGAACGCGTCGGGGACATTGGGGTCGGGGACCTGTGTCCAGCCGGGCGGCATCGGCAAGGTGATGTCGAGCGCTTTGAAGTTTTGCGCCTGTTGCGGCTCCAGTTTGACGTTCTTGCTCCCGAAATAATCGCGCAGCGTCCCGGAACTGGCCGGAACGAGCATCGGCGCTGCCGCCGGGGCTGCTGGGGCTGCCGGGGACAGCGCCCGCGAGACGGGAGGGGGTACCGGGGGGGCAGCGGCCGCTGTTCCCGGAATGGGGTTGCTGACGGCCCCGGGGGCGACCGCGACGGCCTGCGGCATCAGGGGCGGGGCGGGGACCGGAGCGGGATTAGGCCGGGGCGGATACACCGGTTCTGCCGATGCGGTGGGGCACGCAAAGCCCAGCACACCCACGACGCCAACGGCCAGACCCGCGACCGTAACCCGCCAGCTACGGGCAATCTGCATCATGAGAGTCGGTCCTTCCCAAGTCGCTCAGTGGCAAAGCATGAGTCGGACTGTAACCCCGCCCAACCAGTGGCAACCAGGCTTGGAATCGACCTGGAATACACCTGGGATAAAGCCCTGATCGGTCTGCAACGCAACCGAGACAAACGTGTGGCTGGCGGGCCCGTCATCGCCGCCCTTATAACCTGTTGGACGTGACCGACTCCCCAACGGCCGCGACGGGCCCCCATCCTGGCGCCAGCTCGGCTGCCCAGGCCGACCCCGATGCGCCGCGGTTTCGGTACACCGCGGAGCTGGCCGGCCGCATCGAGCAGACCTGGCAGGACAACTGGAACCGGCTGGGAACCTTCAACGTGCCCAACCCGGTCGGGTCGCTGGCACCAATAGACGGCTCGCCCGTGCCCGACGACAAGATGTTCGTCCAGGACATGTTTCCGTATCCGTCCGGAGAGGGGCTGCACGTCGGTCACCCGCTGGGCTATATCGCGACTGATGTCTACGCCCGCTACTTTCGGATGATCGGTCGTAATGTGCTGCACGCGTTGGGCTTCGACGCATTCGGTCTGCCCGCCGAGCAGTACGCGGTGCAGACCGGCACCCACCCGCGCACCCGGACCGAGGCCAACATCGTCAACTTCCGGCGCCAGTTGGGCCGGCTGGGCTTCGGCCACGACAACCGGCGAAGCTTCTCCACCACCGACGTCGAGTTCTACAAGTGGACGCAGTGGATCTTCCTGCAGATCTATAACGCATGGTTCGACACCGCCGCGAACAAAGCCCGGTCGATCACCGACCTGGTTGCCGCATTCGATTCCGGTGCAAGGCAATTGGACGATGGCCGAGAATGGGCGAAACTGTCGGCAGGTGAACGCGCCGACGTGATCGACGCCCACCGCCTGGTCTACCGGGTCGATTCGATGGTGAACTGGTGTCCCGGGCTGGGCACCGTGCTGGCCAACGAAGAGGTCACCGCTGACGGCCGCAGCGACCGGGGGAACTTCCCAGTGTTTCGTAAGCGGTTGCGGCAGTGGATGATGCGGATTACCGCCTACTCCGACCGGCTGCTCGACGACCTCGACGTGCTGGACTGGCCGGAAAAGGTCAAAACCATGCAGCGCAACTGGATCGGTCGCTCCACCGGCGCCGCCGCGCTGTTCTCGGCACGCACCACCGACGGCGAGAGCGTCGACTTGGAGGTGTTCACCACCCGGCCGGACACCCTGTTCGGCGCCACCTATCTGGTGCTGGCCCCTGAGCACGACCTGGTCGACCGGTTGGTCGGCACCGAATGGCCGGATGGAGTGGACCCACATTGGACGTTCGATGGCGCCACACCGGCCGCGGCCGTCGCCGCCTACCGGCAGACCATCTACGCGAAGTCCGACCTCGAGCGCCAGGAGAACAAAACCAAGACCGGTGTGTTCCTGAGCAGTTATGCGATCAATCCGGCCAACGGCGAGCAGCTGCCGATCTTCATCGCCGACTACGTGCTGGCCGGATACGGCACCGGGATGATCATGGCGGTTCCCGGCCACGATCAGCGCGACTGGGAGTTCGCCCACGAGTTCGGGCTGCCGATCGTAGAAGTGATTGCCGGCGGCGATATTTCCAAAGCCGCCTATACCGGCGACGGGGTGCTGGTGAACTCCGGATACCTGGACGGGCTGGACGTCTCGGCGGCCAAGGAAGTCATCACCGCGCGGTTGGAATCCGGCGGTCGTGGCCAGGCGCGCATCGAATACAAGCTGCGCGACTGGCTTTTTGCGCGCCAACGCTATTGGGGCGAGCCCTTCCCGATCGTCTACGACAGCGACGGGCGTCCGCACGCGCTGGGTGAGGCAGCGTTGCCCGTGCAATTGCCCGACGTCCTGGACTACTCGCCGGTGCTGTTCGACCCCGACGACGCCGAGAGCGTTCCCGAGCCGCCGCTGGCCAAGGCGACCGACTGGGTGCACGTCGAGCTGGACCTCGGTGACGGGTTGAAGCTGTACACCCGCGACACCAACGTCATGCCGAACTGGGCGGGCAGCTCCTGGTATGAGCTGCGCTACATCGACCCGCACAACTCAGAACGGTTCTGCGCCAAGGAGAATGAAGCCTACTGGATGGGCCCGAGGCCGGCTGAGCACGGCCCCGGCGATCCGGGGGGCGTCGACCTGTACGTCGGAGGTGCTGAGCACGCGGTGCTGCACCTGCTGTATTCGCGGTTCTGGCACAAGGTGCTCTACGACCTGGGTTACGTCAGTTCCCGCGAGCCATACCGACGGCTGGTCAACCAGGGCTACATCCAAGCATTTGCCTATACCGACGTCCGCGGGACCTACGTACCGGCGGACGAGGTGGTCGAACGCGACGGCACGTTCGTCTACCCCGGTCCCGACGGGGAGGTCGAGGTCTTCCAGGAATTCGGCAAGATCGGTAAGAGCCTGAAGAATTCGATATCGCCCGACGAAATGTGCGACGACTACGGCGCGGACACGCTGCGGGTGTACGAGATGGCGATGGGCCCGCTGGAGGCGTCACGCCCCTGGGCCACCAAGGACGTCGTCGGCGCGCACCGCTTCCTGCAGCGAGTATGGCGGCTGGTGGTCGACGAGCAGACCGGCATCGTCGAAGTGGCCGACAACCCGGATCTGGACACCGACACGCTGCGACTGCTGCACCGCACCATCGCCGGTGTCTCCGAAGACTATGCGGCACTGCGGAATAACACGGCGGTCGCCAAGCTGATCGAGTACACCAACCACCTCACCAAGCAGCACCGCGATTCCATCCCGCGCGCAGCGGTCGAGCCACTGGTGCTGATGCTGGCGCCGTTGGCGCCGCACCTGGCCGAGGAGTTGTGGCAGCGGCTGGGCCACCCGACTTCGCTTGCCCACGGGCCGTTCCCGGTGGCCAACCCCGATTATCTGGTCGAAGACACCGTCGAGTACCCGGTGCAGGTCAACGGCAAAGTGCGCGGCCGTATTACGGTGCCCGCCGGCGCGGACGCCGACGCGGTGGAAGCCGCAGCGCTGGCCGATGAGAAGGTGCAGACGTCTTTGGCGGGCGCCACGCCGAAGAAGGTGATCGTGGTCGCCGGGCGGCTGGTTAACTTGGTGGTCTGATTTATCGCGAGCAGACGCAAGCACCTGATTAGTCGGCGCGTCGGGCGCTTTTGCGTCTGCTCGCGCTCAACGGGGGCGGAGCACCACCTCGTGGAGATGACCGTCGGGCGGGGTGGCCACCGCGCGGGCGACGACCTCGGCGACGGTGTCGGCGCGCAGGAATCGCTCGGGGTCGTATTCGTCGCCCTCGAAGGACACCAACTCACGCTGCATGTCGGTGTCGGTGCGACCGGGGTAGACGGTGGTGACCCGCAGCGCTGGCTCGCTCTCGCGCAGCGAGTCGGCGAACGCGCGCAGCGCGAACTTGCTCGCGGAATATGACGCCATCCCCAGCGAAGCCTTGCGCCCCGACCCAGAGTTGATGAACACCACCTGACCGTGCGCGCGCCGCAGGGCAGGCAGCAGCGCGAGCGTAAGCGCAACTGCGCCAAGGACATTGACCTCAAAGGTGGTGCGCCATTCGGCGACGGTGGACTCGGCGACGCATCCCGGGAACGACACCCCAGCGTCGTGGACTAGCACATCGAGCTCGCCGATGGCGGCGGTTGCGGTGGGGATCGCGTCGGTGTCGGTCAGGTCCAGCGGCAACGTGGCGGCGCCCAGCCGGTCCGCGGTGGCCTGCAGCGCAGGCGAGGGCCGTCCGGCCAACAGCAGGGTGTGCGTCGGTGCCAGGGCGGCGGCGATGGCGGCGCCGATCCCGCGACTGGCACCGGTGATAAGCGCGGTCCGCATGCCTGCCAGCTTAAGGGCGGCAAGGGTCTAGGCTGGTCAAGCCCGGATTGCTAAGCCTGTTCGCCGTTGGCTTCGGAAGCCGCGGCGCTGGCTACCGGCTCGCTGGCAGCCAGCCGCTCCAGCGGCGCAAGCGCCTTGGTAAGGGTCTCCAGGTCGGGCCCGCTGAGCCTGCTGAGTAGCGTCGACAACGCGGCGATCCGATTGGTCAGCGACTCGCGGTGAACGGCCAACCCCCGCGGGGTGATGTCGACGAGCACGGCGCGCAGGTCGGACGGATCACGCGAGCGCTTCACTAGGCCGATCTTCTCCAGCCTGCGTATCGCCACCGTCGTGGTGGGCGTACGCACGCGCTCGTGTGCGGCCAGATCGGTCATCCGGATCGGACCCCGATCGAGCAAGGTGACCAGAATCGACAGCTGGGCCAGGGTCAGGTCGGCGCCTGCAGCAGAGCCGCTGGGGTCGCCGCGGCGCAGGATCGAGAAAAGTTTGGACAGCGTGCGGTGCAGACCCTCAGCCAGCTCGGTGAGCTCCGGCACCGTGGCTTCGCGTTCCGCCATAGTTCGCCAGTCTAACCTGTCTGGAAGTTCGCAGACCCAGAAACCGGTTTTGCTGTCAAAGTACTTGCGACAGGAAGCGCTGCAACCGCTCGGTTTGTGCGGCTTCGAATATCTGGTCCGGCGGGCCGGTTTCCACCACCTGACCGTGGTCCATGAAGACGACTGTGTCGGATGTCGACCTGGCGAAACCCATTTCGTGGGTGACCACAAGCATTGTCATGCCTTCGGCGCCCAAGTCCGCGATCAGCGCCAGAATGCCCTTGACCAGTTCGGGATCCAGCGCCGAGGTCGCTTCATCGAAGAGCATCACAAGTGGGGCCATCGCCAACGCGCGCGCGATCGCGACTCTTTGCTGCTGCCCGCCTGACAGCGCGCCGGGACGGCTGTCGGCCTTGTCTTTCATGCCAACCCGGTCCAGCTGAGCCAGTGCCAGCTCGCGGGCCGCGTCGGTCGAGAGGCGCTTGAGCTTGCGCGGCGCCAGCATGACGTTGTCCAGCACGCTGCGGTGCGGAAAGAGATTGAAATGCTGGAATACCATGCCAATTCGCTGCCGGAGTCGATTGGGATCGTCGTCCAACACCGACCGACCGTCAAGCAGGATGTCGCCACGGTCGGGCTCGTGTAATCGATTCAGAGTCCGCAGCAGGGTCGACTTGCCAGAGCCCGACGGGCCGATCAGCGCCACCGTGCTACCGGCTGGCGCATCGATATCAACCCCGCGCAGCACCGCATTTCGACCAAAGGACAGGTGAATGTCCTTACCCGCCAACGATACTGACTGCAGCTGCGCATGGCGGTCGGTCACGTCATCTCCTGGCTGATCGTCGAGGAGATCCGGTCGAGCGGGTTGTCCGGCTCGGTCGCAGCCCGGCCCTGGCGAAGGCGGTTGTCGACGAAGTTCACCAGATGGGTCAGCGGGATAGTTAAGAGCAAGTAGCAGATTCCAGCCGCCACCAGCGGTGAAAGGCTGCCGGTCTGCGCGTTGAAGTCACGGCCCACCTGAAACAGCTCGCGTTGCCCGGCGATCAACCCGAGGAAATACACCAGCGCCGAGCCCTTCAACAGGGCGATGAGCTGGTTGACCAGCGCCGGCAGTACCCGGCGGATCCCCTGCGGTATCACCACCAACCCCATCGAGGCGCGATAGCTCAACCCCAGCGCGCGGGAGGCTTCCAGCTGGCCGGACTCGACACTTTGGATGCCGGAACGGAAGATCTCGCCCACGTATGCGGCCGCCGTCAAGCCCAGCGCGGCGATGCCCAGCGGGTACGGGTTGTTGTGGGTCAGCCCGCCCATGATCGGACCGATCCCCAGTCCGATCAGCAGGATGATCACCACCTCGGGCAGGCCGCGGAAAATGTCGGTGTACAACCGGGCCGGCCAACGCAGCCAACGGGCGCGCGAAATACCGGCAACCGCCAGCACGATGCCGACTACTAAGCCGATGACGCTGGAGCTGACGGTGAGGATCAGCGTGTTGGGCAACCCGGTCTTCAACAGCACCGGGATGGTCTGCCGGTAAAGGTCCCAGTCGAAGAAGGAGTCGCGCAGCTGGGCGAGCGTCGATTTCGGCGGGGCGGCCTCGTCGACCACACGATGATGCCGCTCGGCGATCATCGCGAAATCCGGCAGGTGCGGCATCAACGCCGACTTCGATCCCGGGTGCCAGCCCGGGGGCAACGGTCGCGGAACCCAGTCGGTGTACAGCTGCGCCCAGGTGCCATCGGCGATCACGGCGTCCAGGCCGGCGTTCAGCGCAGCGATCAGCGGCTGGTTGTCTTTGGCCACCGCATAGGCCACGTAGTTGCCCAGGCCGAACGTGTAGCCGGCGATGGCGGCGGTGTCGCCGGGCCGCATCACGTTGGTCGCCTCCATCGCCGGTGCTACCCAAGCGTCGATCTGATGGGTCTTCAGGCTGGTGTACACGGTGGTGAAGTCGGGGAACTTCACCGGTTGCAAGTGCAGGGCGTCGACGACGTAGGCCTCTTCTACAGTGCCCTGAACGACACCGATCCGCTGTCCTGCGGCCAGGTCGTCGAACCCGTCGATCGCCGAACCAGACGGCACCACCAGCGATAGGTAGCCGAAGTCGTAGCCGTTGGTGAATCCGACTGTGCGCCGGCGTGCTTCGGTGGCCATGATCGACGCCGAGCCGACGTCGAAGCGCCGGGACCCGACCTGGGCCAGCAGCCCAAAGAAGTCGGTGCCGACGAAGGCGACTTGTAAGCCCAGCTTGGCTGCGATGGCCCGCAGCAGTTCGTTGTCGTAACCGGTGTAGTGCCCGGCGGGGTTGAGGCAGCTGGTCGGCGGAGACTGGGACAGGGTGCCTACGGTCAGGGTGCGGGGTGTGTGCAGTCCGAGGGCGCCGATGTCCACCGAACTCAGCGGCTCGACGTTGGCGGTCGTGTACTTGTCCTCGTGCGGGCGGTTGGCGGTAGCCAGTTTTCTCGGCAACGCGATCGCGCCGTCCTCGCCGGGCGGCGCGCATTGATTGGTGTCGGCCGCGATAGGGGGGGCCAATGTCAGACTAGCCAGGCTGCAGGTCAGCAGGGTCACCGCGACCAGCGCGAACAGCTTTCCGGCGTTGACGTTCATACCCGCAACGTACCGGCCGGTTCAGAAGGAGATCGCGGGCTTCTCCGACGGGGCGAAGACGCCACGGCGAACCAGTTCGGTCACCATCACCTCGGCCATCAATTCAGCGCATCCGCTGCATGCCGCCCGCGCGGCGTCGGGGTCGCGGTGCTTGATGGCTGCGGTCTCGTCCTCGTAGAACGGCAGCATCTTGGCAACGATGCTCGGATAGCTCAGCAAGAACGCGCGCGGAATTAGACCCTGCGAGGCGCGGATCGCCGCGTGCAGTCGCGGCCCGGCGTACTCATCGTCAACGGCACGCCGATACTCACGCACGGCCCGCTGGAAGGCGCGCGGTTCCTTACAGCTGCGCAGCGTGCGCAACATGCCGTCGAGCTGTCCCAGGATGCGTGGGGTGGGGTTGGCGGCCGCGCGCGCCGAGGCGATGCCGTTGAGCACGCCGTGCAACTCGTAATGCTCGCGGACCGTGTCTTCGTCGAACCGCTCGATGAACGCCCCACGGTGATAGCTGGTGGACAGCAAGCCATCGTGCTCGAGCTGGACGATGGCCTCTTGCACCGGAACACGACTCATCCCGAGGCGGGTGGCGATCTCATTACGGTCGACGCGGTCACCCGTGCGCAGCTTGCCGGTCAGAACGAGGTTAAAGATGTGGGCAACGACTTGGTCCTTCTCTTTGACCCCGTATTTCTTCGGCATGTGCTTCTTTCGGCCCGATCCGCAAATTCGCGCTGGCAGTTTCTCACGCTACGTCGGCGTCCGTTCGCCGTTTAACGGGCATCACGCCAGCGGCACAACGTCTCGGCGCCGGTCAGGTCGTAGTCCGGTCCGGAGGCGCCGATGGTCAGCAGGCTGACACCGAGGTCGGTCAGCGCCTCGGCCTCGGCGATCAACCGGTCCGCATCCGCGCTGCCGGTCTCGCCGCCCACCGCGGCCGACCGTTCGATGCTGGCCGGATCACGCCCGACCGCGGTGCAGTGGTCGGTCAGCACAGCCGACTTGGCGGGATAGGAGGCAGCGGTCGTGAAGCTGTGCCAGATGTCGGCGTGCTCGGCGACCAGACGCAAGGTCTTCTTCTCGCCGCCGCCGCCGATCAGCAGCGGAATGTCGCGGGTGGGCGCCGGATTGAGCTTGCCCAACCGGGATTTGATCCGCGGCAGGGCTGCGGCGAGATCGTCGAGTCGGCTGCCCGCGGTTCCGAACTCATAGCCGTATTGGGTGTAGTCCTTCCGTTTCCAGCCCGAGCCGATCCCCAAAACGAGACGCCCGTCGCAGATGTGGTCGACGGTGCGAGCCATGTCGGCGAGCAGCTCGGGATTGCGGTAGGAGTTACAGCTGACCAGGGCGCCGATCTCGATGCGCGATGTCTGCTCGGCCCAGGCGGCAAGCATTGTCCAGCATTCGAAGTGGGCGCCGTCGGGGTCGCCGTAGAGCGGAAAGAAGTGATCCCAATTGAACGCGACGTCGACGCCGATGTCCTCGCAGCGGCGGACCGCGTCGCGGATGTTCTGGTAATGCGGGGCATGTTGCGGCTGAAGCTGTACGCCGACACGCGGGCTTGGAGAGCTCATCCCACCAACGTAGGGGGTGAGCCTCAGCCGCCGTCGAGCACTCCGCGCAGGATGTCGATCAGTGCGCGGGGTTGGTCGCTTTGCACGGAATGTCCGGAATTCTCGACGACGTGCACACCGCGGAACGTCTGCGCGCGTTGGCCGAGCTCGGCGGCGTCCTCGTCGGTGACGAATCCCGATGTGCCGCCGCGCACCAGCGTGACGGGCGCGGCCAAGCTGGCGACGTCGTCCCACAGGCTGTCGAAGTCAGGGATCGCGCGGATGCTGTCGTAGCGCCAGGTCCAGCGGCCGTCGTCGAGCCGGCGGGAGTTGTGGAACACACCGCGGCGCAGCGATTTCGGGTCACGGTGCGGCGCTGCGGCGGTGGTTACCTGCAGTATGGCGGCAAAGCTGGGGAACTCCCGTTCGCCCGCGACCAGCGCCACCGTGCCTTGCTGTTCGGTCGTGAGCTCAGCGTGCCGGCGCAGCGATGACGGGGTGACGTCGACGAGGACGAGTTCACGCACGAGATGCGGCGCGACCGCGCCCAGCCCGATCGCGGTTAGCCCGCCCAGCGACATGCCGACGATGAGGTCGGCGTGCGGCGCGAACTCGTTCAGCACCGGGGCCAGTGCCGCGGCGTTGTGCTGCGGCGAGTAGTCGCCGTCGTCGCGCCACGCCGAGTGCCCGTGGCCGGGCAGGTCCACCGCCAAAGCCGGTTGCCCCAAACCGACAATCACGGTGTCCCAGGTGTGCGCGTTCTGCCCCCCGCCGTGCATGAAGACGATCCGCGGCGAGCGCTCACCCCATTGCAGCGCGCTGACGGCGCCCGCATCGATCCGCTGCACATGCGGCAACGGCCCTTCGACGCCGGCCTGCTCGGCGTTCTCGGGCAGCAGCGCGAACTCGGACAGGCCAACTAATTCGTCGTCGGAAATGTCGGTCACAGTCCCTGACTCTACGATCCGGCCCGACCGCCACACTTGGGTGAGGTTCGGCGCGGAGGCGAAACCTAGCCCTCGATGATGAACTCTTCGAGCCGAGTACGCGCGACGTCGTCGGGCAACTGCTGCGGCGGGCTCTTCATCAGGTATGCCGACGCCGGGATCACCGGTCCGCCGATGCCGCGGTCCTTGGCGATCTTGGCCGCCCGCACCGCGTCGATGATGACGCCGGCCGAGTTGGGCGAGTCCCACACCTCGAGCTTGTACTCCAGGTTCAACGGCACGTCACCGAACGCGCGGCCCTCCAGCCGGACGTAAGCCCATTTGCGGTCGTCGAGCCAGCCGACGTGGTCGGACGGGCCGATGTGCACATCTTTGGTCTTGAACTCCCGCTGCAGATTCGACGTGACGGCCTGGGTCTTGGAGATCTTCTTCGACTCCAGCCGCTCACGTTCGAGCATGTTCAGGAAGTCCATGTTGCCGCCGACGTTGAGCTGCATGGTGCGGTCGAGTTGGACACCGCGGTCCTCAAACAGCTTGGCCATCACGCGGTGGGTGATCGTGGCACCGACCTGGCTCTTGATGTCATCACCGACGATCGGTACCCCGGCGTCGGTGAACTTCTTGGCCCACACCGGGTCGGAGGCGATGAACACCGGCAGCGCGTTGACGAATGCCACCCCAGCGTCGATCGCGCACTGGGCGTAGAACTTGTCGGCCTCTTCGGAGCCCACCGGCAGGTAGGAGACCAGGACGTCGACCTCGGCGTCGCGCAGCACCTTGACCACGTCGACCGCCTCGGCATCCGACACCTCGATGGTGTCGGCGTAGTACTTGCCGATGCCGTCGAGCGTCGGGCCGCGTTGCACCGTCACGTTGGTGGGCGGGACGTCGGCGATCTTGATGGTGTTGTTCTCGGACGCGAAAATCGCCTCGGACAGGTCGAAGCCGACCTTCTTGGCGTCCACGTCGAAGGCGGCGACGATCTTGACGTCGCGAACGTGGTAAGGCCCGAACCGCACATGCATCAGGCCGGGGACGGTCGAGGACTCGTCGGCGTTCTGGTAGTACTCGACGCCCTGTACCAGCGAGGACGCGCAGTTGCCGACGCCGACAATTGCGACGCGAACCTCCGGCTGCGTCGCCGACACCCCTAGCGGCTTGTGCTCACTCATGCGGCGTTCTCCTTAACTCTCATGTGTCGTGGATGTGGTGGATTTACCCAGGTCTAGGCCTGCTCAGCGCGCCGTTGCGCTATGCGTTCGGCCGCGATCAGCTCGTTGAGCCAATTCACTTCCCGTTCGCTGGACTCCAACCCGAGTTGATGTAACTGGCGGGTGTAGCGGTCTAGGGAGCTACTGGCCCGCGCCACTGCTTCACGCAGGCCTTCCCTACGTTCTTCGACCTGACGACGACGGCCCTCCAAGATGCGCATTCGCGCCTCAGCCGGAGTGCGGTTGAAAAACGCCAGGTGGACGCCGAAGCCATCGTCGGTGTAGTTATGCGGGCCGGTGTCAGCCACCAGCTCGGCGAAGCGCTGCCGGCCATCATCGGTCAACTCGTAGACGCGCCGGGCACGCCGCACCGGCGTCCCGGCCGGGGCGGCGTTCTCGGCGATCAGCCCGTCCGCCTGCATCCGTCGCAGCGCGGGGTAAAGCGAACCGTAGGAAAACGCCCGGAACGCCCCGAGCAGACCAGTCAGCCGTTTACGCAGTTCGTAGCCATGCATCGGCGACTCGAGCAAGAGTCCCAGGATGGCGAGCTCCAGCATCGAGTCACCTCCTTTGCTCTGGCTGGTACGACTGTTATATGTCGAGCAACAGTCTCGCGTCATAGTATCGCCCCGATATATTCGCCACCACTCCAGCTGGCGTCCAGCTGAAGTTTTCGCGTTGTTCAGGTGCTTTTGGCCGAGCCCGGCCGTCTTCTTCGGGGGTCGTCTGCTGAGGCCGGCCAGGTCGCGGCCAGATTCGCCGATACCTACCTGACCTGGGGCGAGCCGCCCGCCCAGGTCGGCGAGAAGTTGGATTGGATCCGCGGCCTGGCCAAGGCGCAGGGTTGGGAACTGAGCTACGGCATCAGGTTGCACGTCATCTCCCGCGACACCAGCGAGCGGGCCTGGTCGGAGGCGCAGCGGCTGCTGAGCGCACTCAGTCCGCAGACCGTGGCCGCCGCCCAGGCATCGCTGGCGCGGTCGGAGTCCGAGGGGCAACATCGGATGCGCGAATTGCATAACGGCGGTGGCGATTTCGGCGGTGGCGCGGATGCCCGACGGCTGGAGATCTATCCCAATCTGTGGTCCGGCGTCGGCCTGGTTCGCGGCGGCGCGGGCACCGCCCTCGTTGGTTCGCACCAGGAGGTCGCCGACCGGATCGCCGAGTACGCCGAGCTGGGCCTAGACCACTTCATCCTTTCCGGCTATCCGCACCTGGAAGAGGTGTACATCTTCGGTGAGGGGGTACGCCCGATCCTTGCCCGGCGGGGGCTGCTGGGCGACGGCGCCGAGCTGGCCAGGTCGAACGAACCGGTCCACTCGGCGTCCTGCCGCACGTCGGAGACTTCAGTGCTTCTTGACGCGACAAGCAGGTCGATAACCGGCGCCGCGCCGCCGGAGCGTGGGTGCGACGGTCATGCTCAACCCACGATGAGTCCGAGTGCGGCCCGAGCCGGTGCGGCCATTGAGGCACACGGAGTGGCCGGGCAACCTCTCTGCATCGGTCCCGCGGACGTACTCTGGTCATCGTGCGATTGCAGCGACAGGTAGTCGACTATGCGCTTCGGCGGCGCTCACTGCTGGCCGAGGTGTATTCGGGTCGGACCGGCGTGACCGAGGTATGTGACGCCAACCCGTACTTGCTGCGCGCTGCGAAGTTCCACGGGAAGCCCAGTCCGGTGATGTGCCCGATCTGCCGGAAGGAGCAGCTCACTCTGGTGTCGTGGGTGTTCGGCGACCACCTGGGCGCGGTGTCCGGTTCCGCGCGCACCGCCGAAGAGTTGGTTGTGCTGGCATCCCGCTTCGAAGAGTTCTCCGTGCACGTGGTGGAGGTATGCCGGACCTGCAGCTGGAATCACCTGGTCAAGTCGTATGTGCTCGGCGCGGCACGCCCGGCCCGCCCGCCCAAGGGCACGCGGACGGCGCGCAACGGCGCCCGCACGGCCAGTGAATAACGAAGGACAGGAAGACCACTCGGCCGCTGACACCCCGAACGGGGCAGGGGCCGACGGTGGGCAGAGCTCTGACTCGCCGCACCGGCCACGCCCCTCAGACCCCCCGGTTCCCCCCGACGACCGGTTGACCACGATCCTGCCTCCGGTCAAAGACGACACGACGCGTCCGCTACGGGATCCGATCGAGGCGGTCAAGGCTGCACTGGACGCTCGGCCGGCGTCGAGAACCTCCGAGGGGCGCGACCCGCTCGAGTTGGCCACGGCCGCAATGGAAGCCAGGACGGCGCAGGGTCACCGGCACCCGGCTGGCGAGGGCGGCGACAGACGTCCGCCCGGTCCACCGTCGCGCAAGCCGCGGCTGCCCGACTGGGGGTGGGTCCGGCGAATCGACTGGACGTGGCTGCACCGCATCAACCGGACATGGGTCCGTCGCGGGGTCTACGTCGGCGCCGCGGTGGTGCTGCTGTTGCCGATCGTCACTTTCGCGATGGCCTACTTCATCGTCGACGTTCCCAAGCCGGGTGACATCCGCACCAATCAGGTCTCGACAATCCTGGCTAGCGACGGCTCAGAGCTGGCCAAAATCGTTCCGCCGGAAGGCAATCGCGAGGACGTCAACATCAGCGAGATACCGGTGCGCGTGCGCCAAGCGGTGATCGCGGCCGAGGACCGCAACTTCTACTCCAACCCCGGCTTCTCGTTCACCGGCTTCGCGCGGGCTGTGAAGAACAACATCTTCGGCGGCGACACGCAGGGCGGTTCAACGATCACCCAGCAGTACGTCAA
>Ga0187782_10002160_pt1 | contig 14450 bp, 16 predicted proteins | sample 0715_SJ02_MP15_2_FD_132454 | JGI IMG/M metagenome (GOLD analysis project Ga0187782, IMG submission 132454) | Tropical peat soil microbial communities from peatlands in Department of Meta, Colombia - 0715_SJ02_MP15_20_MG | ecosystem: Environmental > Terrestrial > Soil > Wetlands > Peat | place...
CTCCATCAGCCGCTCCACGTTTTCCTGGGGCATTCCTGTTCCCGACGACCCGAAGCATGTCGTCTACGTCTGGCTCGACGCGCTGGCCAACTACATCACCGCGCTCGGCTACGGCTCAAGCGACACGAGTAGGTTCGACAAGTACTGGCCCGCCGACGTGCACATGATCGGCAAAGAAATTGTGCGCTTCCATTGCGTCTACTGGCCGGCGTTCCTGCTCGCCGCCGGTTTGCCATTGCCCAGAAGAATCACCGCGCACGGCTGGCTGCTGTTTGAAGAAAGCAAAATGTCGAAGTCGCGCGGAAACATCGTGCGCGCCGAAACCATCGTGGATGTCCTCGGCACCGACGCCCTGCGCTACTTCCTGCTGCGCGAAGTCGTCTTCGGGCAGGATGGATCGTTTAGTTTCGACGCCCTGGTGCAGCGCTATAACTCCGATCTCGCGAACGGCCTGGGCAACCTCGCCAGCCGCACCCTGACCATGATCACGCGCTACTTCAAGGGAGAAGTACCGTATCCGTCAAACGCCGCGCACACCCCCGCCGATGCCGTAATTGCAGAGACGGCGAAAAAAGCGATCGCCGACTACGGCACGCTCTTTGACCAGTACCAGTTCTCGCGCGCCCTCGAAACCGCCTGGGGACTGGTCAGTGCGGTGGATAGGTACATCGTCGAAAACGAACCCTGGTCCCTGGGCGAAAAAAAGGACAAGGACGAGGACAGCCGCTCGCGCCTGGCAACCGTGCTCTACACCAGCGCCGAAGCTCTGCGCATCGTAACCGCTCTCGCGCATCCCGTGATGCCCGACGCCACCGCCAAGATCTGGGCCCAGCTCGGCCTCGGAGACATCGGGAAATTCGACCTCACGCAATTGCAGTGGGGACAACTGCGCCTCGGCACAAAGCTGGGCGACGTGCAAGCGGTGTTTCCGCGGACAGACAAATCCGCCATCGAGAGGATGCAGAACATGGAAGAAAAGAATGCAAGTGTGGGGACGGGCGGCTCGCCCGTCCAGCCGAGCGAAGCTCAGCAACCGGCAGCAAGCCCAGCCACCCCGACCGCGCCGGCCAAGCCAGCCTCCACTCTTCCCGATGGCAAAATCACCATCGACGACTTCGCAAAAGTGGAGTTGCGCGTGGCCCAGGTGAAGACCGCCGAGCGCGTAAAAGGCGCCGACAAATTGCTCCGCCTGGAAGTGGATCTGGGAACTGAAGTGCGCCAACTGGTAGCTGGGATCGCCGAGGCCTATGCGCCGGAAGCACTGATCGGACGCAAGGTCGTGATCGTGGCCAACCTCGCGCCCCGCAAGTTGCGTGGACTGGAATCGAACGGCATGATCGTCGCCGCCGCGCCCGAAGGCGGCAAGCCGGTGCTCGCAGGTTTTCTGGAGGACGTGCCGGTCGGAACAAGGTTGAAATAGATTTAGGGTAAAACTGATCTCATAAATGAGTCTCCGCCGCGACTGGCAAGACCGGAAATGAAAAGCGAGCAAGAGAACAATTTCAAAAAGGTCGGGCAGTATTCTCCCGAACAACTGAAGCGGTTTCGGGAACTTTTCGCAGCCGATTTGAAACAATATCGAGCAACTGATCGGCGGTACGCCAATCCCATACTCGTTGTTTTCTTGCTTGGCGTCGCCGCTGTCGTTGGTTCGTATTTACTTTCCTCACAACCTCCGATTAAATGGCTGCTGGGCGCTGGAATTGTTTTTGTCGCCGCGGGTTTCATTTCCATTGCGGTTGCTGCATCTTCACTTCAACAACAACTGAAATGTCCCGCCTGTCACAATTTATTTATTGATGAAATCGGAGAATGTTGTCCCGAATGTGGTTCCGCTTTACTTCCATTGGGAGGTGGCCTTGGCCCACTGCGTTGCCATGCTTGTGGAAAAAAGTTGATAGCCGGCAAGAATCGCAACTTCAGATATAAATCTTGCACTCACTGCGGAGTGTTTCTTGACGAAAAGGGCTTATAAGAAGCGCCTTTTGAAGTTAACCAACAGCCGAGACTGAGAGCTAGCTGATGTACGTGGATTCGCACGCCCATCTCGAAGGCAAACGCTACGACAGCGATCGTAGCCAAGTGCTGGCGCGCGCGAAGCAAAATGGGATCGAAGCTTACCTCGCCATCGGAAACGGCGACGGGCCGGACACCGCCGACTGCGGGATTCGGCTGGCGGAAAAATACGACGGGAAACCCGAATATCCGCGAATCTGGGCGAGCGTGGGAGTTCACCCTCACGAAGCAAGTCTCGCGAATCAAAAGGCGGATGCGCAAATGCTCGAATGGGCGCGCCATCCCAAGGTCATCGCCTGGGGAGAAATCGGCCTCGACTATTTTTACGATCACTCGCCGCGTGATGTGCAGAAGGTGATTTTCCGGCAGCAGATGGAGTTGGCAAAAACGCCGAGGTTGCCCATCGTCATTCATTGCCGTCCCTCTGACAATAGCGAAAACGCGTGGGACGACTGCCTGACGATGATCGCCGAGCATTGGGCTTCCAGCGGCCTCGGCGGTGTTCTGCACTGTTTCACCGGAAGCGTCGAGCATGCGCGCCGTGCGCTGGCTCTGGGTTTCATGATTTCTTTTGCCGGCAATATCACCTTTCCCAAGGCGCAGTCGATCCGCGAAGCGGCGCAAATGGTTCCGCTCGACCGCATGCTGATCGAAACCGACTCCCCCTACCTGGCGCCCATTCCGCATCGCGGCCAGCGCAACGAGCCGGCGTTTGTGACCGAGGTAGCCCGCCAGATCGGCGAACTGCGCTACTCGTCCGCGGAAGCGATCGGCTCGCGAACCACGCAGAATTTCTACAAATTCTTCGGGCTCGCGCGGGAAGCCGTAAACCCTCTTTGACTCCCAACTTTCACTTTCACAGATTTGTCATCCCGAGCCCAGCCAGGGATCTGCAGTTTGCGGCGAGATGCAGATCTTTCACTTCGCTCGGGACGACAATTTGTAAAATGTGGCCGTACCACGGAATGCAGCCTTCGCAGATAATGCCTCTTCTGTTACCCTCAGTGGTGCATGTTTGGGGTGAACGATCCGTGGCGCTCTGAGCTTTCCAGCCGGCACCCCTCACAGCATGACAATCTAAAGATTTGAAAGGCCGTAATATATTTTGACCGTGACTTCGACGGTGACATTCCATGCCCGATAACAGTTTCGATATCGTCAGCAAAATCGACCTCGCGGAGGTTTCCAACGCCATCCAGCAGGCGATGAAGGAGGTCAGCACGCGCTTCGATCTGAAGGACTCGAAGTCCAAGATTGCAATGGAGGGCGCCGACGCGATCCTCCTGCACTCCGCCGATGAATTCAAAATGAAGGCGGTAAATGACGTTTTTCAGCAAAAGCTGGTAAAGCGCGGCGTGCCCCTGAAAGGCTTGACCTATGGTGCGCTCGAACCAGCCGCTGCTAGCACGGTGAAACAGAAGATCTCCATTCAGCAGGGGATCCCGATTGAAAAGGCGAGAGAGATCGTAAAGCTGATCAAGAATTCGAAGAAAAAAGCGCAAGCCTCGATCCAGGGCGACGTAGTGCGGATCAGCAGCAAGGATCGCGATACTCTGCAGGAAATCATCGCGCTGGTCAAGCAGCAGGATTTTGGCATCGATCTGCAGTTCACGAATTACCGGACCAACTAGAAATGGTTTAACCGCAGAGAACGCCGAGGTTGCGGAGAAACACTTGAAGGATGAACACATTAGAACTGAATTTTCTCCCCGCGCTCTGCCATCTCTGCGGTTAACAGATTTTTAAGGATCGGATCACTGTTGACTACAACGACCTCCAGCAACGGGAAAGAAATTTTTGATCTTCTGCGTGACGACATTGTCGCCATCGAAGAGCAATTCGGACGCGACACGGTCTCGAACGTCGCCGCCATTACGGAGATCGGCGAGTACCTGCGCGCCGGCGGCGGCAAGCGCATCCGTCCGGCGCTCTTGCTGCTCTCTGCCAAACTGCTCGGGTATAAGGGCGAAGGCGCGGTAAAGCTCGCTACTGTCGTCGAGATCATCCACACCGCGACGCTCGTCCACGACGACATCATTGACGAGGCTCAGACCCGCCGCGGCCGTCCCGCCGCCAACACCCAGTGGGGTAACTCCATGTGCGTGCTGGCCGGGGATTGGCTCTACATGCAGGCCTTCAAGATCGCGGTGCAGGAGCGCAATTTCCGCATCCTCGATGTGCTCATCGAACTGACGCAGCAGATGGTCGAAGGCGAATTGCTCCAGATGGAGAAGCTCGGCCAGCTCATCTCGCTGCAGGAGCATCTCGATCTGATTTATCGCAAGACGGCCTGCCTCTTCTCGGTTTGCATGCGAGTCGGCGGCATCCTCGGCGGCGCCACCCCGCAAGAGGAAGAACGTCTCGGCCAGTACGGACGCGATCTTGGTCTAGCCTTCCAGATCGTGGACGACGTGCTCGACCTCACCGCCTCAGAAAGTGTGCTGGGCAAGCCCGTTGCCAGTGACCTGCGGGAAGGCAAAGCCACCATGGCGGTCATCCATGCGTTGGAGCGCTGCACCGCCGCCGAGCGCCGCCAAATCGAAACCATCCTGCACGACCGCGCCTTCAATGGCGTCACTCACGCTGACATCCTGACCATCCTCAACCGTCATGGTTCTCTCGAATACGCCTCCAAAGAGGCCGCCCGCTACGCCGAATCCGCGCGTCAGGCCATTTGTATCTTTCCAGACTCCCAGATCAAGCAAGCCCTGTTGTGGGCGCCAGAGTTCGTGGTGGCAAGAGAGAAATAGGCGCTCCTGTAGGCACCGCTCGTCTGGGGACGGCCGCCCATCCAAGCCGAGCAAAGCTCGGCAGTTGCCAGTTGAGCGCGGCAATTTTGGGATTCGCTCCTAGCCCTTCACCGCAATCCCCAACATCTCGAAACGCCCTCTAAATAAGAGCTTGCCCGATCCCAAAAACGCGCGGGCAGGAAATTCGCGAGAAAACCGCTTGACGTAAGCGGCGTTGAACTGCTGCCACAGAGCAACATCCGGCGAATAGACCTGCACCCAGACCAAATCATCCATTGACATGCCAGCTTCACGCAGCACGGCCTGGAACCCGTCAAACAAAAATTCCAGCTCGGCTTCAATCGTCTCTGGCGCCTCGCCCGTAGCCGGGTCGATGCCGATCCGGCCGGACATATATAGAGTATCGCCCACCAGCACTGCATCGCTGAAAGCAAGGCCCGCAGCGCGATTCGGAAGATTGATGAAGCGGCGGCTCTCGGATGGCAACGGCTCCTCCTAAATTCATAACGCCTGAAGTCGTTAACTCTAGCAGAAGTTTTTGTGCCAAAGTCCACTACAGTAGCGTCGTCGCCGGATTGCTATACTGAACAAACTCGATTTCACCATGAACGACCTGCTCTCGCTCATTTCGCACCACGGCTACCTGTTCTTGGCATTGGTGTGCTTCGCGGAGGCGATCGGTCTCCCCCTGCCAGCCTCGCTTGCCCTGCTGACCGCTGGTGCGGTCGTTGCCTATGGAGATCTGCATTTCTATTTCGTCTTCGGCGTAGGCCTGGCAGCGATGATCGCCGGCGATGTTCTTCTTTATTTCACGGGCAAAGTCAGCGGGTGGGCATTATTGGGCATTCTGTGCCGGCTTTCGGCGAATCCGGAAACTTGCATCCTGCGCTCGGCCGAGTATTTTTACCGCCGCGGCAAGCAGACCCTGCTTTTTGCCAAATTCATCCCCGGTATCAACACCATGTCTCCACCGCTCGCCGGCAGCATGAACATGCGCCTCGGCCTTTTTCTGCGCTTCGACTCCCTCGGCGCGGCTTTCTACGTGGGCGCGTATTCGGCCGCCGGATATCTCTTCAGCGACTTGCTGCGCGACATCACCCGCGGACTGCGCTCCGCCGGCTCTGCCGCCGAGGCCGTCTTCGGCATCGGACTCGCCGCCTATGTCGTCTATCGCATCTGGCTTTACCGCAAATACCGTCTCCTCGACGTCATTCCCCGCGTACAGGTCGAGGCGCTCGCAAAAAGACTCGCCTCCGATGCGGCTCATAACATCCTCGTCGTCGATGTCCGCAGCCACGGCTACTACGATGCCGACTCCGAACGCATTGCCGGATCCATCCGCATTGAACCCAACAACCTCATTGAAGAAGTCAAACACCTGCCCAAGGATCGCGAGATTTATCTCTACTGTACTTGAGCGCGCGAAGCCACCAGCGCCCGGGTGGCGCGCCAATTGCAAGAGCTCGGATTCAAAGTATTCGTCATCGCCGGTGGCCTGCGTGCCTGGCGCAAAGCCGGACAACCCCTGGAACGAGTTCCCCACGACGACGTGTTCAAGCTGCCAACCTTCAGCTAGCCCGCACCGCTCAGCAGCCTGCGGAAAAGCTCGGTCCCGCGTGACCCGCGTCCTTGGCAGAGTGGCAGCGGTTTGTTATCGTGCCCTCATGCTGCGAACCCCGGCTTTTTGCGGAGTAATTCTAGCGGCGGGCGAATCCACACGCATGGGGCGCGACAAGGCGTTGCTGCCGTGGCCTCCATCGGCCGCAGGCTCGGCAACAACCACAACCACCGCCGACACGTTCCTTTCCGCCACCATACGGCTATTCTTTCCTCATGTTGATGAGGTGCTGGTCGTTGCCGGCAAAAATGCAGCCGCCGTCGCTCCGGTCGTGTACGTCAATGGAGCATCGCTGGTCGTGAACCCCGAGCCGGAGCGCGGCCAGTTCAGCTCGCTGCGCGTCGGCCTGCAGGAGGTTCTGAACCGCGGCCGCGACGCGGCGATGGTTACGCTCGTCGATCGGCCGCCAGTCCGGAGGGAAACGTTGGAGACCCTCGCAGCCGCTTTCCTACGCGCAACCGCACACCGCAAATGGGCGGTGATCCCCGAATACCAGGGGCAACACGGACATCCCATTCTGTTGGGCCGCGAATTGCTGTCAGCGTTCCTGAGCGCTCCGGAAACATCGAACGCGCGCGAGGTTGAGCACGCGCACCAGAGTGAGATCGAGTACCTTCCGGTGGACGACCCGCTGGTTGCGCTCAATGTCGACACACCGGAGCAGTACGCTGCTCTGAATTTGCCGCCCAAGCTACCGCCCTCCAGTTAGCCCGGCCAAAGGCTCTATATTTCATGACCCGTCTCGCATCCCGTCAAACCGAATTCATCGCAAGCGTACTCAGCCTTCGTCCCCGAGTCGCCGCCTTCGACTGCGACGGCACCCTCTGGTCCGGAGACTCCGGAGAAGGATTTTTCTCCTGGGAACTGCAACAAGGACTGGTGTCGGAAGAGATTGCGCAATGGGCCCGCGCCCGCTACGCCGACTACAAAGCCGGCTTGGTCGACGAAGACACCATGTGCGGAGAAATGGTCACCATGCATTGCGGACTGCGAGAGGAAACCGTGCAGCAGGCCTGCGACACCTACTTCGCCCAGGGAATTGCCGCCAATATTTTTCCCGAGATGCAGCAATTAGTCGAGCGCCTGCAAGTTTCCGGATGCGACGTCTGGGCCGTTTCTTCTTCCAACCAGTGGATCATCCGCTCCGCCATGCGCTACTTCGGCATCCCGCAAAATCGCATCCTCGCCGCCGAAGTGGCGATCGAAAACGGCGCGCTCGGTCCGACGATAACCGATCGGCTCATTCAAGTTCCCAGCGGTCCCGGCAAAGTGGAGGCGATTCGATTCGCGCTCAAATCCTCTCCCCATCGCAGCCCCGATTGCGCCTTCGGCAACGCCATCTGGGATCGCGAGATGCTTGCCATCTCCCAACACCCCTTCGCCATCAACCCCAATCCAGATCTAAAAAAGATCGCCCTCGCCAACGGCTGGACGGTGTATCAGCCGGACACTAACCTCCACGTGTAAGAGTTGACTTTTGGTTCTCAAGCACGTATACTTGTGCTGCACGTGAATCTGTGCTGCGATGAAAACCAATATTACTTTGAAACTTGACGCTTCTCTCCTCCGCGAGATTCGAATCCTCGCTGCCGAAGAAGGCACTTCCATCAGCGCTATGCTGGCGGCGCGCCTGGAGCAAATCGTGCGCGAGCGCAAGAGCTATGATCGTTCCCGCCGGCGCGCCCTGGCCCGGCTGCGCGAGGGGATGAACCTCGGCTGGACTCCGCCACGGTCGCGCGACGAGCTTTACCGGCGTGGATCCGGCAAACGATGAGCCCGGCTAATCCCAAATATTTTGTCGACACCAACATTCTGATTTACGCCCATGACCGCGCTGCCGGCCCCAAGCACGAACGCGCCCGCCAACTAATCGAACATTTGTGGACAACCGGGCAAGGCGTCTTGAGTACGCAGGTTCTGCAGGAGCTCTGCGTGAATTTTCGTCGAAGAATCAAGCACCCTCTGCCCAGCGAAGCGATCAAAAAGCTGATTGAGGACTACTTGAGCTGGGAGATCGTGGTCAACACTCCACAATCGATCCTCGCAGCCCTCGGCATCGAAGCGCGGTATAAGGTCTCGTACTGGGACGCCCTGATCCTGCATGCCGCCGAGAGCTGCGGAGCCGCCGTCCTCTACTCGGAAGACTTGGCCAGCGGCCAGCGTTACGGGCCGGTTGAGGTGGTCAACCCGCTGCGCGCTTAATCCCTCCAGCGACTATTCCCTTGACAGACTATTCCTTATGTGGAATAGTATTGCATGGCATGGGACGTCGAGTTCACCCAAAGTGGTACGACAAGTTTGTGCCTATTGCCGACGACTTGTTCGATCAACATCTGCGGCAGCTTGAACGGAAGCGGCATAGGTAAGCAACAACGATAAGCGGCACATCAGGGTCGGCTGACCCGCAACAGGAGAGCGCGATGCCCAAGAACTTCAATTCACTCCGTGCAAAGATGTCCCCCGCAGCGCAGGAACGTTCCCGTCGTCTGGCGGCCAGTTATCGCTCCGGCATGGCTCTCGACGAACTCCGCCAAGCGCGCGATATGACACAAGTGCATCTCGCCAAAATTCTCCGAGTCAACCAGGCCGCCGTATCAAAACTCGAACGCCGCGCCGATATGTATGTAAGCACGCTTCACGATTTCGTCAAAGCCATGGGCGGAGAACTGAAAATCACCGCCAAGTTCCCGGAAGGAACCGTCGAGATCACCCAGTTCGAAGACGTAAAGAAGGCAGCCGCTGATGCCGACAGGTAACGAAAGGGACGACCCCCGATTCATCACAATCAGCCGGTGTGCCCCATCACATACACCACTCTCGCTTCCCGTGATAATAGAGACGATCTGTCGCAGCCGAGGTGTGCCGACGAGGCGTCCCAACCAAACCCTAGGCCCCCAAGGCTGCGCCGGGCTGATCGTCCGCGCTCTTTGACAACCGAAAGTTGAGGCGCCCAGCGCTAGTAAGCCCGCTGCCAAAACCCTCGAATCCCGTTAAGTCATTGATTCTTAAATATTTTACCTGTAAGTCCTTTAAACCCAAAGATTTTGCGGGAATTTCTCCCTAACCCCCATGATTCTACAAGATAGGGGGGAGGGGGGGTACCCGATACTAAATGGTTAACACTAAGCGCAGCAGACAGATTTCATACCACTTCATACACGAAATAGGAGCCGCAAAATGTCTTCATACCCAGTAAATATTCGTCGCTGTCAACACATCAAAGTCAACGGGACGCAGTGCAAATCGCCGGCGCTGCGCCAGCACAAATATTGTTACTTTCACATGCGATGGCGCGGATCATCGAGGTTCTCTAAGGCTCTCCGGAAGCGGGAGTTTTCTGGGCTTCCGATCCTCGAGGACGCCAATTCCATCCAGGTCGGACTCGCCGAAGTGATGCTTCACCTCGTAACCCAGGAGATCGATCCCCGGACCGGAGCCTTGATGCTGTATGCGCTGCAAACCGCATCGGCCAACCTGAGAATGACCTCGTTTGAGCCAGAACCGACGCAGGTGGTGATCGATCAGAAGTGCGTCAAGCAGCGCCCTCTGGGAGCTTCGGCTTGGTCGAAGGTCGGGGGCCGCGAATACGACGACCTCACCGACAAGATCGAGGAAGCCGAGCCACAGTATTCGAATCTCTCGGGCTCGATGAAGGCCTTCTTGCTGCATAAGCTGGGGCTGCCGCCGGATACATTTCAGAGGTTGGGCGTGAACCCCGAAAGCGATCCGCAGGAGGAAGAACAATTCGTGGGCAGCTGAACCTCCATAATTTCAGGCTGGCAGTCTTCGCATCCTTGGCGTGAAGTCCCGGGTTGCCTGTCATCCTCGGCCAAGCGAGGCAGCTATGCATTGGGCCTGCGCCAGGACAATGCCGGTCCCTCGCTACCACCCAGCTCAGAGGTTGCGCAAGAGCGCGGCGAGCGTGTCTATTGCCAGGTGGCTGGCATGGGCGGAGGCTGGCGGCAGGCCTCCGACTTTGCCGACCAGCTCTTCCCGGGTCAACTGCCGGGCTTCGTCTATGTTTTTGCCTTTCGCCAACTCCGTGATCGCCGAACCGCAGGCCATGGCGGGAACGCAGCCCTTGGCGCGAAAGCGAATGTTGGCGATGCGCCTGCCCTCCAGTTTCAGGGTGAGTTCCAGAATGTCTCCGCAGACGGGGTTTTCCAGGCGCGCGGCCCGGTCGGGGGCTTCGATCTGGCCGGCGTTTCGGGGGTTCTGAAAATGGTCGAGGAGTTCGGCGGAATACACATTGCGATTGTAATGCGGCGGAGGCATTCACTGCGTGCCGCGGCCACCCTCAGCGACTAAACAGGTGGATGAACCGCGGTTGCATCATGGTTTAGGATTATCTTCATGGCCACTACATCCAATCCTCGCAAAATCGACGAAGTGCGCAAGGCAGCGGACCGCTTGAGCGTCGAAGCGCGCACCGCGGATCAGCTGATGGAAAACATCTCGCTTCTGCTGAACAAACAAATGCTGAAGTATAACTGGGTGGGCTTCTACATGCTGGAAGCTGGCGCCAATCCCCCGGCGCTGGTGCTGGGACGCTACCAGGGAGCGATGACGGTGCACACCCGCATTGGGCTGAATCAGGGCATCTGCGGCGCGGCGGCATCGTCGGGGAAGACGGTGGTGGTGGATGACGTAAAGAAGGATCCACGCTATCTCGCCTGCTCGATCGAGACCAAGTCCGAGATCGTGGTTCCGATCTTTGTGCACGGCAAAGTGGCTGGCGAACTCGATATTGACAGTCACTTCCTGGCGGCATTCGGCACCGAAGACCGTGAACTGGTTGAATATTGCGCTCAGCTCGTGGGCAAGCGGCTGGAGCGCAGGTAAGCCATCGGCAAGCTGCCCGCATTTCTTAACATCATGAAACGAGTCGTCGCCGCGCTGATCCTTAAAGATGATCTCATCCTCGCCTGCCAGAGGACGCGGCACCAGCCTATGCCGCTCAAATGGGAATTTCCCGGCGGCAAAATCGAAGAAGGCGAACAGCCTCGCGACGCCATGCGCCGGGAGCTGGAGGAAGAACTGGGGATCGTGGCGGAGATCGGCGTGGAGGTCGCTCGCATCGTCCATCATTACCCGGGCGGCGGTTCGGTGGAACTCCGATTTTATAACGTGCGCAACTACCAGGGCGAAATTGAGAACCGAATTTTTCGCGAAATCCGCTGGGTGACGCGAAAGGAGCTGCTGGAACTGGATTTCCTCGAAGCCGATCTGGGACTGGTCAACAATCTGGCTGCGGGAAAAATACTTTAAGCGCCAAAGTCTGCCTGCGAGCTACGGGCTGCGAGCTTCGAGCGAATAAAACGGGTTGAAGCTTTTAAACTAGCCCATCCCGCCGCGCAGGGTGCCGTAGACCAGCAATATCGTTAATCCGATCATAATGACGGTGGTTGCCCAAGCGATGATGTTGAAGGTGGGTTTATTGGCGTATTCGCCCATGAGTTCTTTTTTGTTGATCAGCAACAACATGAAAATCAGCACGAAGGGCAACACTGCGCCATTGACCACTTGCGAAAATACGGCGATCTTTATATACGGAAGACCTGGTATCAGGATGACGGCGCCTCCAGCGGCGATGAGCGCCGTATACAGCCAATAAAAGGCTGGAGCTTCGGAAAATTTGAGTCCCACTCCCGACTCGAAACCTAACCCTTCACAGACCGTGTAGGCGGTCGAAAGCGGCAGAATGGAAGCCGCAAACAGCGAGGCATTGAAAAGCCCGAGCGCAAACAGGATGTACGCCCAGTCGCCCGCCAAGGGGCGCAGCGCTTGAGCGGCGTCGGCGGCGTCACGAATGTCACGAACACCATGCAGGTAGAGCGTGGCCGCGCAAGCCACAATGATGAACCAGGCAACCACGTCGGTGAAGATGCAGCCCACAATCACGTCGAGCTGCGAGGCTTTGTATTGACGCCGCGTGATGCCTTTTTCCACGACCGACGACTGCAGGTAGAACTGCATCCAGGGCGCGATCGTGGTTCCGACCACGCCAATGACCATGTAGAGATACGGGCCCTGCTTGAAAAACGCCATCCCTGGAGGCTTCAGCGTGACCTTAAACGCCTCCATCCACGCGGGTTTGGCCAGCACCCCGGCAAATATGTAAGTGATGTAGAAGAACGAAGCCGCAAGAAAGACTTTCTCAACGCTCTTGTATTGACCCTTGACCGCGATCAGCCAAACGATCACGGCACAGATCGGCACCGAGTAGTACCGCGAGACCCCGAACAACTCCATGCTTCCCGCGATGCCGACAAACTCGCCCACTACGTTGCCGAAATTGGTAATCAGAATGCCGAGCATCATGAGGAAGGTGATCCGCAGGCCATATTCTTCCCGGATAAGATCGCTCAGGCCTTTGCCCGTGACCGCGCCCATGCGGGCGCACATCTCCTGCACCACGATCAGGGCGACCGTAGTCGGAATCATCGTCCACAAGAGCAGGTAGCCGAATTGCGCGCCGGCCTGCGAATACGTCAAGATGCCGTTGGCATCGTTGTCGACATTCGCGGTGATGAAGCCCGGCCCTACGACGGCAAGAAACAGCAGCAGCCGGAGCTTCCAACTTCTCAGGAATTTCATGCGCACGAGTCACAGGCACGATCAAATTGGCAAAACAGAAGGATCAGGATAAACGCTGAAAGTGAAGTCTGGATAGATGAATCTGCAAAACTGAGAATGTTTTTTTGTGCGAAATTGCCAATGCGGCTAAAGAGGCGGCGGATAAACTCGTGATGCGCTGCCGGAGCTGACCGTGCTGCGAAGGCGAATCTAGCTACAGCTTGGCGCGCAGCATCGCGATCACGTCATCGGGGGTGATCACGCCGGTCAGTTGACTGTGTTCGTCTGTCACCGGCAACGTCAGCAGGTTGTATTTGTCAAACAGTTCAGCGAATTCCTGTTCTTTCGCGTCTTCGCGGCAGGAAATGAGGGGCTCCTGGGACAACGCCAGGAGCGGAGTCGCAGAGGGTGACAGAACGATCTTAACCAGCGGGACCGCGCCGGCGAGAGTTCCATGCGAATCCGTCAGATAAACGATGCTCATGCTTTCCATGCGGCCTTCAAAAGTACGCATGGACTCGATCGCGTCGTGAGCGGTGGCCGTGACCGGTAAGGCAATGAACTCGGTGGTCATGCGACCGGCAGCCGTATTCTCTTTGAATTCGAGCAGCTCGGCGACTTCCTGGCGCTCTTCGGGCTCCATCTGCACCAGGATTTCTTCCGTCCGCTCATCGGGAAGGTCACCCAAAAGATCGGCAGCCGCGTCCGGCTCCATCTCTTCGACAATGTCGGCGGCGCGGTCGGAATCGAGGGACTCTAGGACCGATTTCTGCACCTTGGGCTCAAGCTCTTCCAACGCGTCGGCTGCAACATTTTCGTCCAGCGTCTCGAACACGGCTTCGCGCTCATCGGGAGCCAACTCTTCCACAATGTCGGCAATGTCGGCGGGATGGAGTTTGCCCAGCCGCTCATGCGAAATCTTCAGCCGGACGCGCCGCGCGGGATCGGTCTCGATGAGATCGATGAAGTCCCAGGGAATATCGCGGAGAGGGATACGCAGGAGCAAGGCCCGCAGGGCAGCCGCTGGGACCATGCCTTTGAGAAGGCGGCGAATCGCGCCCCGCGCGCCCACATCCACACCGCCGACTTTCAAAACTGGGCGATTCTGCGCGACGTCCTGATGAAAATCCACGTCGTTCACGCGCACAACTTTGCGGCCGTGGATGTCGATCACCTGCTGATCGAGCAGATCCCGACTGAGCATTAACAGGCCTTCGGAGCCATCGGCTGCGGCCCATTCCGCGGCTGCAGTGGAGGCCCGAATACCGCCGTTGATCGCCAAAACAGCCGTCAAGGGCAACAAGCGGTTTCCCGCAGGCGTTTTAACGATGAGCAGGGAAACACGGGAGCGGTCTTCCTGCGGAGCAAGGGCCACCTCGCGCACACGGCCGCTGGCAACACCCGAGGCGTCATAGACGGTCGAGCCCAACAGTTCGCTCAATGAAACCGTGGCCATCCCCAAGAGAATACTCAAAAGCGCCTGCGGAGGC
>Ga0187782_10002161_pt1 | contig 14444 bp, 12 predicted proteins | sample 0715_SJ02_MP15_2_FD_132454 | JGI IMG/M metagenome (GOLD analysis project Ga0187782, IMG submission 132454) | Tropical peat soil microbial communities from peatlands in Department of Meta, Colombia - 0715_SJ02_MP15_20_MG | ecosystem: Environmental > Terrestrial > Soil > Wetlands > Peat | place...
GGTCCACCGTTGCATGCTCGTACCTCCGGGATGGCACGAGATCACGGTCGACCTGTGGTTGTCGATCCCCTTTCTGAAAAGTCTTTTGTTGTCCAATACTTCAACGTGATCGGTGCTCTAGGAGTACTTCGGGCGCAGCAGGCCTGCGAGCCCGCGGGCCTGTTCGGCCTTCCGGTGCATTTTTGACACGAGTGCGCCGCCGTACGACGGCCCCGCACCCGCGCGCCCAGGCGCCGGCTTCTCGCGAGCGAAGCGATCCGGCACTCCATCACGATGGGGTGATACGATTCTCCGATCGAGGTCGGGGGATCTCGCCTGCAAACGGAGGGATATCGTGCAATGGGGAATTGAGTGTTTTCGGTCCACGGATCGGACGGCGTGCAACCGGCAGCGAGCGTTCACGCTCATCGAGCTCATGATCGTGGTCGCAATCGTCGGCGTCCTGGCCGTTCTCGCGGTCTACGGTGTACGAAAATATCTGGCGAATGCAAAGAGCGCGGAGGCGCGCAATTCGCTCGGTCAGATTGCCAAGGACGCGGCGACCGCAGTCGAACGTGAGAAGGGAATGACCGCCATCCTCGGCTCCGGTACCCTGTCGGCGCCGCTCCGAGCCTTCTGCGGAACCGCCGCCAATACGGTGCCCACGCAGATGTCGGCGGTCCAAGGCAAGAAGTACCAGTCGCAAAAAACGGACTGGGGGAGCGCGGATACGCCTTTGACCGGGTGGCAGTGCCTCAAATTTTCGCTCGAAGAGCCCCAGTATTACGAATACGAGTACACTGCCACCAACACATCGCCGAACACCGGCGGGTTCACCGCCAACGCGCACGGCGATCTGAACGGGGACGGCGTCCTGTCGACCTTCATGGTCCAGGGGAGCGCGCAGAACGGAGTCATTGCGATCTCTCCGAACATTCAGGAAACCAACCCCGAAGAATAGTGCGTCATTGGAGCCCGCTCGGAGCCAGGCCGATGTGCTCCACCACGACCGTGTGCAGGTCATCCTTCTGTGTGCTCTTCGTGCTCGCGGGTTGTCCGGGCACGGAGTCGATGCAGGCGTTCACCCCCCAGCGCGCGCCTGCGTCCGCGCCCGCGGCAGCGATTTTCAACGTTTCCGGCGAGCACGAGCGGACCCTCGAGGAGGCGCTCGAGCGGAGCGTGAACGATCAGGAGCGGGACGACTGCGAGGACTACCGGGGGACGCTGTCGGGCAAAGAGCACGCGCCCTCTGCGCATGAGGCCGAGCAGCACGCCGAATCGTCCGTGCAGACGCTCCCGACGGGGCTGCACCAGAGCATGCTGCCCCCGTCGGTGCAGCCTTCGCCGACGCATTGCGCGGACGTCCCGCCGTCACAAAGGAGGCCCACGCACTGGCCCCCGCCCGCGCACCCTTCGCCGGCGCAGCCTCCGAAGCCATCGGGCTGATTGTCCTGACAGTCAGCCCCCGCGCACTCGCCTCCGCTGGAGCACCCCTCTCCCTCGCATCGCAGCGGCGGACACGGGGCAGGAACGACCGTGTAAGTGCTCGCCATCTTGCTCGGCGATGCGTGAACGTATGGGATGGAAACGGACCACCCCGAGGAGGGCAGAGCCGACTTGAGGACCCAGACGTCGTAGACGACGTAATTCCTGAAGTCGACCTCACAGTGATCGCTGTCGACCAAGTCCGAGAACGTGTGACCCATCGGCATCGGGCCCATCATACTGACCTCCTCGTCCTGCTCCAGGAACGCGAGGGGAACCGTCGCGCTCACAGACGCCGAATAGTAACAGGGGAGGACTTCGACCCCGATCGACGTGACGGATGCGCCATTGAAGGCGGGAGTGTCTCGACACGAATCCGGGCTGATGCCAACCGTGATGAGATTGTTCTGACCGCTCGTGCCGGCGCCGTTGAACGGGATCGTCGCCACGGTGCCCGGGCCGAAGCGCCCTGGCCGATGGGAATCAGGCATCCATTCCATCGGCACGAGCGAGACGCTGATGGGCCCCGATGACGAGCTCTTGACGGGCCCGCAGTCTGCCGCCCGCGCTTCGTTGCCGACGGGGCGGTCGTCGACGTCGGTCCTTCGTCGCATCTGCGCTTTGTCCAGATGGGAGACGCCGACGAGAGTCATGATCGCATCGAGCTCGCGAGCGGAAGGATTGACGTGCGCGTCCCGAAGCTCGGGGCCGGGAGCGAGCTTCGTGTCGTCACGCAAGGTGTGACCGTCGTCGTCCACGGGACGCGTTTTTCCGTCGAGCAACCCGCCGTGGACTCCGCCGGGCATGCGAGAACGCGGGTGTCGGTGGCCGAAGGACGGGTGGCGGTCTACGCGGCGGGCAAGGAGCAGTTCTTGACCGCGGGCGACGTTTGGTTCGACGCCGACGCCTCGGCGACGCCGACGGAACCGCCCGCCCGGGCCGGCGCACACGAGACTTCGAGCAGCCTGGCCATCGACAACGGTCTGCTCTCGGAGGCCATGAGTGTGCGCCGTTCGCACCAGGCGGAGCGTTCGCTCGCGCTGCTCGACGAGCTCATCGGGAAGTACCCCGACTCTCCCGCTCGGGGAAACGGCGCGCGTCGAACGCCTGCGCGCGCTCGCCGATCTCGGGGCGACGGGAAGGCTCGCGCGCGAGGCGGAGGGCTACCTCGCGCGGTACCCGGACGGATTCGCGAGGCGCGAAGCGCGACAGCTTCTCGCGAAGGCGAAGGGCAAGCATTGAGCGTGCTCGGGGACATCCGCCTGCTCCCGATGCCGCGGCGTCGCCGGGCTCCGACGAGCCGGGCGGTGAAATACGGCCCGAGACGCCCGGAGCCGACTCCGAACCGACCGAACCAGACGCCGCAGATGAAAGTTCTTCCGAGCCGGGAGCTCCTGCCCCGGCGCCTCCGGGGCCGGCCCCTTGTGTCGATGGCTCGGCGATGTGCATGCCGGCACCGCCCATCACGCCGTCCCCGGGCGATACCGAATAGGTCGCGTCCTCGCAAACCGTTGCTCCACTCCCGCGTCCGCCGGCCGGTGTCGACGCGTGCACCGCTCGCAGCCTGCGAAACGACGCTGCGGCCACTACCTCATGGAACCCTTCATCGGAGCCCGTGCGCCATGCCGCGATGGTCTGCCGTTTCGTGCAAGGACTGCGAAACGCGATGTACTGCGAACGCGACGAACTACACCAACGTGTGCCTCGAGGGTTGGCGGTCGATTCGGCGCCGCCTGCGTCTGCCGTCTCGTGACCAGCTTCACGTCGAGGAGCGCCAGGTCTGGATCATCGAGCGGCGATGCCCCGTCTGCTGGCGTGCGTACATGGAACGCGGCGGCTATACGATGACCCGATCGCTGCGTCGCCGCCCCGCCGAGCCCGAGCACACGCCCGCCCAGTGATTCGCCTCGCTGATTCGCGTCAGGGCCCCAGCCCGGATCGCGTCGTTCGCTCGAGAGCGGATGGATCGTCGCCCTCGATCGGCCACGGGGCCTCGCCGCCGTTCGTGTGCCCGAGCCCTTGCCGGTCGACGTGCTCGGCCTGCCTTCGCAGCGAGGCATCCGCGATCGCGCCGCGCAACGTGGCGCTCTGGTCGGCGGCAATCCGGTCGATCGCCGGTCGTCGCTCGTCCGGTACCTGATCCCGCAGGTGCGTCAGCAGCGCGCAGAGCCTCCTCTCGATCTGCACCGCGCCTGCACCGTATTGCCGGATCTCGGTGAGCGCGAGATCGAGGTAATCTTCCCAGGAAGGAGCGACGTACGAGACGCGGGGGATCTCTCGCGCATCGAAGAGCATCCCCACGTCGAGGTCCGAGTTGCCGATGCGCAGCAGTATCGCTTCGATCTGGTCGAGCGCGTGCACGGCCGTCGTCGGGTCGTTCACCGCGAGCGACAGCGCGCGGATCGCGATATCGACGAGCAATCGGATGGCCTGCTTGGGGCCCTGCTCGAGTGTGCGATCGCGGTCGAGCATGATCGCCGCCCGCAGCGCTTTCTCCGGGACGCGGACGCCGGCTTCATGGACCATGGCGAGAGGAACGCCACTGGTCACGGCATCGCCGAGGGCCAGGGGGACGCGAATGAACGTGTCTGAAGCGACTGCCAGCTCGACGAGGCGCGGCAAATCGAGTCCGACCACGTAGCGCGGCTTTCCGGCGTGACGCAGCACCTGCGTCTCTGTTCCCGCAGCGGGCGCCCCCCGTCCAAGCCGACGCGCAACGGCTTCGACGGGGCCGGCGTACGGTGAGTACACCCGGTCGAGCTGGCTCCATCCGAGATCGCCGATCATCTCGAGCACGTCCGTGATCGCCAATCCCGAGAAAACGCGGACCAGCCGAAGGAGGAGGTAGACGCTGGCGAGCAGCCATCCGAACCCGACCCAGAGGACCACCGCCGGAGTGCCCCCTCCCTGCACCGCCCCCACGCCGCGCAGCGCCATGAGCGAGTAGAGGAACGTGCCGGTGAAGACGCCGCCCGCGTGAGCGAGCGTACGATTGCGAGCGAGCATCGGCAGAAGGTGCGGCGAGTAGGCGGTGGTGCTGAACTGAAGCATCAAGAAGAGCAGCGAGAAGACGATGCCCGTGAACGCCATCATCCCCGAGGAGACGGACGAGAGGAACGTCGTGACCTGATCGCGCTGCAGGTCGGGGTTGGCCCATGCCCAGACCCCGTGGTGCAGCAGCGGAACCGCAAAGCCGAGGAACAAGGCAACGACGACGTAGACTGCGGCGGTCACCGTCTCGAGGTGGCCCGCCGGCGCCATGGTGGGCATCATCGCGCTCTTCCGTTGCGCCTTCCACATCGCGCGGAACGTTTGGCTCCCGGGTCTCGACGTCAAGCGCGCGAGGGGCCGCAAAGCGAGCTCCGCGGCTCGCCCTGTGCGGGAGGTCACATCGGTCCGCTTGTGCAGCAGATCTCGTCGGAGTAGGCGCAGGCGTCGGGCGGCCCCTGTCCTCCGTCGGCGCAACCGCTGCCCGCGGCGAAGCACTCTCCACCTGCGTCGGTGCAGGCGGGCAACGTGTCCGCGGATGCGACGCAATAACCGCAAGACCCTGCTCGACAACAGGCAAACGAGCTGCCGACGACGATGGCCGGACACGCGCACGTCTGGAGCGCGGGGATGCCCTCCAGGTCGGCATCGAGAATCGCGTCGTACGGGCCCAGCGCGCCAGCGTTGATCGATCCCAGTCCGACGCAACTGACGCAAGCGTTGGCGGGACAGGCGCTCACCTGGGGCACCAGGATGCACTGATCGTCGTTCACGCATGATTGGTCGTACGTCGCTGCGAGAAGGACCGTGCAAAACGCGGCATCCGCGCCCGAGCCTTCCTCGGTGGCGTCGCTGGAGGAAGCGTCGAGCCCGCTCTCCGTCGACGCATCCATGGCTTGCGAGGCGGTGGACGACGAGGCGTCCACGGCGACGGCCGTGGACGGCGAGCCGGTGCACCCGGTCGCGAGAACAACGATTGCCGCCGCTACGACACTTCGCATCTGGCCAGACCGTCTGACCCGCGTCGACGTGCAGCACGGGACGATCGCCCCGCTTCGAATCGACCCGGGACTCCAATGCAACGTTACTCCGAAGTCGGGACGGCTCCTAGCCCGATGTCTCGACCTTCCCGGCGACGGATGACGAACGGGATCGATCACGGTAGCGTTTCGGCCGCCGCCGAGGGCCCCACATGGATCGCTACGGAGTCGCAGGACCTTCGCTGAAGTCGCTCCGCACACTTCGACCGCACGACACGGCGCACGTGCCCGTGTACCACAACCTCGTGGCCCACTTGTGCGGGGTCGCCCAACGCCACTACGACGCGACGGCGGCGCATGTCTGTGCGGTGCTCTCGTGCTGGGCTTACGCGGACGCGGACGTCGTCGCCACGATGATGGTCCGCATGGGCCTCGAACGAAACCTGACCCGCTACGTAGCGCTCATCAACGATGCGATGCTCGTCTCGTCGAAGGCGTACTACGTCCAGAGCCGGTGCGGGCGCGTCGGTTTCCTCGTCTATCGGGGAACCGAGCCGTTCAATCTGCTCAGCTGGGCGACCGACGCCAACGTGTCGCCGATCGCGATTCCGGTGCCCGGCCCGGGAGAGCGGCCCGGACACCCGCTGCGGCTCGCCAGGGGCGAGAGCGGCGGCGGGCGCGAGAAGAACGGCCGTCAGCCGCTCGTTCACAACGGCTTTTACATCAACCAGCGCGCGACCTGGTTCGACGTCGAATCGACCCTGGTCGAGGCTCTGCAGGGCCGATCCGTCGTCGCGAACGTCGAGCGGCGATCCGTGGTCGCCGATCCAGCATCGGCCGAAGAAACGATCGTGGCTCCGACGAACGCGCTCGAAGCCTTGTTCGTCACCGGTCACAGTTTGGGCGGCGCGATGGCCGCCATCGCCGCTTTTCGCCTTGCACACGATCACGACAATCCCATGGCGCGAAGCATCGTCGACAAGATCCGTGGCGTGTACACCTTTGGGCAGCCGATGATCGGCAACGACGTGTGGGCGCGTTCGCTCGACGGAAACCCCCAGTATGCTCTGCTTACCCGTGGCCTCTTCCGGCACGTCTACAACGACGATCCGGTCCCCTCCCTCCCACCGGTGGAGGCCGGCACCTTCACGCATACCGGTGTGGAGTACCGCACTCCGGTGGACCTGCCGGTCCAACCCTACTGGGTCTCCCAGCCCCCGGAAAGTCGCGCACGCCCATGAAGGTCGGCCAGCTGAGCGGATCGCTGTTGGCGTTCATCGAACGCCAGATACCCGGGCAGTGGCTTTTTCACCTTCCCTTCTTCAAGCACCAGTATTCCATTTACGATCACCTCCCGGCGAACTACGTGCTCGCGAGCACCCCGCTGGGGAAACAGAATGAGTTCGGGGATTTTTGATCGCCCCATCGTCGGCGTCGACTTCGCGAAGCTCGCGCGTCAGGGGGACGGCGGTCGGGACCTGGTGGGATTTGTGCCGTGAGTTTCCGCCCACGTCATGAGCCTGCACACAGGCACACAGGTCGTGACCTGGACGGAGCGCCGCAATTGTCGTCTAATCGAGCGCCATCGTGATGACGAACGTGCGCGCTGCAACGCGCGGGTTGCTTGCCTCCTTGGTCCTGTTCGCGAGCGGAGGGGTCGTGCTCGCATGCACCGGGCTGCTGGGCAATTTCACCGAGGGCACCCAACCCACGGACGGATCGGTCATCGAGCCGGCCGGCGACACCGGCACCACCGTTGCAAACGACGCGGGGTCGTCACAGGCGGATGCCGCGACCGACGCACCTGCGGTCGACGCCACGACCGACGGAGGAAAGAGCGACGGCTCGGCATCGGCGCCGCTCTGTGCACAGACGCCCGACGACGCCGGCACGGCCCCGGTGCTCCTCGCCTCCGGGCAGAGCGACCCTGAAGGAATCGTGGTCGACGCGGTGAACGTCTACTGGGTGAACGCGGGCACGGGCACGGTGGTGAGCTGCCCGCTCGCCGGCTGCCCCGACGCTGGGCCCACGATCCTCGCCAGCGGCCAGTCTTCGCCCAACCGCCTCGTCGTCGACCTCACGAACGTTTACTGGACCAACGTTTTCACGAGCGTCCAGAAGTGCCCCATCACGGGCTGCGGTACGTCGGCCCCGACGGTCTACGCCGCGGGGTCCACGAAGGCGGCCGGACTCGCCATCGATCTGACGACCATCTACTGGACCGAGCTGCAGGACGGCGTCATCGCTTCGTGCCCACTCGCCGGCTGCACGACGAAGAACGTCCTTTATGCCGGGCCGGACGGACCGACGTACGGCATCGCGGTCGACTCCGCCAACGTCTACTGGCTGAACGTCGACACGGGCACGCTCGAAAAGATGCCTCTCACGGGCGTCCCGGAGGGGGGCGCACCCACCGTCCTCGCCACGACCGACGCCGGCGTCGCGTTCCTCGCCACCGACACCTCGAACGCTTACTTCACGAACGAATACGGTATGACCGGCCAGGTCTCGCGCGCGCCGCTCACGGGGGAGCCAGACGGAGGCGTTCCCAGCGTGGTCGCGTCGAACCAGGTGTACCTCGACGACATCATCGTGGACCCGCTCTGTCAGACCCTCTACTGGTCACAAAGGGGGGTTCAGGTCGACGGGGGAGGCGACCCGCAGGGCACCGTCTACCGGTGCGACACGCTCCTGTGCAACAACAACCCCATCCCCTTCGCGTCAAACCAAAACGGGCCGTGGGGCTTGGCACAGGACACCACCTATGTGTACTGGACCGACTACTACGGTGGTACGGTCTGGAAGAAGCACAAGTAGCCGCTCGATCGAGCGTCACGAGCCACGCCCGCTGCGGGGAGAGGCTGGAGTCATGAACGTGCGCGGCCGGTTTCGGCAGACCCACGCGAAAGTCGCCGCGCACGCCGACGGCTCGCTTCGGCTCGCCGTCGTGGCAGACACTCACTCAGCGCTTCACCCGGCGACCACGACGCATCTGGCCGCGCTTCGCCCCGACACGATTCTGCACGCCGGCGACATCGGCGATCGGACCGTACTCGGTTCGCTCCGACGCATTGCCCCGGTGTTCGCCGTTCGCGGAAATATCGACGGCCGCGCCCGGGACCTTCCCGACGCCGCCATCCTCGACATCGTCTCGGGCGGCGCCCCCGTTCTGCGCATCCTGCTCCTGCACATCGCCGTCGACGGGACAAAATTGCGAGCGGACGCCGCGCGTCTCGCGCATTCGCACTCGGCATCGCTCGTCGTGTGCGGCCACTCGCATATCCCACTCATCGCGAGAGACGGCGACATCGCGGTGTTCAACCCCGGGTCAGCCGGGCCCCGGCGGTTCGCGCTGCCCGTCGTCTTCGGCACGATCGACGTGTCGCACCTCGCCGTTCACTTGGCGCATTTTGCATGCGAGAGCGGTCGCCCGTGGAATCCAGCGTCGCGTACCGCGGCGTCGTGACGCGGGCGTCACGGGGCCCCGGCCCGGCAGGTGTCACGGAATCGCGGGGTCAGGACGATTCCGGCTCGAGCGATCGGGAGCGGCGTTCGCGACGTGCGAGAGGAGCAGCTCACGGGGTATCCTGATGGAGCCGCGAGTGCTCGATGACCCACGACGAGTATCTCCCCGGTCAGTTTCTGCCCGGCACCGTGTATCGGATCGTTCGCCTCATCGGCCGCGGAGGCTCGGGGCGGGTCTACGAGGTCGAGGATTCGACCGCTGAAAAGCGTTACGCCCTCAAGACGATCGCCGATCCCGACGCCGACGTCCGGGAGCTGTCCAATCGCCTGATGCGCGAGTCGCAGATTCTGGCCAAGATCTCGGATCCGAGGGTCGTCGGTGTCTATACCGGCGGCGTGCTCACCGACGGGCGTTGCTTCTACGTCATGGAGCTGCTGGGAGAGCCGCTCCGAACCAGCCTTCGCCAGAAGGGGAAGCTCGATCTCGGATTCGTGCTGCCGGTGGGCATCCAGCTCGGCGAAGCCCTGGCAAGCATGCACGCCGTCGGCATCGTGCATCGCGACGTGAAACCCGACAACGTCTTCGTTGCCTCCGGGGCGCCGGGACCCGCCTCTGCGAAGCTCTTGCTGGACCTCGGCGTCGCGAGCGCAGCGGAGGGCAAGGGACCGAGCACCGTATCCGGGTACGGCACGTTCGGATACGCGTCGCCCGAGCAACTGCGCGGCGAGCCCGCCAGTCCATGCATGGATATCTGGTCGCTCGGCTGCGTCCTCTTTCAGGCCCTGTCTGGGCGGCTGCCGTTCGAGGTGTCGTCGGACTGGCGCACCTATGTGGATGGTGTCCTCGGATCGACGCCGGCTCCGAGGCTTTCGGAGGCGTGTCCGGACGTCCCCGCGGAGCTGGTGGCCCTTCTCGCGCGAATGCTCCGAAAGGATTCGTCGCGCAGGCTGCCGCGGGCCGAAATGGTGAGCGCAACGCTGCGCCGCATCGGGCTCCGGCGCAGCAGCCCGCCTCCCGCAGGGCCGGTCGATCTCGATCCTGCGGTCGAAACCCTGCTGAAAGCGACGTCGCCCCCGCCCGCGAGCCCGGCGCAAGCGCGGACGGAAGGCACCCCGACACGCCCATTGCGCGTCGCCGACGTGGTGGAGGCACCGACCGAAGGCACCCCGACGCGCCCGTTGCACGTCGCCGACGTCATGGAGGCAGCCGATGGGACGCCGACGCGGCCTCTGCACATCGCCGACGTCATCGCGGCGACCACGGACGCAACCCCGACAAGACCTCTACACATCGCAGACATCATGCAGGCCCAGACCGAGGGGACCCCGACACGCCCATTGCATGTGGCCGATCTCACGGAGAGCTCGACGGATCGGGACCTGACGGTCCCGAGGAATTTCTTCAACACGAAGGCCGGTCGCGTGGAGCTCGGGCCAGCCGCGCAGGCGCCGGCAGAACCCGCAGCGGTCGAGGCACCGCCGGAGGCGGCCGCACCCATCGCGACTCCCTCGCGGCCCGTGGACGTCGATCCGCCGGACGAGACACTGGTGGGAGCGACGCTGACGATGGCTCCAAACGTCAGCCCGGACGGGGACGCCCTGACGGCACGGGACGAGACCGCGCCGACCCTACCCATCGCACCTGCCCAGCCCGCCCAGCCGCCTGCCCAGCCGCCGACAGCTCCCGCCGCGCCACTGGAGCAAGCCGCGTCGATGGCCATTCCCTCGCTGGCGCACATCGATCCGCCCGAAGAAACGCTCGTGGGAACGATGTTTCCGCCCGACGCGGCCGATGCGCCGGCGCCACCGGAAGAAACGCCGCCGGAAGAAACGCCGACGCTGCACCTGGCCGACGCGGTGGACGCACCGGCGCCGCAGCCCAGGACACTGCTCGCGACCACGGTCGACGCGGTGGAGGCGCAAACGGATCCCGACGAGACCGCGCCGACGCTGCCGACTACTCCGGCGCGGGCGCCCGCCGAAGCGCCGATTCCTGCGCAGCGCGTTCGGACGGATTTGATCAACACCGCGCTCCCCAGACAGATCCCCTCGCAGCGCGTCCAGACCGGGGTGGTCCATACGGCCGGCACCGCAAAGCTGGCCTCACAGCACGTGCAAACGGGCCCGGTACGCACGGCCGTCCCCAGACAGATCCCCTCGCAGCGCGTCCAGACCGGCACGGTCAACGCGGCCGTGCCGGCCAGTGCGCCCGTCCCGGTCAGCGGGGCCGTTCCGGTCAATGCCTCCGTACCAGTCAGCACAGCCAACTCTCGTCAGATGCCTCCGCCACAGCCCACGCAAACGGGCCGCGCCCATCTGGACAGACCCGGCGTCGCGCGCCTCGTGGCGCCGCCGCAAGCGAGGCCGGCGAACATGGCCAGCGCGGTGGCCGACAGTCGACCTTCCCGCACCCAGTGGGTTCAGGTGCCGCCGGCCGAGACGCGGGGCGAAGGCTTGGCGACGGGAGCTCGACGGGAAGCGTTCGCGCTCAAGAACGCACTCGCGCTATCTCCTCCGCCCGCTCCAATCTCGGAGCCACGGGTTCCGGAGCCCGCAGCCGTTCGTGCTCCGCGCCTGACCTACGCCCTGCTGTTCCTCTCCGTTCTCCTCGCCTGGATGACGGTCGGCTTGGTGTTCTTCCGCTTCGCGGGATCCCGGAAGCGAAGCCGGCTTCAATGAGAGCTGCCGCCGTCGAGGGTCACGATCCCTGACGCTCGCTCGTGTGACGATCTTCGAGCGCGCTGCCTCCTGCTTGCGCACGATGACCGGGGCGACGCAGGACCCATGCCGTGACAGCGGAGCCGCGCAACGAGGAGGGGCCCGTCCCAGGGTCGCCGATGTCCTCGCGGTTGCCGATGTCGTCCCCGAGGTCTGCGGCCATCACGGTGAAGCGTCCGACTCGGATGCGTCCAGCGGAGAACCGCTCGAGGAGGATGCGCTCGAGGAGGAACCGCTCGAGGACGCGCTCGAGGACGTGGGGTTCGCGATGTCGCCGTAAAAGATGCCTCGACCGTTGTTGCCGACGTAAACGCGGCCGTACACCGTGGAATCACCGATGATGACGGTGGCGGTCGCGAACCGATGCAGTGCGTCGTCGATCTGAGTCCACGTCATTCCCTGGTCGTCGGACCGGTAGAGACCGGTGGCTCCCGACGACACGCCGAGAAAGAGCGCCGGGTAGGTCTGCCCGGGCGGCGCGGCGCCGAGACCGAGGGCGAAGATGCCTGACGATCCAGAGGGCAAAGTGCCGACTTCCGTGAAGGTCATGCCCGCATCAGTCGAGTGGTACAGGGCGGCGCCCACGTACAGCCACAGGTCGCCGGCAATGCCGGGTGTGGCGCGCAGGCGGCTGGCGCCCCGCGTGGGCAGCTGCGCAGCCCCGACGGCAAAGCTCGCTCCTTGATCGGTGCTGAGCCACAGCCGTCCGTTGCCGGATATCGAGGAGTCGAACGCGTAGAAGTTCGTCGGGTCGACGCGATCGGAAATCACGGAGCGAACCGCAGGAATGCCTCCCGTCGACGCAGTCCACGTCGCGCCGTTGTTGCGCGAGAACTGAGGGCCGCCCGGAGAAGCCGCGGTCGTGGACGTGGCCGTAACGGGGGGTGGATCCCACACGAAGGTCGACCCGTCGGCGGAAACGGCAATCGTGCCGGCGGAGCTCGTGGTCACCGGTAGGGAGCTCGCAAATGGAGTCCAGACGAAGCCACCGTCCGTCGAATACGCGCCGTGCACGGTGGGCGCGCTGCCCCCAATGCCGACACGCGCCACGACTCCTGGGGCCTGACCGCCGAAGTCGATGCTGTCGGTGCTTGCAAACACCGGGTTGCTCGACATTCCGCCGGGCGGCGAGGTGGTCAGATCGCAATGGGCGAAGCCGCCAATGTCGCTCACGGCGCTGAGCAAGGGCGGCCCCGACGGCGGACTGGCGATGTCGTTCACGGCCGTCTGCTCGATGCCGAGCGACCGGAAGTCCCAGTGCGTCGGCTGATTGGAGTCGACGTTCGTGATGTCGTCGCTGGCCCAGATCCCCTGCCCGGTGATGTACAGTGCGCGCGAAGAGTCGAAGGGATCGATCTCGACGTCGCCCATCCAACCCGTGTACTGCGACGGTGTCGGATCCGACGCACGGTCGAAGGTCACCCACGGCGCATTGGACCAGTCGCGCGGTGCACTGGGCGCTCCCACCGCAGTCCAGGTGGCGCCCGCGTTGGTGCTCCGGTAGATATCGTCGCCCGAGCTCCATCGGTCGATGGTCGACACCATGACCGTGGAAGGGCTCTGTGCGTCTACCGTGACGCCGGCATACCCGAACGTCACTGCCGCCGTCGGATTGGCCGGAGTGATGTCCGTCCACTGTCCGCTGCCGAGATCGAGCCGGTAGACAGCGCCCGTGGTCGCGTTATTCGGACCGTCCCCGTTCGTCGTCCCCGCCGCGCCGCCGCCGTAGGTGATGTAGAGCTGCTCGGTCGAGCTCAGCGCGGAGCGGTTGGGCAGAAGCCCCTCGGGGGCCCCGGGGACGGCGGTCCATGTCTTGCCCCCGTCATTGCTCGAGAAGATCGACGGACCCGTCACGGCAATACCGGCGTAAACGGTCGTCGGACCCGATGTCGTCGGGTCGAACCGAACGAAGACGATGCCCGCCGGACCGACGGCGAGACCTCCGTCGTACTCGTCGGGGGTTGGGAAACTCGTCACGGGACTCCACGACATGCCCGAGTCGGTGCTCGTCCACAGCCCGGACGTGCGCGACCCGAAGTAGAGGGTGCTCGTGTTGTTGGGATCGATCGCGAGCCGTTCGCCGACCGAGCGGCCGTCGTCGTTGCTGCCCATCGGAATGGACGTCTGTACGACCGTGAAAGTCTGTCCGCCGTCGTCCGAGATCAGGATGGCCCCATCGCTCGTCGTGTACATGCCGGCCGCGAGGTACACGCGGTCCGGATTGACCGGATCGATGGCAATGCTCTCCACGCCGGCAAAGTTCGATTCCGCTCGCGTCACCCAGTCGAGCAAAGAAGTCCACGTCCCGGTCGTGGCGTTCCAGCGATAAGCCCCGCTGATGTCCGTCCGGGCGTAGAGAACATCTTGCTGGGTGGTGCTGTAGACGAGTCCCGTCACGAACCCGCCGGCCACAATGGCGACGTTTCTCCAAAGGTAGGGGCCGGCGGCGGCAGCGGCGTCGATCGCCGCCGCGGCGGCCGCGTCAACCCCGACGCAAGATTCCGTTCCAGGCGTTCCAGCGGTGCTCGCCGGCGCCCCGACGGACACGTCGACTCCCGCTGACGTGACGCCGCCGGCCCCGCCGTCGAGCGGGAGACCCGTGATCGACCTCTGCACGCAACCGCTCGCTACGGCCAAGAAGGCCGGAGTGGCGGCGCCTAAGGCAAGACGAAGCATACCGTGCACCTCGGAGACGATCCCGACGGGGAGCAGTGACGCGAAGCGCTTACATCGGCTCAAGCGCCGGCCGGGCTCCGGGCAGCACACGCCCGTTCAAGCGCGCACCGGTCGCCGCGCACGCCCGTTCAAGCGCGCACCGGTCGCCGCGCA
>Ga0187782_10002162_pt1 | contig 14437 bp, 11 predicted proteins | sample 0715_SJ02_MP15_2_FD_132454 | JGI IMG/M metagenome (GOLD analysis project Ga0187782, IMG submission 132454) | Tropical peat soil microbial communities from peatlands in Department of Meta, Colombia - 0715_SJ02_MP15_20_MG | ecosystem: Environmental > Terrestrial > Soil > Wetlands > Peat | place...
AGCGGCCGTCTTTTAGGAGGATTTCGAAAAGCTGCGAGATGCGGTTCCACTCACCAGTGTCGTCGAGTATTGGCTCCGTGTGAAAGCGGCCGGGACGGAAGTCGAAAACCTCGACGTCATTGCCGTAGAGTGGAAACGCGCGCGGATTGGGCGAGAGATGAGTCTCGAGATATTGAATGTACTCGCGAAAATCCATTTCGCCATGGGCGAGGCGTTGAAATTTTTGGAAGGCGATCGATTTATTCCAGATGAGCGTGATCTCTTCTCCATGCTGGCCGCAGGCGATCTGGGGCAGATAGCGCCAGTGCGGTTGCCAGTCGGGATGCCAGCGGGCGGGATTGTCCCACTCCATGATGATGGCGCGGAAACCGGCATCGATGTAGTGCTGCAGCAGGCCGGCGGAATAAGCTTGCTCGTTGATGAGGGCGACGCGCGGACGGGAGCCCAGCAGACTTTGATAAGCGGAATTTCCCAACCGCAGGTTCGCCGCATTTACTTCGGATGGAACAAGCGGGCCGATAAGCTGCGCGTATCCGCTGCCGACAAGTTCGCAGATGCCTTGGTCGCATAAGGAGCGGAATTGGCTGAGCCAGTGCGGGTCGAGGGCTTGAATGCATTCCAGCGTGTAGGCGGAGGCTTCGAGGCCGAATGGGAGGCGATGCTGGCGGGCGAGGCGCAGGAGCGGCCAGTAGCAGCGCTCGACGACCTCGGCTCTCTGCTCTTCTTCGATCGAGGAGTAGGCGAGATTGAGATGCCACACGGTGAAGAGCTGGAGGGAGGCGGCAGTCATTGGTTGGCTCGTCGTTGCTTGGCCGGTCTTTGTCTGGCCAGTCATGGGTTGGTTGCCACTTCGTGCTCGCAGTTAAGTTCGCCATCTTTGTCGTCAACCGGGACGGTCTCAATCTGGATTGCTTGGACGGCGGCTCCGGCCTTGGCTATTGCGTCGGCGCGTGAGGAACCCATGGCCATGACGAGGCCGGCGCGCGCAGGATGACTGGCGACGGGGCGAATGATGTCTCCTTTCTTGGCGCGAACCTGGCAGAAAACGATGCCGGGCATGCTGGCGGCGTGCTCGATGCCGCGGATGCGAACTACGCGGCCGGGATTGGGAAAGAGATAACGCTGCGAGACGTGTTTCTGAGAACGCGGCACGAGATCGCGAGGGTCGACTTTCTCGCCAAGTGCGAGGCGAATGGCGGCTCCGACGAAGTCGACTCCGGTGCTTAGCGGAATTTCGTGGGTACAGAAATATCCGCCACTGGGACGGGCCGCCAGCTCGATGATGTGGGGCTTACGCTGATGCAACACTACATCTCCCTTGACCACGCCGGAGTGGACGCCCATGCTGGCGGCGGCGTGTTGAATCAAATCCTTGATTGCCTGTTGCTCGTGCTGGGAGAGTTGCGTTGGCAGGTCGCCGCCGTTCTCGATGATATGGGGGGCAAAGGTTTCGAGAAACTCGTAGTTGCGGTCGGAGAAGCCTGGGGTATGGGCCACGCCATCGAGAACGATCGATTCGCTGCTGATCTGCGGGCCGGTGAGGAATTCTTCGACCATCACGCGGGAGGTGGGCGATTGCTGGCGCGAGAACGCGTAGGCCCAGTCGAGATCGACGTTTTCGGTAAGGCGCAAAACACCGCGCGCGCCGCGGCTGTCGACCGGTTTGATGACGAGCGGCAAGCCTCTTCGAGAGGCAACTTCGCGCAGCTCAGCCGCCGAAGTGAGGGGCATAAACCAGGGGACGGGGACACCGTCGGAGGAAAATTTCTGCTTCATGGCCAGCTTGTCGCTGGCGAGATGCGCGGCTTCGAGCGAGATTCCGGGCAAACCGAGAGCCGCGGCTACAGAGGCAACGGTTAACGGAATGTCGGAGGCGACGCAGATCACGCCGTCGAGGGGGCGGACGGTTTGGTGGTATTGCTGAGCCGCGACGACCGTGGCGCGAACGTCATATGTGCTGGCGAGCAAACGATCATCGGCCGCCGCAAAGCCAGGTGCGTGAGAATTCATGTCGCTCACCACGACATGCAAACCCATCTGTTTTGCTTGTTCGATGGCCGGGACCGTCTCGATCCCGCCGCCAACGATTAAAAGAGTCTTCGCCATCAATTGTTCCAAAGGCTAGGTGTATCGATTCATCGAGAATACACGTGGGGAGCGGGGTTTCCAAGCGAGCTCGCCTTGACCCTTTGCGGACGGTTATGACATCGTGAAGGTTCATGCATCGAATCGAGCACACGCGCCCTACATGTGAACCTCGTGTTCCGAGCCGGAAGGCAGACTGATTCAAGTGCTCGTTGCCGCCGCATCGAATGCGAAGTCGATTCGCTCATCATTGTCGGTTCAGAAATATGTCGAATAACAAACCTGACTTCTCAAGCCTTGAAGACCTGGCGAGACGCCTGAGAATCGACAGCCTGGTGGCGATCTATCACGCCGGCTCGGGACATCCCGGAGGTGCGCTCTCGGCGGCGGAATTGATTGCCTACGTGTCCACCCAGGTGCTGCGCTGGTCCATCGGGGATAAGAGCCAAGACGGACGCGACCGCTTTGTGCTTTCAAAAGGACACTCCTGTCCGGTGCTCTACAGCGCGGCGGCGGAGAGCGGAATAATTCCGCGCAGCACGCTATTGAAATTTCGCAAGCTCGGTTCGCCGTTGCAAGGCCATCCGCACGTGGGTGACACTCCTTGGGTGGAAACCAGCACAGGCTCGCTGGGACAAGGCTTTTCGGCAGCGATTGGGATGGCGATGGGACTGCGCTATCAGAAGATGAGCAGCCGTGTGTACGCGATGCTCGGCGATGGTGAAATGCAGGAAGGCGAAGTTTGGGAAGGCGCGATGTGTGCCGGACATTACAAGCTCGACAACCTGTGCGCGATCCTCGACTACAACAAGCTGCAGAGCGACGATTTCAACGAAAACATCATGGGGCTCGCGCCGCTTGGCCCGAAGTGGGAGGCGTTCCGCTGGCATGTGGTTGAGATCGATGGGCATGATTTCGTTTCGATCCGCGCGGCCTTTGACGAAGCGAGCCGGACTCAAGGCAAGCCAACGATGATCGTAGCTCACACGATCAAGGGCAAGGGCGTGTCGTTTATGGAAAACTCGCCTCTTTGGCATGGGAGCGTAAAGCTGCGCGACGACGAGTTGCACAAGGCACTGCGAGAGCTACAGGTTTTGGAGCAAGACGTGGAGAGATATCTGGATGGAAGCATGTGGCAAAACGGCAACTGCTGAAGCGACAGCGACACCGCTGCTGATCGGAACGAGCGGCGATTCGCTGCGCGAGGTCTTTGGCAAGACGCTGGTCGAACTCGGAAAGACGCACAAGAATTTTGTCGTTTTCGATGCCGATATCGCGGGCGGAACGGGGACGCATCATTTTCGCAAAGCGTACCCGGAGCGGTTTTTTCAGTTCGGAATTGCCGAGCAGAACATGATGGCGGCGGCCGGCGGGTTCGCCAGCACTGGCGTGATTCCCTTTGTGACCACGTTTGCAGTGTTCTGCATGCGCGCCATCGAACAGGTACGCGTATCGATCGCGTATGCGCGCAGGAACGTGAAGATTGTTGCGAGCCATCCGGGCCTCGACACGGGGCCGGACGGAGCATCGGCGCAGGCCACAGAAGATCTCGCCGCATTCCGGGCCATTCCAGGGATGGTTGTGGTTTCGCCGGCGGATCCGGTGGATATCCAGCAAGCAACCGAAGCCATTTTGAACTACGACGGCCCCGTCTACATGCGGAGCGGACGCAGTAAGACTCGGCGAATTCTAGGACCGGATTACAACTTTGAACTGGGCAAGGGGCGGATTCTACGGGATGGCAAGGATGTGACGATCGTGGCCTGCGGCGTGGAGGTAGCGCGAGCACTGGATGCCGCGGAACTTCTGGCCGCGGAGGGTGTTTCTGGCAGGGTCGTCAACATGTCGACACTGAAACCGATCGACGCCGAACTTCTTGCCCATTGCGCGCGGGAGACTGGATGTTTTGTGACAGCGGAGGATCACAATATTCATGGCGGGCTGGGCGGAGCTGTGGCCGAGGCGCTTGCGCAAAGCCATCCGTGTCCGATTGAGTTGATCGGCGTGCGGGAGACGTTTGGAGAATCGGGAGAACCAGAAGAGCTTGCGGAAAAGTACCGCCTGACGGGACCACATATCGCGGCCGCGGCCAGGCGTGCGATATGGCGGAAGAAAGGAGCCTAGCGTTGCTCGAAGGCAAAGTGGCTCTCGTCACTGGAGGGAGCCGCGGAATCGGCAAAGCGATTAGCGTTGCGATGGCTCAGGCAGGAGCGACGGTAGTATTCACGTATCGCGAGCGGGAGGAACCAGCTCGAAAACTGGCCAAAGAGATTTCTGCCGGTGGCGCGAAGGCGATCGCTTTGCAAATGGACGTACGCGACCGGGCGGCTGTGCACTCGGTGATTGCACGCGCAGAGAAAGAATCGGGAGGGCTGGATATCCTGGTCAATAACGCCGGTATCAACAGGCCTACGGATTTCGACCAAATCAGTGACGCAGATTGGGATGAAATCCTGTCGGTAAACTTAAGGGGCGCTTTTATCTGTGCGCAAGAGGCGCTTCCCGCGCTTCGACGCCGCGGCGGCGGAAGCATTATCAATATAGGTTCTGTCAGTGGGCAATATGGCGGACCACGCACCGCGCACTACGCGGCGAGCAAGGCTGGGCTCATCTCGTTGGGACAGGTGATTGCGCGGTTTGGCGCCAAAGACAACATACGGTGCAATACGATCGCCGCGGGTCTAATCATGTCTGAAATGGCCGAGGCGGGCATGGAATCAGCCGCCGTGCGCAAGGCGGCGGACGGGATTCTTGTGGGGCGGCTGGGAAGGCCGGAGGATGTTGCGCAAGCCGCAGTGTTCCTGGCTTCGAATGCAAGCAGCTACATCACGGCACAGACGATTAATGTGAACGGCGGGTTGTACTTTTGAGCCGAGCAACCTGACTGGCGCCACCTCAGGCGCGCTTCTCCGACTTTGCCAGTCGATCCACCAGAACTTTTGCGATGCGGCTGCAACCCTGGCCATCGATCAGCTTATGCGCCTTGTCAGACATTTGAGCCCGCAGCTCTTTGTCGCCGAGCAACTCGGCCAGCGCGTTCGCCAGCCGCCGATCTGTGACAGCATCGAAGACGCCAACTGACCAACCCGCGCCGGCATCCGCCAGTGCTGAGGCAGATTCGGCGTGATCCTCAGTCAAGCAGAGATAAATGGCCGGGACACCGCTGGCAGCGAGTTCGAAGGCAGTCATGCCATACGAGCAGAGCGCCAGGTCGGACTGTGCCATTTGGGCGCGCATGTCGACTACATTCTCGCAAATGGTGAATTTGCGGCGTGCCGTCGCCAATAATTCCAGCAGCGCCTTTTTGTGCTGGAAGCCCGCGCCAAGAATAATTACGGGGGCGCAGTCGGTCTCGGCGAGTTCGACCGCACGAACCGCCCGTAAAGTGAGGCCAGCCGGATCGCTCCCGCCCATGGTGATCAGGAGAGAACGCCCTTGGGGCGTTTGCCGGTGCAAGGGCGAGGCGAATTGGGAGCGCAGAATTGTCCACTCCCATCCGACAAACCTTTCGCCGCGGAAGTCTGACCAATCCGCTTTGGCCACCTGCGGCACCGGCGGATAGAACCCGAGATCGGCGGCAAAGCGACGGTCGCTCAGGTCGTCGAGCAAGACGATCAGGCGGCCATTGCCGCGAAGACTCTGGAGTTGTTGGCGGGAAAGGTCATCCCGTACATCGACGATCAGCATCTTAGCGTTGATCTGACGCATGGTTTCAGCAAGCCACTTACGGTAGTCGCCGAGGAGAGATGGAAGGTGAAAAACGTCGTAGCCATGCTGGCGCACGAGGTCGGAACCGCTGGAGCTTTTGCGCATGCCAAAACTCGGGCGGATTCTGCTGTGGCGATGAATTTCATCGGCGAGAGCCAGACAGCGGACGAGGTGACCGAAGCCAATTTCGGCAGACGCATCACAACGAAAAAGAATGGAATGCGGCTTGGTCACGGGGAGATTTAGAGCATGGGCCAATGAGAAGGATCAAGCATTCTCTCATCGCTCAGCTGTAGCGTCTCGGCCTTGTGCATGACCGATGCGGGCAGAGGGCCGGCTTTCTCGGCGGCGAGGGCTGCTGGCAGCTCGGCGGCACTGCGCAGCCCGAGCAGAACCGAATGCACTCCGGGGACCGACAAACAAAAGCGGACAGCGGTGCCGGGGAGGCTCTCCCAGGTGTCGCCAAGAGTTTCCCGGGCACGATCGGAAGCATCGGCGAGAACCTGCAAAGTTGGCGGAAGCACTTTGACACGCTCGCTGAGCACACCTTTGAGAAAAACGGAACGGGCCAGGACGGCGATGTTGTTCTGCCGCGCTTCCGGGAGAACGAGTTGCATCATGCGCTGGTCAAGGAGACTTAATGCCACTTGTAAAACATCGATGCTTCCGCAGCGGACCGCGGCCAAGGCGTTTTCCGCACCATACACCGAGGCGCCAATGAAATGGAGTTTACCTTGCTGGCGAGCGGTTTCGAGCGTGCCGAGAAAGGCAGCATTCGCGAGCGTGCTGGCGGTCGCGTTGTGGATCTGAACAATGTCCAGGACATCGCGCTTCAGCTCGCGGAGACTGGTTTCGAGAGACGTCATTACCGCGCCAGCCAACTCTGATGAGCTAAGCTGGGAGGCGTTCTCCGGCACGCTCACTTTGGTCGCCACGACGCAATCGAGCGCGCCGTGGAGACCAGTGCCGAGCACCGCCTCGCTTTGGCCATAGCCGCGAGCCGTATCAAAAAAATTGATACCCTGCTCGACCGCGGCGCGAATCAGCTGTATTGCCTCTTCTTCACTAACGACACTCGATTCATCCGCGCCGCAAATCCCGTATCTCTCCAAGCCAAAAGCTGCTGTGCCTAATGCGAGTCTCGAAACCCGCAGATTAGTCCTGCCAAGTGTTATGTACTGCATACCTTGACTTATTTGAACTCCACTACGCCAAGCGATAGAAACCTCTCTTTGCTATAGGCCCTTTCAATCTATTCAGAAGGTCCCCACGTTCGAGACCGTTTACTAAAGTATCAAAAGCTGCTTGAACTTCCTTCAGGTAATTGTCCACATGCTGGTTCGTATGAGCAAATGACGGCTTGAACTGGTTATAGGCAAGATAGCCTTTTTCCAGCATGATTTGGGTGAATAGTGTGGTGAGCACCAGTTCTTTCTCGTGCTCAAAAGTAAAGTGGCATAGACTGGGCAGTCCACTGGTGTGTAACTTGATTCCTGTCGCTAATGCGGCTCGCTTCCAACCATCGACAACTCTCTCGCCAATATCGATCAGGTGAGCGGCGACGTTGTTCTTACGATATTTGTTAATTGTCGCGATGGCGGCGACGGGGCCGATTCGCTCGGTCCAGTTGGTGCTGCTGATAAAGCTGCTCTGCGCCGCCTGCATTACGGCCTCAGTACCGATCACCGCCGACATCGCGTAGCCATTTGCCATAGCCTTGGCGAATACGGCGATGTCGGGATTCACATTGAGGGTCAAATGAATTCCACCATTGGTCATGCGGAAACCGGTGGTAATCTCGTCGAAGACCAGCACAGCGGCAGTTTCTCGGGCGATGTCGCGAACCTCTTCCAGAAATCCTGGCTCCGGTTTCGCGCCACGCTGCGGTTCCATGACGATTGCCGCCAATTTCCCGGGATTTGCGCCGACAATCGCCTTTAACTGATCGATGCGGTTGTAGTGAAATGGCAGAGCTGTGCCGAATAATCCACGAGGAACGCCGCGCGGCTCGAGACCGGGCAACAAAGAGTCGTCAAGCGCGCCACTCTCGGACAAGTTGGCGGCAAGATACCAGTCGGACCAGCCGTGATAACCGCAAAAGGCGATGATGTCGCGGCCGGTGTGAGCCCGGGCGATGCGAACCGCAATGGCCATGGCTTCGCCGCCGCTGCGGGCATAACGGACCATCTGCGCCCAAGGATGCAGCTGAATCAGGAGCTCGGCCAATCGCACTTCCTCAGGCGCATTTAGCGTAGACGCGATACCCCGGTCGATAGCGGACTTTACGGCTCCGTCCACGTCGGGATCGGCATAACCCAAAACGCAGGCGCCGATGCCCATCATGCTCATATCAATATAAGTCGTGCCGTCGAGATCGGTGACTTCAACGCCACGCGCGCTCGAGAAATAAGATGGCCACTGCTCAGGTAAGTAGAGGGAAGGACGCTTCGATAAGAGCTGAGTTCCGCCAGGTATTAACTTGCAAGCCCGAGCAAAAAGCTCGGAGCCCCTGTGGGTCGTAGTCACACTCATTCAATTCTCCAACACTAATTCTCCAGAACGGCTCGATAGTTCGACATTTCGGCAACGCGACGGTTAATTTCGAGCAACTCCGGATTCTTATTCAAGAAATCCATTACTTCATCCAGCAGGAAGGGCCTGTTTGGGGAGTAGAGCGAGTCGTAGATCTTGGTCACGAGGAGAAAATCGTCGAGATGGTCGACCGTGAGGCGGAACTTCGGATACGGCCGTTTCGCCATAAGGCTGTTACAGCGAAACAAGTGGTGGTTGTGCCACATATAGCGTGTGACGTGCTCGCGGTCGCGGATATCAGTGGCTTCGCGCCAGGACCGCTCCAGCGCCGCGAAAGAAAAACATTCGCAGTCGAGCCCGTCGGGGAAACGCCCTTCCTGGAGATGGTCCGCGCCAGCTCCAGTAGCCACGCCCACGTGGTCATATTTTCCACCCTGGTAGAGATCAATCAATTCCTGAATTAATGCCGGGTCAACCAAGGGGCAATCTGCGGTTACGCGCAGGACGGGATCGCCACTGAACTGTTGGGCAGCGCGGTAGAAACGGTCGAGCACATCAAGCTCACTGCCGGCGAAGCAGGCGATCCCGTTTTCCCTGCAGAATTGCTGCAGGGGCTCGTCCTTGGGCCCGCTTGGCACGGCAACCACAATTCTGTCGAGCGAAGGGACGTGGCGCAACCGGTCTACGATGTGCCACAGCATGGGCTTTCGAAGAATTGGTTGCAGAACCTTACCGGGAAACCGGCTCGACCCGAGACGAGCCTGGATGATCGCTACGGTCTTCATTCTATTGACCCCATTCCATTGACCCCACTACACTGACCCCAATCCCCTACGAGTGGCCTTGAGTGGACGCAAGCCGTCCTCCGGGTCAGCCCGCCATTCACGCTCCTGGAGCTCACTGGCAGCCGGGACCACGTTGCCGTTGCCATCGGCGAGAGCGCCCGTCCGCACGGTCGCAATCACCGATCCGATCTGTTGCGGCAACCAACAATGACCGGAGCTGAACTCATCCCCACGCCCTTCCAGGTCAAGGTGGAACTCAACCATAGTGGCATCCCAGCGATGGACCGCGCGGTAGATAACCGCCGGGTGCACGCTATGGTCAGACCACCCTACCCGGCAATGGCACTTCTCCCGCAAGGTGAGAATCGACGCCAGATTACACTCTACGGGCTTCGTGGGATAGGAGGAAACGCAATGGAGCAGCGTGAGGTCTTGACAACCCGCGTTGCGCAAAACGAAACAGGCATTCTCGATCTCAGAGAGCGTCGCCATGCCGGTAGACAATACCACGGGCTTTCCCGTGCGCGCGCATTCCCGCAGCAAATCGCCCCACAGCAGTTCATAGGAAGCGATCTTATAAAAAGCAACAAAGGGAAACAGCTGTGCCACCGCCTCCAGATAAAACGGAGTGCAAGAGAGGGCCATGTTCCGCGCACGGCAAGCCGAGCTGATGTCGTTAAGAAATGTGGGTGGCAACTCCCACGCCTCGCGCGCCAGCAGCTTGGGATTATGCCGCAACGCCTCGGGTGCGAACAGCTCGCGCACGCGAAAAAGCTGGAACTTTACCGCATCACAATCGATGTCGGCAGCAGCCTCCACAAACTTCAAGCAGCGGCTCAGGTCGCGATGATGATTGCTGGAGATTTCCGCGACGAAGTACGGAATTCTCCCTGGGAAAATCTGGTCAGCCGCCATAGTAGTGGGAGATGACTTTGTCGACCGCTTTGATGACGTCGTCCGAGTCGCCATCGCTCATCCCATGAAAAATGGGGAGACTGATGAGCTGCTCGTATGCTCGCTCCGCGATCGGGAATTCGCCGCCCTGATAGCCGAGATGATCGCGGTAGTAGGGATGCTGATGGACCGGGATGTAGTGCACGTTGATACCGATGTTCTCGGCGCGCAAGGCACGGAAAATTTGCTGGCGGCCGCCGCGGAGATTTGCCGAGTCGACGCGAATCGGGTAGAGATGCCACGCCGGATCGACGTCCGACCGCACCCTTGGCGGCGTGAGACCCTTTTGCCCCTTGAACGCGGAAGTGAAGCGGGCTGCGATCTGACGGCGCCGAGCGAGATTGGCGTCCAACTTTCCCAGCTGTGAGATTCCAAGCGCACAAGCGAAATCGGTGAGCCGGTAATTGAAGCCGAGCAGAACCATTTCGTAGAACCATTGACCGGACTCCTGGCGCTGGCGCGCTTCGCTGCTGATCCCGTGATTGCGAAAACGGCTCAGGGTTTGAGCGAGGCGGGCGTCGTTGGTCGTGACCATGCCGCCTTCGCCGGTGGTCAGATGCTTGACGGGATGAAAACTGAAAACCGTCATATCGGCGAGGCTGCCGACGCGTTTCCCGCAATATTCGGCGCCAAGGGCGTGGCAGGCATCTTCGATAAGAAGCGCGCCATTGGTTTTGGCGATGGTGTGCAGTTCTTCCAACGACGCGGGATGGCCTGCGTAGTCGACCGCGATGACGGCTTTGGTGCGGGACGAAAGCCGGTGCGAAACCTGGTCGGGGTCGAGGTTCAGCGTGTCTGGGCACACATCGGCAAAGACCGGCCGGGCACCTTGATAAAGAACACAGTTTGCGGTGGCGCAGAAAGTCAGCGGAGTAGTGATGGCTTCGTCCCCGGGCGCGAGGCCCGCAGCGAAGGCAGCTCCGTGCAGAGCCGCGGTGCCTGAACTGAAGCTGACCGCGTGTTTCGCGCCGACCCAGGACGCAAACGCCTCTTCAAACTCGCCGACTTTCGGACCGGTGGTCAGCCAATCCGACTTGAGCACATCGACGACAGCTTGAATGTCATCTTCATCGAGGCTCTGCCTCCCGTAGGGCAGCAGCTTTTCTCGCACAGGAGCTCCGCCTTCAATGGCAAGCGGCTCCAGCCTTGTGGGTAAGGCACTCATGCTAGGCCGGGATCGAAATCGCCTCCACCGCTTTTGTTTCCGGGGCCACCAATTGTTCCAGCTCGGAGCGCGTCAGCCACTGCTCGTTGGTGTCACTGGAGTACCGGAACCCTTCGGGGAGCGGTTTGGCATCAATCCAGTTCTCCGACTTCCACCAAGGATGGGAGGGCTGAATGATGAACATGTCGCCGGTGGCGCGCGCGTACCGGGATTCATCGTCGGAAACGAGCACCTCATGCAGCTTTTCGCCGGGGCGAATTCCGATGTATTCCACTTGGCAACCCGGCGCTACGGTTTCCGCGAGATCCAGAAGACGCATGCTTGGAATGCGGGGAACAAATATCTCTCCCCCGTGCATCTGATCGATGCAGCGAACCACGAATTGGACGCCATGGTCCAGGGTGAGCCAGAAGCGGGTCATGCGTGGATCAGTGATAGTGATTTTTCCGCGCCGCCGCTGTTCCAAAAAGATTGGAATGACGCTGCCCCGGCTGCCGACGACATTGCCATACCGGGCGCAGCTGAAACGCGTATCCTGCGCGCCTGCATAGGCATTGGCCTGGACGAACATTTTTTCGGCGCATAGCTTGGTAGCACCGTAGAGATTGATGGGATTTACGGCTTTGTCGGTGCTCAGCGCCAAAATCCGGCGGACGCCAAGATCGATGGCCGCATCGATGACATTGCGGCCACCCATGATGTTGGTCTGGATAGCTTCGAATGGGTTGTATTCGCAGGCCGGCACCTGCTTGAGCGCAGCCGCATGCACAACAACTGTAATTCCGGCGAAAGCGCGCTTCAGCCGCTCCACATCACGCACATCGCCGATGAAGTAGCGGAGGGTGGAATGATCGAAGCCCGCGGCCCGCATCTCGTGCTGCTTCAACTCGTCGCGACTGAAGACGACGAGCCGGTGCGGGTGGTAGTCGCGCAGCATGACTTCCACGAATTTCTTGCCGAACGATCCGGTCCCTCCCGTGACCAGGATCGACTCTTGTGACCAATTCACCATGAAGAAATCCTTCAGAAACCAGGGATCAGTGTGATTCCTTGCGAGTGGTTCGACCGCTAGTATAGCCGAGGAGGTCCAAGCCTGCTGTGGAAGGGAACCACAAAAGAACCATGGTGAGCCCACAATATTTCGACGTTCCGGGGATGAAGGATGCTAGAATCAGCCGAAATCCGTTAAGATTCGGTTTTCGCCTTCCTGCGGATACTCAGGCGGTGCGTGGTGTGCCCATGAGGGCTGTTATCTCGGCAGTTAATACAAAACGATGACATCGGGTCCTTTGGTTTCTCGAAATAATGACGAATTGGGCGAGTTTCGTCCGAGCCAGGGCGCGGAGCTGCTTCGGCCGCTGGGCTCGGCGCTTTACAATGCCCTGCCAGCCCAAGAATCGAGTTTGCGGGAATACCTCCGGGTTCTGATCAAGCGCAAATGGCTGGTGATTTCCTGTGTCGTCGGCATTTTTGCCGTGGTTGCAGTGGCCAGCCTGCGCGAGACCCCGATCTATGAAGCCTACGGACAGATAGCGGTCAACAAGTCGGATTCCAATCTCATCACCTTCAAGGATAACGTGCAGGTGGTAGATTACGACCCGAACGATCTCGATACCGAGGTGCACATTATTCAAAGCGACCTGCTGGCTCTGCAGGTGATCCGGCAGCTGAATCTGGACAAACGTCCGGAGTTCGGAGGCCATCCCGATCAGAACCAGGGAAACCTGGTTGCGGATCCATTACAGACCGACTCGAGGCGGACTTCGTCCGTGTTGGGGTCGTTTCGCGGTAACCTCCATGTCACGCTCATTCCCAACACCCGCATTATCGAGATTCACTACACGAGCACGGATCCGCAACTTGCAGCCAGCGTGGTGAATACGCTCGCCGCCACGTATGTGGAGCAGAATTTCAAGACCAAGTTCGAATCCACCATGCAGGCGTCCGACTGGCTCTCCAAACAGCTGATCGATCTGCAGATGAAAGTGGAGACTTCGCAGGAGAAGCTGGTCCGCTACCAGAAAGAACACGAGATTCTCGGCAATGACGAAAAGCAGAACATCACGACCGAGAAGCTAGACGAGCTCAACAAAGAATTGACCGTCGCGGAATCGGATCGCATGCAGAAAGAGGCGGTCTACCGGCAGACGCAATCGAACGATCCGTTGGTTGTGGCCTCCGCCATCTCGGCTGAAGCAGGGGGATCCACAAGCCCGCTTCTCGACAAGTTGCGGGAACAGGAGGCGGCTCTCAAAATCCAGGTTGCAGAAATGAACACGCAGTTTGGCCCTTCGTATCCGAAAGTGGCACAGCTCAACAACCAGATCAAAGAGATCGATCACCAGTTGCAGACGGAAACCAACAAGGCGGTGGACCACTTCCGGGGCCAGTATTTGGCTGCTTTGCAGCGCGAAAACTTGTTGCACGATTCTTTTGAAAAGCAAAAGCAGGAGGCTAACAAGCTCAACGAAAGCGCGATCGAATACAGCTTGCTGAAGCGCGACGTGGAATCGAACCGCACGCTGTACGAGGGCTTACTGGAAAAGCTGAAGGAAGCGGGCGTTACGGCCGGTCTGCGATCGAACAATTTCCGAATTCTTAGTGCGGCGCGCACTCCTTACTCTCCGGTCGAGCCCAACATACCGCGGAATCTGGCGTTTGCGTTGGTTCTCGGCATCATATCCGGCGTCGGGCTCGCGTTTCTGCTGGAAAATATGGACAACACGGTGCGTACTCCTGAGCAGGCGCAAGCTCTTTCCGCGCTGCCTTCGTTGGGGATGATTCCCCTGGGCTCGAAGACGACCAGTCATGGATCGAGGAACCGGTTGGCGCTGACATCGTCAAAGGAGGCCGTCGAAACAGTCACCCAAGTGCGACCACAGTCGCAGATGGCGGAATCCTACCGCGCGCTGCGGACCTCGCTGCTGCTTTCGAATCTGGGGGCGCCACCCAAAGTGATCATGGTGACCAGCGCGCGACCGCAGGAAGGCAAGACGACGACGAGCATCAACACGGCGATCGTTCTGGCCCAGAAAGGCGTGCGCGTACTGCTGATTGACGCTGACTTGCGGCGGCCAAGTATCCACAAGACGTTGGGGATGGGTCCGCGCAGTGGTCTGAGCAACGTGCTCACTGGCAGCGCGACCTTGCAACAAACGATTGTGACGTCTCCGGTGTTGCAGAACCTCTTCATTCTGCCGGCGGGTAC